>OWJF01000240.1_pt1 | contig 27866 bp, 15 predicted proteins | sample 1732941 | NCBI WGS metagenome assembly OWJF01 (sample SAMN05065770, study PRJEB22554) | human gut metagenome | biome: ENVO:2100002; feature: ENVO:00000062; material: ENVO:00002003 | host: Homo sapiens | place: USA
CCCCGAAAGGGGTTATTTATGGACATTCAAAAAAAATAATTTATGAACATTTATGGCTCATTGATGGACATTTATGACGAAAAAAAACAAAGACATTTATGTCGAAAAAAAACAAAGACGTTTATGTCGAAACATTGCTTCATGCGCCAGCCCAACCCCGAAAGGGGTTATTTATGGACATTCAAAAAAAATAATTTATGAACATTTATGGCTCATTGATGGACATTTATGGCGAAAAAAAACAAAAGACATTTATGTCGAAAAATCCATATACATTTATGACAACAAAAAAAAAAGACATTTATGTCGAAAAAAAACGAAAACACAAACAAAAAAGGCTATATGCTCCTATAATAAATAGAAACATATAGCCATATACTATAAAACTTAACGCTTAGCCGTTAATTCCACGATTTTAACCACTAATTCTGAAGCCTTCTCTAACGAAGGGATTGGTAAGAATTCGTGAGGACCATGGAAGTTTAAACCACCAGCAAAGATGTTGGGACAAGGCAAACCCATGAATGAAAGTTGCGCACCATCAGTACCACCACGAATGGCACGAACCTTGGCAGGAATGTTACATTCCTTCATGGCATCGAGCACAATGTCTACCACATGAGGCACAGGCTCAATCATCTCGCGCATGTTGTAATACTGATCGTTGATGGTAGCAGTTACCGTACCTTCACCATAACGTTCATTCATCCATTCAGCAGCCTTCTGCACAAATTGTTTGCGACGCTCAAAACGTTCGCGGTTGTGGTCGCGAATGATGTAAGAGAGTGAAGCATGCTCTACATTACCCTCAATGCTAAGCAAATGATAGAAACCTTCGAACTCTACAGTTTGCTCGGGAGTTTCGGTTACAGGCATTTGAGCAGCAAACTCTGCAGCTACACGTGCAGCGTTAATCATCTTGTTCTTGGCATAACCCGGATGTACGCTCACACCCTTCACTTCAATCTTAGCACTTGCCGCATTGAAGTTTTCATATTCCAACTCGCCGAGTTCTCCACCATCCATGGTGTACCCCCAAGCACAGCCAAACTTTTCTACATTAAACTTGTGGGCTCCCAAACCAATTTCTTCATCGGGATTGAAACCTACACGCACTTTGCCATGCTTAATTTCGGGATGCTCCATCAGGTATACCATTGCCTGCACAATTTCGGCAATACCAGCCTTGTCATCAGCACCCAACAAGGTGTGACCATCTGTCACAATCAAATCCTCGCCAACATGGTCGAGCAATTCGGGAAACTTTTTGGGCGAAGTAACCAAACCAGCCTCAGCATCCAACACAATGTCTGTGCCATCGTATGCCTTGACAATGCGCGGATGAATGTTTGCACCCGAACAATCAGGACTGGTATCCATGTGGGCAATAAAACCAATGGTTGGTATTTCTTTGTCGGTATTGGCTGGAAGAGTGGCATATACATAGCCATTCTCGTCCATCTCTACCTCGGTCATTCCAATTTCTTGGAGTTCATCACGCAAGTATTCAGCCAACTTAAATTGCTTGGCTGTACTGGGTGTTGTGTTTGAATCTTCGGCACTCTGCGTATCGAAGCTTACATATTTCAGGAAACGATCAACAATAGGAAACATTGTTAAGTATTAAGTATTAAGTATTAAGTATTACATTCTTAAGTAAGAAGTAAGAAATAAGAAGTAATAAGTAAGAAGTAATAAGTAATACATTCTTAAGTATTACATTCTTAAATAAGAAGTAATAAGTAAGAAGTAATAAGTAATACATTCTTAAGTATTACGCTCTTAAGTAATACACTCTTAAGTAATACACTCTTAAGTATTACATTCTTAAGTAATACACTCTTAAGTAAGAAGTAATAAGTAATACATTCGTATGTTATTTGAAGAACTTTTCTAATTTTTTGATGCCACCATTGAGGCAGAAGGCTACAACAGTGTCACCAGGACGGATAAGCGTGGAACCATTGATGAGTTCACCATGACCATCGCGTACCAAACCACCTAAGGTGACACACGAGGGTAAGTCGAGGTCCTTAACAGGTTTGCGAATGATGCGAGCCTCGGGCGATACACTAAACTCGGCAACATCGGCATTTGCCACAGTTAAACTCTTTACAGAAGTAATGTCCGCTTTCAACATCATTTGGTAAATATGACTCGCGGCAAAAGTTTTTTTGTTGATAATGGTACCAATGTCTAAACTCTCTGCCATACTGATGTAGTCAGTATTCTCAACCATCGCAACCGTTTTGCGCACCCCTAAACGTTTAGCAGCCAAACAAGCTAAAATGTTGGTTTCGGAGTTTTCGGTCAAGGCACAGAAGGCTTGCGCTTTGCGAATGCCCTCTTCCTCAAGCAAAGATAAGTCGCGACCATCACCACGTATCACCATAGAACGGGGATTGGTAACCACCTCATTCAATTTCTCAGCACGATGCACATCCGACTCTATGATTTTGGCGTGCATATAGTCGGGCATGGCATCCACTAAGTGAACAGCCGTACTACCACCTCCCATCACAATGACATTCGACACGTCAGGATATTCCTCCTTACCTGCCAAATCGCGGATGTAGTTCACATACTTCGGGGTTGTCATAAAATACACCACATCGAGAGCACGCAAACAGTCACCACCATGCGGAATAACCGTTTCGTCACCACGTTTAACCGCTACAATGTGATAAGGCGAATCAATGCCACAAAGGTCTTTCAGCGGTTTATCTAATATCCGCGCATTTTGACGCACCTTCACGCCAATCAATATCAAGGCACCATCTTGCACCTCCCACCATTGGCGAATCCAACTACGCTTGATGTTATGCAGAATTTCTTTTCCTGCCAACATCTCAGGATAGATAATAGAATCTATACCCACGGTTTTAAAGAAATCGCGGTGCTGTGGCAATGTGTATTCATAATTGTCAACACGTGCCACAGTTTTTTTTGCTCCGAGTTTCGAGGCAAGCATACAGGCAGTCATGTTGTGCGCCTCATCGGGAGTCACACCAATAAACAAGTCTGCCTTTCCCACCTCGGCTTCGTTCAATGCAGAGATTGACGATGGAGGAAGGGGCAATGCCAAGATATCGAAGTTTGAAGAAATATCTTCCAGTTTCTCGGGCGACTCATCCATAAGGGTAATGTCATGGTTCTCGCGCGAGAGGAGTTTTGCCAAATGGGTTCCCACGGCACCAGCTCCTGCAATAATTATCTTCATGTTATAAAGGTTCTATGTAAGTTGCCACGGACCTCCTTTTTAAAGTATGCCCACAGCGACACGCAAATTTGGGCTTTTTTTTTGGTTTAAACAAGAAGTTCAGAGAATACAAGGTCAATAAATAATTATTTTAGTTGCGCTTCGCGCTTGGTTTAGTCATAAATGTCCATCAATGAGCCATAAATGTCCATAAATTATTTTTTTTGAATTTCCACAAATAAACCCCTTTCGGGGTGAGGCTAGCGCGTGAAGCATTGTTTTGTCAAAAATGTCCATCAATGAGCCATAAATTTTCCATAAATCTCTCGCGCTAGCCCAAACCCCGAAAGGGGTTATTTATGGAAATTCAAAAATTAAAAAATTTATGGGAATTTGTGGCTCATTGATGGACATTTTTGACTAACCCAGCGCGAAGCGCAAATATAAAAGTTTCTGACCTTAAACTCCGATAGGCTTACTTCACAATCACCTTAAAGGTTCTGCCTTCAGTTACCTTTTTAGAGGATACCGTAATTAAGTAAACACCTTGAGAAAGATTGAAGGTGTAAACCAACTGTTGGGGCGTGAGCGTTTGGAGATGACGACCTAAGATGTCGAAAACATCGATAGAGGTGAGAAGGTCACCCTCGGTAGTTGCCGCAACCACCATACCTGCATGAACCGAATAACAACGCAAGTCTGTTTGCACCGGATTTGCCTCACTCATGTTCGAAGTAAGGAAATAACGCCCCACTTGGTTCGGTTGGAGCATCACCTTTACAGAGTCGGTAAGCAAAGTGTATTGGTTGGTCTTCGCATCCAAGAGATAGAGCGGAGCTGGCAACAAGTTTGTGCCACTCACACTAAACGCCACTTCCTCGTCGGTCTCAGCCTCAACCCCTAAAGGCACATTGCGCAAACTGGTGAGGTGGTTAATGGCTGCAGCACGATTGCCCGACACGGTGTAAATCTGTGGAGCCTTCACCAATTCATGGTCAAAGATAACCTCTACATCTTCACTATCGTCAAAGTCGTTATTGGCTGCATCGTCGGTCAACACGCGAGCTGTTGACACGCCTTGCGCATGACGTGCATGCAACGTAAGCGCAGTGTGTCGCCGATTGACCTTGGTGTTAGTATTAAACATTGTGATGCACTGCGAAGGACGGAAAACAATGTTGCCTAACAACACACCTCCCGTTGAAGCCTTCACAAAGAAAGCCTGCATGGGAGCCACACTGCCTAAGTTGTCCGTTCCATCGTTGCCATAGGCTTTGAGTTCCCTACCTTCCAATATCCAGTATTTAGCATACAGATTGGGATTGTCCTTAAAGAACAACTGCATGTCGATGGTTGCCATGTAAGGATTACCTATTAAGTAATAGTCACCTCGTTGGTGCAAAGCATCGGGCTTCACCTCAATCACACCATTCAAAGTCATGGGGTTATCATCCTTATTGTTATTGGTCAACAACAATCCATTTTTCGAACGGTCTACCCTAGCTGATGTTTTCTGCTTTCCGTTCTTACCACGTTCGTAATAGTCGAAAGTTGCATCATCCTTAGGCAAACGGAAGAGTGCCCAATGCGTGTTTTTAGCACTGGTTTCGTTCGGTTCAGGATAAACAGAATAACCCAATCCCTTTTCGTAAGCATGTTGCACATCGTTAAAGGCATGGCTCCACTCTGAAGTAACATACTCCACTTCGGTATTGTTTTCATCATAGTTTACCGCTGCACCATAGTTACCATTGTTATCAGCTGCAACAACCTGAGGATTCGTATCGAACCAAGTGCGTTGGTAAACGGAATATTTTACGCGGTCGTATGCTCCGTTACCCTCACCAAATTTTATGGGTTGGAATGCCTCCGTGTTTTGTTTACCTGTGGCATAAGGCAGATAGAAGTCGCCTGCATACACATTGTGAAGTGGCACGGTAAACATGCTCCACCGGTCGGTAGGCAAAGCAAAGTCCACCCAAGCCTTTTGGTAACTCAGATAGTGCTGGTTACGCAACTCTCCCTTTACTTCTTCATTTTGGGTTGCATCATCAGGGTCGGTCGAAGCAAAGTACACGTCCTGACACATATTGGCATAGAAGTTCTCACAGTCGTAATAAGACACACCATCTTCAATGGTTGGCTCTATTTTGAGCATCAAGTTATAGTTGATATCCTTGGTAGCCTCGCTCAACATGGGGTTCAGCAAGGACTCGGCTGTGAGGATGCCTTGACGTTGGTCGTAGCTGTAACTACCCAACTGCGGTATCAGGGTGTGAGGCAGAATGGTTACCTTGGTAAAACGCATCGGCACAAATGTCTGAGGGGTTGTACTGGGGTCTTCACCAGGAGCGGATTGCAAACCATTGCTACCGTCATAGTCTACATACCCATCCGTGCTTTGTGCATTTTTATGCAACTCTGCCTTTGTTGAACGCGCCCAGTTGCCATCGTTATTCCAATTGGTATTCGATGACAGGCTACCTTTCCAAGTAACATACTCTGGCACGATGTTGAGCGTGAAGAGGGTGGTACCATAACAAATGGTATTGTTATCGTTTTTGATACTGAGCGTTGCATCGTGATAAACCACACTAAAGGTGTAAGAGTAGCCTTCGTGAAATTCGATGTCGGCTGTAACGTTCGTTTTTGTCACATCATTGTCTAAATGCAAGGTTTCAGTATGCTTACTGAAATCGATGACAAGCGACTGATCGGTCTTTGTAATGTTAAAACTATCATTCTTCACTTCACCCACCTTGGCACCCCAGGCTACACCCTTAACCGTACCTACTTGCAACCATTCTTTGTTAACCGTGGGGTCGTTCGTAGCTACCAAACGTACACAACCTTTCACGGCATTGCCCTTTGCATCGGGTTGTTCCACAATCAAATTATTGCGTGAGGCTCCGCCATAGCTGTGTCCGGGTTGATGATAGAAGGCATCGCGGTAATCGTGGATAGGAAGGCGCAAGCGTGTACCAGTTTTCAGATTGTTTGCCTGCTTCAAACCCAAGCGATATTCCCTTGCCGAATTGTTCCACGTTTCGGGATAAGTTACTTTGGGGTCTCCCATTTGCACCACAGGCGATTCGTAGGTAAAGGTTACCTTCTCTTTCATCGCCGAGCTACAAATGGTGTATATCTGTCCATCCTTATCTTTATATTCGCCTGGCACTGAAATAAAGTAGAAGTTGACGTTCACGTCATTCTTCTCCACCATTTTCAAATTGGCTTTATACTCATCTGATTTGCTAAGCACCACAATCAATTTGTCTGATTTTGTTGGGTCAGGAATCTCTGTTGTGCTTTGGGAGGTATAATGCACAAGCGTTTTATAATCTGGTTGCGAGAATATGCCTGTAGCTACATGCGTAGTCGCATCAAACACTGTTGCATTGGGATACGTAGTGCGGAAGTGTTCAATGGCTTGAAGCAGATTGCGTTGAGAACAAGCATCGTTAAATGCCTTTTCCGAACCAATTACAAAGTCGAACTTCCAAGGAATATCCTTTTCTATACCATACTTAGCATCAGGCACACGAAGTTGCACTTTCAAGTCCACATCTATTTCATTCTTTCCGCACTCACTTGAGTAAGTCAAGCTGGTGCCTCCAGTGTTCGAAGTAATTTTTATATTCTTGTTGCGAATATTTATCGATTTAGAATAAATAGAGCAAGGAGCTTTAGGCTCGCCCCAAATATCGGGTTCATAGATGGGCGTACCATCTGTTTCATTGTAACGTGCTATGTGTGGCAATGCCACACTGACGTAATACGTCTTATTGAGGTCGAGGTTGAAGAAAGCATCTGCCAAAATCAAGCTGAGATAACCATAGGGGTCAGCCTCTACTAACTTTTCGTCCTCCTTCTCATTGGTACTAATCCACACAACGCCATAAGGCAAGCTATCCTTATCCATCTTTTCCTCACGCTTAGGATTAGGTCCTTTATCCTGAGGGTATTTTGTGTTACAAGGTTTTCCTCCTTCTTCGCAGAGACGATAGAACAAAGGCTTGGAACCCTCGTTTACCTTGAGGAAGGTGCGCGTCATATTGTAGTCTGTGCGCAACTTTAAATAGGCACCATGGTCTTTGTTATTGCAATAATTATCTGCGTCCGAAGTTTGGAGTATCTCCACTTGGTCGTTTGCCACATAAAAACGAATATCGTCTACGGCATAGTCAGCACCTCGAGTTGACTTACAGGAATTCTCAATGGTTACATTATAATGACTAAACTCATCTACGCCTAATCCTTGGTGCACAAAACTCTTGGCAAAAACTTGGTACCATACACCCAATTCTTTAGATCCATAGGTTTTAAAATCACCCGAAGCAAAAGACTGAATAAGTTTTTTTTCTATCACCTTACCATTTGCATCGGTTTTATAGCCATAGAGTTTAAAGAGCAACTGAGGATCTTCAACATCATTAGCTTTGGCTGTTAAGTTGGCAATATTAGCCGTAAACATCAAGGTTGCTCCCGTACAGAGGCGTGCTTCAAAGTCGAGTGTAGCAATGGGGCGCGGTTCATCGGCTGCATCCACAAAAAGGAAATAGCCACAACGTGTTCCACCAGAGGTATAATAGGTACGATCATAAAGCGTGGGTGAATCACCATACGCCCAATCATAACCATTTACATTTTTTACTGAAACCCCCTTGAGGTTTGCAGTTTTAATTAAAATATAGTCACCATGAAAAGGTATATATTTTGTTGTATTCCCAAATGCACAATCCATCTGTATCAATTGTGGATAAACCGTACCATAAAAGGCTTGGTTCCAATTGTGCGCACCATCATAATGGTTGCTATAGGGATTACCATATTGATAGTCCACCGTAGGAATATTGTCGTTCATCCCCGCAAAGTCATCAAAATTCACCCAACCAATCTGAGTGTATTTATCCTTCAAGATTTCGGGTTGGCGATGTTCACTAAGCAGACTTTCGAGTTCTGGTTCAGACTGCCATACATAGTAACAATCAAAACGTGCAATAGGACTGCTTTTACCATCGTTGCTATTGGCATAAACCATAATGGTATACTGACGACCCGTTTCCAAAGAATCTAACTCATACGTAATTTTCGGATCGGCTACCATCGTATAGGTTCCTACTACATCGTTAGGAAGAAGGTCGTATGTAGCATATTTATCGTCACCTGGATTGGATTGGTTCAGAGCAATGTCTTTTCTATAAACTTTGCCATTTACGGTTGTCATCGCTACCCACGAAATGGAACTGCATTGTCTGATTCCCGACTCAAACTGCGATGCAGAGGGATTGTTCTTAATATCGTTTGTACTAAAAGGATAGAACCAATAGTTATTGATGCCACGCAAATCAAGTCGCAAGGTATTGTGGGCATTTTTACTATAAGAATTCCCATCCTTCTTCAACGGAATAGCAATAGAGCCATGATCCTCATATACCTCTACATTCATAATTGCCTTCTTGATATTTTCGGCAATCTCATCGGCAGGACGCACATGAAATATATAGCGCATTGACAAGGTAGGTTCACGCCAAAAATTTGAACCCAAAGAACCGAAGTCTGTATAACGACTTGCATCAGCTGCAATGTCATCCCCTTGCCAATCTACAAAATTGTCTGGCACAGTATATTCCACCGATGCCATATTGTCGTAAGTAGGATATTTATAGCTAGTCGAACTGTAGGTTAAACCTACAGATTTTTCATTCTCATCAACATAGGTTTGTTTCAATAAACTTCCCCAAGGCTTAGAGATTCTATCATTGGCACGATAGGTATTGTTGTCATACCAACGCCAATAGGCTGAATAATCAATGTCTGAACCACCACTTGCACCATTCGCGACAGGAGCTTTGAGCGTTACCATTTCACCAGCTCTACGCGGAACATAATAAGTATATTCCCAAGTATAGGTTCCTTGACGTTTTACGCCATCGGCATTGGTTTCAAAATCACCTACTTTCTGCGAAACACCTTCATACGGCATATAGGTGTTTTTAAACGTAGCACCATTGTCTTTGGTTGGGCAGTATGCCTTAAATCCATTCCAAATCGTAGGGTCTGAAGTTATAGAGGGTATACTATCTATCTTACCATTGATGCCGTATCTCTTGGCTATTGCTCTTTCCTCAGCTTTATCATAAGCAGGGCCATTTAATTTGAGATAATACATACCCACATAAATGTCTGCCCAACTATAACCCGCTGGTTTTTTTAGGGTTACATTTTTAGGATAACTTGTACCATTCCAACGCGGAAAAAGAATCAATCCTTTATCGGTCTGTTGAAACAACCAATTATATGGATTTTCGTATGTAAAACAAGTTTTCGATAATTCGTATAAGGGCTTTTGAGTTTTGGCATCAAACAAAACCAAACGACAATAGGTACTTACATTACTTTCCCCAAGGAATTTTATTGTAGGTATTTCGCATGTTTGACTGGTTGCCGTAGTTGCTACATTCTCTCTTGACAACTGCCCCATAATCTTCTCATTCACCACAAACTCATCGGCACAAACAGTTTGCACACTGCACCCCAGGCACACTGCGCACACCCATGCCTTTACCATTAGGGCAAGACGTTCTATTAGCGTATATTTAGGTAGGTTTCTACACATCATCATTCTTGTTTATCTATGATTACGGGTACTATATAAAGACGTTCTACCCCACCCTTAGGCTGACACTTTAGGGTAAGGGTATGGACTGATTGTCCTGTTTGATTGGAGGCAAAGCTACCATGGATGCAACCTTCTAAGGCTGACCAATCAGGCTTTTCGCTGTATAAAGCATCGTTCGGAGTGAGGGTCTCGAACAAAGGTTCGCTCTTTTCCCAGGTCTGCACCACCTTGCCTGTGGAGTATTGCACCAACTGAGGCTTAAGGTGGAAGTCGCCCGAAGCATGGAAGATACAGGTGAATACGTCGTTTTCACTCTTAACCGCTGCAGGCAAGACGCCAATGGGCGGAAAGTCTTGCGGAACCAATTCGAGTTTATAATCTTGCAACACTATGGGGATGATGCGCCAGTCGTTGCGAGCTATATAGTTCCACTCGTTCGACTCGTTGCTTACCAACGCATAGCGTACTTGTTGCGTTGTGCCATCGGCTAAGGTAAGATTGAGCTTGAGGGTAAACTGATGGAATACGTTGTTAGGCACATCGGTTTCGTTGACATAGAAAGAGCAACTGGCTTTTTGCCCTGGTTCTATTTCACTATTATTTACAGTAAATTTTTTAGGACTTTGTGTGGCTGTAGCCAACAAACTGGGTTTAACGGTAACAGTCAAGTCGGTTGGTCCCAAAGGTGTGGCAGGATGCGGAAAAGGTTTTACATTTCCGTTGGTTGCTGTTGCATCGTCTGTTAAACGGTCCACCTCTATGCTGTTTATCTTAACCTTTTGTCCGAGTTTATTGGTAAAATCGAACTGCAACTTCGACAACATGCGCAAGGCATATACCGTAAAAGTACGAAGATTGTGCGTTCGGTAGGTTAACATGGCTTTGTGCCAACCTGTCATGGGGATGCCATGCGTTTTTTGAGAAGAAGATGTTTTATTGAATTCACTGGCACATATTGGAATGGACATTTCGCTCAATGCAGTGCGAGCGTCATCGCTGGCAAACGATTCGCCTACCTTAAACTTAAAGTTAAGGTCAGGGTTTGTATGGTTAAGCTTTTTAGCATAAGCAGCCTCAACTTCGTTACGCGGAATATTGACAAAGGTAAGGAAACTCTTTTCGCCTGTGGTGGTTCTAAACAATCCAGTCGTATCGGATGGATTAGCCTCATCTATCATTCTCGCAGTTTTCAAGTCTTTTTCCTTATTATCCGCACGCAACACCAAAATACGTTCAATATTGAATTTGTCATCGAACATCAAGGTAAATGCACTTTGGATATTTTCGCCTGCCACATTTCCTGTTGCGTATTGCCAACTACGCGAATTGTGGGCATTGAGGCTCGGCAAGGCTGCAACATCTAACCGAATCGTAATGGGCTGAGGAGACGCATCGGGTTGTTCCGTGTCGGGAAGTTCATCGTTACTACAACCTATTACACCCATAAGAGCACACCCCAACAGCACCAACATGCTGCTGAGGCGCAATACCTGTTGTTGACAAACGGCAATACGAGCCAACCGCTGCCCCATGTTATAAAAAGGAATTGTATGTTTCGGCTTATCCATTTCGGAATTTAATTTTCGTGTTAAGTGCAAAAAACTTAATGATAGCAAGCTTTATCAAAAGCTGTGCAAGTTATTTTTTTTAGTCAAAAATGACCATCAATGAGCCATAAATGTTCATGAATTATTTTTTTGAATATCCATAAATAACCCCTTTCGGGGTTGGGCTGGCGCATGAAATAGGATGGGGCTGTTTTTTAGTCAAAAATGACCATCAATGAGCCATAAATTTCCATGAATAACTTCTTCGTTCATCGCGTAGCTTCAATAGTTTGTAATACTTAATACTTAATACTTATTCATTACATCACAATTTCTGAATGCTTATATTGCGCCCATGGCACCACAGATACTTGCGTTTTTAACTCCACCTGCTCGTGTTGCACACCAATGCTTTGAATAAAGACGCGATAGATGTTGTTGCGTACCACTCCATAAAACATCGGAAGGTTGAGGTCTTTTCCCCCATCGGGAGCTGAATGACGCAAGAACCAATCAAGCGCGATGTAAGGGGCATTCGAAGGGTCTTCTCCATTCTTTACGTACTTTCCATAAAAGCGCAAACCTGCTGTATAGTGTTCCATTGGGGGATCTTCAGACTTTTGGGCTTCAATGGTCAAGGTGTTCTCTGCCGTGTAGCACAAGATGTTGAATTTTTTATTGCCTTCTGTTTCTTTGTGCATTTGGTTGGGACTCTTCACCTTGCAACGTTCCCAAAGTATTTTGGCATAGTTGGCAAGTACGGCCTGTTGGAGTTCGGTTACAAAGTATTGTCCGAATACGGCATCTGCTCTTCCTTTTACCAAGGTCTTAGGGTCGAGCACATAGTTCGAAGCATAGTGCTTTATCCAAGCTCCATCATTTTTTGTGGTTTCGGTTTCACGACCCAAATAGTTGCAAGTGGTTGTGTCTGTAAGCGTGGTGGTATGCTTAAACACATAACCTTGTTTGGTTATGTTAAAGGGGAAGATGTGAGTCAACTTAAAGGTGGCTACTTGCTGATGGGTGGTATCATTGATTACGGCATAGTCGTAACATGAGTCTGCCTCGTTCCACGTGCATTTGCCCGCTTCTTCTTGCTGCGCAAAGTCAATGCGTGCTGCCAAGCGTTCCAATTCAATGCTACCCCCAATAGGTACATACGGATTGCTTTCTGTGCCTTCGCCTTGATGTCCTGTTATGTCGTCGCCTATAACAATTTGTTGTTCTTGCACGGATGCCATGGCAAAGTTGCTGCATTTGCTGAGGTCGTCGTAGTTGGTTGTGCCATCGGCATTCTTGCCATAGTTAAAAGGCTCGTTGTTGTAAACATAATCGCGCAAATCGGCTAACGAATGTCCATTTAAGAAAGCTAACTCTTTATTTGCCACGACCAAAATGCGGTATTTGCCTTTTGTAAACTCTTTTGGCAACTCTTGGGCTCCTGTGGTGTAAACAATGTTTTCGGTACCCGTGCCTGAGAGTTGCACATCGCGCATAGTATTGAAGCAACGTACCCATACGGGTATCTTCTCTGCTTCTTCCCGACTGATGTTGATTAAGCCATTGGTAGGAATGGGTACATTATCGGGCTCTTTATAGAGCAGCACGCTCACTTGCTTCACGTCGAACTCGTTACCAAAACCTGTTTCTGTGCCATCGCCGTCTTCTCCTCCATTCGGAGGTGTAGGGGTTGTGCTTTTACGCATAGCGCGCGATGCCCTGCTACCATAGGGTGTTTGCAGTCCGTTGGCTGTTACACTGATTTGAATGTATTTGCCTCCCGCATTGCCTCCAAAGCCTTCGGTTGCTTGCTCAACGGCTACATCACTGCATGCGCCCAACATGCAGATGCTGAGCGTAGCCAATAACAGTGATAAGCAGGTAAGTAAGGAAGACTTCATTGCAAATGTTAGTTTTTGGGGATTTTGGGGGATTTTTGGGGGAGGATGAAGGAGTAAATTCCATGGAACTACTCCTTATTATATATATACCTCAAGTTTCGGATTTAGCAAGTGCGCGCCCTGAAAGGGCAACAGCGCCTAGCCCAGGGCAAGCGAAGCGACACCCTGGGTCAAAGTACGTTCGTTAGTGACGCCCTGTAAGGGCAGAAGCTTTAAATAAATTATTCAACATTGAATGCTTTTGCCCTTACAGGGCGTCAATGCTATGGCAATTTGTAACCCAGGGTGTCGCTTCGCTTGCCCTGGGCTAGGCGCTGTTGCCCTTTCAGGGCGTGCTGAATCCGAAACTTGAGTATATACTCCTTATTATATATATAATGCGTATTACAGTTCCTCCACTTGGATGCGACGGCTCCAACCTAAAACAGAGATGGAGATGTTGATGTATTTGAGTTTGCCATCTGCCAAGAAGAAGGAGAGGTCGTAATCGTAACCACGGTCTAAGAATTGTTGCGGGGTGTAACGATAGATGTCGGCTGACACACGCAAACGACTCAACATATCGGGCAGATTGACTTTGGCAATCACAGCACCTGTGGGACGATGGGTTATTTGAAGTATGGCATCGGCTGCAGCATGGGTGTGATAGAGAATGCGCGAGGTCATAAAGTTGACATGGGCTATTTTACCTACCGAGGCTTCGGCTGCCCGCTTGTTGCCACGCTTGCGTTGGGGAGCTGAGGTGCGGTCGAGAGAGTTCCAGGTTTTATAAGGTGTATAAACAAGTGGGGTACTTTCGTCTACCACATTGTTCCACAACAGCGCTGCATTTTTGTCGGTTATCTGGAAATCGTAGTTTGCCACGTCCATATCTTGTGGGTCTTGCACCTCGCGCAAGGTTACATTGATGTGCTTGGTGTTGCGTAGCAAACTGATGGTGTCGCGCACAGCTCCTTGGTTACCTCCCACTTCTATCAGTTGAGCTTGGGGTTCTGCCACATAGGTGTTTGCCACAAGTTGGTTGCCACTCATGCCTACCCAAAGGGTGTCGAGCGGTGCTTGGGCATTTTCAACAGCAAAGTTTCCTTGACCATCGGCATGGGCTGCATGGTCTAAGTCGTAACGCAAGTTGTGCAGGTCGTCGCCTAACTGGGGCTGAGTGTAGCGAAACTTGGCTCCAGGGGTAAGTAGGGCTTGATTGTAATCTTTTTGAAATGCCACGGCTACTACCTTATATTGTCCTTTGGGCAGCGTGAAGTGCATGTGGTAGCCATCGCGTTTAAAGGGAGATTGTCCGTTGCAAATGGATTCGGTTTGTTGTGCCACTAATTTATCGTTGGCATCATACACATACGCGCTTACGCTGCCTACATGGTCGGGAAACATATTGGCGCGTTGCAAGTTGTAGTCGTAACGGAAGTAGAGGTCGAGACCACACGCGGGATAATCGTCCTCAATGAGCGAGCACGATGCAAAGAGTGTACTCAAGACGAGACTTGCAGCTATGTAGTTAAAGATTTTCCAGAATTTCATATTTCAGTTTTTTGAACTGGATTAAAGGAGCTTTTGGGGAGGGAGGGGATGCTTTTGCCTTTTGAGGCTTGGCTTGCAACCTCTTAGAACACGGCTCCTTGATCGCGTCGGCGCCAAGGACGCACCTGCGTATTTACTTTGATATATTCCTTAAAGCTATCGGCAAATTCATTGGGCTTTTCAGGTGGATTGAGGGGAGAACCCATTTGGGTTACATTGGTTACATCGATGTTGTACCAATTGTTGCGTAACACTCCGTAACGTCCCAAGTAGTTGGCATCAGCGTTTTGGGTGGGATAAACCTCTTTACCACTTACGCTTGGTGTTTCGCCTGCACGCCAAGGGGTGAGGACATCGCCAAAATGCTTGATGGGTACACCAAAATAACTGACGCCACCTTTATAGACTAAAATCTGTCCTAAATTCAGCAACTTGTTGATGTAACGCGGATCATCATTGGGACTGTTAAACTCAATTGTTTTTTCTTTGTTATCCGTTTTGTCCACATACTTCAGCTTCATAACCTTGATGCCCCCTGAGTAGGGATAAGAATAATCGTTTACGCTGCGCCATTCAAAGCTCACATCGTCTGCCGTGGGTAAGGCATGGGGCATGTCTCCATTGGGATAGGCTTGGTTGAGCCAAGCATCTATTGCCCATTCGCTTTCGGCTATGTGTCCTTTTATGTGAGCTTCGAGGAGCTCTTTGGTGTAGACTTTACTTTTATCGGAGTGTATGGTGTAGAGGTCTTGTCCATCGCCCACTTGCACCTTTAAAACAACACGGGTCAGTTGGTTGAGCTTCATATTGCTCACGCTATTCGTGTTTTCAAAGCAATACTGGGGTTTATCGTCACCCATGTTGTCTTGGGGAATGATTTCGTTGGTAGCGATGGTGTCGAAGTCTTCTTTTTGATACGTTTTAGAGTTAGGCGATTCACCCCAATAGATGCGATAAAGGGGTTGCTCTTGTTCTTTATCTTTTACTTCCTTTACGGGTACGGAACCTACAAAACGATAGGGGTTTGACACCTGGGGGTCGTTTGTTCCCAGTTCTATCCACTTTTCTATGTTCTGAATGTTACGCACCACATAGGTTTTTTTGTTGGTTAAGTCCAGCTTCCAGCCCAACACTTTCCATTTCAAAGTTTTGTTGCTTTCTGCCAACACAATGTTATTATCGGTCACCACACCTTCTTTTTTCGAAACGGTTACCTTTGCCATGCAACGTTCCACAAACACATCGGCTGCTGGATTTGACTTGGCTTGTGACAGGGTGGAATAAAAGCTTTTCGTCACATTGGGCAATATGATGCGTGAGTTGTTTTTATTGGGCATTGTACTTCCGCCAGGACTGGTTGATAAGGGGGCGTTAATCATGAGTAAGCCTCCATTGCCTATTACTCCATCTACAGTTCCTGTGCAGTAGTTCTTTTCCAAGTCTGCTAAGTTTGTGCCTTTAAACACAAACTCGGGTTGTCCGGGTATAGTGATGGTAGCGTTCTGATTATCTGTGGCAATCTTTATGGAATTATGATCGTTGAGAATAACCAGAACGTATATATTGTCGTCTATCTTTGTAGACATGTTTTTTCCTACTGAAACAAGTGCAGAAATTTGTCCTTTCGTATCGGTGCCATTTACTGCATTTAATTGTATGTTATCAAACTCGTAAGCTGAGTTGAATTTTGCTTTTCTCTCTTCAGTTCCGTTATAGAGCAATACTTTTGCATTGTATACCGTGTATTCTTTTGAATCGCCATCAGACACGCTGTCGTCTTGTGTAGCTCGCATGCCCATGCCCATAGGCAGGTGAATGGCAAGCTTCAAGTAGCCTCCATCTGCGAGTACGGGTTTGCGAGCCTCATCTTCCTCGATGCTGCTACTGCAAGCTCCGAACCCTAAAAAGCTCATGAGCAAAACGACTATGAATACAGGGTATTTCATTGATAATGTTTCTTTAAAAAAACGAGTGGGTAAGCTTGTGCCTACCAAGGTGGGCAAGCGGCTTACCCACTCGTGATGTTTGTTAGCTTGAAAAAGCTATGTAAGGGTTAGAGTTCTTCAACTTGTGTACGCTTTGCCCATGAGAGGACGTTGATGCGAACGGCGATGTAGTTATAGAAGTCATCATCAGGAGTACCGTCTACTCCAGGAACTACAGGACTACCGATAGCTGAAATCTTGCTTACAGAAATATCATACCAGTTGTTACGGAGCACACCATAACGACCAAGATAGTTGTTTGATCTTTCTGTAATATCTAAACCTGGATAAATTTGTGCAGTTGTTGCACCCTGAGAAGGCTTTGTTGTTGGAGCATTGGTTTCTTCATTCCAAGGAGTATCATCTTTACCGAAGTGTTTGATACGGATGGGATAATATGCACAACCATCTTTGTAAGAAACAAGTTTGCCAAGATTAAGAGCTTTAGCCAAATCTTCGTTTGACATTGATGCTCCACTTGGTAAATTAGCTTTCTTGAATTCTTCCGTGCCAACTGTCACCGTGAAATCAGTCAAGTGAATCTGACCATCAGCAGCATCACGTGCATAATCATACTCTGTTGATGAATTCATATCAAACGTCAAGCTTGTAACAGATGCTTTTTTTGTAGGAGTTTCTTTACTCTTAACCCAAGCTTCTACATTAGGCTCACGCAAAATAGCTTCTTTGATACGCTTTTCAAAATCGGCTTGCTTATAAAGACGCGAATTATCACCATTGAAAGTATAGAATGTTTCTGCTGTGTTATTCTCATCAGTAAGTTGTACCTTAACCATTACGCGAGTAGTACCCTGCTTTACCTGATGGTCTACATCAAATGTATTCTCGAAACAGTACTTCGGATTATCTGAACCGAATGTTCCAGTGAAGTCCGTCTTATTTGATGGAAGATAAGTGAAGTTTAAAGCGTCGAATGAACTATAGTTAGGATCCTCTGCCCAATAAGTTCGATAAAGACTCTTACCTGTTTTTACTTCGTTGCTTCCTACGAAACGATAACCATTAGTAACTTTTTCTGACTTAAGACCATTCCAAGTTGCTGCATGTGTATTCGTTGTGTTACGAACAAGATAAGAACTATTGTTTGTAACATCCAAATCCCAACCTACGATTTTCCAATGAATATCCTTATCCTCTTTACCGATGAAACGAACGTCACTATTACTTGTTGAAGGCGAACCTGCTGCTTTTTTAATATTAAACTCGAGTTTCTCACCATTACTTTGAGCCATCGTAACTTTAGCTACGGCACGCTCAACGTAAACATCTGTTGCAGTATTCTTCTGAGCTTCTGCTTCGGTGTGATAAACGGATTTAGTGAAGTCAACTAAAGTAACCACATTACCATCAGGAGCTGTAGAACCACCTCCAGCTTTTGTTGCCAAGGGTGCATTGGTCATTAGTAAACCTTTCGATTTAAAATCTGACGAAGACACTGCAAGTTTCTGCAAGAATGCAAGACCTTTACCTGCCATATCTTTTCCATCAACAGTCAATGATTTTCCATCATTTGTAATATTAAGAAGTCCATTGTCGTTAAGAACTACCAATGCGTAGAGATTATCTCCTGTATAACCTGTTCCTGGAGTCTTATCATCCAATTTTGAAATAATACGTGTCGTAGTCGTAATTTGATTGGGATCATCTTTATAACCATCCATACCTACATTAAGGTCGTAAGCACTGTGGAATGTCGCATCACCCTCTTTGCTTCCTTGGAAAAGGACTAACTTAGCATTGTTCACGTGATACTCCGAAGCCAAACCATCATCGAAGGAGTCATTTGCACGACTAGAATTAGAACTTGAGGGAAGATTAATAGACACCTTGGCATAACCACCCTCGATAGCAGGAGAGAAACCGCCACCATTTGCATTAACAGTCACGTCGTCGCTTGAACACGCGTTGAAGCCGATAGCCAAAGCCATCAAAGCTACGGGAAAGAAAATTTTCTTCATGTCGCTGTGAAATTAAGTTATTATTGTTGTGAATTAATTGATTTCAAAAAAAGAGTTGTTACTTTTTAAGTTGTGAGAGAATGTGGAGTGCTTCGGTTGCCTCCGAGATGCCCTTCTGCGCTGCCACTTCAAAGAAACGGCGGGCAGTGGTAAAGTCACCTAATTTGGCAGCTAAGACACCACGCGCATATTGACTTGCAGGTAAATCGCCTGCATTATAAAGCAAGGCTTTGGCTTCGGCCAGCTGATTTGCCTCAAGTGCAATATTGGCTGCATTGAGGTTTGCCGCAGGAGAGTCGGGATAAAGACGAGCTGCAGTTTGCATCACTTCTTTGCGCTCGGCAGACTGTTCGCCATAGGTTAAGGCTACTAAGTAAAGTTCGTTGGGCGAAAGTTGCTCGGGATGCTTTTGATATACTGCCTTTGCCTCTTCCACCGTAAAAGGACGGATGGTGTAGTTGACCGTGTAGTCGGAGTGACGTAAAGCAGGATACCAGTTTTGCAACATATATTTATAGGTTGCAGGGAAGGCTTTGCGAATTTTTGCCTCGCGCTTGTCCTGGTCAGCCTCAGATTGAATGAGCTGCAATATTTCTTGTCGGTGGTCAATGCCCGCAGAGTCTTTTACGTAACGCTGCAAACCTTCCCAATCCTCGGGGGTAGCTTCTACACTAAAGATGTTGGCAGGCAAGGACATGAGTTGCGACACATAGTCGCGCAAGGCTGCAGCACGTCCGTTCGCTAAACGCACATTGTTGGCATACGAACCTTCGGGCGAAGCGTAACCATGGATGTCAATGTGGGTGATGGTGGCATTTACCTCTTTCTTTACCACATCAATGGTCTCGACAATCTTTGCCAACTCACGGGGATTGTTGCGATAGCTTAGATGTATCTCGGTGCGGTTGACGGGGAAGTCTAAGTAAGCACGTCCCTCTAACTTATAGGTCTTGACCGTGGCAACTGGCTCGATGTAGCACAAGGGGTAGATAACTGCCAAGGCATTGACTTCGGGCAACTGGGGTACTTCATTCCAAGTGCCTAAGAGTTTGGGAGTGGCAGACTTTGCCAAATCGCCCCATCCACAACCGCAACTATCGGTAACCATAATAATCTGTGCACCTGCCATCCAGGGTTGACAAGGCACGGAACCTTGATAGGCGATGAGACCTTTGTGGGCATGCTCAATGGTATAAGCCTGTTCGGTGGCAGGACGCTTGAGACGGCGATAGAGCTTTTGACGCTCTTTGCCATTTACCACAATGGCTGGGAAGGCTGTGGCACTGTCGCCCTTGGTAACCACTGGGGTAAACACCAAACTGTGGCATTTGCTCAGACTAACGTGCGTTAAATCGACCGTTAGGTCTAACACCAAGGCTTTGCCCTCTTGTGCTATTTTGTGTAAGACGATGATGTCGGTGGGCAACTGCGCATGGGTGAATAAGGGCAAGAGCAAGAAGAGTATACTAATGATATAGCGTGTCATAAAGAATAAGAGTTTGTGGGTTGGCAAGTGCTATTTGACTGCCTCTCCCATGGGTTCAGAACAAATAGCTAAGCGAAATGCCTGCTTGGGTCAGTCCCCAATAGTTCTTTTTTTCGTGCTTGATAACCGAACCGCATTCGGTGCAAGGATAACTTTTGTGATTGAGTCGTAACCAACCGCCTCCTATGGTACCTTCGATATTCCAATGGGTGGCAAAGGGCCAACTGAAACCATAACTTATGCCTAAGCCTGCGCCACGACCTTGCACCCGTTTGTTATCGGCATCAATGATGTTTTTACCTCCGAAAGCATGTACATTCGAGATGTTGTAGCAAACAAAGGGAACGTGCAGTCCGACAAAGTTTTTGTAGTATGCCTCACAAAACCAATATCTCAGTTCAGGAAATACGCGCAAGTGACGAAACGAACGTCCATACGACCCATCAGCCTTTTGATGTTTGAAAGGATTGAGTCCGACTTCGCAAGCTAAAGTAAAGCGGAATGACAAACGAACTTCGGCTCCGATGTTGGGCGTCATGGGCAATGCTACACCCCAATAAAGCAAATTGGACTTTAGAGCTACAAGTAAGGTATGGTCGTTCATCATACGTCCCTTTTCGGTAGCAATTTGCCAAGGTGCCGAAGTAGCAGAGTCCGCATCAGCCTCGCGAAATTGCACAGCCACCGTTGTATCGGTAACCAACACGGGTAACGAGTCGTTTACGGTCTCAACCTGTGCCCATAAAGGCATGGCAAAACAGCATGCCATCCATGCCACGACTGTTACAAGCCATTGGCGCAAGCATCGGCTGCAAGGGGTGCGATATGTGAGTTGTTTATTCTGCATCGTTGTTAGAATCGCATTATACAAAGCGTTCAGACCTCAGAGAATGACCTACGATTAAGGGAATAGGTTATGCCTTCCAAACAGCTTATGCTGGGGAATGCCGACTGGGGTTTTCAAAAATGAAAGAGTTACTCTGTTCGCTCTGTAATTTTAGTATAAGAGTGTTTGTGTTAGCTCACCTCAACCAAGGTCTGTTGAATGTTGTATTGGTAGACCAATGGTTTAGTTTAGCTGTGTTTTATAGGGTGCGTCAGTCATTGTCACACGTTGTAGGGTAAGCGTGTTTCATATAATGACAATTTGCAACATCCGCGCTCGTTTTTCTCTCGTTTTGATAACGTTTCGTGTATTCACAACCTTTAAATAGTTAGGAATAATTTGTTATCGGATGCAAAGGTATAGATTAAATTCTAATTTCAAAATATTTTTGCTACATTTTTTGCAATCTTATGATTGCAATTACCCCCCCCTAAAAGGTAAGCCTATAGAAAGCTTTATTTTATTTACAAATAAACCACAAAAAAAGAAAAATAGGATACTTCAAACGAGTTAACTAAAACGATTTCGCGAGTTAGTTAAACTAATTTCGCGAGTTAACTAAACTATTTTCGCGAGTTAGTTAAATCATTTTCGCGAGCTAACTGCTATTTGTTTTTTAGTCAAAAATGACCATCAATTATTTTTTTTTGAATTTCCATAAATAACCCCTTTCGGGGTCGGGCTAGCGCATGAAGTATAGGAAAAACTTCGAAAAATCCCTTGCAAAGTATTACTATATTACTTTGCTGTTTAATATGGTAATACTTGCCCCTTTAATACGTATTTCTTTGCCAAGTATTACTATAATACTTTTTCAACACACAAATTCTGCTTTTTTCGACCAAAAAGTCTATTGATTAACTCGACCAAGTTAATTGATTAACTTTGCCTTTTCTATTGATTAACTCGTACGTGTTAATTGATAGACTCGAAAAGGGAATATTGAATACGGATTTTGAACACCCTACCCGAAAGAGGTTATTTATGGAAATTCAAAAAATAATTCATGAACATTTATGGCTCATTGATGGACACAAATATAAATTAAGTATTAAGTATTAAGTATTACATTCTATTGAGGTCTTCATGCGCTAGCCCAACCCCGAAAGGGGTTATTTATGGAAATTCAAAAAAAATAATTCATGAACATTTATGGCTCATTGATGGACATTTATGACTAAAAAAACAAAGACATTTTTGCCCCCCGAAAAAAACAAACAAAACAAACAAAAAATGGAAATTCATGACCTCAAAACATAATTCTATTTTTGAAGTCATAAATTTCCATGAATCATTCTTGCCTCAAAAGGCTAACGCAACATTTACTTAATGTTACCAACCTTAATAAGGTACTCAGCAATTTGCACGGCATTGAGCGCAGCACCCTTACGAATTTGGTCGCTTACCAACCAAAGCGTAATGCCATTGGGGTTAGCCAAGTCCTTACGAATGCGTCCTACATACACAGGATCCTTACCCGCTAAGAAGAGAGGCATAGGATATTCCTTCTTTTCAGGATTGTCCATCAACACCAAACCCTCGCCCGAAGCAACCGCTTGCTTCACAGCATCCACCTCAAGAGGCTGCTCGGTTTCAATCCAAATAGCCTCAGAGTGAGAACGGAGCGAAGGAACACGCACACAAGTGGCAGAAGTAAGTACGTCTGAGTGCATAATCTTCTTAGTCTCATTATACATCTTCATCTCCTCCTTGGTGTAACCATTTTCTTGGAACACATCGATTTGAGGAATAACGTTGAAAGCAAGCTGATAAGCAAACTTGTTAACTGTAACAGGGTCGCCAGCCAACACTTGACGATATTGTTCCATCAACTCATCCATTGCAGCCTGACCAGCACCACTGGCAGCTTGATAAGAAGCTACGTGCACACGCTTGATGTGGCTCAGCTTTTCGATGGCTTGCAAAGCAACAACCATCATGATGGTGGTGCAGTTAGGATTGGCAATGATGCCACGCGGACGCTCGAGTGCATCAGCTGCATTGCATTCAGGCACTACAAGAGGCACATCCTCGTCCATACGGAAAGCAGAAGAGTTATCGATCATTACCGCGCCAAACTTTGTGATGTCGGCAGCATACTCCTTAGAAATGCCAGCACCAGCCGAAGTGAAGGCAATGTCTACGCCCTTAAAATCGTCGTTGTGCTGAAGGAGCTTCACCGTATACTCCTTGCCACGGAAGGTGTATTGCGTGCCTGCACTACGGCTTGAACCGAAGAGCAAAAGATTGTCGATGGGAAAGTTGCGCTCTGCCAATACGCGGAGAAATTCTTGACCTACGGCACCACTGGCGCCTACAATAGCTACATTCATTTCGTTGATTTGTGTATTTTTTAGCTGTTGCAAGCCTTCTTTGCTTTCGCAATGTGGCTACACAACGGCTCCTTAGTTGCAAAATGTTAGTGACTTTAATATTTTGGTTACAGAACGTAAAGTGCGTTCTTTGGCTGCAAAATTACAATATTTTTTGCGAAAGAACGGCTTTTTCGGCTATTTGTGCACAGAATAAGACATTAAATGATAGTTTTTTTGCAATTTTGCAAACGTAATTGCGCATTATGCAGTGCTAAGCACCTGTAAAGTGCCTATTTAGATACTCCCTAACAGTAACCCCAAAAACAAAACGCATTGATTACCGACCCCACTTGGATATTCCTAATTGTACTGGGCATCATACTTTTTGCGCCCATGCTACTTGAGCGCCTACGCATTCCGTCGATTGTGGGAATGATATTTGCGGGCATACTTATAGGTCCGCATGGCTTTGGTGTGCTCGAACGCGACGGCAGTTTTGAACTCTTTGGCAAAGTAGGACTCTATTATATTATGTTCCTTGCCTCGCTCGAGATGAATCTGCAAGACGTGCAGCGCATTAAAGGGAGGGCACTCACCTTGGGCTTGCTGAGTTTTGCCATCCCCATGGCTATTGGCTATGCTGCTAACACCATGCTATTGGGCTTTGGTGTGGCTGCAGCAACCTTGGTGGCAGCAATGTATGCCTCGCACACACTGATAGCCTACCCCATTGTGATGCGCTACGGTTTGTCGAGACTGCCCAGTGTGAGCATTGCTGTGGGAGGAACCATTGTGGCAGACACGCTAACCCTTTTGGTGCTGGCTGTAGTGGGCGGTATGTTTAAGGAACATGTTACGGGACTTTATTGGGTATGGCTGGTAATTAAGGTGGTGCTATTGGGTGCGCTTATTATATATACCTTTCCACGTATGGGACGTTGGTTCTTCCGCCGTTACGATGAAAGCGTGGTGCAATATGTGTTTGTGTTGTGTCTGGTGTTCTTAGGTGCAGGACTGATGGAACTGGTGGGCATGGAAGGTATCTTAGGAGCCTTCTTGGTGGGTATTGTGCTCAACCGACTGATTCCACCCAGCTCTCCACTCATGAGTCACATTGAGTTTGTGGGCAATGCCTTGTTTATTCCTTATTTCTTAATAGGTGTGGGCATGCTCATTAACTTAGGGGCTTTGGTAGAACACAGTGGGGCTATCTTAGCAGCTTGCGTAATGGTGGTGGTTGCCTTGGTGAGCAAATGGAGTGCAACGTTTGTAACACAAAAGGTGTTCAGTATGACGCGCAACGAACGACGCTTGATGTTTGGCTTAACAGGCTCACGCGCTGCTGCGACCTTGGCTGTGGTGTTGGTGGGTTATAAAATTATTCTGCCTGATGGCAGCCGACTCTTAGGCGATGATGTGCTGAACGGAGCAATGGTACTGATTTTAGTAACCTGCGTGGTAAGTTCAATGATTACGGAGAACACTTCGCGCCAAATGGCTTCGCTGAGTCAAAAGGGCTTACCAACGGTGGGAGATGCTGAAGATGCTGAATTGCATGCCATGGTTCCTCCGAAGGATGCACCCGACCGCATCTTAATAGCCTTGCGCTATCCCGAAATGGTGTGTCAGTTGGTAGACCTTTCGCTGATGTTGCGCACACCGCACTCAGTTGCTCCACCCATTGCTTTAAATATTGTGTTAGAAGATGAACCTTCTGCCCGACAGAGTGGAGAGGAACAATTAGACTTGGCTGTGAAACATGCAGCAGCCACAAACATCCGCATTCAAAAGTATCAACGTTGGTCGGTAAATGTGGCAAGTGGCATTTCGCATACCATTAAAGAACGCGATGTGAGCGACTTGGTATTGGGCTTGCACCAAAAGGCTCGCATCTCTGACTCTTTCTTTGGCAAACTGAGTACAGACCTTTTGGCTTCGGTGGATAGACAGATTTTTATTCTCCGTGCCAACATTCCGCTTAATACGGTGCAGTATTTGCACATTTTGGTTCCACCTAAATCGGAATTTGAGCAAGGCTTTGCCCAATGGATGGACCGCATTGCCTTGATAGCCCGTCAGCTGAGTTGTGGCATTACTGCCTATTCAACAGGCGATACGCTAACGGCTATGGAGCAATATTACACCCAAACAGAAAAAGGTATTCCCCTGCTTTGCGAGGAATACCATTCGTGGAACGACCTTGTGCCTTTAGCTCATCAGTCGCGACAAGACCATCTTACCGTCTTTGTTTGCGCTCGCCGAGGCACGGTGTCTTATCATAATTACATCGACCGTCTTCCCGACCAGATGGAACGCTACTTTAGTTCAAGAAACATCTTGCTGGTGTTCCCTAAAAAGAATAAGTGTTAGACGGGGTGGAAGGAGGCAACTCCTCAACACAACGCACAAAAAAAGGCTTGCGATTGCAAGCCTTTTTTTGTGCATTACTTTTATTATTTGCAACAAGCGCAAGGCTTGAGCTGCTTAAAGAAGTCGTTACCCTTGTCGTCAACAAGAATAAATGCGGGGAAGTCCTCAACGGTAATCTTCCAAATAGCTTCCATGCCGAGTTCGGGATATTCCACGCACTCGATGCTCTTGATTGAGCTTTGAGACAGAACGGCAGCTACACCACCAATGGTACCGAGATAGAAACCACCGTGCTTTTGGCAAGCTTCAGTAACAACATCGCTGCGGTTACCCTTTGCAATCATTACGAGACTTGCACCGTGGTCTTGGAACTCATCAACATAGGGGTCCATACGGTTAGCAGTGGTGGGACCCATTGAACCACAGGGATAACCCTCGGGAGTCTTGGCAGGACCTGCATAAAGAATGGGATGATTCTTGAAGTAAGCAGGCATTTCCTCGCCAGCATCCAAACGAGCTTTGAGTTTGGCGTGTGCAATGTCGCGAGCTACAATGATGGTACCCTTCAAATTAACGCGGGTGCTAACAGGATACTTTGAGAGTTCTGCACGAACAGCATCCATACCCTTGTCAAGGTCAATTTCGATACCCTTGCCACCTTCGCCCGGTTTGCGAAGTTCTTCGGGAATGAGTTCGGTAGGATTCTCATCCATCTTCTCAAGCCAAATACCATCCTTATTGATTTTAGCCTTGATATTGCGGTCGGCAGAACAGCTAACACCCATACCAATAGGACAGCTTGCGCCATGACGAGGCAAACGAATGACACGGATGTCGTGAGCCAAATATTTACCACCGAACTGAGCACCCAAACCAATCTTGTGTGCTTCGTGAAGGAGTTTCTCTTCCAAATCGATATCGCGGAAAGCACGACCTGTTTCGTCGCCAGTAGTAGGCAAGCTGTCGTAGTACTTAATAGAAGCCAACTTCACAGTGAGCAAGTTCTTTTCAGCACTGGTACCACCGATAACAAAAGCAATGTGGTAAGGAGGACAAGCAGCAGTTCCGAGCGTCTTCATCTTCTCAACGAGGAAGGGAAGGAGCGTACCCTCATTTTGGATAGTAGCCTTAGTCATGGGGTAGAAATAGGTTTTGTTGGCAGAGCCACCACCCTTTGCTACCATAACAAAGCGGTATTCATCGCCTTCGCAAGCTTCGATGTCAATTTGTGCGGGGAGGTTGCAACGTGTATTTACCTCATCGTACATATTGAGCGGAGCATTTTGTGAATAGCGGAGGTTGTCTTGTGTATATGTGTTATACACACCTAAGCTGAGTGCTTCTTCGTCCTCGAAGTCAGTCCACACACGCTGTCCCTTTTCACCATGGATAATGGCAGTACCTGTATCTTGGCAGAAGGGAAGGATGCCCTTAGCAGCAGTTTCGGCATTGCGAAGGAACTGAAGTGCTACGTACTTATCGTTTTCTGAAGCTTCGGGATCTGAAAGGATTTTAGCTACTTGCAAGTTATGTTCACGACGCAACATAAATTCAACATCGTGGAAAGCTTGTTGAGCCAACTGTGTGAGGGCTTCTTTTGAAACCTTCAAGATGGTTTTACCTTCAAACTCACCCGTGCTTACGCCTTCTTTACCAATAAGGCGATATTCTGTGGTGTCTTTGCCCAACTGAAACATGGGCGCATACTTAAACTCAGGAGTTGTTGCCATAGTTTTTATCTGTTGTAGAATACAATAATTTCTTATGCGAAACAAAGTTAGTGCAAACCGAAAGCATAGCAAAATAAAAAAGCAAGTTTTTTTATTTTGCTTTGCTGAGGTGCAGCCTAACTTCGCGAAGCAGAGTTAGTACAATTGGGTATAAGCGAACAACCTTTTATTTTTTAGTCAAAAATGTCCATAAATTTTTTTAGTCAAAAATGTTCATAAATTTTTCGTGATGTATATGCGCTACGCGATGAAGAAGGGAAATGTCCATAAATAAACCCCTTTCGGGGTTGGGCTGGCGCATGAAGTTATTTAT
>OWJF01000242.1_pt1 | contig 27835 bp, 7 predicted proteins | sample 1732941 | NCBI WGS metagenome assembly OWJF01 (sample SAMN05065770, study PRJEB22554) | human gut metagenome | biome: ENVO:2100002; feature: ENVO:00000062; material: ENVO:00002003 | host: Homo sapiens | place: USA
AAACATCATTTAGTCCTACCATTTTTACAGTGTTGTCGTCAATAATCTCAAGTACGGCAAGAGGATTGCCATTCTTATCTTTCTTTGCAGGATCTACAATCTTGTCAAGTTCATAACCAAACTTACGCTTAATGGTCATTCTCACGCGGTCGCCCTTATGGAAAGCGTAGCCTCCATCGTCAAGTTCTTCGGTTTCATATTTTCCTGATGCAGATTCTATTGATGCAACCTTTCCACGAACATTATCATCAACGGTAGCGTGCAGATTTACCATGTTTGCCTTTGGTAGTTCCAACTCCAACCATTGATAGTATGAATAGTCATTACCTATTTCAATAGCTACGTTGTTTTTTGAGCTATTAGTAGTATAGCTATACACAAATATCTTTTCGCTATTTGCTTTCTTGCGTTCTGTGTTTGTGCGTTCTACATCGAGTGTAGGTACCACGCCATCAAACTTCGTCGTTACTATCTTCGAATATGTAAGCATAGTAATCTTTGTACCATTACCTGCAGGTACCAATAGCTTGGTGCCTGGACCAAAAGCACACCAGCTGTCAAGGTCGGTATTGCGGATATAGCCATCGGTGCCAGTATCACATAGTATAGCGAAATCGCGTGTGTGCGACTTGTCTGTACCTTCCTCTACCACATTCACATATGCCTGTGCTGTCCAATAAGGTTTCTGGTTGTGGCTTATATTTACAGGCTGCGCACATACCTTGCGATATTGCTTTAGGTTAGGGTCATAATAATTTTGTATGTTGCGACCAAAGTCGTAACGTACTATAGTGGTGTCGAGACGATTGTCGGCAGTAGCAAGGTTGTCTTTGAATACAGGCACAAGGGTGAGGGTCTCGTTAGGATTTCTAAACGAGTATAGCTGTCCTGGTTCGTAGCGGTTTTGATTCTCGCTACTGCTATTCTCTATAACCCAATAAGCCATTGTAGAACCTTTGCCTGCTGCACCTTTACTTCTATAGAAAGTATAGTTTGATGGTATGGCAAACGATCTTACGTTCTTTAGCTCGTCAGGAGTAATGCTATAGGTCCCATCGTTATCATCAGATGCTCCATTCACCATATCCTCAGGAAGCTTGAATACCACATTACCAATGTAGCCAAGTTTGAAGTTGGCAATGATGGTGCGGTTTTCGGTTCCCATTTTAAAGATGTAAGGGTCGGTTTCTGATAGCTTATTTGTGCCATCCGACCAATAGTCGAGCATATAGTTAATCGAGGCATCGCCATTCACGGTAACCTCTGTTCCTTCTGTATACCAGCATTCTGCGTTTGTTATGATATTTTCTTTATTGCGAGTCTCGGTATAGAAGTTGTCGTTAGAATTAGTGAGGGTGAAAGAACCAAGTTTGATATCTGCAGAACTTGCAGAAACCTTATACAACTTTTCACGCTCATAAGTTACGCTGATGGTGTTTTTGCCAGCAACGATAGTGTGGTCAATAGTTCGTGCTGTGCTCACAACGCCATTTACCTTAAATTCAGTAAGCTTATAGCCATACTTTGGTGAAACAGAAATCGTAACCACATCACCTTCCTTATAGCGTTTTCCTATATTAGTATGCAAGGTGGCTTCAGGATTCTTTAATTCAGCCTTTACATTACCAGCATTCTCTACGTTTTCGTTAGGGAATGTTGTAAGGTCTTGGTTAGAGATTGTCTTTACAAAGTCTATACTTGGCAATACAGGATATGTCACAGTAAAGTCCTTATAAAAGCCCCATGAGTTATTTGAACCTGACCTTAGAATATTGATTTTAGCTTTCTCTGCATCACCCTTATAGGTGAAGGTTATTGTCTTTTTATCAGTGATCTTTACGAGCTCTTCAGGTACTGTATAGCCATTATCATCGCTAACTTCTATCCACGCATCAGTAGCACCGGAACCGAAGATGGTTTCGTTGTTATTAGATGTGTCGTCAACCTTATCTGATGCATGTATGGTAATGGTCATGCCGTAGACGGCTGGTATTGTGAACAATGTACTATTGTTTATCTGTGCACCCTCAGCTCCATTACTTAATAGGTTTATACGTTCGTCGGTATTGTCAATTTTACCATTCGAAGCATCCATCATCAATGTGATGTCTTGTTCTTCGCCTTCTACCATTATTGTCTTTGTATAAGGCAATACTTTATTGGTAGATTTATTATTGATGCTGATAGGGTGTGCCTTTTTGTGATCAAAATGCCATACCACCTCTATCGGGCTGTTTGTATCATACAGTCCGAGAGTGTTCTTTCTCATTTCTGGCTTCAGGGTTACGTCTTGCTCAAAAGCATAGTCGCTGCCTGAAGTATAAATATTAGTACCATCTGTCCAGCCTACGAAAGTATATCTTTCGCGCGCCAACTGTACGTGGTTTGGCATTTTAGCAAGGCCTGTTTTAGGGTCGCAAAGTATTTTCTCAGGGCATACTCCCTGTATGTTCTTGTCTGAACAATCGAATCTTACATACACCGGCAAGTAGTTGCTAAGGTCAATGCCATGTATATATGCACCAGCAGGCACGTTGATAGTAAGCGTGGTTGGTGTGTTGCCTTTATAGTCTATTCCTTTTACATCTCCATCTGCTGTTGCTTTAGCGTTGAAGCTCGCCCATTCAGTTCCACTTTCGTCGGTGATGGTAATGGTACCGTCTTTACTCTCTTTGCATAATGTAATATCGATATGTGCTTTCTTAGCCACGCTTAGGGTTATTGTTCCACCTTTGCTGAAGCTCCATCCATGTTTTACATCATGCCATGCACCTCCATCAATATTTATCAGCTCGTGGTCTTCTTGATAGAAGTTGCTCTTAGTCAGATTATATGTGTATTCGCTACCATCTGTAGCCTTTTCCTCTGGTGTAGCTTTTGCATAGAGATAGAGGTCGATAGATAGCTCAGAGCCTTCCACTACCTTCTCTGACGATTCTACCGTTCCATCAAACCAACCACGAAATTTGTAGCCCTCAGGAATCGTAACCTTGCTTTCTATGCCTGCAATGAATGTCAAAGGTTTGCTGGTATTAACAGTTTCTTTACCAAGCACTGTTGTACCATCAGTATCATAATAAGTGATATTTACATTCTCTTTAACTTCTACATTGCCATAGATTTCAAGAGACTCCATGTAAGCGTTTTGTGCATGGTTGAGGCTATAGAACATCAACTGCACATCTTTGAGGTTCAGATTATTGCCATTAAGGTCTTGCGTTATTTCTACTCTCTGACCATTAGAGTTTCCTTTTACATTATTTATAGCAGGAATTTTGTTGATATAAGTATCGTATATTGTTGTCCAATCGGTATCATCCTTGCTTTTAGCTTTCAATCCCCAACCACGATCGCCGCCTGTAGACGTTTGAATATAAACAATCTTCGTAACATTCTTAATTTCTGATATTCTGGCGTATGGGTCAGCTTTCTTTTCTGCCATCATCCAGCCATCGCTAACAGAGAAATCTCTATTTGTATCATCATACCAAGTTGATTTGTTATTATTATGTCCATCATTCTTAACAGATGTTTGCTTAAGATAGAAGCTAAGTGGCTGACCATCTATCGTTTTGAGCCCTTGCCCGTTCTTATTTTTGCTTATCTCCGTCTCTGTGGCGCTTGATGTAACATTTGGCCAATCTTGGAAATCGGTAGAATATAGACATTTCTCCTTGTAGACAGGAGGATATTGGGTTACGTCCCGTTTGATAGTGTTGTCTGCTAATGCACTATTCGCCCATACCATCATGAAAAGCAGCATGACAGCATATAGCAACTCTTTTGTTATTATCTTATTCTTTATATTCATATATCGAGTGATTTATCTTGTTCATAGTCCGCATTCATTCGTATCTTGCCTTCAGCCTTTACCTCTTCAGGGTGTTCCTTCATCCAGCCGTATATAGCAGCGCTGCTACCAGCAAGGGTGCCAAGAAGCCTTTGGCTACCATTTATATTGAGCGTTATCATATATGTACCAGGCTTACGGCTATCTTTCCACAGAGGCCAGCGTGTCATGCGGTGCTCTGTGGCATAGCGCCAGCCTACGCCATCTATATGGATTAGGCGTTTGCCGTTTTTAGTGGTTGAATATGATGGTTGCTCAGCCATAAGTATTCTTTTAGATATTTGTTTTATCAAAATATCTGTGATATTTAACGCAGGAAGTAGTCACTTATTGTACCATTATCTTTGCCTTGCCGAAGATATATGCTCCTTGCTGGAATCCGCTATATACAGAATTACCTGGTATCACATCGAGGATGCGGTAGAGCTGTCCTGTTATAGTGTATACATAGATGGTGGTAGAGATATTACTCTCTATTCGCACCTTGTTATTATTAATAGGGCGAACAATTAGATAGCTACCTGTAGCATCATCCTTGTCTGCCACACCTATCTCTGGTGTTATCTTGTCAATGCCTGTAGACTCAGCAATCTTTATCATAGATGGAGCATAAGACAGGGCTTTTGCCTTAGTAGTCTTTGCTGTCATATATGTACGGAACGGCATTATGCTTGTAGCAGTAGAGGTTTCAGAGATGAAAGCGTTACCTTTGTCGTTCATACTGTAGATGGCATCCTTCTTGATATCTTTGGCAGCGAATGTACCGCAATGAGTGTAGCCATCTTTTGTTGTAGCCATTTGCTTAGTAACAGGGATTGTTATCGAGCCATACGACGTTTCCATGTTTTCGTAGCCATAAGCATTGAAAGCAACAGTCTGCTCAGGTTCACTCTTGCCAAGGATATCGTTGTAGAACTTGCTTGAGAGGTCGAACTCATAATAGCCATCGCCAGGGAAGCGTACTATGTATGGCACCTCAGAGGTGAGCAATGGGTAGTTGCTGTAGGTGTGAGGGGCGGCATAGTAAGGGTTGGCGTCCTTGTTGTAGAGGCGGGATTCATAGGTGTCTATGAAGAATGGGGTGGCGAAGGTGTAGGAAACACCTTCGGACAAGGATGGAGAGCCAGAGCCTGTAGATGTAGAGCCAGAACCTGCAGATGGAGAACTAGAGCCTGCAGATGTAGAGCCAGAGCTTTCGGCTTTAGGCATGAAGAGACCATCGCTGGTTAAGCCTGGACGCTGGAAGGTTGCAGCTATATCTGTACCATTTTTGCCAACAGTGGTAAGACCGCGAAGCCAGTACTCATGATGCAAGGTATGAGTATTCGTGGCTGGATTAGATAGCTCATCGGCAGTTGGTGTGCCGTAGAAGTGAGTGATCTCTCCATTTATAGATGCTACAACCTTATGAACGGTGAATGGTAGGCAGATTCCTTCCCAGGCGCCAGTGTTGTCGTTTGCATATTGCTGAGGCTTGCGTACATACCAAGCATGGTTGGTAACGGTGAATGGTATTGGCGCACAGAAGTTGTTGTTTTCACAGATACCGCCTTCGCTATTCTTATTATCTGCAGTGCGCTCCACGAGGTGGAGGAAGGCTGTAGTGAAGCCTTCTGTATTTTTCAATACATGATGTCCCTTTATCAGCGACTCTCTTGTACTTTCGTTGTATCTGAGATAATTGTTTACTACATCGTAAGCCTCGGTATTGCTGTCTATGTCAACATTATTATTTGTATATACCAATAGATTCTTGGTGATATCATCCTTTACGCTGAAGTCGCTGAATACCTTAGCATTGTCATCGATAGGAGGGTAGAAGATACCTTTGATTGTTCCTTTGGCTTTGCTGATATCGCCTTTACAGCTGAAGTCGATAGCAGTGATGCTTGGTTGATGTACATAGGTAGTCATGGTGCCACCTAAGTAGTTGTAAGCATTGTAATGGAATGCATCAAGCTTGGTGTCGCCATAATAGCCAGCTGTGCGGTATACACGGTTTGTCATGTAGCAATTCTGATGAGACTCTATAGCCTGTGGGCATGACTCAGGTGTGGTCTGCAGCTTTTGCCCCCAGAAGATGAAGTCGTTCATGATGTTGGAAGCAGTGAGGGTGGTGGCTGCATGGTTGTCATCGAAAAGAGGCTTGTAGGCGAACGGCGTAGAAACGCCGTCGAACGAGGATGAGGCTGATGATGAGGCTGATGATGGGGCCTTTACTCTTGCTTTATCTATGTCGTGGGCTTGATTATGGCGAGTTTCTGCCTGCTCGTAGTTAGGGAGGTCGCTATCAAGACCTGTACGGAGGTAGGTGATACCTGTGTTCTTGCCGGTGATAGCATCAGTACGGTTGGCATACTGGTAGTCGCCATTTGCATAATAGTCATAGACATATTTTAGAGCCTGCATGTCGTCAGGATTAGTGGCATCATTGCTATAGCGAGCACGGAGGTAGTACTCGTTGAGGTCGTAGGCTACACGGCCGTATTTAAAATCATCAGAGGTGTAGTGGGTGTCGGCAGAGCCATCCATGCGATAGACGATATGAGCGAATGGCGTAGAAACGCCATCGGACAAGGATGATGAGGCTTCACTTGATGATGATGGATTTTGCTCGAAGCAGCAATGGTAGGCGCCACCATTGGTGCTGCCTTTAGCTGCGATATTGCCGCTCTCAAGACCGAGGTTATAGATTTGACCTTGGTTCTCTGCGAGTAGAGACTTATCTTGTGGTAAGCCATGGATGACATGACCATTACCATGGAAGACACCCTGGAAGATGCCTGTGCCACAAACGAAGTCGCTTGGTACAGTAAGGTCTTTTTGAAGCACGAATTGAGCGTTGGCACCATATCGAGGAGCTTTGCCGTCTGCGCCTATGGTATCAATGAAGTTGATGAAAGCTGTGAGGTCGCTTAAATCAGAGATGTAGATACGAGGCTCAGCAAGTGGAACCGTTGCTGTGCCTACCTCTTTTTCTTCTTTAGCACGCTTGATAGCCTCAGCAAGATGAAGGTCGAGACCTTCCTTGTGAGTATTCATGCGGTGGTAGTTATGGATTAAGAATTCATTAGCGTTGTCCATATCTACTGTGAAGATCTTATCCAATCCATTCATGGTGATACCAAGCTGCACACCATAGCCATTCATGAAGTAGTAGGCAGGGATATCCAGATAGTCGTTAGTCTTATCGTATTTACAGTTCTTGAAAAGACCTTCGGCAGTCTTGGCGTCACCTTGCTTATATGTGTCGTAGCCTGTTGCCTTATGAGTGATATCCCATTCTGTATTGTCTTCGAATTCCCACTTACCAGCAGCATTCTTCTTACGCTTACCAATACGCCAATAGTAACCATTAGCAGAGAATGCTTGGTCGGCAGCGATGGTGACATTATTCTTTTTCAAGCGAATCATTTCGCCAGGCAAAGCACAGTTGTCAACAGTAATATTACCATTGATATTCGGACCCTGCACATATTCTATAGTGAGGTAGATGGTATATGTATAGACACGTGGCACCTCGCAGAAATAGTTATTACCTACGGTAACATTACTAATATTCACAAGAGTGTATCCATCTGTAGTCTTTTGGTATATCAGGCTTGGATCTACTTCTGCATATTCGCCTTCTATACCATTCTTAATATAATATTTTGTGCCTGCAGATAGCTTAGAACCTGTTACAGGATTGTATTTACCATCAGAATAGGTGAAGAATGTAGACGTAGCCACCTTGCTGATAATTGGCTTATTATCAGATGAGTCTTTATATTCGCTATAGGCAGGAGCTTTAAGGATAAGAGTGGCAAGACATTTCTCCGACAAATGCTTGTTGAAATAATCTGTTGTGGTGTTGTTTACATTATCAGAGAGTTCGAATGATATCTTTGCATCACCATTGTTAAGTTTTGTAGGCAGATTTTTCTGAATATATGTAACCGTACTTCCATTCATTGGCAATACAGCAGCAAAGCCTTTGTTGGCAGCATCGATATTCGCAGCCTTAGGGTCGGAATATGTATACGATGATGATCCACCAACGCGGAGAGTATATCCGCCGGCAACATCTTTGTTGCCGATATCTACATTACCCTCGGTTCCAGCTTTGAGATAGTTGCGATATTCCAGGTCGCAAGAATATTCGTTTGTATCTGTAGGATGTCCGCTACGCATCTTCCAACTATGAACAGCAACAGGTTGGTTTGGCTTAAGACCAGCAAGAACTGTAAGACCATCGCTATTATCATTGTTGAATTTCATAGCGTCCTTATATGTGAAGCCGGTGATGTGAGCATTGTAATAGTAGTTGAAACCTGTTACATACCAATAGTGAACATCAATCTTAGCATCTGGATTTTTTTTACCTTCAGGATCCAAACCATAGAAACCGGTAGGGAAACAGTCGTCAACGATATATCTATTCTGCTTAGCATCGTAAGGGAACACGAAGTTACCTGTTGTTTCCAAGAAGTCAGGATTCTTGCCATTGTCACGCTTATGCACATTATCTGCATATACATAACCACCACCCTCATCAGCGCGAACGTCGATGAGGTTCATTTCTATCACACCATAGATAGGGCCATAATATATCTTGTCAACAATCTTTTTGTTGGCATCATACAGTTCCTGTACATTCTGAATCTTCAAGGCATAGCCCGAGGCAATACCTATCATATTCTTTGCAGTACCCTCGTTACGCTTTTGGAATGTTGCTTCGTCAGCATCATTGTTGTAATTATCGATGTAGCTCTGCTTAACATCAAGATATGATTTATTGGCATATTCTCCAGATGCAGGAATCTCGCCAATATCGTTGCGCCAAGCTTCCTTTGATGCTTCATTGAAAGGCACGTTTGATGTAACAGCACCCACATAGTGGATGTTGTTAGCCAGACCCATATAGTTGCGAGCACGCTTTACTGTTTTACCCTGAAGCTTATTACCGTCAAGAGCGATATTCTTGGCAAACATCTGTATCTCGCCCACACGAGCAATAGAATATGGAGTCTTGTTTGTTACGTTGGTAGCATAGTCGCGAGCACCAAGCACATTGAAGCAGTTGTCCTCCAAACGTAGAATATCCATACGCTGGAAGGTGTTTATAATCTTAGGGTTATTGATATTAGTTCCCGCAAAGCCATATCCTGTGAGGTCAGCACTACGGAATCCCTCAGCATACGACTGGTGACCATCGCCAAAGATACCACCTTCGCTGTCATACACGTATATATTTTTGTCTGTTCCTTGTTCCTCAGGCTTAGCATATCCATCTCCATAGAAATAGTGATCCTGAAGCGAGATATAACGATAGTTGCCATCTTTGTCCTTATAGTAATAGCCGAAGAGGTCTGTACCCTTTGGCAATACTATCGACTTCATCTCCTGATGAGATATGATGATATGGTCGCGAGTTGACAATGTGTCGCTATTGTCGGCAACAAGGATAGTGGTATTTCCACCAAAGCCTTCTGTTGTCTTATTAGGTAGCTCATCCAATCCTACCAAATGAGTGTTGTTGGTAGTGAAAGCTTTATCGATATTGTATTTATCTGTATACTTCAATACGGTAGAGTCGTTTGCCAAAACCGATGTACCTTGGGCAACAGAATATCCACCACCATATACCGCCTCACCAATTTGAATGTTTATGTCATCCCATGTTAGAGGAGATGCTGGCGAAGATTCACATTTCTCGAAACAATTATCCTTTACGAATTCTTCAGTAAGACCTTGCTTACCTATAATAGACTCATAAACAGCTTGCGAAATGATATCGCCAGCTATGAGCTTGATATTCTGCTTAATAGACTCAGAGGCAAGATTTGAGAGGATAGCACCTGATTCAGTATTATCCTCATGGTCTATATACTTATTGTTCTTATCTGTACGGTCCAAGAGATAGATGCCCGACTGCTTGTCTTTCACCTTATAATATATAGGATATCCTACCTTAACCTGTGTAGAACCATATACATAGCCGGAGTATGAACCTCCAGTAACAGACTTGTAGATATGACCATTTAATACATCAACGTTAGTAACGCCGATAACATTACCCTGCTGACCGCCACCATATACGAAGTTGGCAGATACACCAGAGGCATTGAATATGTCAGAAGTTGTAGATAGAGTATCACATTTCATGCCCTCAGCAACAATAACATCGGTATTACCATATACATAGCTATCCATACCATAGCCAGCGCCATATACATTCAGAGCAGAGAACTCAGGCTTAGAACCGAGATATTCATTCGATTTATCCAGCATTGTTCTCGACTTACCCTTAAGCATATCGCTTTGAAGAACGACAGAGATATCGCCACGCACAGTACCCGCCTGATAGCATCCGCCATAGACGTTACCGCCAATATAAGCATTGTTTTCTTCCTTAGGCTTAAACTGGTTCTTGATAGTGAGCTTAATGAAAGGGTATTCTGAATGAGTGTTACCAAGCAGATAGCCTCCCTCATGAGTAACCAAATCCTTATAATTATAGTTGGCATTGTTGCAACCGCCCACAATCTTGTTTGTTATTACAAGACCTGCAGGGAAGGTATAGTCAACAACATTACCTACCGAATTAGGGTATACGTTCATGTTACCACGGTTGCCACCGCAGCAGAAAGTACCAATAGTACAGTTGGTAAGTCCATCGCCACTTTCACTTCCATTCCATGTCAGCTTTCCCTGTATATCAGTCTCTACTGACTGGAAATAAAGGTCGAGTAGGTGAGGGTATACAAGTGGGCGCTGTGCATTTTCTATTGAAAGATATAGAGTGCTGATACCCTTGTTTGAAGGATCGTTAATCCAGTCGATGGTATCTGCAAGATTAAGTTCCTTTCCGTTTTCTACATCGCCATTCAGCTTCTGGAACTTATTCATGAAGTCGTTGTCTTCAGACTTAGCAAAGAGAGACTCACCGTTGCAACCCATAAACACACTTCTAATATTGACATTATTGCCAATATTTATATTTATAGCTCCCACTTGGTTATCAGATTTCTGTACAGAAGCAGAGTTTCCACCACCATATACATCACCATCAATAGTGATCATATCAGAAGTAGAGTTACCCTTGATGTTGATATTTACCTTGTTAGTGATAGGGCGCCATGAGTTTATGTTCACAATCTTTGCTGCATCGCTTGCTGCTATATATGAAGGCATAGTCTCACGCATAGGCACAGTATAAACCAAAGGAATAGTCTCCGATTCTGAATCGTTAGGGTTTACAGGATAATATTCGTTTACAGTAACCTTCTTGTTTCCTTTTTTATCGAGAGCATACAGATAGTTGCCATTGCCGGCACCATATACGTCGCCATAGATATGACCACCATAGATGTTGACATTGGTACCTGTACCGCCATTATCCTTGAAATATCCATTGCTGTCGAGCACTATGTTTACAGCTCCCGATACGTCGTTGCCACCATATACGTTACCATGAATATAAATATCATCATTACCAAAAGTAGAAGTCTTACCATCTTGTGAACCGATGACGACTTTAGTTTCTTTCTCCACATCACCCATAAATCCACCACCAAATATGTCGTGGCAGTCTATAGCCTTGATGTTTATATCGGTAGCCTTTACAGAACTATAGAATCCGCCACCAAACACACGACGGCAAGAAGCACCACCTGCACCATTGATATATGTAGTTCCGTTTACCTGTCCAGAGAATCCTCCACCCACGATATCCATCACCGAATAGTCGCTGAAGAAGTGTTTATGTTCTTCACCTTTTATGATGTCATTGCCTTTATTTATGCTTCCGCGAGCCTCCATAGCCACTTCGATATGCGAATCGTTGAGCACAAAGGTCTTTTCACCAAATCCACCACCAAATACACAGAAGTGAGGAGAACCCACCTTATTAAATATCTCCTTCCACTCATTTGAGTTGAAGAATTGGGTAGTAGAAACTCCCGACAATAGCTGAGTGTTATCATGGAGCAAACCTTTCTCAAGTTTTATATATGTATTACCGCTGTTCTCAACAAGATTGCCATCTTTGTCTCTTTCGCCTACAACGCAAGTCTTGTCGCCACCACCATATATATTATGGTTAACTTTAAATTTCTGTGTTGCCGGTATATACTGAGGAGAATAAGTCTTGTCACCAACGATAGTTGCTGGTTCCCAGTTGCGCATTGTTGTTGACCAATACGAGGTGAGCATAGCCTGTCCACCTGTTATGCTCAAGTTGGTATTACCGGTAATGTTGGCAGAGGTATTAGTTTCTTCGTCTCCCCATCCTCCACCAAAGACGTTGTAATATAGCGCACCGTCTTTGATAGCAACGAGAGTGTTGCCATATATTGTACCATTCTGACATCCGCCATAAACACTGTTCATGATGTTTGGCATGAGGTCTTTGTTTACTGTAGTATCAGGATTAACCAAGTATTTCTCATCAGAAGGGTTGAGGCTGGTACTTGTATATTCTGTAGTAGAGCCTGTAGCAAATTCATTATATGGATATGTCATCACAGGTCTACCTGTAACAACACACGCATTGCCATATATTCCTCCCAACTTAGTATAGTCACCACATACGTCAGCCGTACGGCCCTTTCCTCCTGCAAATATCTTTGAGAGGATAGTACCGCCACGAACATTTACAAACGATGTGAAGTTAGAAGGAGTAAGGCTTTCTGCTACATCAATCTTTTCAGCTGTAGCCTTTTGTTCATTCAAGCCCACGTTAGCCACGTCGCCACCACCATATACATTACCCATGATTACGGTGCGGTCGATAACCAACGGAGGTACACCCACGTTTTCACCATATACATGTACCTCGGTCTTACCCTTCACTCGAGCCATGTAAGGGAAGTCGATGATGCTACCAGTCTTAGAATCAATGCTAACGATATTGTCGCCACTTACTCGTATTGATTCAATACCTGCACCACCACCATATACATTTCTTGCCACGTTGCCCGACTTGAAGAATACCTTTGAGTTGCCGCCTACGCTTCCGAAGTCGTATTGATTATCTTTGTCTTTAGTTTCGTTTAGTGTGCCATAAGGCATTGCTCCAAGTCCACCACCATATATATTATAGCAAGCCAACTGGTTGTTGGCTTCTACATAAGTGTCTTCATCAACATATCCAGAGAAACCACCACCATGAATTTCTTGGAATGTAAAGCCTGGAATACCGAGAATCCAAGCCATACGAGTGTTATAGTAGCGGTGGAATGTGTCAGCATCATCGCTTGTACCATCCACGCTTCCATAGTATAGCTTCTTGTCTTCCTTCGAAACAGCCATGTAGTCCATATACAAGTTTGTCTCGAAGTTGGTATATTTCAATTTGTCTTCCTCTTGGCTTGCATAGCGGATGTATTTTCCATCTATTTTGTTAGGCTTACCATTCTCTTCTATCATGGCTCCTGCCTGTGCATACACCTTGGCATTTCTAACCTTGGTGTTTGCACCATAGCCAGCGCCAAATACCGAGAACTGTGGGTTATTGGAATTCTTTTCTGCAAGATACCAGCATAGACCTTGTAGAGTGGTGAAGTCTAATATATCGAGCGATTTACCATTGGCACCAATGATCTCAGTAACAGGCGAATGGTTTATTTCCACTATTGCCTCTCCTGTACCATCACCTGTACTATTGCCATTTATATCATAGCCTACATAGCAAGCACGATTACCACCGCCAAAGATATTGTGGTTCTTTGAGAAGCTTGCAGAACCGAAGTCTCCATCTGCCAACTCAAAGAATTCCTTTGTATCTTTATTGTTGATAATTCTGCTCATAGCAGCCTTAGCCTTGGCATTAGTAATCTCGCCAAGGGTGTTAGCATTATGTATGGCGTATATGATATCCTTAAATTCATCAAGGTTTTCACATACCTTCTCACTATCACTCTGAACGTCGAGCCATGTAGTGATGTTACCGTTCTTGTCAGCCTTGCGGTCCCAAAGCCATTCACCGCCATCTATCTGCACCTTGGTGTTGCCAAGAATGCAGGCATAGGTACCTTCGTTCTTTGTATCCTTCTTGCCAAGCACCTGCTCAAGGGTCGACGATGCTGTAGACTGACCACTATTGTCGTCAGTCTTATCGTTGGTGATAGGGATATCGCCATAGCCTCCACCAAAGATGTTGAGTCCGAGCATACCGCCTTCGACATGCACAAGAGTATTACCATCAACAACACCGTAGGCGCAACCACCATATACACGGTTCCATACCATCGGAGTGATACGCGCCATACCCGCCTCGTTGGTATTGGCAATATGCAGTATGGTATTACCATTTATTCGTCCTACCTTATTATATTCAGGAGCATCAGCCTTCTTCAGACCCTTACCTCCTGCAAATATTTCACCAAAGATGTTACCGCCAACGATGTTGACAAACGATTTATAGTCTTTAGCTTCATAGCTTATAAAGTCGCCGTTGGTTTGGTCGAAAGTAGAAATGCTCTTAGGCTTGTTGGCATAATACTCTACTTTATCTTTATCTGTAAGAGTTATATACGAACCAATATTAGCCATATCGCCACCACCGAATACATTTCCATATACATGAGCGTCATCTGCCACTTCAACCTTTGTGGTTTTATCAACCTTAGCCACATTAGTGAAATAGGTATAAGTGCTGCTTGCATCTTTCTTAGGCTTCACGCCAGCACCACCGCCAAATACATCGCCATAGATATTTCCACCTTTTACGTATACTTCTGTATTGCCACCAATCTCACCTGTATTGTTATCTCTTGTAGATTTTGGGTCACCGAATCCACCACCATATACACGATGAATGAAAGTCTTGCCGTCTATTGTTACCTTGGCGTCTTTATCCACAGTACCTGCATATCCGCCTCCTAATACAGCCAAGATAGTGAAGTTAGGAATACCTTTCGAATTGTCGAAGACATTCATTTCGCCTTTAGCGCGTAGTGGAGTCTGTCCCTTAGACAGCTGTTCTGTGTCGTCTTTTATTTCAGCATCGTAAACACTATAGTCGCCCTCCACGTTCACTGTCACATCGGTATTGCCTACAGTAGTGTTCAAACCATAGCCACCACCGAATACCGAGAAGTGTGGATTATTATTATCGTCGTATGCAACCTTCCATTCCGTCGTTTTCAGAAGCGAGAATGGAGTCATACCCTTTTGTATGTCAAGTGTAGCCTTGCCTGTTACTTTGCATGCCAAGTTGCCACCACCATATATATTATGAGGGTTTAGGAATTTGCCATTAGCAAAGAATTCTGTTTTATTTGTATCCCATTCAATGAAATTCTCTTTTGTGCTGTCTAATTTTCTGTTCCAGATTACGTTGATGGAGTAGTTGTCTTCCTCCTTTTCCTTATCATTAATCTGCACACCTTGGTCTTTAGCCAATGATACAAAGGTGTTGCCTGTTACGTTGGCATAGGTATACAACCCTTCGTCGGCAATGGCATAGCCTTTGTCGTCTGTTATTCTACCTTTACCGCCACCAAATATTTCGCCAGCAAAGTTGGCTGCATACATATTAATATGTGTGTCGCCTCCTACCTGTGCCAAGTTGCCACCGCCATAGATGTCACCATATATATATGGAGCCACCTTGGTTGAGCCAAAGAATGTAAGGTTGGTATTACCCAACACCTTACCTACTTTCTCTGGATTCCAAGTGTTGTCTTTAATATCATAGTCTGAATTTGCACGCTTTATTCTACCATTACCACCAGCAAACACGTCGGCTCTAATGTCGGCGCTGTCGCTAATAATAACGTTAGTTTCTTTCTCCACTACAGCCATGTCGCCACCGCCATAGATATTCTTGAAGAATGTACCACCATTAATCTTAACTGTAGACGAGCCATAGAGGCGTGCCATGTTTTCGAGGGTGTTGATGTTGTTTGAGTTTAAGAGTTTAGCATCTGCCACACCATATCCTCCACCGAATACAGGGCAATGGAAAATACCGCCATTAATGGTCAACTCTACGTTGCCATATATCTTGCCGAGGTCTGTATAGTCGCTTGGTGTACCATAAATCTTATTATTATCCTTTTTAGCATAGAAATAATCTGTTCCGCGTCCACCAGCGAAGATACCGTTTTTGCAATAGAATTCGCCACCGTTGATAGTCATAGAAGCTACGGTTTCTCCTGCTTTTCCGTATATGTTTCCACCCACTTTACTTGGGATTCCTCTATGTGGCCAAAGGTCTAAGCTCATATATCCGCTACCGCCAGCATAGATGCCATCGATAGGTTTTGTAGAAGAACCGAAGATACCACCTTCGATAATGATGTTAGTACTTGTTTCTCTTGGGTCTATGTCGGTAAATGTGCGTGTGCTGCTGTTGTAACAATGATACAAGCAGAGCTTATCTTTGGCAGTAGCATATCCACCAAAGTTTATCACCGACTTTGTATTAACATCATTCCAATATGGTATGCGAGTATCTGGTGTATGATTGTCATCATCTCCGATACCATTCATACCGCCAGCACCAGCACCATAGATGCCACTAAATATCATGTCTTGATTACGTTCTATTGGAATCAAGAATGTTCCGCCCTTGATAGTTATAGTGCTCTGTCCATAGAAAGGATTTTCTACTTCCTCATTATCTCCGAATCCACGACCTGTACTACCACCATAAATCTCAGTAATCTCTACTCGGCTATTGATATCTTTGGCTTGTTTATTGTTTTCAGATTGTGCAGGGTCTATAAGGATGTTGGCGCGACCCATAAAGGTGTTGTAAGGAGCATTATTATAACCATTGACATTTCGTTTTGCACCCAAAGAACCATTAACAACACGACCTATCTTTCCACTCTTGATTATGATGTCCACATCGCCCACCATAGCTCCCTCATGATTGCCGGCAAGAACTACGGCAACGTCAAGGGTAGATTGGTTATCATTGTGATTATCATTGAAATTACGATCAATATCTACATCAATAGTACATTTGATAGGCATATTTGGGCTACCCATTAGACCATTTATATTAGATTGAGTCTGACGTCCACCTACGCATATTGTAGAATAGTGTCCCGACTTAATCTTTATAGAAAAGCCTTCATGTCCATGTGGTAGCGATTCATCCATCTTTTTCAGATTATCTCCTTCCCAGAGATTACGAAAACGGGCATCGTCTTTAAAGCCACCAAAAATCTGGAATGACGTAGATTTAGCACCATAAATTGTACCATCTGCATCGAACATATCCTTGTAATTAATCATCTGTATACCTTCGCCCATCTCCAGGTTGTTGTATTGGCAATACAAGATGTCATATTTATCACTTATAACATTGCTTCTCTCGAAGGTGATATATTGAAAACGAGTATCTCCATAAATAGGTAAGCTTTCATCTCTATTACCTCCTCCTTTCATCTGCATAACTCCATGATAATCTACATCGTTCCAACTACCCGTTATGGTTGCATTCTTAAAGAAAGGAGAAGTACTCTTCTTATCCTCCCAGTCAGAACTGCTATAGAAAGTTACAGATGTGAAGCCGTTGCTACTATTGTTGGTAACATAATAATCACTTCTTCCCATCAGCACGATGATGTTATCAGCCCATGTACCTTCCTTTGCCAGCTTGGAATAAGCACCATTCCAGGTCTTCACTGCTGTCTCTGGAGTTAAACCATCATTGTCGTCGTTTCCTGCATTGTATGTTGTCGAACCTACAGTTACTCCTGCAGGGCATATATATATCACGCTCTTTATATAAACCAGCCAATTGTCTAATAACACAATCCCATCTTGGCTTTTCACAACAACGTGGCATTTCAATTTATCATTCTTGTCAAGCTTACTTTTATCATAAGTAGAGGTTGTGCTTACAGGACGCTCTTCATCATCATTCTTTACCCAAGAGTAGGTGATATTGAGATAATCGTTATTGTTCCAAATGTTGTTGGTAACACTTACAGAGATGGTATTTTCTCCACTATTGCTTATCAGCTTAGCCTCCACTCTCACCGCTTCTATCTTGATGATACCAGAGCGTGAGCTACCATCCGCCAATTCTGCATACACATATTGGTCGTAGTCTTTTCTTGGAAGGGTAAACGGATTGGAGGCTGTATCCTTGTTCTGCAACTCCCAGATTTTTTTGTCGGCAGAGGTATACCAGAAATACTTCTCGTTTGCTGCATTGCCTTTTACTGTTTCTGCTGTTATTTCTGCATTAAAACCTCGTTTCACAGCTAGTCTTGTAAAACTGAATTTGAAGCCTATACTGTTGATATAGGTCCACACGCTCTTGCCATCGATATTTTTTTCTGCTATATATGAGTTGCAGTTTTCGGCAAAGATGTTAGCAAAGTCAGAAAGAGGCTGCTTTGTACCATAGTTCACAACGTTGGATGTTGTCACGCTAACAGCCTCGGTATAATACCATGTTGATGAAGTGCTGGTAATATTGTTATTATTAGCATTATTACCAATCACTCCACCTACATAGCAGTTGTTACTGTTGATGGTTGTTTCTATCGAGCCATGTACATAGATATTAGTAAGCGGAATGGCATACGAACTACTGGTCTTTGGTGCGCCATAGCGTCCTATGCCTTCGGCCATATAGCATTTATCGCTAAGCGTAGCGTTGCTTAACATCTTTATCTCTACCTGAGCCGAAAGATTGAATAGTCGGGTTATATGGTTGTCTTCAAGATTACCAATGATACCACCAACTCTGAATTGTTTTCTTTTGTAGCTTTCGTTGTTATCTGTAATGACGCTGTTGCGAACGATGATATTGCTTACTTCTGAATATCCTGTAGTAAGTACCTCACCAACCAGTACGGCGACATTGCCGCTTTTTTCTGTTTGGTTAGTATTAGGCTCTTTTTCTATCACGGCATGGTCCATGACGAGGTTGGTAATTCTACAGAAGTTTGCCTCATTGTCTGCTGTTCCTTTGATAGCAGAGAACAATCCCCATGTACTCCAACCATTGTTTGTGTCTGTCCATAATATACGCATGTTGTCGATGGAATATCCATCGCCATCAAACTTGCCATTGAAGTATTTTTCTTCATAGTTTGTTGAGCCGATAGGTATCCATAGAGCTTTGTCGAGATTTATATCATTACTCAGCTTGAAGTATTTGCCTGCCGTTGCTGTTCCTTTATTCACGTCATAAGCCAACTTTGCCAGTTCCAAGTCGTTGCTGATGATATATGGATCTGTCTCACTACCAGAACCTTGTGCATAGTTGTCAGCATAGAGGTCGATAGAATAATATTTTGGATTGATAACAAAGTTTTTGGTCATAATCACCTCTTGAGTCTTGCTATCAGTAATAGTTACCACACCTACGCGTTTCTTATTACTAAGCTCAAGACTGATACTTTTGCCACCCTTTGCAGGAGTAATCTCTTTATTGTCTACTTTCCATGTATAGGTATAATCTGTTTCTGGTGAAATTCCTTCTATGCTGAACGATACATTATAATCATTGCGATTATAGTTCTCTACAACATAAACATCCAGATTATTATTCATAGAGATGTTATTGTTGTTGAAATACCATGCAGTCTTTTCTTCAGTAAGATTATTTTTCGTGATAAACTCATTGGTAATCTTTGCAAATTCACCTTTGAAGGCTGCATCAGTCTTCTGGGTTCCCAGGTTCTTTCCATCATCTACGTTCTGGGTGTAATACCAGGTAGAAGCATATTTATTGGCATTACCTTCGTTTTGACACTTGGCTGTGATACCACCTTTGTTGATGTTTTTATTTGTTTCTGAATTTGAGCTTTCGACGTTAAGCCCTTTGCCAAAGAGATAGATGTTGGTAGGCTGTATTGTGTTACCACTTCCATTCATGTCATAGCTAAAGCTACCGAAACCTTGGGCTATGCAGAACTTATTGTTATACACGCCTGTATTCTTCAGCATATTGATCTGTGTATCAGCTGCTATGTTGAAGATTCTGTATGTACCGTCGTTCTGTATGTTTCCTGATATACCGCCAATTTTGCTTTCATTGTTAATCTCGTATGTTTCGTCGTTATCAGTAATTCTTGAGCCACGGATAATGATGTTGCTGAGTTCTGTATTGCCGTATATCTCACCAGCTACTACACCCACGTTATAACCGGGACCATAAGGTTTGAATCCTGGTTTCTTTTCTACCACGGCATTCTCGATGATGAGGTTTGTTACGGTAGTAAGGTTATCACTGCTTGCACCTTGGAGTGTCGAGAAGAGTCCCCATGCACTCCATGCATCGGTTCCTTCCCATTGTATATGCATATTTTTGATGACATGACCATTGCCATCAAACTTTCCGAAAAACAAACGGTTGTTGCCATTGCCATTGCTGTAGTAGTATTTACCAATAGGCATCCAGATACCGCCACTCAGGTCGATATCGGCAGTAAGCTTAAAGTATTTGCCAAGGAAAGCCTGCATTGTGTTACCATTGTTCACATCGCGTGCCAACTTAGCCAACTCCATGTCGTTGCTGATAAGATATGGGTCGTTCTTTGTTCCAGAACCGCCAGCATAGTTCTGGGCATAAAGGTCTATAGAGTATGTTTGACCCCATATCTCTTGAGTAGACATGAGGAGTATTGTCAGAATGCCAAACAGCATTTTGATTATTCTTTTTGAGGTATATGTTGTTTGTCGCATCATAGCTTCAATTTCTAAGTCTCATTGTTTTCCTGTTTTCAGATAGCTCTCATGGCTATTGTATCAGTAGTCGTCCTGTATAGGCATCTTGGTCAGCTATCACGTAGAGGTAGCGTGGCTGTATGAGTATAGTTATCGGACTTATTTGTGCTGTTTTGCCTGTGGTAAGGCCACTGAAATTTGTCTTGTTCAGCAGTATGGTTGAAGTAACATCCTTTCTTGTTATCACTTCCTTTTGGTTTTCGTCCATAAACACCACATCGTAGGTTACGGTGATCATAGGTTCGAATTTGCTGTAAGGGATAGTGTAGAATGTTTCTCCCCATTGAGTTGTGCCAGCGGCAGTCACGAGTGCTGTCTTGTTGGTATCGTCGTATGCTGCTGTGCCTTGCGATTTATAGGGTAGGGTGCTTGTTGCCGTGGCAGTCTTTATATCTGTCCATTGTATGGCTGCAGCTGTCCATTTGTCTGTAGCAGACCATGTGTATGTGCGGTTATAAGTGCCTGCAACGGCTATTTCGCCAGAGAAGTTTACGCTTTTTATGCGGAACTGCCTAATGGCATTCATCTTTGAGTCGAGGGTGAAGTGTAGGGTATAGCCAGCAAGAGTTTGGTCGAAACGGAATTTCACCACACGCTCAAAGGCTGGGTCTTTCATGTCTTTGTTTATTGGTTTCTCGCATACCACGGGTGCATCCTTGGTGTCGTAGAGGAAAGGAGCAGTGTTAGGCATGGTGAAAGGTACAGAGAGCGTGTAAGTGTCTGCTGCTGTGCGTTCAATTTTTGCACCAGTATTTTGTGGCATATATGCAAAGAAATCTAAAGCTGTTGCGCTTTGATAGCTGTCCCAACGCTTCTTGGTTGAGTTTTTCCATGTCTTTGTAGTGGCATCGTAGCTCACGATTTCGTTGTTGAAGATGATGTTTGGCTGCGAAGCATCTGTTGGGGTAAGGTTTGTGCATGAAGCAATATCGTAGTAGCCGAAAGCTCCCATTGTGGCAGGATGGCGATCGGGGTTGTAGTCTTCGTAAGGCTCGGCACGAGTTATGAGCTTCTGAGTTTGAGCAGAGAAGGTGATATAGTCGTAGCTGTCGGGGTGCTGTATAGGCATGTCGTTGCTCTCGCAAGCGGTGAGGATTGCGAGGATGATGGCGATGCATGTTATTGACGATATTGATAGCAATTGCTTCATGTTATTATTATTTATTGCGTGCGCGCGAAGATTAAAGCGAGCACGAAAGAATCGTGCACGCACAAGGAAACTACCAGCCAGCGGTGCCGCTGCCTTGGTTTTCTATGTTTGTGCCAGGTCGCCATTCTTCTACCTGTAGGTTGGAGAATGCGATGATGGTGCCAGCTTCGGTAATCTTAAAGATATATGTATATTGATATCCCGCCTTCCATTGCATGAATTCTGCAGGAACGGTGGCTGAGATAGGGTTTCCGTCTATTGTTGCTGATATGGTATACGGCCCTTGGTTAAATGGAATCATGCTCATTGGTGGCACATAATACCACTTGCCATATAGCTTAGGGTCGTTGAGTATATGGATGGCGTCGCTCTCTTCTTCGTAGGGGGTGGTGAAGATAAGCGCACCAGTAGAAGCTTCTGCAGAGCCTTCAGATGCTGTTGGTGTAGACCATGAGAACGTAGGTGTTTGGCTTGATGGCTCGCCAGTAATAGGGTAGGTGGCTACGATGTTGCCACGTAGAGGTGTTGTTGCCAATGAAGGGTCGGCGATGAAGCGAGAATCACAGAACTGGATGTCGCTGATATCTATTGATTTAGTATTCTTGGGGTAGGTGAATTTAAATCTGACTTTTGCTATTATAGGAGCGAAGGTCAGGGTTACGCATTTGCCATACGAACTGTTATTATACCATAGCTCGCTGATGTATGGTATGCTTTTGGCTGTAGCCTGGTCGGAGTAGGCAAAGGGGAAAGAGATAGATTTGCTTTCGCCTGCTGTTCCCGTAGCTGTTGTTGTAGCCTTTGTTTCAAAGGGACTATATCCGAAGAAGCGATAGCTGGTAGCGGAATAATCCCAGAATTTTATTGATTGCGCTGAGGATAGGTTTGGATTGTTGATGCCTACATATTCCCATCCTGTAGTGTTGGTAGCTGTATAGCCTGTAGACGCAGCGGAGTATTCCACCTTATATCCATCCATCACAAGTTGTGGCGCTGATGGACCTGCTGCATCAGTAGCCGTTGTCTTATATCCCCACACACGGAAAGTGTTGAAGAGAGTCTCTAAGCCAGATGTGGCACGAGAGATTGGTGCATCCTGCCATGTACCGTTGTTGCCACCAAAGGCTATGCCTTTAGATTCGGGCACAAAAGGTTCGTCTTGCTCTGATGAGCAAGAATATAAGCATATTGCTAATGCCACTATGGTAAGAATGCGGATATACATTATTATATATAGGTGATTGATATTTGTGGATAACCGGATGGAACAAAAATGCTCCATCCGGTTTTTATGAATTAGGGATAATGCTGATTAAGGGACTACAGTTGTGCCTGTTACCTTAATAACTTTGTAAGATGTTGCAGTACCATTATTGTATTCAAATACGTATGTACCAGCATCAACTTTGAACTTGAAGAATTTACCACTTATTTCTACACCATCTGTTGCATCTGTTGCGTCGATCTTTTCAACGAAGTGAGAATCAAGTGCATCTGTAGCGTATGTTCTATCTTTTACTAGGGTCTTGCCACCAAGAGTCATACCTGTTGCATTAATCACAGCTTTAGCCTCAGCCTCTGTGATGTTATCACCAGCTGTTAACTTATAGAGCTGAGCATAGTATGTGTATACACCGCTGTTATTTTTGTAAAGGTCAGCTGTCTTTCCTGTAGTCTTGTCTGTTACACAAGCGTAGATGTTGTCTGTAGACTTATACTCTTTGTTAGTTTCATTACCCTTTGCATAAGTAGTGATAGAAGGAGTTTCTTCAGTGGTTATTGTGTTCTGGATACCATTTTCTGTTTCTGTTACTACAGCATCGAATACAATAGGATAGAGACCTGGCTTGGTTGGATCACCTGTATTACCATTAGTCTTATCAGTAATCTTAAAGATGTAAGTGTAAGAGTAGTTAGGCTGCCACTTTGTATATTCTGCAGGAACTACAGCAGTAGCGCCAGTTACTTTAATCTCCTCATTACTACCATCAGTAGAAACCAAAGTGTAGTCAACCTTCAAAGTAAGAGCACCAATTTCTGCACTTGGAATTACTACGTTGTAATTATTTGGTAATGAGGCGTCTGCAGATGTACGGCCAAGGTAGTTATTTCCAGTTGCTTCTTTTGATTCTGCATCTGTTAGCTTGAGGTTACCAAAAGTAATGTCTTTAGTGTTTGTTGTAGAAGTCCATTTTACCAAAGCTTTATTATAGCTTCCATCAGTAGTGCTTGTTCCAAATGTTATAGTTGCAGTACCTTTGCCTGCTGGTATTGTCTTATTCTCAGAGTACAAGCCTGGAGTTCCTGTTGCAGTAGCACTTGTTGTGTTAGTTGAACTATAGAACTTCACATCCTTAACCGAATATCCGTTAACAGTCTCGAATATACCCATACGAACAAGGGTCTTAAGAGCACGGAAGTTGAATTGAACAGCGTCTTGATATTTAATATCAGGAGTTGTACCATTAGGTTTTGCTGTGATACGGTCAGAGATATAAAGCTTTGTGATGTCACCAACAGCACCTTCAACAGTATATTTTGAAGCCTTTGACTCAATCTGTGAAATCTTTACGTTGCCAGCTGTAACAGCATCTGCTGCATCATGCTTAAGCTGATTCTTGTAAGGGTCTGTAGGGTCTGTTAATTCACCTAAAGAGAATGCTGCAAAGTTGTACTCAGAAGCAGAGTAGTCCCAATACTTGATTGACTGTTTAGCACCTGTGGCCAAACTGCTGTTTTTATTAGGTGTATAGCCTACATACTCCCAACCATGCTGGTTTGTTTGAGTTTTCTTGTCTGCTTCATCACCAATCCATTTTACATCATAGTGGTCGTAAACAGCTTGTGTTGTTCCTGCAGCATTAGTCTTATCTCCAAAAACAACAAAGTGATTTTTAAGAGTGGTTGCTGCTGTAGGACCTGTTTGAATTCCACGAGTAGTCTTACCTGCCTCACCACCAAAGTTGATAGCAGTTGTAGCATTCTGTACGTTTCCTGGATTCTCTCCGAGGAAGTCGTCGCTTGAGCAGCTGGCGAGAGCCAATGCTGAAGCTGCAAAAATTAAATACTTTTTCATAAGTAAAATGTTTATAATTAATAATTGAGTTTTTTATATTTAGCTTTACTAAATGTTTCTCTTATGTGCAGTCTTGTTGTTACATGTCAAATTCCCATTGCTTGTTTTCAAAGTCTTTGACTACAGCATCAAAGCCGGAGCCTCCTGATCTTTTTGGTACTGGTATGGTGTCCATGTCGAGTTCTACCGTTATCACACCTCCGCGGAACAGTCGTCTTACTTGGTCTGTCACATCGAAGACGAAGGTGGAGTCTTTACCATTATAGAATTGCATCGTTACATCCAGATAGTGGTGGTGGTTTTTGTCTGCAGCCTTCACCTTGTCGAGCGATTCGGCATAGGCACGAGTGCTGAGCTTATGAGGGTTCAGGTTTGTGATGCCGAAGGTCATCACTTTTCCACCAATGATGTCTATCTTTTCGTTGTTTCTGCCCGGTCGGTCGAACTTCATGCGCATGTTGTAGTTTACAGTAATGGCATCAGGACCAGTAACACCAGTATTCAGATTCACCGAGCGCGACATACCGCTAAGGTTGGCATTACCATCTATAGATGTGACGATGCGCTGGTTGCGGTTGTTGTGGTGCAGAATTATCTGTGGCAAATATATATAGGTGACAGGTTGCAACACCATATCCAGGTGTTTCACCCACACGTTTCGCTCCTCATCAAATACGAAACCATCAAGATTTTTGTTTATCTCTATGCCTGGTGTGTAGCCCGAGAATAGCGCCTCTGGCTGATAGAAGGCTCGAGTAAAGCGTGGCGCATTATATCGTGATGGCGTCATGGTCTGTCCTGTGTGTGCTGTCACATAGTTGTAGGTAGACGTTTCGTCGATACGAATACTCTGTATACCATCCGAAGTATGAATCTCGCTCCATGCCAAGATGTCCCAATATCCGAAGTCGTATTTTGCCGATAGCGTTGTGCCCACAACATAGTTTCGGTATGGAGCTGTGTGTTGTCCATATTGCACATACTTGGTATAGTATCTGCGGACGTTAAAGTCGGTGGGTAATGTATATTCCAGCGGACCAAAGATTTCTACGTCTTTCTCATCCCATCCATATAGCCATTCTGCCTCCCAGTCGTATTCATGGTCGTATGAGAATAGGTAGTCCCATAGCACATGCAGTTCGAGAGTCACCTCCGGCAAGTCCATATTTATATCAGTACCTCCTTGGTGTAGGTGTAGCATAGGCTCGCGTTCGCAGCTTGTTGCTATTGTGCCAGCTATTACGAAGCATGCAATAGCTATCTTTCTGCAAGCTTTCTTGCCTGCAGAAACGATGTTGCTTATTATGTGCTTCGTACTTTTCATTTCATTTTTTTACTTTTTTACCCTTTTACCTTTTTACCCTTTTACCTTTTTACTTTTTTACCTTTCTATAAAGAAGGTCATAGCTTAGAGTGATATCCACTCTGGTAGGTCCAAGCCAAGTATATCTGTGTTGCCTCTTTTTGAAGTCCTTGGCGTCGCCATACCATTTATAGTAATACTTCACAGGGTCGGTATCCGGGTTTACTGGGCATCGCCATTGGTATGGGTCGTAGTCTGTTTGGTAATATCCTGCTTGCAGACCAAACTCAAGTCGCCAATGTTCTTTGCCTCCAAGCGGTAGTACATATCCTATACCCAGTCCAGCCCCCCATCCTTCGCCTTCCCATCCACGGTGCTCATCGAAGCAGATGTTGTAAAGGTTGGCATTGGCATAGGCGCTAAAGAATAAGCCCTTGAAGGCAGCACCTTTACCAGGTTTGCGCAGACTGATGTCGCCACTTCGCAAGTAGTAGCGAGTGTGGAGCTGATAGTTGCGCAACTGGAAGTATTTGTGCTCATCATAGTGTTGCCACCACGGACCGTCGAAGCTTGCGCCATAGGTGAAATGACCATGAAGCGGATAGTATTCTATAGCCACATTTGGAATAGAACAGAAGCGGTCGTAGCCCGGCATATAAGCAAAGTCGAAGAGTAAGTTTGTCTTGATGCTCAACAGTTCTCTGCGTGCATCGTCGTTGTCAGCGATATAGACTATAGGAACATGTATAGCCGGCTTACCCAAATTGCCAGGAATAAAAGAAATGGTAGGAATGTCAAATTTCGTAGGTGCTTGTTCCTCCAAGCCTACGAGCATTTTGTCCATTGCCATAATGCGCACGGCACGAAGCTTGTGGAAATACTGACGCAACAATCGCTGCCACAGTTTCCCACTATTATAGTTTTTCATTGCTTCCTTTAGCTTCTGATTGTCGTTATGATAAAGCTTCATGAGCGTAGCCACGGTATTATATTCCGCATCGTGTTCGAGCCACATCAATGTACGAAGCAAAGGAAAATCTTCTGCGACAACATCATAACGAATCTTGTCGGTAGGAATGCCATAGCTTTTAAGCAATGCATCTACCGCCGCTCTACGACCATTTGCCAACCTTACGTTGTTTGGCGTAGGACCCTCAGGCGAGGCTGTGGCTCTACCAATAACGATTCCCCTGTCGCCCAAAGCTTTGAGCGCAGGTATCAGTGAGTTGGTAATCCATCTACGGTCGTCGTCGCTGATGTTGATCTTGTTCACAATGAATTCTATAGGGCGAGAATTTCTAACGAATACGCTGTCGGTAGTGATTTCCTGCGCAGCAGTATCCATTACGAACCCAAAAATTATTGCGATTATGGTTGTGATATATCGCACAAATTGTGTTTTTAATTTTAGTTAGATTCTCAAAATGACATTTAAAATAACTTCTAAGTTAGTTTTTTGGTAGTAATAATGTACAAAATGTTTGCGTTGTGTTGCTTGTTGTTTTGACATTTACCCCCCCCCCTTAGAATGCAAAGGTATTAAAATTCTCTTAATGTGCAAAGAAAAATTGATATTTTTTTTGTTAAAACGTTATGAACTAATATGATAGGAATTTTATCAGTTTATCTAAATCGGAAGTTTAGTCCTGTAGATTATTGGTTTAAATGTATGATGATTTGAACTTTCGCATGTGGCTTAAGTACGGGCTGAAGGTCCAAAAGCTCCTAGCCCAGGGCATCGCCCTGGGTATGATGGCAATCAGCAAGGCG
>OWJF01000246.1_pt1 | contig 27713 bp, 18 predicted proteins | sample 1732941 | NCBI WGS metagenome assembly OWJF01 (sample SAMN05065770, study PRJEB22554) | human gut metagenome | biome: ENVO:2100002; feature: ENVO:00000062; material: ENVO:00002003 | host: Homo sapiens | place: USA
TCTACACCTATTAAGTCGTCGGCAGCGTCAGATGTGTATAAGAGACAGATCTTAAAAAGAGCGAAAATGAGAATAACTTTAGGTGAGTTTCAAGATAATTTTAAATACTAAATCTTGAAACCAACAGATTGTGTGAAAACATTCCAATGTGGCGATGAAGATCTTGACAACTTCATTACCAAGGAATCTGCTGATTACACAAAATCTTTGCTGTCTGTTACATACATTGTAACCAATAAGTCTAAAAATAAAGTTGTGGCATATTTCAGTCTTGCCGCCGACAAACTATCCGTGAATGATTTTGCTAGCAATAGTGAGTTCAATCGTTTTCGCAAACGAAGGTTTGTTCATGAGAAGCGGTTGCGCAGTTATCCTGCAGTAAAACTATGCCGTCTTGGTGTCGATATATCAATGAAAGGGACGGGATTGGGCTCCATTATTCTCTCTCTAATCGAGTTCCTCTGTACGCAAGGAAATCACATCGGCTGCCGTTTTATTACTGTCGATGCCTACAAAACTGCCACCCCATTCTATATAAAAAATGGCTTTCAACCGCTCTCAAAAGGAACATCGAATTGTTTTACCGAACCATTATTCATGGATTTACATTCGATGTTATAAAAACTAAGCCTTGCCATTGTCTACACAAGGCAAAAGCAAAAATTTCAAGCAAGAGAAAGGAAATATTTCGCTTTTCTTTTGCTTGTTTCGTTTATTTTGTGTACTTTTGCCATCAATATGTCAATCTTATCACGATGATATTTTGACAAGACAAAAACTAATAACGAAAATAACGATATGAGTATCAATCAAATTACCCCCCCCGAAACCGAAGATACAACGCTGAATGACACTTCTGCCGTAGTCAATATCAACCCACGAACAGAGGAACTGAAGAATGAGTTTTCCGCCATGATCTGGAAAATGGCCACCAATTTGGTGCATGGCGGAAAGGTCAACCCAGTACAGTTCATGGATTATACCCTCGGTGGTCTTTTCTATCGTTTTATTTCAGAAAACATCACCGACTATTGCAACCAACTGATGCGTGAGGCTGGTGTGGAGAACCCCGACTACATTCACATGACCGATGAGATGGCAGAGAATGCTCGCACGCAAATCATCAATGCAAAAGGTTTCTTTATCCTCCCTTCTCAACTCTTTATCAACGTGGCGAATGCCGCCAAGAACAATACTGAGCTGAACACCACGCTCAGCAATAACTTCCGTGCCATCGAGAACAGTGCCATCGGAACTCCGAGCGAGAATGACGTGAAGGGACTCTTCAACAACTTCAATACCAACGACCAAGGCTTGGGCAGTACTGTGGCTGAGCGCAACGAACTCCTCACTACCCTCTTGGAAAGCATCCGTGACCTCAACTTCGAGAAATATATCGAGAGCGGACTCGACGTGTTTGGTCTCTGCTATGAGCATCTCATCAAAATGTACGCCCTCAACTCCGGCACCAAGGGAGGTGAGTTCTACACCCCAGGCGATGTGAGCTACCTCTTGGCGATGATAGCTGCAGCTGGCAGAACGAGCGTCAACAAGGTATATGACCCAGCTTGCGGCTCAGGCTCCTTGCTCCTCAACTTCATCCGTGTGGTGGGAGCCAAGAACGTGAAGGATGGTTTCTATGGTCAGGAAATCAACATCCGCACCTACAACCTCTGCCGCATGAACATGTTCTTGCACAACGTGAACTACGACCATTTCGACATTCAGAACGGCGATACCTTGAAGAATCCGCTGCACGAGGCAGACGAGCCTTTCGATGCCATCGTGAGCAACCCACCTTATTCCGTGCCTTGGGATGGCGATAGCGATGCCACGCTCATCAACGACCCTCGCTTCTCCCCTGCTGGCGTGCTTGCTCCTCGCTCAAAGGCAGACTTTGCCTTCACCATGCACATGCTTTCTTGGCTCAGTGCCGAGGGTACGGCTGCCATCGTAGAGTTCCCTGGTGTGTTGTATCGCAGCGGTGCGGAGCAGAAAATCAGAAAATATCTGATTACCAACAACTTTGTGGATACCATCATCCAGTTGCCGCCTAACCTTTTCTTTGGAACGAGCATTGCCACTTGTCTCTTGATTTTGAAGAAGAACAAGTCAGACAACCGAGTTTGCTTCATTGATGCCAGCAACGAGTTTATCCATGAGGGCAACAAGAACAAGCTTTCACCAGAGAACATTTCAAAGATTTACAATGCTCACATGGAGAAGAGCGAAATCGCTCATTTCAGCCATGTAGTAACGACTTCCGATATTGCCGAGGAGGATTACAACCTCTCCGTTTCTACTTATGTGGAGCAAGAGGACACTCGTGAGAAAATCAACATCGTGGAGTTGAACACTCGCATCGCCGAAATCGTAAGCCGTGAGGACCAACTTCGCAAGGACATTGATGCCATTGTCGCTGAACTGGAAGGAGGTGCGGCATGAAGAACTTGGAGACTTTGATTAATGAACTTTGCCCTGATGGGGTGGAGTTCGTGAAGCTGGGGGATTGCTGCCAAATCTTGGATTCCAAGAGAAGGCCAGTGTCTAAGGCAAAAAGAGTAGCGGGTGACTATCCGTATTACGGAGCGAATGGAATACAAGATTATGTAGATAGTTATTTGTTTGATGGCATTTTTTTGTTGCTAGGCGAAGATGGTAGTGTTATTAATAAAGATAAATCCCCAGTTTTAAACTGGGCTGTTGGAAAAATTTGGGTAAATAATCATGCTCACATTCTTGCAGAAAAAAAAGAAGTAGCATCTTTGAGATATTTATTCTTCTGCCTACAAGGGATTGATGTTTCTGCAATTGTACGTGGCACACCTCCTAAATTGAATCAGGAGAATTTGAGAAATATAGAGATTCCTCTCCCACCCATCGAAGTCCAAAACGAGATAGTCCGCATCCTCGACAAGTTCACTTCGCTGGAAGCAGAGCTGGAAGCAGAGCTGGAAGCAGAGCTGGATTGTCGCAAGCGACAATATGAGTACTATCGTGATAAGTTGCTCTCGTTCGAGAATGTGGGGGGGCAAAATGTAACCATAGGTAAAATCGGAGATTTGGGTAAAATTTGCATGTGCAAGCGAATTATGAAAAATCAGACTAGTTCAGAAGGTGGCATTCCATTTTACAAAATTGGCACTTTTGGCAAACAAGCTGATGCATATATTTCAAACGAAGTATATGAGGAATATAAACGGCTTTATTCATATCCAAAGAAAGGCGATGTTTTAATGTCAGCAGCAGGTACAATCGGAAGAACAGTGGTCTTCAATGGTGAGCCTTCATATTTTCAAGACTCAAATATCGTATGGGTAGATAACGATGAATCAAAGGTGCTAAATTCATACTTGAATTATTACTATCAAATAATTGAGTGGAAAACGCAAGGTGGCACTATCAAAAGGCTATATAATAATCTTTTGGCTAATGCAATTATAAAATACCCTTCCCTTGCCGAACAAGAGCGTATTGTCAGCATTCTCGACCGCTTCGAGTCTCTCACGACATCCCTCACTGCTGGTCTCCCTGCTGAAATCGCTGCACGTCGCCAGCAATATGAGCATTACAGAGACAAGCTCTTGACTTTCAAACGCAAGTCAGCATAAAACAACATATAAAAAGCAAAAGCTTATGCAAACCGACATCGTATCAGAAAACACGCTCTCCACGGTGGTAGCCCAGTATGAGCGCACGACACCTCGCTCCGAGTCTTATCAGAGCGAGGCGGAATTGGAGGCAACTATGATAGCGCAGCTACAGCGTCAAGGCTATGAGTATGCGCACATCCATCAGGAAGAAGAATTGATTAGCAATCTCAGAAAGCAGTTGGAGAAGTTGAATGGTTTTGTCTTCACCGACAACGAGTGGCAACGATTCTTCAAGACCGAAATCGCCAATGAGGGCAAGGGCATCACCGAGAAAGCCGAGACCATTCAGCGTGACAACGTGAAGAGTTTCACCCTTGACAGCGGCGAGGAGAAAAACATCTACCTCATCGACACAAAGGACGTTCACCACAACTCCACCCAGGTGATCAACCAATATGAGGTGAACAATGGCAAACGCCCGAACCGCTACGACGTGACCATCCTTGTGAACGGCTTGCCATTGGTACATATCGAGTTGAAGCGCAGAGGCGTGAGCCTCAAGGAAGCCTTCAACCAAATCAACCGCTATGGCAGGGAATCCTTCTGGGCAGGATGCTCGCTCTATGAGTATGTGCAAATCTTCGTTATCTCCAACGGTACGGAGACCAAATACTACAGCAACACCACTCGTGACAGCCATATCAAGGAGCAAAACAAGCAGAGCAGTGGCAAGCAACGCCCTAAGACGTGCAACTCGTTCGAGTTTACCAGCTACTGGGCAGACGGCAAGAACAAGGTATTGGGCGACTTGGAGGACTTCACCGCCACCTTTCTCACACGCCACTCACTGCTCAACATCCTCACCAAGTTTTGTGTGCTCACCGACCAAAAGGTGCTGATGGTGATGCGCCCTTATCAGATAGCAGCCACCGAGAAGTTGCTCAACCAGATAGAGATAGCCCACAACGCCAAGCTCTATGGTACAAGAGACGCTGGCGGCTACATCTGGCACACCACAGGCTCAGGCAAGACGCTCACCTCGTTCAAGGCGGCACAGTTGGCTTGCAAGTTGCCATACATCGACAAGGTGATGTTCGTGGTGGATAGAAAAGACCTCGACTACCAGACGATGAAGGAGTACGACCGATTCCAGAAGGGCGCAGCCAACGGCAATACCTCGACCAAGCAACTGCAAGCGCAGATAGAGAACGCCAAGAGCAAGATTATCATCACCACCATACAGAAGCTCGCCACCTTCATCAAGAAGAATCCGGAGCACGACTTCTACAAGAAGGAAGTGGTCATGATATTCGACGAGTGCCATCGCTCGCAGTTTGGCGACATGCACACCGCCATCACCAAGAAGTTTAAGAAATACTACCTCTTCGGCTTCACGGGTACGCCTATCTTCGTGGAGAACGTGTCATCGGGCAAGGGCACGCTGAAGACCACCGAGGACGTGTTTGGCAAGCGACTCCACGCCTATACCATCGTGGATGCCATCCGAGACCACAACGTACTGAAATTCCGTGTCGCCTATATATCCACCATGAAGGAAAAGGAGAACGTGGAGACCAGCGAGGTATGGGACATCGCCCGAGAGAAAGCACTCGAAGACCCAAGGCGCATCCAGGGCGTGGCTGCCTACATCTTGGAGCACTTCGCCCAGCAGACCAAGCGTGGCTCCACCTACAGCTTCAACAAGCTCATCAATATCGAGGAGGTGGTGAAAGACAAGAAGAAGCAGGTGGAGGAAGTAAGGCAGAAGGCAAGGCTCAATGGCTTCAACAGCATCTTCGCCGTGCAGAGCATCCACTTCGCCAAGCTCTACTATGAGGAGCTGAAAAAGCAGATGGAGGAACTGCCTGAGAACAAGCGACTCAAGATAGCCACCATCTTCAGCTATGCACCCAACGAGGAGGTAACGGACGAAGGTTATGAGGACGAGGATAGCGACTCAACCGCTGGACTGGACGAAAGCAGCCGTGACTTCCTGGAGAAAGCCATCGAGGACTACAACGGCATGTTTGGCACCTCTTACGACACCTCAGCCGACAAGTTCCCGAACTACTACAAGGACGTGTCACAACGCATGAAGAACCGAGAAATCGACCTCTTGATAGTGGTCAACATGTTCTTGACGGGCTTCGATGCCACCACGCTGAATACATTGTGGGTCGATAAGAACCTGCGCTATCACGGACTCTTGCAAGCCTACAGCCGTACCAACCGCATACTGAACAGCGTGAAGACCTACGGCAACATCGTGTGCTTCCGCAACTTGGAGGATGCCACCAACAAGTGCTTGGCTCTCTTCGGCGACAACACCGCCAAGGGCATCACCATCCTTCGCCCATTCGACGACTACTTCAATGGTTACTACAAGGATGCGGAGGAAGGCGAGGAGCCGGAGTTTGAGAAAGGTTACATCAACTACCTGGATGAGTTGACGCAGTTGGCACAGCCAGGCGAAATGCCACTCACCGACGAGGACAAGAAACTCTTCATCAAGCTCTTCGGTGCCGTTTTGAAGATGAGAAACCTATTGAGTAGCTTCGACCAATTCGCAGAAGTTGATCCTCTGAGCGAGCGTGACGTGCAAGACTATACGAGCATCTACCTGAATCTTCGTGACTGGGTGAAGATGCAGCGAGAGACGGGTGAGAAGGAGGACATCACCAACGACATCGAGTTTGAGATGGAGCTGGTGAAGCAGGTGGAGGTGAACATCGACTATATCCTCTTCCTCGTCAAAGAGATGCAAGGTGATAGGGCTGACGTGGGAGCTTTGGAAATCAAGATAAACAAGGCGATAGACTCCAGTCCAGACTTGCGAGACAAGAAGGAGTTGATCAACCAGTTTATCGAGAGCTTGACCCCTGACAGTGATGTGTCGGAGAAGTGGAAGGAATACGTGAACGAGCAGAAGCGCAGGGAGTTCAATGCCATCGTGACTGAGGAGCACTTGAAGGAAGGTCCTGCCAAGGAGTTCATCGCCACCGCTTGGGAACGTGGCTATGTGCCAGAGGGCGGTTTGGAATTGAACGGCATCATGCCCCCTATCAATCCATTCGACCCGAATGCCAATCGAGAAGGCAAGTTGCAAGAGGTGTTGAAGCGCATCAAGTCTTTCTTCGGCAAGTACTTCGAGATAGCTGGTGGAACATTCTAAGAAATGACAAGGCAGATACACCTGCCGTGTAATTCTATAAAAGAATCTATTGATAGCCCTTGTTTCATAAAATTATATTATCCTATCAATGCATAGTTTCATATTTAATCCATATATACTCAAAGGATTGGCAGCAGTCATATTGCTGTCAATCACTATACTATGGTTGCGCCATCGCCTGTGCAGCAAAATTTATGGTGCCATCTACGAATGTGTTGATTACTTCACAAGAAACTGCCATGACATAGCTTTCTATTCTGAAAATCAAAATTATATTTCCAAGTATCAGCCTATATTTGAAAAATGCAAAAAGAATAAATCAGCTTGGTATTTGAGAATCTTTGGTAAGACTCTTATAGATAAGTTTCTTGACTGGTATGAAGAAACACAGACTTTCATCACCAGAATGAACTCATTTTTGGATAGCAACCATTACTTTGCGCATAGTGAGCTTCTTTCTTGCTTCGAAGGACTGGACATTGAAGATAAAACGATGCAATTCCTTACATGCTCCTTCCATCAATATGTCAACAAGAACATTACTGAGGCTTTCCTGGACTTAGATATGTATGAGCGAGAAATCAAGAGAGACTTCGCAATAATTCCTCAAAAGCATAACAGAACATTCGTAAAAGAAGAACTGGAGAGAAACAAGGAGTACTTTGATACGGTATTGAAATACCCATTGGATACGCAGCAGAGAGATTCCATTGTCAAGTTGGAAGACAACTGCCTCGTCATCAGCAGCGCAGGTAGCGGGAAAACCTCTACCTCTGTCGCTAAAATCATGTATTTGATAGATAGAAGACATATCACCCCTTCCAAGATTCTTCCGTTGACTTTTACCACAAAGGCAGCCAAGGAATTGACCGACCGATTGGGATTAGCAGACAAGGGACTCAGATGCTATACTTTCCACAGTTTGGCATTCCATATCTTGGCAGAAACGACACATCAGAAGCCTGACATCTGTGACTCTGGCACGATGCTCACTTGCTTTTATCACTTGTGTGACACCAATCTAGATTTCAAGAAAGCCATCAATCAATTCCTTACACAAGAGAAATCGCTCACCATGGATGAGCATGATTACCTCACGGCAGAAGCATATCTTAGGGATCGTGCTTTGTATGGAATACAAGCACCTTATCTAGACATGGATGGGCGAATTGTCTTCACGAGAAGTGAGGAGGAGAAGAAAATCTGCACATTCCTTACAGAGAATGGCATTTCCTTTAGATACGAGGAGCCATATTATAAAAATACAGCTACAGAAGATAAGCACCAATACAAGCCCGATTTCACCATACACTTTTATCATGATAGGAAGCCATATTTTATCATCTATGAGCATTTTGGCATTGATGCCAATGGCAATGTTCCACAATGGTTTGGTGAAGGTTATAAAGGAGGCTTTGCAGAAGCAAATAAAATGTACAATGACGGAATTAAATGGAAAAGAACTATCAACACGAAATATGGCACTCCGCTGATAGAAACCACCAGTGCAATGTTTCATGATGGCACTGTATATGCCAAGTTGACAAAGCAACTTCAGCAATATGGCATCAACTTGCATCCACTATCCGAGGAAGAAAAGTTTGAAAGATTGGTCAGGAGAAACAAGAAGATGGAAGATTCCATCCTCCAACTGATTGGGACTTTCATCACGCTGATGAAATCGAATCGCCAGACAACGAACTCCATCCTAGAGACTATCAAGCAAGAAGAAGCTAAGTTCCCTGCATTCATCCATAGGTCTGAGTTTATGTTGAAGGAAATTTTTGAGCCTTTCTATCAAGAGTATGAAAACTATCTGAAACAAAAACATCAAATAGACTATACAGACTTGATTCTGAAAGCAACAGACATTTGCGAATCGGGAATGTACAAGAAAGAATATGGCATGATACTGGTCGATGAGTTCCAAGATATTTCCGTTGACAGATACAAATTGTTGCAATCGCTCAGAAGAAAGAAGAACTTGACTAAGCTCTATTGCGTAGGTGATGACTGGCAATCTATTTTTAGATTTTCAGGCAGTGACTTGTCACTGTTCAATAGCTTTGAGGATTTCTTTGGTTTTACAGAGAGATGTGCCATCGAGACCACATATCGCTTTGGAAATCCCGCCATCGAGACCTCGTCCAAGTTTATACTGGCCAATCCTGCCCAGGTCGTCAAAAACATCAAGCCTGTAAATGACTCCGTGAAAACAGATGTCACAACAGTTGCCTATGATACAGGCGAAAAGAATGAGCCTCATATTATGAAACTAAAATCTATCATTTCGGGAATCCCGAATGAGGAATCGATTATGATTATTGGCAGATACCATTACGACGCAGAGATGTTTGACTCAAAGATCGTGGAGAGAAACCAAAAGAACGACATCATTGGTGTAACTCTTTGTGGCAGGAAAATCCCATTCAATACCATTCATTCCGCCAAGGGATTGGAAGCAGACCATGTGATTATCCTGAATTGCAGTCAAGACGCAGGGGGATTCCCATCAAGAGTAAGCGATGACCCTATCTTGGGGTATGTGTTGAGCAAGCCTGAGCCATTCCAATACGCCGAAGAGAGAAGATTGTTTTATGTTGCCATCACAAGAGCCAAGAAGCATACGTACGTCATGTATAATCGCTCATGTCCTTCACAGTTTGTGACGGAGATAGATTTGCAAAGTGATTCTATGATATGCCCACAATGCAAACGTGGCACTCTCAAACTTATCAGAGAGGGGGGAAACGCTTATGGCAAATGGCGACTATATGCTTGTAGCAACTCCATAGCTCATTGCGACTATACGTTTTTCGTCAAATATCAGCTAGAAAGTGAAATTACACGACAACTAGAGCAAATCAAGCAAAGCTATGTATTACGTATCAGGGAAGATCAGGTGGAACAGCTGAAGAAAGAAAATCCCAATGCTAGATATGTGATTATTCCTCCAATGCCACCGGCTCCACCACCCATTATGCCGAGAGGTGGATTTTGCCCACTTCCCCACTCCTTTTCTGTTAATCATTACAAATCAACGTTAAATAACGGCTCAAATTAGGAATTAAGGATTCCCAACGACATTTGGTGGTATCGGAAATTATCGCGAAATTTACACTCGCATTAATTTCCGAGCACATGAAGAAAGGGCAAATCTTTAGCAAGTCGTACGCTGGGCAACTCCTCAGAATGAGAAAAATCGAGGAGGTGGGCACACTCGTGGACCATATCGCCAATGAGGGATTCACGAGTGCCAAACGTATATATGAAGAGTTCGGCATCGACTTCAAGACCATCAAGGCACTGAGATGTTGCCAACCTTCTGTGTCGGGCGACACCCTAGGCAAGTTTGCCTATGTCATTGCCTTCTACCTCGACCTCGCACGCAAGGAGGCAGAGGGCATCAAGTACATCATCGACAAGGAGGAGCGACTTGCCGAGGTGCATCGGCTTACCGAGGACTTCAAGGCCATCTATGGCATCGAGGCGACCTGCGTGCTCGAACAAATCAAGCAACACAAGGACTTGCGACAAGTGGTGAGACAGGAACAGAACTCTTGATAGCCTACCCCTCGCAACACCCGAAACAACATCATAACTAAAAACAAATGGTCAACAAGAAATCTCTCCCTCGGGAAGACCGAAAGCACCTGAGAGAGTTTCTTTCCTTCAATCCTTTCTTCAAAGAAATGGAAAGTCATCTGCACAAGATGGCGTATGGCAAAAACGGCTATAGCGACGAGCACCTCTGCCTCGAACAGATGTGGCTCCTTGCCATCGACTTCCTCCACAAGTCGAACCTCGTCTATAACGACACGGGCGTGCTCGCCGACCCCCTGCTCGACATCTCCAAATACGACACCGACACCTGCCACTACCTAGCCGTGACAAAATGCTACTTAATGATGGTGAAAGCCTACCACAAGCAAGACTGCATCACCCATGAGGAGGAAGCTTGGAAATGCGTGGAGCAAGAGTTCCTGAGACTGGATGCTGCTGCCGACCCCGACCTGCACGATGGCGAAGACTTCCTGCTGCCTGGCTCTGGCGACTGGCATCTGATGTATGTCCACCTCATCCGAGAAATGTACTTCAAGAGAAACGTTCATTTTGTCTTCCTCTAATACTATGATTTACTCACCTATTGATATAAGAGAGCATGAAGACAAATGATGGCATCATGAAGGAAATGATGGAGGAAGAAAGAGTGCAGTTTTTCATAGAAATCGTGCTGAGCGAGGGAACGCTCGCCAACATCCTCTTCGTGAGAACTTGCCTGGAAATCATGAATCGAAAATGTGGATACCACTGGGACTTTCAATTGAACAACCTAGATAACTGCATCAAAACAATCAAAAAGAAGAACATGAACGAAGAACTTATCAAACAACTCTTGGCGAATGCAAACATCACCATGAACAGCCAGCAAATCAACTTTGGCGATGGTGTCTATAACGATTATCGCAAGAACGAGGAGGACAAGGAGAAGCTACAAGATACTCCTGCAAACCACGCTGGCTCCTTCTCTAGTTTTCAGACAGATGACGCACAAGAGAGATGGAAGAAACTGGTGACTCATAAGTTCTGCCACGTGGAGGGTGACCGATTCGTATGGGACAGCACCACGCAGAACTTCGGGAGAATGGTGTATTTCGCCTCTGCCTATGGACATCTAGGCATCAACCCTGCCACTGAAAATGTGGATTGGGATATGTATCTTAGTTTCTTTGGGGTAGCTCCCTCCAAGAAGCAACAAGCCAAGAACGAATGGGTAAGAATCGGCAAGGTAAAGAATACCGAACTATGTTACGATGCTGAGAAACTTAAAATAATTTTCAACTCATAATCTATTGATTAGCAACATCTTCCGCCAAAATGTTACGATATTACGTAACGTTATGTAATACAATCGCTTTCATTTTTTTGCAGTACCTTTGCCCACGGATTTCAGAACCAATGCCGAGTTCTGAGGTTCGTGGGCAAGCCGTTGTTTGTGCCTAGCCCATGCGATGTCTGACAAGGCTGGAGACAATTCACTTATGAATTTTTTATTGTTTCACTAATAAAATACTTTAAGCTTATGAAAATTTCTAGTAATGTAGGTGGTGGTGCCCAGGGTGCCGCTGCCAAGAATGGTGCTGCTGCCAAGAATAGTGCTGCTGGCAAGAATGCTGACGACATGAACGTCAAGGAATTCTACAGTCTTGAGTTCGGTCGTATGTGCACGATGACGGATAAGAATGGAGAGGCATTCTTCTGCGGCAAGGACGTGTGTGAGGCGTTGGGATACAAGAAAACGTATGATGCTATCAGACAGCACGTTAACCTTAGCGATACCGTGAAATGCGGTATTGCTAGAAATGTTAAGAATCGATACGGTGAGAGTCCTAAGACTCAGATGGTTCAGATGCTCTTCGTCAACGAGAGCGGTGTCTATTCCCTCGTCTTCGGTTCGAAGCTCGAAAGTGCTCAGCGATTCAAGCTGCAGGTTCCAATAGGTGATGCGGAGCGAAGAGGCACAAGAGCACTTCCTCTACACATCATTGAACGAAACGGCGATACCCGAAGGTCGTTACCCACTAGTAATGACCAAGTCGATGCGCTTCAAGAAGTGGCTGTCGTTGATTCTCGGCGTGCCGGGCTTCTCCGGGGTTCGCATCCACGCAGGCAATACCGCCAAGGAGACCCAAGGCTGCATACTCGTGGGTGAAAATATAAAAGTGGGCATGGTCGTGAACTCTCGCATCTGGCTCCAACGCCTCATCGTGAAGTTCATCCATGCTAGAGACAAGGACGAGGCGGTGTATATCACAATCGAATAAAAGGAAAGCCCAGCTTGCACTCCCCACAATGCAAGCTGGGCTATCTCGTCGCAAAGTACTTCCAGAGTGGTGCTGCCATCAAGCTCTGCCATACCTCGCCCCTCTGCAACATCCCCAAGACTTCCTCCCGTGTAAAGATTCTCACCTCCACATCCTCGCCCTTGTCGAGATGCTGTCCTGTCATGAGTTCCACGTCGGTAGCCAGGAAACAATGGGTCAGATTGGTATGCGTGCTGGGATTGGCAGAGATCGTCATCCACTCTTGCCACTCACCACCTCCAAAGCCAGTCTCTTCCAACAACTCTCGCTTGGCGGCAGCCATCGGTTCCTCGCCCTTCTCTATCACTCCGGCACACAACTCGTTCACCGTCTTGCCTATCGCATAACGATATTGGCGAACAAACACAAACTTACCTTCCTTCGTGATGGCGATGGTATTCACCCAGTCGGGATATTCCAACACATAATACTCGTCAATGATGGCGCCCGTAGGCAACTCCACCTGATCGACTCTTGCCGTGAGCCAAGGACGCTTGATGAGATATTTCTGGCTCAGCGTCTTCCATTCCATATTCTTGTCTGTCATTGCTTCTTGTTACTTTTCATCTATGACATCATGCTCAATGTGAGCAGATTCGACCGCAAAAATAGCAAAATTATACGAAACGACAAAAAATATCGGAAGAAAAAGAATGCTATCCACATTTCCACCCCATTTTTTTGGATGTATCAAATAAAAGCACTAACTTTGCAAAAAATAGCAAGAAGATATGTCGATATTTAGCCTTTTCACTTCAAGGAAGCCTGATGTTTCTAAATATGCTTTCGTGGATACTGAAGTCGGAACAAAAGACCACAAGATTCACGACATAGGTGCATTGCGCTATGATGAAGCTACCTATCATGGTACTTCGAAGGATGAATTGGAAAGGTTTCTGCTGGAAGGAAAGGTTGAATTTGTCTGCGGTCACAATATCGTGCACCACGATGCGAAATATCTCTTTGGGCAACAGTCTTGGCATCTTGTTGACACCCTCTACCTTTCTCCTCTTTTGTTTTCTGAACGCCCTTACCACCGACTGGTCAAGGACGACAAATTGGTTTGTGACCAACTGAACAACCCTGTCAACGACTGCGAGAAAGCAAAAGACCTCTTGATGGACGAGATAGGAAGATGGAACCAACTTTCAAGGAATCAAAAGAAGATTTTCTCCTCACTCTTGTGCGACAAGGAGGAATTCAAAGGTTTCTTCATGATGGTGGAAGCCCCAGACAAAATGTCCTTATCCAAAACAGTCCAACTCATCAAGGAAGAATATGAGGGACGCATCTGTGGTCATGCCGACCTAGCTCCCCTCATTCAAGAACATCCTTGTGCCCTCGCTTACGCCTTGGCTCTGGTCAACACGACCGACCACCGTTCCATCACACCGGCTTGGGTACTCTACAATTTCCCTGAGGTAGAGCATATCATCGAAATCCTACGCCATCACAGATGTACAGAAGGATGTGCATATTGCAACCAAGCATTTGACGTTCACCACAACCTCAAACGCTTCTTTGGTTACGATTCCTTCCGTACCTACAATGGTGAACCACTCCAAGAAAATGCTGCAAAAGCTGCCGTGGAGGACAAGTCGCTGCTGGCCATATTTCCGACAGGAGGTGGCAAGTCGCTTACATTCCAATTGCCTGCCCTCATGGCAGGTAATTCCGTACACGGACTTACCGTTGTCATCTCTCCCTTGCAATCGCTGATGAAAGACCAAGTGGATAATCTCGCCCAACGAGGCATTGCCGATGCCGTCACCATCAATGGCTTACTCGACCCCATCACTCGTTCACTCGCCATCGAAAGAGTGATGAATGGAGATGCCACATTATTGTATATTGCACCAGAAATGCTACGCTCCAAAACCATTGAAAAGATTTTGATGGGGCGACATATTGTGAGATTTGTCATTGACGAGGCTCACTGCTTCTCTGCATGGGGACAAGACTTCCGAGTTGATTATCTTTACATAGGCAAATTCATCAAGAAATATCAAGAACGAAAGTTTGGAAATACAAAGATACCCGTATCTTGCTTCACAGCCACTGCCAAGCAAAAGGTAGTGCAAGACATCTGTGACTATTTCAAGAAATGGCTCAACATCGACCTAGAATTGTTTGCCTCATCGGCAGAAAGAACCAATCTGCAATATTCTGTCATCCATGTTGAGAAAGAAGAAGAAAAATATCCCAAATTGCGTTCACTTATTGAGGCTGCCAACTGTCCTGCCATCGTCTATGTTTCTCGTACCAAGCGCACCAAAGAGCTTGCCTTCAAACTGAGCCGTGATGGGATGAGAGCCCTGCCATACAACGGCAAGATGGACTCTGACGAAAAGATAGCCAACCAAGATGCCTTCATGAATGGTCAAGTCAACATCATCGTTGCCACCTCTGCCTTTGGAATGGGTGTTGACAAGAGTGACGTAGGGCTGGTCGTACATTATGACATCTCCGACTCATTGGAAAACTACGTACAAGAGGCTGGTCGTGCTGGAAGAGACCCACACCTGAGTGCTAGATGCTATGTACTATATGGAGATGATGACCTCAACAAACACTTCATCTTACTCAACCAAACCAAACTGAGCATCAGCGAGATACAACAAGTATGGAAAGCCATCAAAGCGCTGACCAGACATCGTCAAAGAGTATATTGCTCGGCATTGGAAATCGCACGCCAAGCTGGTTGGGACGATTCCACCATCGACATGGAGACACGAGTACGCACAGCCCTATCTGCCTTGGAACAAAGTGGGTATATCGAGCGTGGCAACAATGTGCCACACGTATATGCCACTGGTATCACCGTGAAGAATATGGATGAAGCCAGGAAGCGCATCACCGAGTCTGCCTTGTTCGCAGAAGACGAGACAGAGAAAGCCGTACGCATCATCAAGTCATTGATCTCGCAAAAGAACATCGCCAAGGCACAAGACCCTGAAGCTGAATCCAGAATCGACTACCTTGCCGACATCTTGGGATTGAGCAAGAAGGAAATCATCTCTGCCGTGGAACGTATGCGACAGGAGGGAATACTTGCAGACACTCGTGACATTTCCGCTTACCTACAAGAAACGGGAGGCACACAGAAGAAGCCGTTGACCCTGTTGGAGCAATATGCCCAACTAGAGCGATATATCATCGAGCATATTCCAGAAGAATCGCTTGCCATCACCTACAAACAATTCAATGATGACGCTGTGAATGAAGGGATTACGACATCCAACGAGAAGCGTATTCGAACATTGCTCTATTTCTTGATTGTCAAAGGCTATATTCGCAAGCAACAAGACGACACCCGCAATGTCATCCTAACTCGCCAAACAGACATGGACGCTACCCTCCATCGCCTGGAGAGAAGAATCGACATTTGTCGTTTCTCCATAGAGTGGCTTTATGCTTTGACATCGACCAACAACAACGATGACAAGGAAGGTGCCGTGCAATTCTCCATCATCGAACTGCTCAACGCCATCAAGGCTAAAAATCAAGGACTTTTCTCCAACTTTTCAGAGATGAGCCTCGAAGAAGTAGAAGAAGCCTTGTTGTATCTCTCACAAATCGGTGCCCTGAAACTCGAAGGCGGATTTTTGGTGCTTTACAATGCCATGGACATCCAACGTCTGAAGGACAACCGACTGAGGTACAAGCAGGAAGAATATCGTATGCTCAATGAATTTTACAAGCAGAAAATGCAACAAATTCATATCGTGGGCGAATACGCCAACTTGATGGTGAAGAACTATCAGGAAGCCTTGCAATATGTGCAAGATTATTTCTTGATGGATTACCAGCGATTCATTGCCAAATACTTCAAGGGGGAGCGTGTGAAAGACATCGAGCGAAATGTGACACCTGCGAAATACAAACAAATCTTTGGTGAACTTTCTGACTGCCAAAAAGAAATCTTGCAAGACAAGGAGTCTCGTTGTATCGTGGTAGCAGCAGGTCCCGGAAGTGGCAAGACGAGAGTTCTCGTCCACAAACTTGCGTCTCTACTTCTACTCGAAGATGTAAAGCATGAGCAGTTGTTGATGCTCACCTTCTCTCGTTCCGCAGCAACTGAGTTTAAACAACGATTGAGGAAGTTGGTAGGCGACGCTGCCAACTATGTCGAAATCAAGACTTTCCACTCCTATTGCTTTGACCTATTGGGAAGAATTGGCAACCTTGAAGATGCTGTAGGTGTCGTAAGAAAAGCTTCCGAGATGATTCTATCCGATGAGGTAGAGCCTAACCGGATAAGCAAGACCGTGCTAGTCATCGACGAAGCTCAAGACATGAGTGCCGATGAATTTGCATTGGTTTCGGCATTGATGGAAAAGAATGAAGAAATGCGTGTTATCGCCGTGGGAGACGATGACCAAAACATCTATGAGTTCCGAGGCTCCAGCTCTGAATATTTACGGGACTTGTGCCATTTGCCAGAAAGCCGATTCATCGAAATGACTGAGAACTATCGCAGTGACAAGCACATCGTGGATGCTGCCAATCAATTTGCCCTCAAAATCAGACAACGAATGAAGCAGCAACCGATTGTCTCCATGAGCCAAGAGAATGGCATCGTCAGAGTGATAAAACATCCTGTTTTATTGGCTCAAGAAGGACATTGCATCAACTTCATGTATCAGCCTATCGCAGAGGACATTATCTCAGCTCATCTTAAGAATTCATCAACATGTGTCCTCACTCAAACAAACGAAGAGGCTCTCAACATGCTATCCCTACTCCACAGAAATGGTATCAAGGCAAAACTTGTACAGTCGATGGATGGCATGCGATTCTGCAACATGGCTGAAACTCGCTATTTTATGAAACAAATCGAGCAAGCGGCACAAGAAACCAAGTCGCCCATCATCTCCGAAAACTGTTGGAAGACTGCCAAGGACAAGACTTTCGCAAAGTACCTCCATAGCCTAAGTTTAGAGTATCTGAAACGATGCTTGCTCGTCTTTGAGCAAAACTATCAAGCGAAATATGAGACCGACCTCAAGGAGTTTATCTTCGAGTCGTCGGTGGAAGATTTTTGCGATGTTTCCAATGCCGAAGTGGTGGTGAGCACCATCCATAAGGCAAAGGGACGAGAGTTTGACAACGCTTATTTGCTCATCGATGATTCCAAGAAGCCGACAGACGAGGTATTACGCAGTTATTACGTGGCTATGACTCGTGCCAAGCATCAACTCACGATTCACACACAGGGGACATTTTTCGATGGGATTCAAGCTGACCAGCACCTATATGACCCAAAGGAATATGAAATGCCTAGGGAAATCACGCTACAGTTGACCCACAAGGATATATACTTGAATTTTTCCAAACCCTACAAGCGTGAAATACTTTCCTTGGAGAGTGGCTATTCGCTTGGTTATCATGACTTTTGCCTCTGCATTCCTTCAACCGGAAGAGATATTGCCATGTTATCGTCAACCAAGCAAAACGAGTTGAAAAATTGGGAAGCAAAAGGCTACAAAGTAACGAACGCCAAGGTTCGCTTTATCGTGGCATGGAAGCCGAAAGATGCTCCTAAAGATGAGAAGGAATCCGCCATTCCACTCATCGACTTGACAATGACTAGAAAAATATAAAAATATAAGTCAGCTACGTTATTTCACTTTCCATCCATCCACAGTACCAGTCTCTGAAGAGAAATTGCAGCCTATCTTAGTTTCGACAACGCCAAATATTCGGGACTTTTTTTGATATGTCTCATATCTTTTCCCGAAAACTTTTGGTAATTGGCAAATTTCAGAGTACCTTTGCACCCGAAATTGAAAACTGATGAAGATTATGAACTTAAAAGCAATTGGAAACAAAATCAAGGGAACTCCGACCATGACCGAAGGAACGGTCTATTCGATGCTCATCATCTGCAGCATCTCGCACTTCCTCAACGACATGATTCAGTCGATCATCCCTTCCATCTACCCTATCATCAAGGATGAATACGGATTCACGTTTGCACAAATCGGCATCATCACGCTGATTTTCCAGATGACTTCCTCCATCCTCCAACCCTTCACGGGACTCTACGCCGACAAGCATCCTCGACCATACGCCCTTTCCGTTGGCATGTGCTTCACGCTGATAGGCTTGGTGTTGCTCGCCTTCGCCGAGAACTACCTCTTGATTCTCCTGGCTGTGAGCATCGTGGGACTGGGCTCTTCCGTCTTCCACCCCACAGCCTCTCGTGTGGCGCAGATGGCTTCGGGAGGCAAGAAGAGTTTGGCACAATCCATCTTCCAGGTGGGAGGCAACGGCGGTGCTGCCATCGGTCCGTTGCTTGCCGCCATCATCATCCTTCCATTCGGTCAGCACGCCATCTCATGGTTTGCCATCGCCGCCCTCATCGCTGCCCTCATCATGATTCGATTGGGCGCTTGGTACAAGGCGAGACTTGCCTACGTGGTCAACCATCCACAGAAGCAACCATTGCTCAACCACGACATCTCGAAAGCGGCGAAATACGGGGCTTTGCTGATTCTCGTCTTGTTGGTATTCTCGAAATACTTTTACACCGCCTGCATCACGAGTTACTTCACTTTCTTCCTGATAGACAAGTTTGGCATCTCGATTCAGGCATCGCAGCTCTGCCTCTTTGTCTTTCTCGCCGCCTTTGCCATCGGAACAGTGGCGGGAGGTATGTTGGGCGACAAGTTTGGCAGAAAGTATGTCATCTGGTTCTCCATCCTCGGCTCGGCTCCCTTCGCCCTCATCATGCCGTTTGCCAACCTTACTTGGACGATTATCTGCACCTTCTTATCAGGTTTGATTATTGCTTCAGCATTCTCGTCTATCGTAGTGTATGCCACCGACTTAATGCCAGACAAGGTGGGACTGATAGCTGGTGTTTTCTTCGGACTGATGTTTGGCTTGGGTGGTCTTGGCTCCGCCTTCTTCGGATGGCTTGCCGACAAGACGAGCATCGAGTTCATCTTCCAGGTGAGCGCCTTCCTGCCCCTCTTCGGCATCATCGCTGGTTTCCTGCCGAACACACAAAAGAGAAAGAAAGAATAATCATAAAACAAGCAAAAGGTTCAACCGTCAGAAACAATCTGAGAGTTGAACCTTTTTTTAATTATACCTTTTCCGACTAAAGAGTTTTTACCCTTTTACCTTTCATTAGCCTTTTCCACATTGCGATACCCTATCAATCCGTACCAGAGGATGACGAACTCGCAAGCCAATGGCACGAGCCAGGTGTATTGCCATGAACCTACATAGTCGGCTATCAAACCTTGGATGACCGGGAAGACGGCACCACCGAAGACTCCCATCATGAAGATGCCTGATGCCTTAGAGGTATATTCCTTCAAGCCATCGACCGAGAGGGTGAAGATACAGCTCCACATCACGCTATGGAACAAGCCTACGGCTGCCATTAACCACAGATTCTCCGTAAACATCGAGACCGTCATAAGAGCTATCGCCGCTACCGTAACCGTGAGAAGCATCGGACGAGGTGCTACGTTTTTCAAACCTGAGGAAACCATTCTGCCGACCAAGAAACCACCCCAATAAAGTGTGGCGAGGAGGGCTGGAGACACAGCAATGCCCTGAGTAGCCAAGTCCATCGCATGGAGGTTCATGTTGTTGCCGATGCCTACCTCCGTTCCTACATAACAGAAGATGGTAAACACGCCGTATTTCAAATGGCGGAATGACCAAATGCTTCGCTTTGGCTTGGCAGTCGTCTCTATCGCCTTTGACTCTACCGAAACAGTATCAGATGCAGAAGAATCAGAAGAGGAAGCATCTCTTGTTCCCTCAATATCAGGCAGTTTTGCCTTCGATGTACTCCAAGTTGTAAGGGCGATAACCAACATCATCACCAAGAAAGGAACGGTGAGCTGGTCGGCAGAGACGCTATCCAAGGAGACACCTGCGAACATCACTCCCGTCACAAAGAATGGAGCCACTGTAGTACCGATGGAATTGATGGCGCAAGTGAAGTTCATGCGCTGAACGGGTTGAGTGCCCGGCAGAGGATAAGCGGCGATGTAGGGATTGATGACCACCTGGAGCATAGCTGCAGAAGTACCCATCAGATAGGAGCCGAAGAGAAAGACGAAATAGCCAAAAGGAACAAAGTCGCTTCCGATGTGCATCCCCTTTCCACCCCAATACTCAGCGATGAGCGCCGAGGCGAGATAGAAGGCAAGTCCGAACACCATCACCACCATCGAGCGGACGAGAGTCTTCTTGTATCCTATCCTGTCGAGCATCTTTCCCGTCTTCGAACTGTTGAGCAAGTAGCCCAAGAAGAAGGCAAAGGAGATGAGCGTAGCCAAGGAGTTCTTGGTGTCGGTCACTTGCGATAGGAAAGCGATCTTCAGAGGTCCCTGGCACTGTCCATTGACAGTGGTCAGGAATCCCACGATAAAGTATATGAATGTCAAGAGGAGGAAGGGTCCTGCGCTCTTGAGAGTAATCTTCGAAGCCATAGTTTTCCGGAGTTAAGGAGTTATAGGGAGTTAAGAAGTTAAGACAAATGCCTTTCAGTTAGTCACAAAGGATTAAGGAAGAGAGACTATTGTCTTAAATCCCTTTAACTCCTTAACTCCTTTAACTCCCTTAAAAAATTACAATATTTCTTCTTCCAAAACCTTCATGGCACCCTTTGCCTTGACATCCTCCACCATTTTCTGATAGAGAGTGACGAAGTGAGGAGCAGCCTTGAGGTCGGTAGATGTGAAGGCTGATACGCCAAGGAAGTCGATGGCATTGTCGCTCACGATGAGTTTCCAATCCTCAGCGGTAAGCCATGGGTCGGCTACCTCGAAGGCATCGCCATTGTCATCCACCTTATACTTCAAGTAGTGGCGATAAGCAGCGAAGAGGTAAGCCACACGCTTCAGTTCCACATCGGCACGCTTGCCAGAAGCATCGTCAGCAATCATCTTCTCCAAGTTTGGCATCACATAGACTGGGAACTTGCTGGCACCATCGAAGCAGAGACGAGCCACCTGGTCGCTCACCATACGGTTGCCGAAACGCTCTACCAAGGTCTGCTTGTATTCCTCCAAGTCGGTATCAGCTGGAGCTGGCACGTAAGGAGTGATGTCCTCGTCCATGAAGGCACGTACCAACTTGGCGATTCTCTCATCGTGCATGGCTGCATCCACCTTGCGATAACCACTGAGGAAGGAAGGATAAGAGAGCAAGGTATGGGAAGCGTTCAAGAGGCTGAGCTTCATATTCTCGAAGGCAGTGACATCATCGGTCATCTGAGCACCAACAGTTTCCCACTGAGGGCGACCAGCCACGAAGTTGTCCTCCACGACCCACTGGATGAAATCCTCGCAATAGACTGGAGCCTCATCATGTGTGCCATTCTGCTCATTGAGTCGCTTGATGTCGTCAGGACGAGTGGCAGGAGTGATACGATCGACCATAGAATTAGGGAAGGTAACGTTCTCCTTCATCCAAGCGGCAAGTTCGGCATCCTGAGCCTCAACGAAAGTCATGAAAGCCTTGCGAGCCGTGTTGCCATTGTGCTGGAGGTTATCGCAAGAAAGGATGGTGATAGGACCATTGCCTGCTGCCTTACGACGGCGAAGACCTTCTGCCACATATCCAAAGGCAGTCAGAGGCTGCTGAGGATTCTTGAGGTCGTGAGCCACCTGAGCATTGTCGAGCATGAACTCACCTGATTGTCGATCGATGTTGTAGCCGCCCTCTGTGATGGTAAGGGTGATGATCTTGATGTCCTTGGAAGCGATTTTCTCCAAGATTTTCTCTTGTTCCTCGATGCCCCAGTAGAGTTCCACGAGCGCACCTATCTTATATACATTGATGCTATCGTCACGTCCGCAAACGGTAAGGGTATATTCTCCATTCTGTTTTTTGAGGGCATGATAGAGGCGGTCATCGCCAGGGAGAATCATTGCACCGCAGATGCCCCAGTTCTGTTGAGTCTCGTTCTCAAGGAGTTTGTTGGTCATATACTCCAAGTGAGCACGATGGAAATTACCTACTCCAAAATGCAAGATGCCTGCCTTTACCTGATTGCGGTCATAAGAATAACCATTGATTTGATTTGCCATAATTGTTTAAATTGTTAGTTGTTATTAATATTCCTTGTCTAGTAGTAGAGGAAAGCCTTGTTGCCTCCTTTTGATTTGGAAGTTCTCGGTTCCTCTTGATTTTCTGCCGCAAAGATAATTCAAAATAACAACCTGGCAAGATATTTTTTGCGATAAATATCTGCAAACGTTCCCGCAAACGTTCCCAAAATCTGCAAACGTTTGAAAAAAAATAGCGACTTATATGATAGGACTAAGATTTAAAAAGATTGACGATTGGACATACAAATTCTTAAAGTTGCTCTGCTATCAATCATATTTGCATCATTCTATCTCCCAGTCCTCAATATTCCCCTTATCCGAATCGAAGTTGATGCCAACTTTTACTACAGGCTTGCCACAGAGAGCGAAGCGCTGGCGATAGTCTTTGAGGTCGATTTGCTGCATCGCCGTCTGCGCATCCTTGTTCATCTTCACCTCTATTATATAGAGATTTGTGCGAGAGAGCATCACGATGTCAACCCTACCATGAGGAGTATGCACCTCCACATCTACCAAATAATCAGTGAGCAACGAGAAGATGATGTAGAGCACCTGCTGGTAATGACCCTCATAACGCGTATCATTGCAATAAGGCACGGTACCCAAGTAGGTCTTGAGCAACTGCAAAGCTCCCTCCATATCTTGCTTGGCAAGGCATTGGGCTATGCGACGTGCCGTATTGGTGGTAGCAAGGGTGTTCGGAGTGACGTATGATGGAATCAAAGCCTTGGTCAAGCCCACCTTCACCTCCTTGTTAGGAACATCCAATGTATAGTAGTTAAACTCCTTATCATAATCCTTGATCGTGATATAGCCACTCTGGTAAAGAAGTGGCATGATGGTAGGCATATTCTCTGTTGGCGCATCAAACTCGCTCTCATCAGCCTCTACCCTGGATATATCAGATGGCAGCACCTCAAATTTCTTCATCATGTTGATGAGATAAGTTGGGGTACCAGAAGCAAACCAATAAGCACCAAAGTTCTTTTCATCAAAGCATTTCAACAAACTATAAGGATTAAACACATCAGGAGAAACTGGCGAGAAGTGATAGCCATCATAATTCTCCTTGAGCTTGGAGATAGCTTCCTCACGAGACAATCCCTGTGCCTCCACTAACGCATTAATATCCTCAGACATATTGCCAAGCAACTCCTCTTTTGTGATGCCACAGATTCCCGCATAATCATCTCGCATCGAAATATTCGTGATATTATTCAACTCGCTGAAGATGCTGACTTGCGAAAACTTAGTGATGCCTGTCAGGAAAACAAAACGAAGCTTTGGCTCACACATTTTGAGTGGGCTATAGAAATTACGCATGATATTGCGAAGAACATCCAATGATTCTTTCTCATGGGCTACATCAAGCATCGGAGCATCATACTCGTCAATGAGTACGACCACCTGCTTACCAGTTTTCTCGTAAGCGGTAGTAATTAATTCTATCAGACGATTATTCGCACCTATTGGAGGATTGGTAATCCCCCATTTTCTCTCTTGCTCCTTTAAAATGTAATCCAAATAATCCTCCAACTGTTCTTTCTCCATGTGCTTACCGCCACTCATATCAAAATGGAGCACTGGATATTCGGTCCAATCTTTTTCCAACTTTTCAATGGCAAGTCCAGCAAACAAATCTTTTTTACCCGAAAAATAACTATCAAAGGTTGACACCAAAAGCGACTTACCGAAACGACGTGGTCGCCCCAAGAAGAAATACTTTCCACTCGTATGAGTCATGCGGAAAATGTATTCCGTCTTGTCAATATACAGAAGATTATTCTTGATAATCTCCTCAAATGTTTGGATTCCTATAGGATATAATTTTAATGCCATAATTTCTTCGTTTTGAATTGCTTTTGCAAACTTACATAAAATTCTTCAAAATATATAGAATTAGATGCAAGAAAACAGATTATTTAACTAAGCAACCACTTCTGTGATGCCGACAATACCATATTTTATAGCTGCCACATCATTTCACTCCCCCGTCGATTCCCGACACTTCATCATGGTCTTCAGCACCACTTTCTTGTTCTCCATCTCCGGATGATTGATTTTCTCCATCACCAGTTCGGCAGCCTTTCTGCCCATCTCCTCCAAAGGAGGCTCCATGGTGGTAATCTGTGGAGAGACGATGGTGGAGAGTTCCGTACCAGAGAAGCCTGCGACCACGATGTCTTCGGGCACTCGCTTGCCTAGGGCTCGCAAACGATTTTGCGCTCCTATCGCCAAAGTATCGGTGAAGGCATAGACGGCATCGAAGTCGATATTCGCACGGCAAAGTTGGTCGATGGCATCGGCTCCATCCTTGAATGTCATACCCGTCTGCACGATGAGCTTTGAATCATACAAGCCAAACTTCTCCATCGCCTCACGATAGCCCTCGCCTCGCTCGTAGGAATTATAGACATCTTCTGGACCTTGCAGGTAGGCGATGCGCTTGCGACCCAAACGAATCAAATGCTCCACCATGAAATAAGAATCGACATTGTCATCGACTAATACCTGCGGCATATCCAAGCCATGAGGGATGCGGTCGTAGAAGACGATAGCCATGCCATCCTCAGCCAACTTGCGATACTCCTCGATGTTCTTGCGATAACTGCAAAGGCTCACGATCAGACCGTCCACCATAAACTGCTCCATCATCCTCAGGTTCTCCAGCTCTCGGTCGGGGTTCTCGTCGCTCTCCGCAATCATCACTTTTTGGTTCTGCTTGTAGAGCACTTCCTGGATGCCATTGATGACGGTGGCAGCGTATGGCGTGTGCATCTCTGGCACGATAACCCCGACAGTGTTGGTACGTCCCATCTTCAGGTTCATCGCCACTGGGTTGCGTTTGTAGCCGAGGCGCTTTGCCTCCTCCACCACCATATCACGCGTTTCCTTACGAATGTTCTTGTCATCGGTAAGGGCACGAGAGACGGTAGAGACCGAAATACATAGCGAACGAGCTATATCCTTGATAGTTATATGTTTCATTGTGACACCTTGATGATTATACATCGACAAAGATAGTAATTTTTTCCAAAACTTGCAAAAGAACGCAATTGATATTCATATTTTTTAAGTCTAAATCCATTTTCTCGGCATTTCAAACGTTTGCAGATTTTGGAAACGTTTGCGGAAACGTTCCCAAAGAAAGAATGAGTTTTTTTTGTTGGCAAGATGGCGAAAAGAGGCTATCTTTGCAGAAGAAATCTAACAATCATAGCTAATAACTTTTAAATATCAAGAAGATGAAACAATCAGTTATAGGTATCGGTGAGGCACTCTTTGATGTGCTCCCAGAAGGCAAGAAACTAGGTGGTGCTCCTGCCAACTTCGCTTACCACGTATCTCAATTCGGCATTGAGAGTTGTGCCGTCAGTGCTAAGGGTGACGATGAACTCGGCAAGGAACTGATCGCAGAACTCGACGTCCATCACCTCAACTATCAGATAGAGACCGTGGATTATCCTACGGGTACTGTACAAGTATCTCTCGATGCCAACGGAATCCCTGCCTACGACATCAAGGAGGGAGCTGCTTGGGACAACATGCCTTTCACCCCTGCCCTAGAGGAGAAAGCCAAGAACTGCACCGCCGTCTGCTTCGGTTCCCTCGCCCAGCGCAACGAGGTTTCTCGCAACACCATCCATCGCTTCCTCGATACCATGCCTAACGAGGAAGGACGCTACAAGGTATTCGACATCAACCTTCGCCAAGGCTTCTTCACCAAGGAGATTATCACCGAGAGCATCAAGCGATGCAACATCCTCAAGATTAACGATGAGGAGTTGATTACCATCAGCCGCCTCTTCGGTTATCCAGGCATCGACCTTCAAAATAAATGCTGGCTCTTGTTGGGTAAGTACAACTTGAAGATGCTCATCCTAACTTGCGGTGTCAATGGCAGTTATGTCTTTACCCCAGGCGAAGTTTCCTACATCGAGACTCCAAAGGTAGAGGTAGCAGATACCGTAGGCGCAGGCGACTCCTTCACGGGCGCTTTCGTGGCAAGCATTCTTCGTGGCAAGAGCGTGAGAGAGGCGCATGAACTCGCCGTCAAGGTATCGGCTTACGTCTGCACTCAGAACGGAGCCATGCCTGTTCTTCCAGAGGAGTTCAAGAAGTAAATCTGCAAAGAATTCAAGGACAGACCTTACAAGATAAAATAGTATAAAGTGTTTTTGGTTAAAGTTTCTATGTAGTTAATTTGTAGTAATAAGCCATGAGAAAATCATTAGTTATTGTTTTGTTGATGGGAGCGTGTCTGGGAAATGCCCAGGCACAGCTCCATCTCAAAGCCAACATTCAGAACAATCATCTTTGGCGTGGCATGGAAGTGTCGGATGGCGTTGTCCTGCTCACCGACCTCAGTTATACGATGGCTCACGACCACGTGACCGTGGGACTTTGGGGAGGAACCAACTCGGAGGGTTCTTACAAGGAGTTCAACCATTACCTCAATCTCAAGGCAGGCGGATGGAGCCTCGCTCTCTGGGACACCTACAACTTCTCGCCAGGAGCCAACTATAATAACCATCAATATTGGAACTATTCCGCCCACTCCACGGGTCGTTTCCTCGATGCCACCCTGGCATATCATTTCGACGAGAAGAAATTTCCTCTTACCTTGAGTTGGTCCACCGTCATCTTCGGTCGAGACCGTTCGAGCGACAATGAGCACCAGAAGTATTCCACCTTCGTCTATGCCGAATATCCTATCTATAAAAAGGAGGGATGGAAAGTTGACGCTGGTGTAGGTGGAGCCTTCGCCCTCAATAAGGCTGGCGAGGATGCCCACTTCTTTGGCACCACGGCAGGTATCGTCCACATATCGCTCCAAGCCTCCCACGATCTCAAAATCGGCAAATACACCATCCCTGTATATGCCAAGGGCATGTGGAACCCGCAATCGGACAAGGCTTACTTCCAACTGGGCGCAGAGGTGATACACCTGTCTCTTATACACATCTGACGCTGCCGACGACTTAATAGGTCTAGATCTCGG
>OWJF01000247.1_pt1 | contig 27691 bp, 19 predicted proteins | sample 1732941 | NCBI WGS metagenome assembly OWJF01 (sample SAMN05065770, study PRJEB22554) | human gut metagenome | biome: ENVO:2100002; feature: ENVO:00000062; material: ENVO:00002003 | host: Homo sapiens | place: USA
TAAGTCCCAGATCAGCCGTTACGAGAAGGCGGATGACCTGAAGCGCCTTCCGAACCTGAAACGGATTGTGGTGCTTTTCGTAGGTCTGAAGCTGGAAGTGTTGGAAATCTATTGACTGAGAGGTAGAAGATATTCCTTCCAAATATCGATATAGCGGACGAGCCGCAAAAGGTAATCGCTATTTGCGGCGCATTTTGGTGGAATGCTCACAAGCGATCGGCTTGATGCGCAAAGGTGCCCTTTATTCGCTATTCCAAGCTTTTTAAGGAACGGAAAGGTACCCGCAGAGCCGTTGTAGCCGTGGCTCACCATCTCGTCAAAATCATCCCAAGATATCACGAAAAGTAGAACTACAAGACTCAGCAGATGCCAAGAAAAGCTGCAGAAACTGCGTGATAACAATCAGTTACTGGCGGATCTTTATCCCATCGCTGACTTACTGCGAAACCTGTGGACGGAGAAGAATCGATGTGAGGCACTCCAGCAAATTCGCTACCTGATGGGGCTTTGCTGGGCTATTTTTTAAGCCCGCACACGATTTCGGAGATATGCTCCTGCGTCGTTTGGACGGCATCATCAACTGCGGTCGCTACGGCTACGGTTCCGAACCTTTGGAGGGCTCCAATAACGCCATCAAGGTACTCAAGCGCACCGCTTACGGTTTTTTGGATTTCGACTACTTCCGCCTCAAGATTCTTGCCCGCCTACCAGGGAGCGGCTACGCCAGAAGCACTCTGTTATACGGACGCCTCAACCGATCTTTGGCCGTCACTAAAACCGGTCTTTTCGAGTGTTGTTTTCATACAAATCCAAGATGAGCCAAAATGGTCAAATCCATTGTTCAATAGGGATTGAACCAAAAATTGATTCAACTCAAAAAATTCAGAATCAAGATCCCGACGTAACCTTTCCTCTGAAATTCACGAAATATTACGGATTCACGATGATATCTCTCTTGAATATGGCAACACGGGAGTGTTTCCCGTGTTGCCGGACTGGGGGTGAAATCCGAGACGGCGCAAATTCACCGCCCGAATTTATATCTGTGTCTTAAATTCCAAATCAGAACTTAATACGCAGATTGGCTCCGACACCATGGGAGGTGATGTCGCTACCGAACGCGCCGGTGTAGTTCACACCGAAGTTCACGTTCTTGCTCAGGGCGGCATCAATACCCAAGCCGACCGTACCCATACCGCTGAGTTCTTCACCCTTGAGTTTGGCCGTACCGGCGTCGCCGATGGTCATCTTGGCAGTCGCTTCCTTATCGCCGAAGAACTGCGTGTAACCGACATCGGCCTTAACCTTCATGGCAACGGAACCGGCCGTAAACGGCATAGCACCGCGCACACCGAGGTTCAGAGCACCGATGTTCTGATCTTCGAGTTCGGTCTTGACGTTATGACCTGCCACATGTTCGTTGAAGCTGTCGGCAGAGGTACGGAAGTAGCTCAAGCCGGCATAAGGTTCAACCTGATATGCATCGGTGTTCAAGCCCTTGTAGCTCACTTCCCCGAACAACTGGAAGACATTGGCGTCGTAGCTCACGGCGTTGGCACCGACAGTGTTGCGGAACACGAGGTTGCGCTTGCTGTCGCGATCCTGCGTCGTGTAGGCAAAGCCGTAGGTCACACCGACCTTCTCGAAGTCATTCTGACCGTACATACCGATATGCAGATCGTCACTTTCAACCTTGCCGTCGGCACTTGCGTCGAAGTCCGTCGAACCGTAGCCGAAGAACACACCAACCTTGTTGCCGTCGCCGTAGGGCAGTTCTGCACCTATGAAGCCGGCGTAGTAGTCGACATCGCCGTCAACGGAGGCACCGCCCGCGTCGACATCCGTCCAAGAAGCCGAACCAGTTGCCCACAGCTGAGCGCCGTTGCCGAGTTCAGCATGACGGGCCATACCGAAGGCATTGGCCTGATCTTTAATCGTACGTGCTAAAGAAGCGGAATCAACAATGGTTGCATTCTGTGCAGCCAGATGCAGATCACTGCCCAATGAAGCCAACGTAGAGCGGATTTCATTTTTGGAAGCATCCACTAAGTCACCGAATACAGCGCTGCCAGTATTGGCAACCAATGCTGACGCCACAGCAGCTTGAGTTCCGGAAGCAGCCAAACCTTCGATGGCCTGATCGTTGCGAGTCAAAGAAGCTGTCAGCGTCTTGCTCGCTTCGTCGACTTTAAAGTCAGTGTCAAAGAAGGCATAGTCAGGATTTGCAACAGCCTTATCTGCACCTTCAATGCTTTCAGCTGTCACAGACCCCTTGACCTCATTACCTTTATAGGCTTCAACCAAAACGTCCTTATCGGCCGAGACCAGCGTAATGCCTGCACCTTCAGCAAACGTCAGAGTACCAACATTAACATCCTGTCCGGCAACGACACCGTAAGTACCGCCTCGATTGACCGCAATGTCAACAGAATGGTCAGCATCCGCATCAGAGGTCAATTCACCCTTCATGGTGAATGTGTCGTTGTACTTGTTCATCACACCGAACACGCCGCCGTTGACTGTCACCTTGCCGTTACCGTCTGTATCGCGGTTATTTTCCTGACGTGTCACACCAAAGGATTCGGCAAAGCCCAACAACGTGCCTTCCTCAACAGTCGTACCGCCGCGGTAGGTGTTGTTACCCGTCAGAACGAGGGTACCGACACCGCGCTTGGTCAGAGAACCGTTGTACAGGCCCTGTTCGATCTTGGCATTGATACCAGCCAAACGCTTGTTGTAGTATTCGGTACGCCACTTGATGGCGTCTTCTTCGGAAACCGCTTCTTTATCTGCGTCGATACCGACGAGATCGTCTGCGGTATCAAGCAACACATTGCCCAACAGTTTCTTTTCTTCTTCAGTGAAGTTTTCACCTAAAGTCAGAGTCGGATGAGCCAACCACTTTTCTGCGGCGGCCTTCCAAGCCATGTCTTCACGCTGACGCTGATCAAGAGCGACCTGGCTGACATCATTAGACCAAACATCCAACTCGGTCGTGGACATGACGTAGTCGAAGTGACCGAGTAACTGGCCTACACCGTACATGCCCTTTTCGAGATCGGGGATACCCCAACCCATACGATCGGAGACTTCGCCTTCGGCAGGAGTCGTACCATCGACATTGTTCCAGCCTTCGAAATTGGAACCGTCCGGATTCTTATGATTGGCCGTAGTAAACAGGACATCGCGAACCTGAATGGCGCTCATATCCTGATAACGGGACATCAACACCCCCATAGAACCGGCAACGTGAGGCGCTGCCATGGACGTGCCGCCCCACGCGGCGTAAGTGGGCGTACCGAGGGGCTTTTCAGGCGTGGCGTTCAGATAACTGCCATCGACCACTGCAGAGGAGTAAATGCTGTTAGCGGGAGCAGCAATCGTCCAATACTTGGCTAAACCGGCTTCGTTGAAGGTGTTGTACAGTTTGTACTTATCGCCGCTCTTTCTCAGACCAGCGACAGCAATCCACTGATTTTCAGCTTCGGGATTGAAATACGGATACAAAGCACGATAGTACGGATTTCTCATATCACGGTTGCCCGTGGTCATGATCTGAACAACATTCGTGCCCTTAACGGCATCGTATGCGGCATCCACAAACGTGCGATTTTCACCGTACATCTGATGGAACATGAAGAATTCATATTCAGACTGAGAAACCGTGTTAACGGGGAGATGAACGCTGGTGTCGCCGCCGTCAGCCCCACTCGTACGATTCGCCACAACACGGGTATTCGTACCGAAAGAATTGTTGATCACACCACCGCGCTTTTCACCGTTGGTAGCGATAATATCCTGAGCCAGCTGTCCCCAGCCGTTCTTGAAGAACTGGTAGTCAAGGAAGGTGCCGTAGTTGCTGTCGTCAGTACCGCCGGTGTTACCAACATGAATATCGGAACCCCAGGAGACACCGTGGAATTCATTACCGTCGCGGTTGGCACCGACCGTACCGGTCACGTGAGTGCCGTGCGAATCGTTGACATTCAGCTTCCAGTCACCGGTAATGTCATACGCTTCACCGGCTTCATAATCTGCGTCAAACTGAGGCGATGCACCTTGAGGATACCGGACGCCGGAGGAACCGTACTCGCCCTTGTTGTGAGATGCATGGAAACGATCTCCTGCCAATTCAGGGTGAGCTTGCAAAAGAGCACCGGAATCCATCACACCAACAGCAGTATTCTGACCGTGGAAACCCAAAGCGTATGCCGTCGACGCATGGAGAGCGCCCAAGCCCCAGTCTTTCTGGTACTCTTCCGTTTCCCAAGATGCCTTTGCATCGACAACCTGAGACGCGTCTTTAGCTACGAATGCCGTTTCAACATAGGAAGCCGATGCCATCGTCGAGAATAGAGCTGCGCTGACAACTGCAAGCGTCAAAGCTCCTTTGGCAGATTTACCGTGGGCTCTCTGAGCCTCGTTAGCCACGATGTAGCTGCGACGCGCCTTGTTCCAAAGGGTCTTAAAAGTCCTATTCATAAAGATTCCTTTTTCGGAAAAAGAATTTTCTGCCGAAATTTGTCTAACTTTGTCGAACAAATCCGACCGACCTACCCAGCTTTGGAATCTACGCCCCCCCCCCGAATTTATTGATTTAGATCAAACTAGTTGGTTTTACCTAGGGTAAACCTTGTGATATTTGGCAGTGTTTTCAAACATCCTCACACAATGTGATGCCTTTTTGACAACAGTTTTCGAGAATTTTGGTAAGCACCCTATCGCTTTGAACGCCCCCCCTGAAAGGCTCCTCGATCGTTGTGGTATCCAAAACCACTACGCCAGAGAGCGCCATGAGCCAAGACTTTTGACAGAGAGGGTGGTTGATGTGAGTGCCGACGGCACCCAGGACGCAAATAAAACTAAGGGAGAGTGCAAATACACACCCTCCCCTTGGACACTTTCTTTTCGTCAGCGGCAAAGAAGTGCCGTATTTTGATTACGTTGAAGTATTACAACAATCCAGCCACCTCCAAATGATGTACACAGGATCCTCGCCAACGGCCGGAATTGTGCGCCCGAGTCCCCATGTGAAGATCATTTCTCCCATGACATGATTTGATGAAGTCTCAGCGACGGGATGAAACACCTGGAAGCGGTATTGGTTTTTCGGCAGGTACGGTGAAAGTTTTCCGCCGCACATCACATCATCCCCGATACTTCGCCATTCAAGCGCTCGGCGGTGCAGCGCATAAAGCGCCCGCACTGCCATAAGACTCGTGGTGTTCATCACGCCTTCATGACTCACAACATTTCCGGATGTCGGGAAGATCACCCCCCAGCTTCCGGCACACCAGTAAAGTTCCTTGATCGGCGCTCCTACGTTGGCTCCGAACACATCCGGAATACAGGAAATCGCACCGAGCGGAGAAGCGATGAGAGCGGCTTCCGGATGCGTAAAGAAAGCGATCTCATCGTTGTTCCAGGTCGGATCAATCTCAGAAAGGTACATGATGTCCAAATCAATGTAGCCGCCCGGATTGCACCGCGACGGAATCCACATGTTGAGCATCAGCATGATCGGAAACGTGTAGAAGTGATAATGCCGGTACGTTTCCCCGTCCTCACCTGTGGTCGGGTGTTTGGAAAGCGCCTGCTGCTTACCCTGGTAGAGCCGGTTAAAGGGAAAACGCATTCCCCCCAGCACCTGAGAGCAACCGCTTTGCCTGACGAGTTCGATCATCCGGGCCGGTTCCCAAAGGCTTGTCCGGATGCCGAACTTCGGCACACCGAGATTATCAAAACACATACAGGTGCCAAGAAGTTTGGTATCGGCTGCTCCCGGCGGCACACGTCCGGCACCTTCTGTGGAAATCGGCAGTTTGCCGACAATGATCGGAAATACACACTCCCAGCAGATGCCGGTGATGAGCTTTCCGGAAAAGACTTCTGCGTCATGGCATCCCGGACCGCCCTCGCTCGTTGCCCCTGACAGATCCACACCGGTGTCGGCTGCACCAAAAGCTGAAGCCGCAAGCGAAAGCCCTGCCGCCGCCGTCACCGCCCAGCGTTTCAGTTTACGAAGGTTCATTTGTACTGCTCCTTCTTGTTTTGAGGCCCCAGTTCACGCACAAGGAAAACGTGCCGCGTGTTGTCGGCCGTCACCACGGCGGGCGTCTTTTCAATACGCCACTGATATTCGACTTCAGGCGTCATCATGAAGACATGTGCGTCGAGCCGGTCCGTGAGCTTTTCATAGCCGTCCCAACTGGCTTCCTTGTTCATCTGCGTGGCAATCAGCACGAGCCCGGACTTGCCGGAAGCCTTATGGGCCGCCCGGAACGCTTCCACCCGCTCCATTTCATCCTCGCTCATCGGATTGAAAATAAGGATCGTCTGCGTAAACGGCCGGATCATCAGGGGATTGACACGGTCTCCGGCCTTCCGGATTTTGCGCCCGGCAAGGTCTGTGAGATCACGTTCCACAAGAATCGTCGGGTCAATTTCCCTCAGACGTTCCGTCTCGGCGGTCGGAAAGACCTTGAACTGACGTTTTTTCCAAAAGTTTTTGACAGCGGCCTGTTTTTCCTTTTCCCAGTCAATCATGGCGGCCCGCCTTTTCATTTCTTCAATTAAGTCGGGTTCATTAATTGCATAGGTATTGCCCTGTACGCCGAGGTCACCGCGTTCCCCCGATTCGATCTGCGATTTCAGCCACGCGTCATTGTTTAATCCCGTGACTTTAGCCACCATCTTCGCCAGAGGCTTGGGAGCCGCATTTTCATTCGGTGTCACGGTTAGTGGCGAGGGCGAACGCATCGCCCGGACAACGGCTGGGACCTGGGTGATGCCGTACTCTTTAAACAGTCTCGGATCAATGATGATGGGAAGGCCCGGAGGCACCGCTTCCGTCAGCGTCTGCAACCGCTTCACGCCGTCCGGGATATTCATGCCTTCCGGAACTCCGCGCATGACAAGGGTTACGTCCTTACGATCCTTGTTCCGTTCGAGAATATCTTTGATCGCCGCATCCGTCAGAGAATATGAGATAAAAATAAAGGTCTGCTCGCCCAGGGGATTTGCAGGAGCGATCTCAGCAAGCTGCCCGCGCACAGCCTGCAGGCGTTTATCCGCGTCCGGAATGGCCGTGTAGATCTCAGGATTGGATTCGAGAAGATCGGCAAGCGCCTCCACGAGACTGGCCTTTCCGGTGAGCGCCCCGACAACGGCCGCCGCATCCTCATTGAACTGCTCCACGGTCAGACTGTTCGTCTTATTGACGACCTCAGCAGCAAAGCGGGCCGGATCAAAATCGTTTCCTTCAGCAGTCAAAGTGTCCATGTAGGAAGGAAGGGCTGGATTCGCTTTCTTTTCTTCAGACCTGCCCTTGCCTGTCACTTGCTCTTCAATGGCGTGGGCACCGGCTGAGATTTCCGAAACAACGTCACCGTACTTACCGAGGTAGGGATTAAACGGCACCGTCTTTTCCTGGCCAGTTTCCGTTTCGGAGGCGTGAGCCTCTGAAACGCCGAAGAGGATTCCCGCGATTGCGTCAAGGACTTTTAACGACGCAGACGGTTTTCCCCTGCCCCGGATCTGAGTCTGAGTTTCGGCGTCAGAAGGGACCAAGTCCGGGAAGGCTTCACGCAACGAGCGCTCCACATCATCCACTCCGGGCAGTGCCTTCGGATCAATCACAGTGTCAAGCAACGGATTTTGTTGATGATCCTGTTTCTCTTCCGACACGTAAGCCTGCGTGGGCGGCGTCTTCTGCCGGTCGGGCAGTCGCTCAATCACAAGTTCTTGCCCCGCGGCTTTGGTAGCCCCCTTGCCTTTCTTGGTCTTTTCAGACTCCGGCAACTCCCGTTCGCTGACTTTAATGCGTGTCTTCTCGCGTGTTGCCTGATAAAGCGGCCTGCGTGTTTGAGGCTTTTGGTCCGGGTAAATCTGCAGGCGCTTGCCGTTTAAGTAATAAACACGCTTACCGTTTTCCATCCGCACGGCCACATCTGGATTTTCGAGCTGCGCACTCAATTCGGGCGTCGATCCGGGAATGATGAAGGACTTTGTGGTGATCGGCCCGTTCTTTTTCACATACTCGCGGGTGGCTTCGGTTTTTTCCTTCCAAAGATCAGCCTGAGTTTTCAAGCCCTCCGTCTTCTTTTTCTGTCCTTCGAGTGTGTAACCCTGCTTCTTGAGCGCTTCAAAGACCAGGGCATTCACAATCTTTTGGTCGCGGCGTTCTTTCCATGTCACAGGATTGCCGTTTTCATCGACGCCTGCCGGACCGTTAATCGTGACACTGGGCTGAATTTTCGGCAGGATGATCTGAGCCGTGGCTCCCCCGCCGCGGTGCATTCTGCCTTCGATCACAAGAGAACCGTCTGCACGCTGATGTATGCTGTAGGGCTTCATCCCCAGCATCTTTTCCGTTTTATCCGTCCCTGCAATTGAAGCAGGCGTCTTAAACATGGACGTTTCTTCAGACCTTGCGCTCACTGAGACCGTCATCGCCGCAAGTGTCGCGGCAGCCAGCAGTGTGAGTTCAAAATAACGCATACGCTCTCCCGTAAATCTGATCCCCTTTAATCGGCCCCCAATAACGGGAATCAAAAGACAGGGGTTTTGTGCCCGTCATCCAGTATTCATCGGCCTTCAGGGTGCGTTTCCCGTAAAACCTGCCTGTTTCAGAGGGTTTCAGTCCCCGCAGATGCGGCATCCCCTGTGCGACTTTGACGCCGTTTACATAGACCCCGTTATCGCGGCGTACCTCGACCGTGTCGCCGGGCAATCCCGTGAGGATCTTTCCCATGAGCATTCCTTCCGGAACAACCGGTGCCGCCTGACGGGATGTGTAAGCAAAAACGGCTCCGCGCTTCGGTGTTTTATCCTTCAGACTCACCAAAAGGACATTGGCATCGAGGCATTTGAGTGTCTGACGATCCCAGGCAAAACGGAAATTTTTGTAAAAGGCGACTTCAGCGGAGACGGCCGCGGCAGAAAACAGTACCGTCAGCAAAAGCCACTTCAGGCGTTCCCGCGGACTGGCCTTAAGCAATGGCCCCGCAATCCGGCTTAGTACCTCGCGGGCCTTACTGTTTGTTGCGCAGGGCATTACCCGCTCCAACAATGTCAGGGGGCACATACCCGCCCGGAGCATCCGTCATATCGGGGGCTCCGGGGATGAGCTGCTGCGGTGTTTTGACATACTCATCCGGCGCAGCAATCACCATGCGGCTGTCAAGGACGATGTAACCGTAGTCTTTGAGCATCGCTATGGCGCGGCCGGTATTCATAAAAGCTGAGCTGTCACCGTTGGTGCTCATCTGCGTGACGGCAAGGCCGAGTTTCACCATATCCACAACGGCGATAGGAGCCGGTGTCTTTTCGACCTGCGGAAAGTAGTGAAAGTACAAAAGGCTCGCGGAGAAAGCGGCCACGGCCGAAACAATGCCCGTTGTGACCAAAGCTCCGGTACCGGCGCAAGAGTGAGAGGATGTCGTCATCAGAAACCTCGAAATCGGAAAACGCAGTTACTGCGCAGATTCGGGTTATTTTCGGGGGACAAGGTACTTTCTTTTGCCGTTGAGAAAGCATTTTTTGCGCACGGATCCGCCATAACGCCTCTGCACGAATTGCAGAATAACCCCTGATTTTTGTCTCCCCGCGGGATAACAAACGGTTAAAGACGTTTTTTTTGATGCAGACTGTCAAAATCAGACAATAAACTTTCCTTTATTGAAATTAAACGCCTATTTATTGGACATTATTTCTAGATTTTAGTAAAATTTACACATATCCAAGGCAAATTGCAGGATTATTCGGTTGATTCAAATACCCTGAACCACCGATAAATGCAGCTTGCCAAATTGAAAAACCTGTCGCGCAACCAATGCCGTGAAGCGTTGCTCTCGGGCAGGGTCACTGAATTTGAATACATGCTGCACGAATATCTCACCGGCGAAATCAGCTGGCCCGTTTACCGGGGAAAGGATGTTGCAACCCTGCGCGAGAAGTTAAACCTCACACAAAAAGGGTTGGCGCTGCTCATGGGCGTTTCCTGGAAAACGGTTCTCGCCTGGGAAAACGACGGAGCAGAAGAAACACTTCCGAGCACAGTCTGCATAACGCTTTGTCTTATCTCTAAGCTCGGCGCAGATATTTTTAAGCTGATGCGGACGGATGAACCCCATTTCAGTCTGATCAGCCGGAATACATCCGTCATGAGTCCTGCTTCCGACATGTCCGAAGCAGCCGATTACTGTCTCTCCGCAATGCGCGAACAGCAGAAAGTGCCGGACGCCTTCAAGGCAGAACAGGTACAGACGCTGATTACGCGTCTCGGTGTTTCCCGCGCGGAACTTGCCCGCACGCTTGATGTGTCGCTTTCTACCGTCAATAAGTGGGCTTCCGGTGCTGTTGAACCGAAGGGATCTGCCCTGGTACTTCTCAAGGTACTGTGGATGCACGGGTTTAAAGCACTTCAGCACGAGCTCTGAATTTTTAACCAACACTTCTGGGTTTTTGAATCATGTCCTTCAAACTGTTGTTTCCCGCTGCGGCAGTTGCCGTACTTTTAACCGGTTGCGCGGCTACCCCTTTTGAAATGCGCCAGGCGACTTACGATCCCGATGTAAGCCGCGCGCAAAACCTCCTCCGTGTCTCCTCACAGGGCACTAAATGGGATATCCCCGACACGGATGCCCCCGAGGGATTCAAAGGCGGCTCTGACGGATCAGTGCTTTTATCCGCTTTTGGCTGGGCCGGCAATTTCCGCTCCGCAGCCGGATCCGGCTTTCTTCCCGGCACCACCAACTGGGGGCTGGGACTCGGTGTCGGCCTGGGGCTGTCACTTCTCACAAGCGCCTTTGTTTCGGACAAGAAACCGGAAGAGTTCTCTCACATTTTCGGCTACGTTCCTCTGAAGGATGCGCCCACCGCAGAAACTGCGGCTCAGCTCTACCTTGACGCATGGGCAAAAGCCTTCATTGAGTCCGCAAAACAGGTCTACCCCCGTGCCGGAGTGCAGACGCACGATGAAACGCTCAAAGCCTGGCGTCCGGAAATGGTGCGCTACGCCCGGCTTATTACCTTTGTGGATCACAGCCTCGGTTGCTACGGCTGGAACGAAACAGAACCCAAGGAATGGGAAAAGCGCTGTCAGATCTACATTGCCTTCACGCCTACCATGGCCCGTACACAGGAAAATGCCCTGCTCGGCCTGACCGAACCCGCATACGCTCTGCGCTCCTATTCATTCTTCCTGGAAACCGAGGGTAAGCAGAAGTTCGATCTCTCAAAGATCGCAGTCGGCGCAGCCAAATACATGCCGCCTCTTTCCTATATGTACCTGGCACCGCGCGAAAATCCGGAAGGTAAGCTCACGCCGCCGATGGTGATTGAGGCAGATAAAATCAACTTCTTTGTGAAACCGAAGAAAAACTGAGTCTGTACTGTTCCCGAAAATCTTCAGCCCGGTGTTTCAGTAGCTGAGTTTATTACTGTAAGATTTCAACTTTCAAGCGCGGGTTGTTTAGAAAAGTTTCACCCGGGTGAAACTTCAAAAAATCCCCTGTCGGCGGTCCACCGGCAGGGGTCAAGTTTTTGGAGTTTTGCGGGACGGGGATCAGATTGTCTTTTGCAAACCGATCCCCAGCCCTTGGTTACTTCTTACCACACATAACGGAAGCCAACGTTCCAACGCCAGTTTTCCGTCACCTCGCCGCCCGATGTTCTTTCGAGATCAACGTAGGTGTAGGCATTGTCCGTCAGATTGAAGTTTGCACCGACGGCATATTCAACCCAGGCTCCTCCCAGGTCATCCTTGAAGCTGCGTTTTGTCTGGGCATTGCGTGCCGTGTACTCGTACTCACCCTGGAAATCGTAAGCTCCGGATACTCTCAGATAGACCGTGCCCTTGTTGTTCGGGAAGTAGAAGCCCGTGCGGACACCCACGCGGCCGATGAGGCTGTCGAAGTCATCCTGCTCAATCGTCATTGCGTTGTTTGCTTCGGCATCGAACGTATCGCCGAAAACGCGGCCGTAGGTCAGCTCGACCTGCGGTTCTACAAAGAGCAGATCGTTCAGTTTCAGGTGCCATCCATACTCTGCGCTGACGCTCAGAGCATCATTATCCTGCGAACCGTCAAAACCGTTGAGACTGAAGTCAGACTTCATGCGGGTGTACTTCGCAATGAGGTCGACAAACTGGCCGGACTCAGAAAGCCAGGTACCGTAGATTGCACCGCTGTAGCTGTCAGAATCGGCTTTACCAACTTCGTAGGACGTGTCACCGTTCGTGTACGTAAGCGCTGCTCCCACCTTCCAGTTTTCGCCGACAGGAAAGTCAGTACCGACCTGAACAGACGTGCTGCGGGTCTTGAGATTCTGATCACCGTATTGCTGTTCGGAACCGTAGAGACGAGCCCAGGAACCGATACCAACGGGACTGTCACGCAATTCACCCATACGCTTCGTAAGGTCATTCATTTCATGACGCCAGGCGAGAGCGTTCATGGCCGTGAGCGTTTGATAAGCATCCTGTTTTGTGTTCTTGGTCTCAAGTACTTCTCCCTTTGTTCCATCGGGATTCACAACACGGGAAAGTCCACCGTTGATGTCGCCTTCGGAAACCACCTGCTCGCGTGTCAGGGTTGTAGCATCGGCAGTCACTGCCTTCAAATTATCCAAATCTTCGGACGTAACATCATCGGCATTGATACCGACATAATTTTCTGTGAGAGTTGTGGCTCCGACCACATTACTTACAGCGAGTTTGGCAACCGAGAAGCTACCATCATCGTTCTTAACTGTCTTAGCATTGATCGTGCCGCCTGTTCCGGTCATGTTTTCAATTTGGACCGTCTGCGCAGCATCAGGTACAGAGATGATACCGTCGTTAAAAGTGAGCTGGTTGATGGCCACAGTTTTAGCACCGGTCGCCGTACTACTTTCTTCGACAGTTTTGGTCACATTCCAAACAGCACCGGCAGAAATACCCAGCTTCAAACCTGAAACGCTGAGTTTGTCGTCAGATGGTTTACCATTGTACGAATATTGTGCATTCCCGTTCCAATACGACTCAGGTCCCGTCAGATTGACAGTCACATCTGCATCAACCTTGGTCCCTGATGTGGGACCATCGTAGTTGAAATCAATAATACCGTTCAGTTTCACAGTCTTTGTATTGCTCTCGTTGACTTTCAGAACGGCTCCACCTCGTGCAGTAATGGCAGTATCGGCATTAACTTCCAAGTTACCCTTAATTTCCATCACGCCCTCGGACATTACAACCAACCCGTGAGCATTACCGGCCACATCTGCTTTCGCGTCAATCAATGTATTTTCTGAATTGACAATAAGTGTTGCTTTTGCGGCTGTAGTATTGGTGGTGGCGTTTTGAGCATAAAGCCCGTAAACAAGGCCGTTCTCTCCTGCCGCTGAAGCCTTAACCACCAACGACTTACCGTTAATTGATAAGGTTCCTCCCTGCTGATCCTTAGTTCCAGCCGCCCATGCCCCAATGGTTGTGTCGTTACTGGAAGCGTTAATTTCGATGGTGCTGTCAGAATTTCCCAAAACCAAATTTCCGCCTGGAGCGGCTGTCGCAACATATGCGCTCTTGGTGCCAGCTCCCGCCACATTCAGGATGATCTTATTCCCTGTCAGTTTTACAGTATTTCCCGATGTAGTCCAAATACCAAAATCAGCCTTACTTCCATCGGAAAACGTCAGCTGCTTATTATTTGTCAGAACAACGTCATCTTCAATCGTAGTTGAAGTACCGAAGATTGAATTTGAAGTCACTGCAGCTGACGTTGCTGAAACAAAAGTTCCCAACACGGCCATCGTGACCAACGATAAACGGAAGGTACGCATCATCAATCCCTCTCCAAATCAGAAATAGATGAATTGATTGTCCCCCCCCCCGGCTCCTTGTCAAGCCCAATGAATACTGGGTATTTTTTACCTGTTGCGTTCCGGGTACACTCCTTTTTGCTTCTGACAGTTTTGCATAATCGGTATGAAGCGCTTCCCTTGCAATGACTGCGAGAGCATTCTCCGATTCGGATATTGCATCGGCGGCCGGTAAAGCCCTTGATCAAGCAACTTCCTCGCCAACGGTTCCATGTGCGAGGCAAAAATCCGCATCAGCCGACACATCGCCGGCGTTTCCGCCGAACTTTCCAACGGACACTGCCCGCGGCACCAGCCGAAGGCTTCACAATTGCGACAAGCTGCGTGACGCTGATGCGAGTACGCCTCGAACCGGCTATCCGCCTGTTGGACACTGCCAGATTCCCAGTTCAGCTCATTGAGTTTCGCACTCAAGCGCTCGCAAAACGAAATGTTTCCTGCCAAATCGACGTGAGGATACAGGCAACGTTCGTTGAATCGGATAAACGGATTTTCCGGTGCCGGATTCAGTCGGTCCATCAGACAATATTCCACCCACCGCCTCTCCCACGTCCTGACGCTCTTTTCTCCTTCAGAAAACTGCCGCAGTGCTCGCTCCGCAACCTCCCTTACCGTTTCATTCCACGCGTCAAAGTCAAACTCCAAAAGATCTTTCGGCATCTTCCCCGCGTTGACAAGGAACGCCGGTTTCAGCCGCCAGTCGTCTGTGTTTAACCGATCACACAGTGCTTCACGAATCTGAATCAGGTTTTGGCTGTGTGCCGTCAGTACCACTTCAATCGAAGGCTCCTGCAAATGCCGGAAAAGATCACAGACCTTCGGATTATCAAAAACATCAACCCCGCGCGTTTTAAGGACATTCGGACCGTCATGTGAAATTCCCACATGTACTCCGTACGCGTTAAAAAAGTCCACAAGCTGCGGCGTCAGAAGTTCACCGTTGGTGTGCATTTTCCACCGGAGCGCCGGATGTCTCACCGAAGTCACCAGTTCCCGCAGAGCGGTCTCGTAAAGCAGCGGCTCGCCGCCGTAAAGCGTGATGTTCAGCTTTCCGGGGGACGCTGCCTCACCGGCAAGGTTCAGCAGTTCAATCGTTCGCGCAGATACCGTTTTCCCTGCACTGCGGGGCTTTTCGTGCCCCTGAATACAATAGCGGCAGTGATGATTACAGGCGTATCCCAGCACCAGCACAAGGCTGCGGCGAAAGCACACGAGGTCAAGAAAGTAACCCAGGTCAGCCATTCTCAGTACCTCCTAAAACAGCCGAGAGTCGTCTTACTTGTTCCTCAAGCCGGGACACCTTATCATGCAGGCAATAGGAAGCCGCCTCATCACGCTTGGCCTGAATCGTCTTCATCAGCTCTGCGGCCTCAGTGCAATAATCCGCGAACGCATTTGTGGCGTGTTCGTTGCGGTACAGAACAACATTCTCAAATCCGGGCAAATCCGCCATTGGCCCGCGAAGGTACAGAAGCGCTGTGTCTCTGAGAACCAATACCCGGCCAATCGCTCCGCTTAAGCTGGCTGTTTCGTGCAGAAGGCTTGCCGTCATGGCGTTATCGCGGTTGAAATCCTCATTGATCACATCTATGCGGCGAAGTCCCTGGCGGTACCAAAACGACCAGTAGGTGCCCGGCTTCAGATCCACCGTGATCCTGCCGCTGAATTTCTCCTTAAAGTACCGGAATGAGCAATCAATGCATAACTTCCGGTTCTCCGGCAGAGCCACAACAAATTTTCTTTCAGAGAAGGCTTCAACCGGCCACACGGGTTTGGGCCCGGTAATCCATGCCCATGGGGAATACGGATGCGGTCCCCGATACGATCCTGCGTACGCCTGTCGCAAGAGACGATGGAAAATTACGATTTTCATTTAGTATTTTCCAAAACCGAATCCGGGTCGGATACCGGCATTGTCGAAGTCAGGATCTTTCCTGTGAGCCGGTACCATGCAACACCGAACAACGCCATGTTGAAAATAAACTCATTTTCACAACAGGCTTGGTGTGCAGTCTCCGTCAACTGCGGGCAGCCGCCCTTACAAGAGGCAAGTACAAGGCAGTGAGGGCAACGCGTCCGTGCCTTCCAATGCGCGTAGTGATCATTACAAAATCCGTCGTAATCGCTGAGATTTCCAACCGGAAAGGCAGAGGCAGGCCAACTCTGACAACCGGTGATGCGGCCTGCAAGATCTGTGACGAGCACACGGTCATTGACGTTGTTGCAACGGCCGGGCATTGCCTCAGCCGGGACCCGATACACCAACCGTGCGATGATGTCTCTCACCTTTTCATCCAGCGACGGCCACAATTCCGGCTCAGTAAGCGATACATCGAAAACCGAGGTATCGAGCTTTCTGGCATCTTCAGCCGTAAAACGACCTCCGTCAGATTCGGCACCGGAATACGACACGATACCTTCGATCCCAAATCCGGCACGAGGGGAAAACTGATCCCGGAAGAATGCCTGCAAAGCACGCAGGTCCGTGTTGTTCTTCGTCAGCACCACGTTAAAGCCCATCGGAATGCCGGCCTCGATACTGCGGTCGAGCAGATAAAGCCAGGCCATTTTTGTTTTCGGCACCGTCAGGGGATCAACATCATTGCGCAGACTGAATCCGGGGCCGTCATGGGAAATGGCAACATGGATTTTGTAAGACATCAGAAAATCCACCATGGCTGACGTCAGAAGTGAACCGTTCGTGACCATGCTGATTACCACATCCGGCCCCCATTTGGCCCGAAGTTTCGGAATTAAGTGGACAAGCGTCTTCCAGTAGACTAGAGGTTCACCGCCCCAAAGTTCAATTTTTCCGTCAGGCGCAAGTGTGATTCCGGCCTTATCAATCTTTTCAAAAAAAGAATCGACCACAATTTCCGAAGGGAATTCCGGCGTCTTATCGCGGAAGGCGGCCTGCAGGCAGTAGCTGCAGTGGTAGTTGCAGGCCAAGCCAAGCTGAATCTTGAGAACCTTCAGTCGACGCTCCTTAAAGCGGATCGGCACTTCCTTTGAGTAAAAGTCAGGAGAACGCGGCTTCATCGGCCACGGAAGACTCCCCCAGTCCTTCACTTTTGTGAAATCGACCACTTCTCCCGCGGCATCAAAAACCTCATTGGTCTGATTGTCGTAAAGGTAGATTTCCTCCGCAGCCGGTTTATCTTTTTCCGGCAGGGCGCATTGCATGGCGTAAAGCATTTGAGCCTTCCTTAGTTTTTCTGTTGGCGGTACGAGAGTCCGAGCATTCGGGCATCGTTAACGGTTCTGACTGATTCATGCCAGTAGAGCTTTTCTGCCTCACAGCAGATTCTCTGTCCCCGGCTCATGGGATTGAGCGGGCAGCCGTGCCGACAAAGCGCCTTCACGTCACAGGCATCACACTCGGGCTTGGCTGCTATGCCGCGGCGGATATAGGCGTCACAGGCGGCCAACAGAGTTTCAAAAGAATCCGTGACACGCCCGATGACACTGGAACGGTTATGGCAGGCGTGTACAAAGCCGAGGATGTCCACATTGATGTCTTTGCGCATCGGCAGACATTCCGGATACCACTCATCGGGCAGTCCGGCCCGGCGTCTGGCGATAAGGCGCTCCACCCCCGCCACACCGCGTTTTAAGAAATACCGGGCCGGTGTGTCGGTGTTGCCGCAAGCCCAATCCACCGGAAACTCCATGCGGCAGCGTCTCATGTTGCGCTCAAAAGCGTCGAAGTCATAGGCGTAGAGGTCCGGGTCCATGTCAAATGTGCATTCGAGCGTGTACTGGTAATGCAGATGAACGGGCCCCACACGACTGCGGATCCATTGCCATAATCCGTGCGGATCGATGTTGTAGGCGTGCGTGGTGACACCGACGCAGCGCTTGTTGATTTGCATGAAACGGCGACAGAAATCATCATCTTCAAGAATGTTGATGCCGCGCACTTTGGCAGTGTCCCTTCCGTCACAACTCACGGAGTAGAACATGCCGTGGGTGTTGATAAAGTCAACCATGTCATCGGAAAGCAGTACGCCGTTACTCATGATCCAGTAACTAAACGCACCATCACCCATCCGCTCGACCACTTCACGGATAAGGTTCCAGTAGAGCAACGGTTCACCACCCCAAAACGTGAGCTGCATGGGAGAGTCCCCCCGCTTTACCCGGTCGGCCGACATCCTTTCCAGGTAGTTCCACACATCCCGGTCAATTGTCTTTTTTAACCTTGGCTGAGGCACGTCCGTCTCATAACAGTGACGGCACTTGAGGTTGCAGGCAGGCCCGAGCATCAGATAGATCTTTTTAAGATCGGTTTCAAGCGGAGCATCAAAAGACACGGTTGCCTCCTTTGTGCACTGTCACCACGGCAGAGCGGACACACGGCTTGTTATTGGTGCAGCTCTCGGCGTTAACCGTTCTCACAAAGGGCGGTAAAGGTTCAACGCTTTCAATCACCGTCCCCGTGAGCAGATACCAGGCCGCCGTAAAAACCGCGAAATGAAACGCCCAGTCATTCGGACAGCAATGGGTCAGTTCTGCGTCGGATAAATCCGGACATCCCCCTTTACAGGCTCCGAGCACAAGACAGTCCCGGCAATGCGGTCTCAGACTCCAATGGGTAAAAAGACGATTTTCAATGTGCCCGTAATCCGAAAGAGAGCCAATGGTGTAACCCGATGACGGACGGTTTTGGCAGGAGAGCACCCGTCCTTTGAGATCCACACACAGAACGGCCTCATCCACCGCGTTGCAGTGGTAGCGAATCGTCTCCAACGGGGTTTTATGGATCAACCTTCCCATCAGATTGAATACCCGACGTTCAAGCCCTGTCCACTTTCCCGGTTCTTCCGTAACGGCACGCAAAACTGACCGGCGCAGTGTTTCAGCCGCTTCAGGGCCGATCAGGCAACTTGCCGGAAGATCTCCGTATTCCGATACGGCTCCCCCGAAATCGAAGCGGACTTCAGGATGAAAGTTGACACGGAAATAGTCACGCAAGGCAAAGAGATCACAATTCAACGGATTGATCACCGCAAAAAAGGTCAGCGGAATGTCGGCCTCTGCCGTTTTCTCAAAAATCCGCAGCCACCGACGCTTGATTAACGGATCCTGAAGCGGATCGGACGGATGGCGCAGGGCAAAACCGGGGCCGTCATGCGAGATATGAATTTTCACCCGGTATCGGATCAGGAAATCCGCGATGGCGTCCGTGAGCAGCGTACCGTTGGTGAACATCGAAATCCGGCGCTCATAGCCCCACCGGTCCCTGAGCTTCGGAATCAGAAACCGGAGTGCTTTGTAGTAAACAAGCGGCTCTCCACCCCAAATGTCAATCAGACCGTGCGGTTCAAGATCAAAACCGGCTTTATCAACCATCGCAAAGAAAGCGTTGACTTCGTCCTCTGAAGCGACGTTGACATCTTCCGTCCTGTCAGCCGACTGAAGACAATAGGCGCAACGGTAGTTACACGCGAGTCCCAGCCGAATGCGCAGTTTGGCAAGACGGGAGGACTTCCCTCTGAGGGGATTTGTCTTTGAAAAAATTTGCGCAGCGGGCAGCTGAGAAAAAAGTTTCACCCGGGTGAAACTCTCAGCTTCTACCCCGGCCGAATAAGCCAGGGCCGAGCGGTGCCCGGAAAGCCGGCAGTCAAGTTGCCAGCGTGCTTGTCCGGCCCAATTCATGAGTCCCCGCAGGCTCGAAACAACGGTTCCTGATTCCGGACTATAAGTAAAAACCTCCGTTTTACCGGTTGATGGTTGACGGCAGATCAACGTATGGGCTGTCACGACAAGCTCCTGTGAGATCGAAAGCATGGATGTTGATATTGCACACCGGGAATTAGCCGCATCAGCGCATAAACCTCATGCATCCGCCGTGCGAGATAACAATCTATGTCGTGCGTGTTCGAGAGATAACAGCCTCCCCGGCACTCACTGAAGATGCCGCAAGTACGGCACGCCTCGGTTTTGGCAAATCGGTCGGGATCAACCCGCTGGTTCGTTGTTTCGGAAACAGGGGTGATGGGGAGAGTTCTGCGGAACAGATTTCCAACGACATTTGTTGCATCAAAGTTGTGATGGCACTCGTAAACATTGCCGTGAAGGTCAATGGAAAGCCGATCCGGTCTCACACACTTGCCGCCCGCTCCCTTGGTTACTTCTTTTTGTCGGTCCGCCAGAAGCTGTGCGCATTGCCACCGCGCCCAGTCATCGCCCTGAAGCGCGAGCGGAATCACGTCGTCAGTCAGATGGCGGCAGAGGTCGTCAACGTCGGCCTTTGTCATGTAACACTCAGGGTCACAGCCGTCGTTAGCCCGCAGGAAATGCAGATACAGGCGCGGCTTAAAACCAAAGCGGTCTTCAAGCGCGTAAAAGCGGCGGCGCAAATCCCAAAACTCAATATTCCCGTGCTCGATGATGACGCTGATTGAAAAGTGATCAAGCCGGAAAATGCGTTCCAGCGCCTCATCGGTAAAGTCCCAGTCATGCGCGGAGACAGTCGTCCAGACTTTGTGACTGTTGGCGTATTCGACGTATTCGTCAGTCAGCCTGCGGCCGTGCGTCGTGATAAAAAAACCTTCCAATGGGTTAATACCGGCCTTTTCAAAGCTGATGAGTAATGTCTGAAGGTTCTTCCAGTACAGCATCGGCTCGCCGCCCCAAAAGATGATGCGGCGCGGAAAGTCGCCGTTTAAATGCAGCGCCAGCTTTTGCACAAATCCGTGAAGATCCGCCGGATGATTCGCCGGGACGTTCGTTCCTGTCTGAAGGCAGTAAGGGCAATGCCGATCGCAGGCATTGCCCAGCAAAATATTGATGGCGCGATAGCGCAAGACGAGTCTCCTTAGCCAAATTTCAGGTCGGAGGCTATCTGAGTGTGCCCTCAGTTTCTGTCGGTTGCCGGGCAAAAAATGCCCTTTAATGCACAGAAACCGTGGTTCCGGCATTACACAACCGGCACGATGGCCTCTGCCAAATCCGACTGAAAGGACTTGTTGATTTTCACCCGCAGGGTTTCGCCTTTATTGAGACACAAAGCATAGGCTCTGAAACGGCCGATCCCTTTTTTGACGGTGAGCCGTGTGTGAGGAACGTATCCGTCGACAGCTTCAATGCGGTAGTCGTCATAATTCACATCATCGGCACGGATCCCGGTGCGGCCGTCAAGCACCTCAAACGTAAAGTCGATCCTTGCATCCTCCGATACCGTCTTTTTATCCGCTGTCAGCCGATAGGCAAGATTGAGCCACTTACTCGCCCCGCCCTTCATGACATCCGTGTAATGCCACGGTTCTCCGAGCGAGGCGAGATTCGTGATAAAAGCGGTGCCGGGAGCGGTTGTAACGGAACGGGCACACTCCGTCACAGCTGCTTCATGGTTTCTCACCCAAAGGTCAAAAATCCAAGTACCGCCGAGATAGCGGATCAGCTCCGCCGTATTGCGGCGGGTGAAGTATGTGAGGGCTCCCTTGGGATCAATCTTCACACCGCGGGCCGGGTCAAGATAAAACACAAAGTGCGTACCCGGCCCCCATAACCGGGCAAACTCCGGCAGGCGCTTATCAAGGATCCCTTCACCCTGAATCACATAAAGACCGTCATCTGTCTCGTAGCAGTGTTCTGCCGCCGAAAGCGGCACGAACCGTTCCGCAAGTTTGTCGGTGGTTTTGAGAACATCCGCTGAACACACAGACAGGCCGCACGCCTGTCGGGGTGTTACGCGTTTAAGAAACCGGAGAACCGCCCGGTTTTCATCCAATGCAAGCGCTGCCCCGTCAATGGGCAGTTTTTCAGCCAGTACGTGTCGACAATAAGGCATCAGCACACCTGATCGGCAGCACGGGCTTTGCGCTTATAAGCAAGCCGAGTGCGGATTTTCTCAGGATTCACGTTGTCGCAAAGCCCGATGTGCTGCGTCTCGCGAAGGATCTTCGCAAGCAGCTTATCTTTGACAAGGTCGTTATCAAGAATAATCTTTGTGAGCACATCCACCTGCGTTTCCAAATAAGCAATCTGCTTAAAAATATCCAGTTCGCCGAGTTTGCGCTGACGGTCGTTGAGTTCGTCCAAAAAACGTGAAACTTTGGGTGAATAACGACGGACCGCCACTGCCGAATCCTCATCGTCTTTGAGGACGATGTTCTTGAATCCGGAAATGTTCGGAATACGGCCGCGCAGATAAAGGAGCGCTTCGCTGTCAGTCACGATCAGGCGGCCGATGTAATTGTCACTGTTGTTTTCGCTCTGTGAGGAAACCGGGTTAAGGGCTGTTGAACTGACAACTTCGACTTTACCTGTAGTGGGACGGAAGTAAATCCGAAAGACACTCCACTCTTCGAGATCAAGTGAACAGGAGCCCTTTACCGGAATTTGGCCGGAATAAACCGCCTCCACCTTCAGAATAAGTTTGTCCTTTCCCTGAGACAGTTCGTACTTAAACCTTGAAAGCCCTGGCTGTGACGGACCTGCCGATGCTTTTTGCTTTTCCCCCTGTGAAGTTTTATCAGACGGCAGTAGCGCCTGGAGAAGCGAACTGTCCTTGGTTTGCGCTTCCTTTGTTTCGACCTTAACGGTTGAAGCCATCGGTGTTGGCTGGAGGGCCTTGCGGACTGTGTGGTTTCTGTGAAAAACGATAACCTGCATGACTACTCCTCGCAGCCGACAACCCGGCACAGCAAAACAGAAACGCCGTCTTCGGTCATTCCCCAGTGGCCGGAAGCCACAATGGGGGTATAGGTTTTCGTCTGTGCGTCCGCCGGTACCTCTTCAAAGACAGCCGGATCCACGCGGCACAGACAGTCCATCCAATCTTCTGCATAGACACCGCGGACACCGTTTTCAGCCGTGAGCACGGTCTTATTGAGCTGATATTCCTCGACACCCGCCACAACAGCTGTGTTTCCGGAAAGGATGATGTGTTCCTGGGTCAGCACAAGCGCCGGATGATCCTTGGGCGAGAGCGCCTTTCTGGAGGCGAGAACATTGGTTGCGATTCCGACAACCGGATGAACGCCGTCGATACCGATCAAACGGTCACCAACTCTGATCTCTTCAATATTTTTCGGCCCTTTGGTTGTCAGCAGCCGGGCTTTAATAAAGCAGCCGCTGTCATCACCGCAGTTACAGCAGTTGCAGTCACAGTTGCACTGTTTCCAATAGCGATGCACACCAACAGCCTCAACGCGACCATACTTATCGCGCTTGACGGCCGGTTCGGTTGTCTGGATGTTGTATTGCCAATTAGGCCTTGTCGTCGTATCCACAAGTATGCTATCTCCGTAAAGCACCTTAGCCCCGATAACGGGCAGCGATCCCGCAATATCACTCTTATCGATATAGTCAATGTAGCTGCCGTTGAAGACCAGGATTTGGCTTCCCGAACCGTAGCTGTTACCACGAATCTGGTAACCGTTCGTTTTTTCAGAATTGATTGCATCTCCGCCGTCCACTCGCGCAAGGGCTCGCGGCGGCATATTGGTCGGAATTTCAATACATTCGCACGCCTGCGTTCCGTCACCGCGCGGCGTACCGCCGTTAGGGCAGACAGCATTACAGTCCGGAGCAGGCAGGCATTCGCAGGAGGCCGCCGCCTTGGCCTGTCCCGCCCCGAAGAGCCCACCGGCCAGCAAAGCGCTGATCAGTGCTTTGCGGCGCGATACCGCAGAGTCCTTCGCAGGTACTTCAACCGCCGGCTCGGGCTCCCGTTGTTCAGCCAAAGGCTGAAGCCTGGTCTCTGAGTTTTCTGACATTTTCTTCATCCTCGGCCGAAACTTAACCCGGCCCGTTGGTTTCAAAAAGCAATGTGTATTGCCGGTTACTTATGCCCGTACGGACAGACTGAGGGAGATCTGCAGTTGGGCTTACCGCCGACGACATTGCCGTAGGGGCAGTTGCCGGTTGTGCAAGCCACCGTCGAGTTATCCCCCATCTTGTCCGGATAGCCCCCGAACTTACAGTCTTCTTCACAGGCCCCGATGGCGCACTCGCAGGCCGTCTTGGTTTCACCCAGTACCGCACAGGAAATCGGCTTATTTCCGTCCTGACAGACAAATTCCCCCGGCTCACAGAAGCAGTAGTTCTGCTCCATCGCGTGCTCGCAGATCTTCTTGTCAAAATGCCCTGACTTATCCAAACACACGTAGCGGCCGAGCCACGTCGTACCGCCGATCACCTTGGCATACTCTTCCAGGGCGTCCTCATAGGCTTCCTTGCTCCACAAGGTGGAACAGTCGATGTTGTTGTCGTTTTTGATGCACCGGTAGCCTTCGTCCCAATAGTCCCTGCTGGTGGGCTTATTGCCGAGAAGTTCACCCAAAGCGTTCTTGTAGGCGATGTTCTCACAATCAACGAGTGCCCCGTTCTGACGGCAGACCAAAACCGCATTACTGAGTTCGCCGCACCCGCCGCGCACGGTCACGCCGTTACCGAGATCAAGCGTGATGCACTTGGTGGATTCATAGCGAAGCTCGTCAACATGCACACCGTTTAACTTTTCCTCAGTGCGCGTGAGGACATTGCGGCGGTCAGTCGTCCTTGATGCCGCTCTGTATGCGCTACGGGCCCTCGCCATCTTCGCTGCGGCCGGAGCCGGTTGCTTGTCACCGGCCGTATTGGCCGTGTTGTCCTTATTCACCTCGGTACCCGTTTCGATACGCGGGACATCCACGCCCGCAAGCGTGCCCATCTTGCCGGTCCAGTTGAGTTCACTGCCCTTACCGGTCAGGCCGTCCATATCGAGTTTGGCGGATTCCGTCTTCATGTTCCCGGTGGAAACAAGAAGCGCCGTCCATTCATCAAGATTGATGAGATCCCAGTTAATCTCGTTCACGGCCCCGAGCGGAATACCGCTGCAGTTCGGACTCTTCGGCGAACCCCAGGAACCCGCACCGGCAGCGTACTTTTCCAGCACCTGCGGCTGTGTGAGCTTTAACTGTTGATTCATGATGCGCGAAAGCGGCGACTGGAAACAACAGTACACACGCTTTTTCACAATGCAGATGCCGAGTTTTTTGCTGCTGCAGTAGCTTCCGACGTAATGGCAGTTTTTGGTTTCGTTCTTACTGACGGTTTCGTATTCTTCCTGTTCGCACTTGTAGACAAGCTGAATGACAAGATTGGCGACCTGATACGCCAAATAGACCCAGCCGACGAAAGAAATGGCCGAACCGATGTAGCCGCCCACCTCGGCACCGAATTGGCTGTTTAATGCATTTTGGAACATGGTGCTTTCCGTAGCGCCTGCACCTGCACTGCCGCCGATGTCGATGCCGACACTCTTGAGGATCGTCACCATCTGTTCACGGATGTACTTCATGATCTTGTCATACACCCAGTCCTTGAACCACTTAAAAGGTGCCGTCAGGTAATCCATGTTGCCGTAGATGTTGTCCATCACGGAGGAAAAGGCGTTGCTCAGGTAATCAACGCCTGACTTCAGGACGGAAGCGACCTCATTCATTGTGTCGCGGTACATGCCTGCCATATCAGTGGCAATCGTGGCATTGATCGTGACGCCGTTCACCACCGTCGGAATATTGGCAACGGCCACCGTGGCAGCATGGTTGCGCTGGGCTGCAATGATCATGCTGATGTATTCAGCCACACCGGGACCGCCTACGGGTTCACAACAGTCCTGCCACCCGCCGACGGCGATCTTGCAGGATCCGGGCCTCCCCCCGAACACGCGGCACGTGACGTTTTGATCCCCCAGGGGATTGCCGTTTTCATCGAGCCCGTCGCACTCCATGTCCTGAGCCATGTACTGTGCGGCGTTCAGAAGCGCATTCACCTTACTGAAATCGGTGCTGTAAGTACGCTCTACGTCAATACAGCTTTCGCCCAGACAGGCAATGCCCTTGCAGTCATAGGTTGTGTCGGAGTGAACCTGATCGACCTTTACGTCCTTACCACAGTCGTAAGTGACATCGTTGACGTAGCAGGTTCCGGAAGCACCGGTCATGCCTTCCGTGCATTTACTCTCCACAAACTTGCAGTCGGGATTTTCCTTGTACTTGGTGCAGGTATCGAGATTGCCGCCAAGATTTTCACCGCCGCAGATTTCTTCATAAACAGCGTTGCCGTTTTTGTCGAAACCGGACATGGCTTTCCAGCAGCCGGTGTCACCTTTGTAGAAGTCGTAATTTGTCGTGACAGTTACTTCGCGGCAAAGTTTATTGACACCTGTAAGTGGTGACTCCGCCATCTTTTCAGGGCAAATCTGAGCACCGTTGATATAGGCACAGCCGCTCGTATCGAGCTGAGGCATATCGGTACATTTGTACTCGCCCTTAGCCATCCCGTCTTCAACACCAAGCGCCGCATCAAGGCACGTTTTCGGTGTCCAGGCATCGTTGCCTACGATACGGTTCGGATCAAAATAGACCCTCATTCGGGCATAGGCTTCGCCCCTATTACCGATTGCATCCCGCAGATAAAACCGGACGACACCTCCGTTACCTGCTTGCTTCAGGTATCGTGAAATATCGATAGGCTTGAGCGTTTGCTGCGTATGTTGACAGGCGGCTTCCGTACAACCATAACCATTGCCGTAAGGATCCCAAATCCAGTGAGTATCCAACTCACAGGCATTGCTCTCAATCCGATCTGCCGAAGTATCAGAATACGGGAAAGTGGCCAAAGGCCCCTGGTAAACTTTCGTCTCTCGTCCGCGCGGTCCAATCCAAACCTGCATTTGATCGTCATAGGCGGCATAGTCAAGTTCAGCCTTGGCAATAGCCTCCGGGTTCCACACCTTAAACAAGACCTCTTCTGTGTGCAAAATACAACCCGTGCCACCATCGGAGAGATAGTTATTTCCAACCTTTCCGAGCCATATAGTCGTGCACCCCTCGCCGCATTGCTCGAAGTTAAAAGGCCCGTCAACATGTTCGAGAACGCCGGCGATGTAGTTGTGCTTTGCCTGGCAGGTAATCGACCTGTCCACCACCTGCTGACACTGCTTCAGATCTTCCAGATGGACGTATTTATTTTGGGAATCCAAAGCAGAATTTGCATCACAGGACACGAGATCCTTCAGCACGTTTTCCATGTCACCCAGGATTTCTGTGGTCTTCTCAAGAATGACATCGTCGCTGAAGTCGGGCTTTTCCTTTTTCGCGAGATCCATCAACACGGAATAGACCTCGCCCTCAACCGTGGGCTTCTCGCTTTCCGCATCTGCAAAGAGTGCGTCTTTCTGATCCGAGCCCAGCTCGGTCATCGCATCGCTGTCGTTAAAGAGGTTCTTCTGATTCTCAAAGTCCTCTTCGGTGTGCGCATACCGAATGTTCTTGCCGTTATCCGACGGGACAAGTTTGTTTTTGTCGATGGCGTAATCCTTGTCACCCGCCTTGAAATGAATGCTTGTTCCGTCAAAGGCAGGAGTAGCACTCTTGGCCGATCCGCCCAGGGACTTACCCAAAGCGTTGGCCTGTTTGCCGATGTCTTCAAGAGAGGTCGATGTGCTCGCCTTGGAGGCAACGCTTTGTGCCAGTGCATAGTTTGAGCCGACAGTTGTGAACCCCACAAGAAAAGCCATCAGCGAGCAAACGGATTTTCGGAAAACGTTTTGCATGACCGGTATCACCCGCAGTTTTGATATGCGAAAAGTTTCCCGAACCGGATGTCGGCAGATCCGGTCCAGGAAAATCGCTCAAGGATACGGTGAGGTCAAACGGCTCAATGCACAGCGGAAAGCAAAAATTGCTTTCCGATAAATGGCGAAGAAGAAATGGCAAAGGCCGCCAAAACTGACCGGCAAAGGGCTCTGGGTGAAACGCGAGAAGTTTCACCCGGGTGAAACTTTATCGGATAGGAGGCGGGGCTAGGCCCCGCCGTCCTTCCACACCACCGCCCGTAC
>OWJF01000248.1_pt1 | contig 27594 bp, 19 predicted proteins | sample 1732941 | NCBI WGS metagenome assembly OWJF01 (sample SAMN05065770, study PRJEB22554) | human gut metagenome | biome: ENVO:2100002; feature: ENVO:00000062; material: ENVO:00002003 | host: Homo sapiens | place: USA
ATCAAGGTCAAAAACCGTGCAGAAAAAAATCATGGATTTTGAACACCCTACCTAATGGGGTGAGACCTGCGCTTGAAACATTGATGATTAAATTTGCAAAATCCATGTGGGAAAATTGCAGGTTTTGAACACCTACGTATGCTGTAATATAAATATGACCAATAGGTGAACGTTCATTATGCCATATTGTAGTGTCTTGAAAATGTTTGGGGAGATATTTGCATGTGTGGAAGGTATTCTGTAACTTTGCAATAACGCATTGTTTTAGAAAGAAACATAAACTACATCTTTTGGGTATAAATAGTGTTCTTGCTGTTAACTCTGGTATTCTTTTGGCTATAAGACCAAAGGTGTGAGTAATAACTTGGATGGGGGAGTGCGTTAAGAAATAAGTTGAAAAGGTATGAATGACAAGAAAACATATATTTGGAAGTTTGAATTGTCTGAAAAGAAAGAGTATGAGTGGGGGATGGATTGTCCTGATTGTGTGAATGAAGGTAATGTGAAGATATGGAATCGTTTTCTGTTGAATAAGATTAGTGAGTTGCTTTGTGCGGACTCTATGCAAACTGAGGATTATCAGGAGGCATTGCGTGCTGTATGTAAGGAGGAAGAGGAACGTTTGGCAAGAGAAAGGCGTCTTGCGAGAGTGGAGGAGGTGCGCCAAAAAAGACGTTGCATGGTTCGTACGAAGATTGATTTTGTGCCTAAGGGGTTGACTGTGGATTTGGAGGCTGCTTATGCTAACTATATTCAGCAAGTGGTGACTTTTATGCCTGAAGATAAGGATGACTTTTTATATATGTTGAGATTGTTGGAGTGTTGGGAGAAGAAGTCGATTCCTGCTGTATTGGCTAAAGGGAGACCTGATGCTGCGTATGCTATTGCGATTGGGTTGTGTAGGCATGTTGAAAGTTTTTTGATGCGTAATGATATTAGTGAATATTTGACTGTATATAGATTGCGTATTGGAAGGTTTGTTTATGCGTGTTTTGCTGCGTTGGTGAATAGTGTATTTGCATGGCATAACGAGGAGAAACGTGTTTATGTGTTTAACTTTATCAATAGCCATTTATCACGATATGATGGCTTAAAATGGGTGCAAAATAAAATAAGGGTGTTGGCTCCTAATGATAAGATTGTTGGGGAACCTGTGTGCATTGTGCGTGAGATGAATGATGATGAGGCACGTGCCGCAAGAGAAGTTGAACGGTTACGCGAGGAGAAGAAGCGACTGTTGTTGGAGGCTGAAAAGGAGGCTAAGTCTTTGATTCCTTTGAATAGGGACTTTGAAGAGCGTATTTTTAATTATAAGAACATTGATGAGGATTGTAGTAAGATTGCTTCGTTGATGTGGAATGAGAAAGCTGTTATAGGTAGGCTTATTGCTGATGGTAACTATCAGGAGGCTGCCTTAAAGTTTTTGCAGTTGACTAAATCGATGTGTAGACATTTTATGATGGATTGTCACTGGGATTTTTATGATGATTTGTATAGTCCAGAATATGTTGTGAATAGTATTGTTGATGTCTTTGAGAATTTGGTAAAACAGGGTAAGTTGCCTGAGGATGTAAAATCTTATATTCATGAGGCATGGAAGGAAATTAAGAACATGGAGTGTTGCACGGATTATTGTTTGCTGTATAAGGTCGGTTCTGTAGACTCAGAACTCTTTTATTAAGGACATTGCATGCAATGTTTTTTAGTCATGAATTGCCATGAATGAGCTTTGAATGGTTTGTGATGTTGGGAAAAGGAATGGAGGGATGAAGATTGTTGTGTAATGGAAAAAAGAAAGGTTTAAGAGGTTTGGGATGATAAAATGAAGGAAAATGAAAATATTTTTAAAGAAATTTCTTTTAAAATTCTTTTATTTGTTTGGAAAAGTGTATCTTTGCGCACAGAATATTACAATTCTTGATGCTATTCTTTAAAAATATTTTGGAATAAGTTTAAGGATGTGCAAAAACCTTTTTCATAAAATACCTTTGTGGAAAACAATTCAATAAATAATATGATGCGTATAAAGAAAACCTGTATTCTTTTCTTTGCTTTGCTCTTTGCTGCTTGTTCGGGCATTGAAGTGGTTGAAGATGAGGATGGACAAGGAAGTGAAAAACTTTCGACTGTGCGTGTGTTTACTCGTGCTGCTTCAAGTACTGACAAGGTGTATCCGTTGAAAATCTATGCTTTTGATGAAAGTGGACGTATGCGTGTAAGTCAGGTGGTGAACTCGGATAAGGATAAGGTGAATTTGCGTTTGCCACAAGGAGAACCTGCTCGTGTGGTGGCTATTTCTGCAAATGAGAATACATATGATTTGCCTCAGGATATTTCTTTGAACTCGCTCATTAAGGCGAAGAATCCTCAGTTGGATGAGGATGCTTCTGATTTTGTTAAACAGCTGGCAAGGGGATATGCTACGGATTATCCGTTGCAGATGGCTGTTGCTGATATTGTTCCGTCGAGTGCTACGGCTGCTCTTGATTTGCAAATGCACTATCAGATGTCTTCTTTGAAATTTAGAATTGTAGGCTTGCCTGTTGAGAAGTCTTCGGCTTACGTCACGGTGTCTTCGCCTTATGAGGGTGTGACTTTAGGAGGTGAACGTAAGGGTAGCCAAAGAACTGTAGTGCCTCTTGCTTATGATAGTAAGTTGGGATGTTGGAACTCGGGGGCTGTGTATATTTTTCCTACTTCGAACAATCAAACTAATTTTACCATTGCTTATAATAATGAGGAGGGTGAGAACTTTGCTCAGGTAACTTATATGGCATCTTTGCAAGCTGGACAGCCTTATGAGATTTATGGTTTGTTGCAAGATGGTGATTTGAATGTGTCGGGAAGTGTTACGCCTGCTAAATGGGCTACTCCGATTGCTTTCTCGTTTGACTTTTCATCGAATAGTAGTACGATTCTCAATGGGGATGGCCATGTTATTACGAAGCCTTCGGGCAGTAGCGATGAGTTTGTGGTGGATGCTTTTCCGAAAGAACTTTCTGTATGGGAGGATCATGTGGTGATGGGCGTGAAGCCTGATAGTGATGGTAACACTGCCACTTTGTTGCTGGTGTCGCTTAAGGATTATGCGGATGTGGCTTCGGCTCTGCATGCTAAAAAGTCTACCATGGCAGCTTCTCTTGCTGAAGAGGCTGAGGAGGGGAATATAACTTCGTGGCGTATTCCAACTGGTGAGGATGCGATGACCTTGCGCAATGTTTATTTGAAGAATTCGGATGAATTGGAAACTTTGTTTGAAGAGTTGGGTGGTGATATGTTTGTGTTGACGGATGGTTCGGGCAAGAGTATTCGCTATCTTTGCAATGATGCTAAGATGACATATAGTTTTAAGACTGGCCCAAGTTATGGCAAGATTACAGATGCTGGGGCTACTGTTACAAGTTATCATTTGCGTTTGGTGACGGATGTTAAGGTGAGATTGAAGGGTGGGGCTAAGAATTAGTCTGTTCTTCCCAAAAAGAAATATTACTAACAAAAATAAATAAGTATCATGAAAAAAGGATTTTTTGCTTCTTTATTAGGATCGTTCGTTTTTATGGGATTGGTAGCTTGTTCTTCGGAGGTTGCTTCCATTAGTGATGAAGAAGTGGCAAGTGTTCCTGTTGAGGTAACGTTTACTGGTTTTGATGTGTCGGTTCTTCCTGAAGCTCCTAAGAAGGTTCGGTCTCGTGCTACGGCTGATGATGCCAAGGTGTCGCGCATTGCTTTTAAAGTGTTTGAAATTCCTTCAGGCAAAGAAGTGTTTTCTACTAAGAAGAGTAAAGGTACGGATGGAGATGACTTTAATCGTGTGACATGTCATTTGCCTATTGGTGGTTACACTTTTGTGGCTGTAGCTCATAGGGCAAAAACTACGGCGTCTTTAGCTGCTAACATTGTATCGGATACAGAAGCGACAATTTCTGAAAAGACTTTGCCAAAAGAGGTTTATGCAACAGTTTTGGATAATGTGCTTGTTGATAACAATACAACAACGGAAGTTGCAATAAACTTTGGTAAGCGTGTAACTTCTTCTTTCTATTTGAATATTACAGATGCTTTTCCTGCTATTGTAAAAAAGTTGGAGATTGTGTTAAACCCTTCGCCAGATGTGGCTTCTAAACCTTATACGCTTAATCCAACAACAGGCTTATCACCTAAGGCTCAAACTTTTCAAGCTGAAGTAATTCGTCCTGAAAATGGAAATTTTTCGTTTCCTATTAGATTCCAAATTCTTCTTGCTTCAGCCGAGCAGACAATGGATGTTGTTATAAATATGAAGGATGAGAAGGGCGAAGTGCTTTATACGCGTACGTTGCACGATGTTTCTTTCAAGCAACATCGTGTTACAGAAGCCAAAGGCACTTTCTTTAGCTCAGACGTAACAGGTAGCTTTGATTTTGACATCCAAGATGATGAACAAGTTACTGTTCCATTGTATCCCCGAAATTAGGTTATTTCACGAATAGATTGGTAGTATATAATCTCCATGAATGAATCGCGAATTTTCAAAAATACTTTTTGAAGATTCCTGGTTTGTTCATGGGGATTTTTGTTTTTTCGATGGTAGTCAAGATTAAATTATCCGCTTTTAAGTAAATTATCTGCTTAAAAGTGATGCAGTCTCGTTGAAATTTTATACTTTTATCCCCGAAAACAATAATGTTTCTTGAAAATGGCTGAAAGTATTTTATTATACCATGGCACTAATGCCATTGTGCAACACCCAGAGATAAGGATTGCTGGTTATAATAAGGATTTTGGTTTTGGATTCTATTGTACAAATTTGGAAAAGCAAGCACAACGATGGGCTATATCCAAACGTAATCCGCATGTGGTTTGTGTTTATGAGTATTGCCCCGATTTAAGTTTGAATGTGAAAACATTCACTGAAATGACTGATGAATGGTTAGACTTTGTGGCTCTTTGTCGCCATGGTTCGACTCATCCTTACGATATTGTCGAAGGTCCAATGGCAGATGATGAGGTGTGGGACTATGTGGAAGCTTTCCTTGAAGGGCGTATTTCGCGAGAAGCTTTTTGGGCGTTGGCGCGTTTTAAACATCCTACTCATCAAATGCTCTTTTCAACTGATAGGGCTTTAGAAACTCTTACTTATCAATCGTATTATATATTATGACCAACAAATACTTTCCAGATGAGCAGATAACATACAATGATCTCTATTTTGTTTGCTACATGATAGAGCGGGTGGCTCGTGCGCTTCATCAACGTAATCGGTATGTGGCTGAAAAATTGGGAAGTGATGGTCTGCTTCATGAACTCTCTGTGGCACCAACTAATCATTGTCTTAATCCCCTTCAGGTGGTGGATGATTGGATAGAATATTACAAACTTGCAGAGGGAAATGTGGATGTAACTAAAGTTGATCCGCGTTTTACGGATAAGGTGCCTACTGCTACTCAAATGGGTAGAGTGTATGCTCGACTTGTAAAATCGGTTGACCAATTGGATAATTGGCCTGAAACAATCTTGCAAGTTTACCGATCTCCGATATGTGATGCAATCGATAATTACAATGCAAGTGCCTATTACGAGCCGAGTTATGTGCAAGCTCGTGCCTATTTTAATGGCGCGTTTTGAATAAGTGTCTTTGAACATCTACTTAATTGTCCCATCTAAGGGTTAATCGAACATACGTTTATGCGCGATTTTAAAGATATAAAAATTGCTGTAGCTGGTACGGGCTACGTTGGTTTGAGCATTGCTACTTTGCTTGCTCAGCATCATCAGGTGACTGCTGTGGATGTAGTTGCTGAAAAGGTTGAAAAACTTAATAAAAAGATTTCGCCTATTCAGGATGACTATATTGAAAAGTATTTGGCTGAAAAGCCTTTAAATTTGATGGCTACTTTGGATGGTAAGGCGGCTTATGCTGATGTTGACTTTGTGGTGATTGCTGCACCTACGAACTACGACCCTGTGAAGAATTACTTTGACACGTCGCATGTTGAGGAGGTGATAGACCTTGTGCTTGAGGTAAATCCGGATGCTGTGATGGTGATTAAGTCGACCATCCCTGTTGGTTACACGCGTAGTCTTTATGTGAAGTATGCCCTTAAGTTTTTGACAGACCCTGCACTGAAGGGTAAGCATTTTAATTTGTTGTTCTCGCCAGAGTTCTTGCGTGAGAGTAAGGCACTTTACGACAATCTTTATCCTTCGCGTATTATTGTGGGATATCCCAAGCCTTTGCCTACAGACGAGAATAAGACGTGGCAGGAGGAGAATGCTGCTATTGCTGCCATTGGTAATCCTGAGGCTGAGAATTTTGCCAAGACCTTTGCTGCTCTTTTGCAGGAGGGAGCAATAAAGAAGAATATTGACACGCTCTTTATGGGGATGAAGGAGGCTGAGGCTGTTAAGCTTTTTGCTAATACTTATCTTGCATTGCGCGTAAGCTATTTCAATGAACTTGACACGTATGCTGAGGTTAAGGGACTTGATTCGAAGGCTATTATTGAAGGTGTAGGGCTTGACCCGCGCATTGGTACGCACTATAACAACCCTTCGTTTGGTTATGGGGGCTACTGTTTGCCTAAGGACACAAAGCAACTTCTTGCAAACTATCAGGATGTGCCTGAGAATTTGATTGAGGCGATTGTTGAGAGTAACCGCACGCGCAAGGACTACATTGCTGATGCCGTGTTGCGTAAGGCTGGATGGTATGACTATTCAAGCAACAATCAGTTTGGTAGTGACCCTGGAGCTTGTGTAATTGGTGTTTATCGGTTGACCATGAAGTCTAACTCCGACAACTTCCGTCAGTCGGCTATTCAGGGCATTATGAAGCGTGTGAAGGCTAAAGGGGCTGAGGTGATTATTTACGAACCTACGCTTGAAGATGGCACAACTTTCTTTGGTAGCAAGGTGGTGAATAACATTGATGCTTTTAAAGAACAGAGCCACGCAATTATTGCAAACCGCTTTGACGATTGCCTAAAGGATGTGGAGGATAAGGTTTATACTCGCGACATCTTTAGAAGGGATTAGGTTTTAAGTTGGTATTTATTTTTTTGAAATTCATATTAGACGACTTTAATTACATAAAATGAGAATAGGGCTGGTGTTGGGTATTCAAACTACTTAGAACTGGCTTTTAAATAAAAAAATAGGAAACGCATTTCATGGCAGACTTTTTATTACAACTGCAAAAGCTAAAGGCACTGAATGGTGACGCAGAAATCAGTAAACCTCAAAATTCTTATTGTGGAACAGTATACTTTAAACTTGAAAGCAACAAGGAGGGAGTGTACTTGACGGTAGTAGATGAAAAACTGAATCCTGTGGACGTGGATTATCGTTATTTTGAAAACGAAACGGCACAGTTGCTTCATAGCATTGAAAATGTGATGCGCGAAAAGCGTTTCCAAATTGTGTGGGATGAAGTTGACCAACGCATCAACTTGTATGAGCACCCTTATTTGTGCTACCAGTTGGTGCGTTGTCCGCATATTGTGAATGCTAAGGGCGAGCCTATCACGGTGGTTGAAGGTGAAAGTCAGCTTAAATTGTTGCTTAATTACAAGAATAATGAGTTTGTGCCACGTTTGGGCATTGAAGATACTGATGGGCGTCATCGGGTGGTGATGTTGTCTGATAATTTTTGTTTGTTAGGCAATCAAATCTATAATGTGCAGTCGGCTGGTAACAACTTCCGCTATTTTCCTATTTTTGAAAATAACTTTACGGCAGACACGCTCGATAAGTATTTGTCGGTGTTCTATTCGTATTTCGAGCATATTCCCGTTGCTTGCGAAGGTTATGAGATTCATTTTTCGCAACAAGAAATTGTGCCTGTGCCTACACTTACCTTCGAGAAGGTGGATGCAGACAAGATGCTCTATTTGCGTCTGACCGAAGGTGTGGCAGATTTTCCCTCAGACTTTATTGAGAACTTTGGTTTGAACAAATTGGCTATTGCAACGTCTGAAAAAGAATATGAGGTGAAGCGTTTGCGCAGACTGCCTATGCAAGTGTTGACTGAAAATCTGCAAAATGAAATTGTGCGATATGCTCCATCACGTCAAGCACGTAAAATGGTGTTTGCTGAGGATGGCGTGTTTATTTTACCCGAAGAAGTAGCAGGTCCGTTTTTGTTGCAAGCCCTTCCTTCGCTCATTCGCGACTATCAGCTTGAGGGTGCCGAAAAACTGAAGGAATATAAGGTGAAAGCTGTGCAGCCTAACTTAAAGGTGAATTTATCATCGGGCATAGATTTTTTGGAGGGCAATGCTACCGTAGAGTTGGGCGAAGACAGTTTTACGTTGCAGCAATTGCTTCAACAATATAATAAAAAGAAGTATATTCAGCTTTCAGATGGCAACCGTGCCTTGCTCGATAGTGGATACATGCGTCGTCTTGAACGCATCTTTAAAAAGGGTAAGAAGGCAGATAAGGACAAGGTGAAGGTGTCTTTCTTTGACCTTTCAGAACTCGAAACGCTTATCAATGGTCCTATTGAGGGCGAAGCCTTTAAGCATCACCGCGAGTTTTATGAAGGCTTTAATGCCCTTGCTCGTCAATCCATAAAGGTGCCCAGTATTAAAGCTACTTTGCGTCCTTACCAAACTGAGGGTGTGAAGTGGATGAAATATCTTTATGACAATCACATGGGTGGTTGTTTGGCTGATGATATGGGTTTGGGTAAGACGCTTCAAACCATTAGTATGCTCAATTTGGTGTATCCTGCCGAGCAGAAAGCTACTTTGTTGGTGATGCCACGTAGCTTGCTCTTTAATTGGCAAAGTGAGATAGCTCGTTTCTCGCCGAAGTTGAAGGTGTATACTTACTATGGTAACACGCGCGATATGGATGAGGCGATGAAGCACCAAGTAATTCTTACCACTTATGCGATTGTGCGTAATGACATTGAGGAATTCCGTAAACAACAGTTTCATTATGTGATACTCGACGAGAGTCAGAACATTAAGAATGTTTCAACGCAAAGCACGCAAGCTGTGTTTATGCTTAATGCCGAACATCGTTTGGCATTAAGTGGTACACCTATCGAGAATAATTTGGGTGAGCTTTATTCGCTCTTCCGTTTTCTTAATCCTGCCATGTTTGGTTCGCTAGACGATTTTAATGCGCGTTATGCAAATCCCATACAGAAGGATGGGGATAAGGATGCCATGCAGAGTTTGCGTCGCAAGATATTCCCCTTTATGTTGCGTCGTTTAAAGCGAGATGTTCTTAAGGACTTGCCCGACCGCATTGATAAGCAACTTTATGTGGAAATGGACAAGGCGCAAGCTGAGTTCTATGAACAGCGTCGTCGTTATTATAAGGAACAGGTTAGTCAGTCCATTAAGAGTGCAGGATTGCAGAAGTCGCAGTTTGTGATGTTTCAGGCTTTGAGCGAGTTGCGTCGTGTGGCTTCGATACCTGAGAGTCTTACAGATGGTCGCATCCATTCGCCTAAACTCGAGGTGCTTACTGAAACTTTGCTCGATGCGGTTGCTAATGGACACAAAACGGTGGTGTTCTTCAACTTTATTGCGGGTATTGAATTGTTGAGCGAAACGCTCGATAACAATGGCATTGACTATGTGTGTATGACGGGTTCAACACACGACCGTAAGAGTGTGGTGGAACGTTTTCAAAACGATCCGCAATGTCGCGTAATGCTTATGACACTTAAAACGGGTGGGGTAGGATTAAATCTTACGGCAGCCGACACAGTGTTTATTTTTGAACCTTGGTGGAACAAGGCTGCTGAGGAACAAGCCATTAACCGTTTGCATCGTTTTGGACAAAAGGCAAAGGTGCTTTGTTTCTCGCTTATTACGCAAGGAACCATCGAAGAGAAAATTCAACAACTGCAGCAGCAAAAGGCTGATTTGTTTGAAGGACTCATTAGTAGTGACAACACATCGGCTAAGCATTTAAGCGAAGAGGATATAAACTTTATTTTAGGATAACCCTTAGAATTTTTAGAACCACCCTTAAAGGAATAAGTTGAGTAGAAAACGATGCTCAACTTATTTCTTTACCCAACAATAATATTAGTATGCAAAAATCATTATTTCCCGAGGAAGAGGTAGACTTGATAGAATGTCCTATAAAGATGGATGACTTAAGTGGCATGGAGGACGCAAAGCATGGAATGGGTGCTTTGAAGAAGGAAGACATTATAGAAATTGCTAAACCTTTTGCAAAAACAGTCTTAGAATATAAATACGTAGCACTTGATAAATCGGGCAAAAAATATGAACCTACTTTCATAAGAAAAATTCGTATGGGCAATCCTACAAAACAGGATTGGATAAATTTTTTGGGCATTTTTTGGGTCGAAGATAATTTTCATTATTATTTTGACAATCTGTCGGAAAAGGAGCGCAATTTATGGTTTGCTGTGGCAGATAATCATTATTTATCTGTTGAGAAAGCCTCTAAAATTTTGGGCAAATCTTGTATAGATAAGTCAACATGGCGTCGTGAATTGATTAGTAGCCTAAAGCTAACCTTTGCAAAGGAAAGCTATAGCAATTTTTATAATGACCATAATTATATCTATTTGTCGAATGATAGCTTTTATCGGTTGATTCTTAAAAAGCGTCTTGCAGATGCTCCTTTGTTGGATATTTTGCCTAAGGATTTATTGACCTTTAATGGCGAAAAAGGCCTCTTTACCGATTTGCCTTTTATAGAGTCGTTATACATGGCAAAAAAGCTGAAAATCGGTAAGAACAAATTGCGCATGGTTAGTTTGAAAAAGAATTTGCAAAGCTTGAACATTCGCGAATTTTTTGAAGAGAGTAAGCAAAGCAATGAGTATACCACGAAGTTGCGAGCAGAGTATTTAGCTCTTATTTATACATTGTTCGCTAGTCCTGATGATGGAGAGAATATACAAAAGTTTCAGACCGAGGATTTGGCAAAAGCTTTGGTTCATAGCATTTCTCAACTCTCGGAAGAATTTTACCAATTATTCTTGCCCTATATTTCGGGAGTAAGTAGAAATTATCTTCGGGGTTACTACAATCAATATTTCATAGAAAACTTGCTTACGTTACTGGCTACTTTAGATAGTCCGAAGTGGACATCGGTTCATAGACTTTGTTGTCAGATGCGTTTGCTCAATTTAGATCTTCCGGTTGAAGAGATATTTACTTTGATGGATTACTATGAATTCGATCGTATGAAATTATTTAATGAATGTACTGATAAAACGATTGAATTTGATGAAATGTTAGCTCAGGTTTCAATTCCTGCGCTTCAATCCATTCTGTTCTGTTTGGCAAGTTGGGGATTGGTGGAAATTGCTTATAAGCCTGTTGATGACAAAAAAATGGTTAGTCCGTTCGATGGATTGCAATATGTGCGACTTACACAACTGGGACGCTATGCTTTTGACATTGATAAGCAGTACACCCCACCTGTTGAAGTAGCAAAGGATGCAAAAGACTTTGAGCTTAGTAACGATCGTTTGCTTATTAAATTGCTTAATCCCGACAGTCCACGTGTGTTGGTGCTTAGTCAGTTTGCTACGATGGTAACCCCTACACTTTATAGGGTAGACTTTAAAACATTCTTGACAGACTGTTCTGTACGCAGCGAGGTTGAAGATAAAATCAATAAGTTCCGTCATATTGTGAAAGAGAAGTTGCCCGAGGTGTGGGAGGCTTTCTTTACGCAATTACTCAAGCAGTGTGAGCCTCTTTCAAAAGCAGGGTCGTTGTTTGTTATTCGTCGCATCAATGCTGATGACAAAAAGTTGCAGGAGATTATCCTTACCGATAAGGAACTTAAAGAATATATCATTCGCGCCGAGAACTACCTCATCCTTATTAAACAAAAAGATATGGACAAGGTGGCAAGCATCTTACGCAAGTATGGCTATTTAATATAAGGCTGGTTCTAAAAATTCTGTTTTTAAGTAATATGCAAAAAATAACTTGTGCAGCTTTTGATGGGTACTCCTTAATGATGGCGAGCTATTATCAAATTCTGCACAAGTTATTTTTTTCGTCATAAATTTCTTTGTTTTGTTTCGACATAAATGTCTTTGTTTTTTTAGTCAAAAATGTCTTTGTTTTTTTAGTCAAAAATGTCCATCAATGAGCCACAAATGTTCATAAATTATTTTTTTGAATGTCCATAAATAAACCCCTTTCGGGGTTGGGCTGGCACGTGAAGCACCCTTAAGGCAGGTTCAAGAAAAAGCCAAAAAAGTGTTTTTTTAAAAGTTAGTGTAAACCAAACGCAATAATAATAGAAAAACTTTGGCACTTTCTTTGTTTTGCGCTAACTTTGCCCTCAAATACAAAAACTACGAAATAACTTTATTACGTATTATGAGCAAGAATATTAGCTTAGAAGTAAATAAGGCTGCCTCATTCTTGGCTGCCGGTGCCGTTGAGGCACTCGAACCTCGTGTTAAAGCTGCACAAAAGGCACTCGAAGAAGGCACTTGCGCAGGCAACGATTTCTTAGGTTGGATGCACTTGGCATCAAGCATCACACCCGAACACCTTGCCGATTTGAATGAAACTGCTATGGTGCTTCGCGAAAACTGCGACACCATTGTAGTGGCAGGTATCGGTGGTAGCTACCTTGGTGCACGTGCTGTGATTGAGGCTCTTGGCAATAGCTTTGAATGGCTTACTAACGATGGAAAAAATCCTGTAATCCTTTTTGCTGGTAACAACATTGGCGAAGACTATCTCTACGAACTTACTGAATACCTCAAAGGTCGCAAGTTTGGTGTTATCAACATCTCAAAGAGTGGTACTACTACCGAAACGGCTTTAGCCTTCCGTCTCTTGCGTAAGCAGTGCGAGGAACAGCGTGGCATCGAAATGGCTCGCAAGGTTATTGTGGCTGTAACAGATGCTAAAAAGGGTGCTGCCCGTGTAACTGCCGACAAGGAAGGTTATAAGAGCTTTATCATTCCCGACAACGTAGGTGGTCGTTTCTCAGTGCTTACTCCCGTAGGTTTGCTCCCCATTGCTTGTGCTGGTTTCGATATCGAAGCTTTGGTAAAGGGTGCTGCCGATATGGAGAAGCTCACTGCTCCTGAAGTTCCTTTTGCTGAAAACCCAGCCGAACAGTATGCTGCTGTGCGCAATGCACTTTATGCTGATGGCAAGAAAACTGAAATTCTTGTAAACTTCCAGCCTAAGCTTCACTACATGAACGAATGGTGGAAGCAACTTTATGGCGAGAGCGAAGGTAAGGATGGCAAGGGCATCTTCCCCGCAGCAGTCGACTTTACTACCGACCTCCACTCTATGGGTCAGTGGATTCAAGAAGGCGAACGCACCATCTTCGAGACTGTTATCTCGATTGAAACTCCTAACCACACCGTGCTCTTCCCTCACGATGATGAGAACCTCGATGGTTTGAACTTCCTCGAAGGTAAGCGTGTTGACGAAGTAAACAAAATGGCTGAATTAGGTACACAACTTGCTCACGTTGATGGCGGTGTACCCAATATGCGTCTTGTTGTTGAAAAGCTCGACGAGTATCACCTCGGTCAGATGATTTACTTCTTTGAGCGTGCTTGTGGCATCAGTGGTTTGTTGCTCGAGGTAAATCCGTTTAACCAACCAGGTGTTGAGGCTTACAAAAAGAATATGTTTGCTTTGCTCGGTAAGCCTGGTTACGAAAAAGAAACTGAGGCTATCAAGGCTAAGTTATAATATCTCCTATAAAAACGAAGCATCCACAACAGACACGTCATGCACGTCTTTGTTGTGGATGTTTTTTAGTAACATATATATAATCTTATATATAAGATGACCTTTAAGTCGCAAATCGAGGCATACCGAAAGCAACATGCTGCACCTACTAAGCCCTTACGTGCAGTGCTCTTCGATATGGATGGTGTGCTCTTTGATTCCATGCCCAATCATGCCAAGTCATGGGTAAAGGTGTGCAAAGAGTTTGATTTGGAGATGGACCCCATTGAGGCTTTTCTATACGAAGGACGTACGGGGGCTTCTACCATCAATATTTTAGCAAACCGCTGTTGGAAACGTGATGCAACACCACAGGAGATAGAGCAGATTTATCAAGAAAAATGCCGACTCTTCAATGCTTGTCCCGAAGCTCCTAAAATGCCTGGTGCAGAACAAGTGCTTGAGGCTGTTAAGCGTGCAGGATTAACCATTGTGGTAGTAACAGGTAGTGGACAAAAGTCTTTGCTCGACCGTTTGGCACATAACTATCCTGGCTACTTCTCGCCCAACTTAATCGTGTCGAGTGCAGACGTAAAACATGGTAAGCCTAATCCCGAACCCTACTTAATGGGATTGGAAAAGGCAGGTGTATGTGCCGATGAGGCTTTGGTTGTAGAGAATGCACCGCTTGGTGTACGTGCAGGTGTGGCAGCAGGCATTTTTACGTTAGCAGTCAACACAGGTCCTTTGCCCGAAAGCGCTTTGACTGATGAGGGCGCAAACCTCTTGTTTAAAAACATGACAGAGTTGGCTGAAAGTTTTAATACATTGAAAACCGAATGGGAAGCATAGAAAAAGCCATTTACAACCGCACAGAGCGATTGTTAGGGGCAGAAGCTTTGCAAACAATGCACCAAAAGCGTGTTATTGTGTTTGGTGTAGGGGGTGTAGGTAGTTGGTGTGCCGAGAGTTTAGTACGTTCGGGCTTTACCCATCTTACCCTTGTCGACTCCGACCGTGTGTGCATCACCAATGTGAATCGTCAGCTCATGGCAACGATGCAAACAGTGGGTATGGTGAAGGTTGAAGCTTTGAAAGAACGTTTGCTCAGCATCAACCCCAATGCCGAAATCATAGCCTTACAAAAGATTTACACGGCAGACACGGCAGATGAGTTTAAACTCGATACCTACGATTACATTGTCGATGCCATTGACTCGTTGCAAGACAAAGCATTGCTCATACTCAATGCAACGCGCACCAAGGCTAAATTCTTTTCGTCGATGGGAGCAGCACTTAAAATAGACCCTACCAAAATTGCCGTAGCTGAATTTTGGAAGGTAAAAGGCTGTCCGTTAGGTGCAGCATTGCGTCGTCGTTTTAAGCGCGATGGTGTTTATCCCTCGCGCAAGTTTAAATGCGTATATAGCGATGAACTCTTGCCTAACTTGGGCGAAAATCATCCGTGCGATTCAGAACTCTGCCAATGCTCGCAAGCCCAAAGTGGTGCTGGCTACCCAGCCTTGCTTAACCACAAATGGGATAATAAAAAGGCACAAATAAATGGTAGTCTTTCGCACATAACAGCCATCTTTGGTTTCACCATCGCAGGAATGATTTTACAAGATGCAACGAAATAATGAATAATTAATAATGAATAATTAATAATTGAGCAAGGCGCGGAACAGATGAAAAATGAAAAAAGCCCGCTCAATTATTCATTATTAAGTAATGTTCAAAAAATAACTTCTGCAGAAATAGGTCATATTTTTCATTAGAATCTTTCATGCGACAGCCTCACCCCGTTAGGGGTGATATAAGGTAGCCAGGTATGAGAGTGAGGGTTTATCCCCGAACTCTCATGCCTGGTTATTGGATATGTTCCCGATGTACTTCGCACGCCGTAGGTGTGCAATTGGGCCTAGGCGAACAGCCGTTTTCATTGACGTTGTATTATAGATGTCGTAATTTGCTCTATATGAATCGAACATATAAAAACAACATGCGTGTCCTATGAAAACGGCTGTTCGCCTAGGCCCAATAGCACACCTACGGCGTGCGTAGTTTAAGGTTGTTGCATACGGAAACCAGGCATGAGAGTGAGGGGGAGACAAGCTCCCTCTCACTCTCATACCTGGCTACCTTATATCACCCCGAATGGGGTGAGGCTGGCGCGTGAAGCAATGTTTAGTAATGAATAATTAAGCAAAGCGAATTTATAATGTGTAAAGTACGCTCAATAATTCATTTGTTATAGACCTCAATTGTACATTATTCATTAAGATAGAAATCTTTGCATAGTTCCTGATAGGCAGCAGAGCGTTCGTTGCCATTGTCATAGAGAATCATTGTGTTGTGTGTCAAGGTTGCACATGCTTGGACTTTAAATTCTAATAAAGTACGTTTACAAGGTTTCCCCTTGCGAGTAACAATGTCCATTCTTCGTGTTAAGTGCAAGTTGTGCAAGGTAGCAAGCAAGCAAACCTTAGTGGTAGCCGAAGCCGGAACAATTACCGAAAAGCTTGCATTGGGGTTATCCTTCTCAGTTAACAAGGTTACAGCGCGAAGCAATGCTGCAAAGTTAAGTCCTCCTCCCGCAGTGTGTCGAGCTTGTGCTCGCGCAGCATTGGGAGGTAAGATGTCCTCTTCGTAATAGGGTGGGTTAGAAAGAATGCAGTCAAAGTGAGTAGTGGTGTGTTCAGCCATTTGCAAAACATCCCCCAGGCACACTTCAACATGGTCTTTAAAGGGAGAAGCCTCGATGTTGGCTTGAGCATCGTTCACAGAACTTAGGTCAATGTCAATGCCTGTAACATGCGCCAAAGGGTTGCGTTGTGCAGCCATAAGTGCTACCAATCCGCTTCCGCACCCAATGTCGAGAATTTTTTTAGCATCTTGCACGTTAGCCCATGCACCGAGCAATACACCATCGGTGCCTACCTTCATGGCACAGTGCGCATCGTTTATGTGGAATTGTTTAAATGTAAAACTCATTTCTTTTATAGGGAGTGAAAAATGCCAGAAGAACTCAAACTACAAAATACCTTCGGCTTGCAACATCTTACGGTAAGCGTCCGCCTTTTTCTCAATGTTAAGTGGATAAGCTCGGCTGCTGCTTGGCATGCGATAGAGTCGCATGGAGCGTCCTTCAAATTCAAAACTCACACTTTCGCCCACCTTAGGTTCAGGCACTAAAAAGTGAGCACGTAAAGTGTCGGTAGCCTTTTGTCCTGTGGTAACAATGGCATGACAAAGTGGAATTTGACGAAGCAAAGCGTCAACATCAGTAGCTTCAACCACCTCTAAAAATTTGTCGCTGGCATTGCCTTGCAACCTATTAACAGCACATGCCGTGTCGTAGATAGCAACTCCCTTTTCGCGTAAAAAAGTCTCGAGCAAGGGCTGATTAAAGCGTTTCTCTTTTATTTCAACAAAGTGGTCCTTATCATTAAAAAAGATAAGTCCATAAATGCGCCACATGTCATTTTGCATGTTAGGATAGAAAAAAGGAATAGACCACCGCTTTATTGGAGGTGGAAAACTTCCTAACATCAAGATGCGTGCATTAGCAGGCAAAAAAGGTTCAAGGGGATGACGTTCCATCTAAAAAATAAAAATGTTCTAAGTAGGTATTCCATATTATTTTGAACACCTACTTAGAACCATACTTTTTTTTAATTATAAAGTTTTTAAGTAACGATCTACTTCAATACCCGCTTTGCAACCGCTTGCTGCAGCTGTAATAGCCTGACGGTAGTGAGGGTCAGCCACATCGCCTGCAGCAAACACACCAGGTACACCCGTACGGGGAGAGTCGCCTTCGGTTATGATGTACCCCGTTTCGTCAGTTTTTACCCACGGCTTAAACAAGTCGCTATTCGGTTTGTGACCAATGGCAAGGAAGAAACCATCAATAGCTATGTCATATTGGCGTTCGTCAGCTTCGCCCTTACGATACACTACATGTGCGCCTTCAACCCCATTCTCGCCAAAGAGACCTTGCGTGTTAGTTTCAAACAAAACTTCAATTTTCGGATTATTGAGCACGCGGTCTTGCATTGCCTTCGAAGCACGTAAGAAAGGTTTGCGCACGATGAGATAAACCTTCGATGCTAAACCTGCCAAGTAAGAAGCTTCTTCGCAAGCAGTGTCACCACCTCCTACAACAGCTACCGTCTTTTTGCGGTAAAAGAAACCATCGCAAGTAGCACAAGCACTAACGCCTTGACCTTGATATTTCTTTTCGTCAGCCAAACCTAAGAATTTGGCAGAAGCACCAGTAGCAATAACCAATGTGTGACATTTCACCACACTGTCGTCGTCGAGCCAAATGGTGTAAGGAGCCTGTGAAAGGTCAACCTTTACGGCAGTTTCCGGACGAATATCTGCTCCAAATCGTTCAGCTTGTTTGCGCATGTCATCCATCAACTCATTGGCATCAATGCCTTCGGGAAAACCAGGGAAGTTCTCAACCTCGGTAGTAATGGTAAGTTGTCCACCAGGTTGCAATCCTTCATAAATAATAGGGTTAATTCCAGCACGACCTGTGTAGATGGCGGCAGTATATCCAGCGGGACCAGAACCTAAAATAACGCATTGTTCTATTCTCGCGTTGTCGGTTGAAGTTGTCATAAGTGTGTTTATATTATAGCAGTTTGTTGGTTGATTTCTTTTTTGGGGGGAGAAATAAAGAAGTCGTTAGAAAAGTTTAGAATACTTCATTATCTCAAGTCAATCACCTCAATGCCAGGGTGATTTTTTTGATTAAAGCGGAAATGCGCATCATTCCATTTGCGATGAGTATGAATGCCATTCACGCGAATTCTCGTCCATTCGCCCTTATTGTCTTTAATGCGGATAGAGTAGGGCAGATGGGTCTGTTTATCAATCACGGCAATGAGCAGTTGAATGGCATTCGTGTGGTTCTGTGCCAAAAGTCTCACTTCGTGACAAGCTTTGCCATGATAGTTAGTGTTAGCCAACTTCAAGTTATAACCTCTTTTATAGAGATTTAAAAAGGTGTACGGATTAACCTGTTGCAGTTCAGCAGCCGTTGGTGTACTCACGTTCACTTCGTCGCTACCAGTAAGCATGGTCCATTGAGTGTGTCCATCGAACCAAGTAGTCATATTGTTAGATGAAATCTTAAACTTAGATCCCTGCACTTGCAGACACCCTGCTGTAGACCCCGCTTCGTGTTGTCCTTTAAACTGTGTACCTTCGAAAGAGGCTTCCACGCCACCGCTTGTTCTCAGTTTCGAAGCTGTTTGGTCTAACACTTGTCGTGCCGTTTGTGCAAAGCCCGATACGCTGACAGCGCAAGCAGCGACAAGGGTGAAAAATATGTTTCTGATTTTCATTATTGTGCTCTATTTTTGTCATATTACCGAAGTGGGTTCTAACCAATCTGTGTTCAACAGTTTTGCTACTTTTGCATGTGGTGTTGTACATTTCAAAAGTTGTCAGAGCCCCCTTACGCTACAAAGGTACCATTTAACGCGCGAATTACAAAATGAAAAGCAAACAAATCCGTATACATTCACGGAAAATGTATACGGATTTTATTTAGTAATATGTAGAAAATAACTTGTGCAACTTTTAACGGGTGCTCCATAATGATAGCAAGCTATTATCAAAAGCTGCGCAAGCGCGAAGCGCAAATAATATTGTTTTACTAAGCTTTTAGACTTTACAATCTACTAAGCCCAATTGCACACCTACGGCTTATAATAATTAAAAATGCCATTTCACATCCAGTCCCATGGTGCGTGGTGTGGCATATTGAGCAAAGCGATTGTTCATGCTGTCGAAGGCAAACGTAGCATAGCGCGTTCCAGTAAGATTACGTGCCCAAACGCCCACTACAAAATCATTTTTAAGTTCAACCTCTGCATGCAATCCCACCGTTGCATAAAAGTCTTGATGGAAAGTGTTCGCTTCGTTCCACATAATGCGTCCCGCTCCCTTCACGTCAGCACCAAATGCAAAAGCATGCACAAAGTCATCGTGCAAGGGCTGACGAAAATCTACCGAAGCACTAAAAGTGTGTTGTGGCACAAAAGGCACCTTATTACCCTTGTAATCCACCACATTGCCTTGCGTGTTAGAGCCTAAGTTATAGTGAGTAAATTCAGCATTCGTAAATCCATAACTTGCAGCCAAGTTTAAGCGATCTGCACACAATTGCGAGCGCAATCCAACTTCCACCCCCACACTGCGACTTCGCCCAGCATTCACCATCACACGTCCCATTCCGCTTTCAGCAAAGCGAGCAATTTGTTGGTCGCGTGTCTTCATGTAAAAAGCCGACAAGTCAAGTTGCAATGCCTTTTCAGCCAAATTATGGTGAATGCCCAACTCATAGCTCCACGTGTATTCGGGTTTATAATAGAGTGAGTTAGCATCAGGTTCAGCAGGTACAACCCGGTCGAGCACCTCATTCATTTTAGCAATAATACCTTGCTTCATGCTTTCGGGCAAACCTGGTAGTGCTAAAATGGTTTGCGTGCTGTAGTCCTTCACCCCCAACATCATGTTTCTGCGTAACAACTGTTGCGAGAGGTCCGAGTACGACTGAATGTTGTAGCCTCCCGACCGATAGCCTTTAGCAACACTCACATACACATTGCCCAAACCGCGGGGCAGCGTATAGTTCAAGGCAGCCTTGGGCAACACTTGCCAGTTGTCGTGGCGCAAAGTAGCGTTAAGCGTAGGGTCGGCATGAAGGTCGGTGTTAAACTGCATGCTCGGTCCCATGCTCATGCCAAAGTGATAGGGAACCCCCTCGGCAGCTGTTGCAGTGCCTGAGGCAAGGTCAAGTTTACGAGCATCATAGTCCAATCGCAGTCCGAGCGTCAGCGTCAGGTTATCAACAAGCGTCAACGTGCTTTGATGAAAAAGCGCAGCATTCACGCTCGGTGTGTTCAATCGTGCCACAAAGGGAAGTTCGTTTCCAGTGAAAGTCACATTCATGGCAGGCCGTGTGGGAAGCCCATTGGCAATTTGATTGTTCAAATACTCCACCCCATCAGCATAGAATGTTACCGGACAATCCGTGCGCAAGTACTGATACATGGCAAAAACACCCGTAGTCCACGTCCAACGTTTGTTAAAGCCAGGAGCCGATTTTAGCGCCACCTCTTCCGACACCGTATTCATCTTTTGCTTTTGGCAGAGCGAGAAAATGTCGGCACTCGTAAAGTCCTGATCCATAAACAAACGGTCGTTCAAGTGCTGAAAGGCAGTAATGCTGCTAAGCGTTAAGCGTGGCAAACGGTGTTCAACATTCAGTCCCGTGTTAAAAAGTCGGCGTCTGTAACCGCTTGGTCGATTTTGTGCTAACGTCTGTTCGTCAAAATCCTTACTCGTGGCAAAGCCTTCGGCAAACGAGTTTGTTTTACCCAATAAATAATAAGGACAAGCCCCCTCGTTACTTTGCTCGTAAGAGGCAGTCCAATCCAGCTTCACCACCTCCGTAGGACGCCAAGCCCAACGCAGTCGTCCACCGCCAGCTTCGCTATCGTCTTGCTTTTTGTGGTTCGCAGTGTTTTTAAAAAATCCATCCTTACCTTCGTAATAACCGCCCACGCTTAGTCCCATATTTTCAGTGGGGTGCAAATAAGTGGTGAACGAAGCCTTGCGCAGCATACTTCGACTGGTCTTCCATCCAGTGCCAATGCCAGCACTCACATCAGTTCCGTGATGCGTAATAGGGTCGGCAGTGAATATGCGCAACAAGCCTCCCATAGTGTTACGACCATAGAGCGTACCTTGTGGCCCACGCAACACATCCACGCGTTCGATACCTTGAAACGAAAAGTCGTAGGCAGACTTATCGGCATAAGGCACATTGTCTACATACAAACCTACGGCAGGCGTATTGATGCGACTACCAATACCACGGATGTAACAAGCCGAGGTGAGTCGGCTGCCATAGTCGGGCATAAAAAAGTTGGGGGCATAAGCCGAAAGTCCTTTCACATCGTTCACATCACGCTGTTTAAGGGCAGTAGCATCAAAAAGCGACACACTAAGTGGCTGTTTGCGTAATTGATTTGTTTCTTTGGGCGAAGCCACCACCACCGCTTCTTCAATGTCGAAGTTCTTTAAAGTGTCAACAGCAACTTCAGTTGGCGATAGGGCTGCAAGTAGAGATAAAAACATCGAATATAATGAATAATTGATAATTAATAATTGAGCAAGCCGAATTTTTGTGTTTAAAATTTCTGCGTGCAAAATTACGCCAATCTAATAGGCTGTGCAATCCTCATTTATAATGAGTAATGAAAAATGAATAATTAGTAATGTTCAAAAAATAACTTACGCAGAATTTGATAATAGCTTGCCACCATTAAGGAGAACTCGTTAAAAGTTGCACAAGTTATTTTTTGCATATTACTAAACAATGCTTCAAGCGCCAGCCCAACCCCGAAAGGGGTTATTTATGGAAATTTTTCCCATCGCGTAGCGCACCCACTAAGAAAAATTCATGAATAATTTATGGCTCATTGATGGACATTTTTAAATAAAAACCTCACGCTCGGAAGTGAAAGTAAATTTTTACTTCTCTCACTTAATCGGTTTTTTGACTAAAAAAACGAATAGCTTGCGCAGAATTTGATAATAGCTTGCCATCATTAAGGAGTACTCGTTAAAAGTTGCACAAGTTATTTTTTGCATATTACTTAATAATTGAGCAAGGTGAAATGATATAATGAAAATTGAGCAAGTCACATTTATCATTATAAATGCGTCTTGCTCAATAATTCATTTTTAGAAGCTCAATTATTAATTATTAATTATTCATTATTAATTAACAACCACCTTTGTGCCATTTACAACATACACACCAGGCGTGAAACCTTGAATAGGCGTGAATCCAGCTTCAACCTGCACCGAGCGAACCAAAGCTCCCGACATTGCATAGATGCGAACCATCTGCGCTTTGCCCACATTCACTGCAATCGCACCTTCGCCACCTTGTGCAGCAAAGTAAGCTTCAGCCTTAGCCCTGTTTATGCCTTGAATCACAGGGTCGTAACCATAACGCTTGTCCATGTACTTGATGCGATTCTTCACCCAACGGGCAGCATACTGAGCACCCCATTGCAGTTTCTTGTGAATTTTGCCTTGCGCTGATCCCCACTTCTTTTGTTCGCGAATGTCAGCATAGCCATCGGCAAAAAGCGAAGCATAGTCAAGGAAACGCTGTGACAATTTATCGGGATCGAAGAAAGTAGGGCGCAATTCACAATAGCGGTCTGCCAACATCTGGCGCCATCCCAACGAACCCATTCTCAAATTTAAGAAAAGTGTGAGTTGACCATGTTCGTGGTTCCAAAGCATTTCTTCGAAATCTTGTTGCGTGTTTTGCGTATAAGTGGTGTCAGCCTCCCAGTTCTGCCCAAAGGTACCATCCATATCCCACGGACAAACTGAAATTTTGTTACCATCAGCATCTGCTTGGTCATACATGTAGAAGAACATATTTTTGCCATGATTGTCGGTGGCAAGAGCCAACTCAATGAGCAAGTAGTAGTCGCGCAATATGGGCAAATCAAAGTAGTTGCCAATTTCGCGGTCAAAAGTACTCTGCACATCCATCGTAGCCACAAAGTTCACAGCATTGCGCAAGGGTGTCCAATCCACATACTCATCTTGCGCATCCGGGTATTTCTGTTCAAACCCGCGCCACGACTCCTGACCTAAATAATTATAGGCTTTCGCAACCTCAGTGTAGGGGAAAAAACGTTCATCGGGCTTATGTCCCATCAGCACCTCATAGCTCCAATCCTTCGACTTGTAAAGGAAACCATGCGGTTCAGCAGTGTAAGCTGTCGATTCGCTTGCAGGCACATACTTCTTAAGTTTAAGCTGTTTGCGGTCCATCTTCTCAGTCATGCAGTAAAGTCCCCAGTACGATCCATTAAGGAAAACCTCAACAAACTCGCCACGTGTACCCGTACGCACCTTCTTTTCGCGATCTGCATAATAAGGCTTCACAGCATAATCGTTCCAAAGGTCGGTCGACACACGGTTGCGCATACAAGCACGGTCAATGTACATGGCATCGAGAATCCAGTTATTATCTGAGCGATAACCCAAAATTTTGCGATCCACAGAATTGCCGTACGCATCGCGCAACTTAATGGCATACGAGCGCTTAGGGTAGTTCGACGAACTTGCACCGCGATACTTAAATGCAGCAATAAGAGTAGAGTCGTAGCCCTGTGTAGTAGCAGCCGTCACACGCAACGAACCAGTGGTGTAAGTGCTACCATTGCAATAAGGCACCTTAATTTCAACAATCGGCAAGAAGGTAAAGCGCAATGAGGCAGACTTATAAACCTCGCCAGTGCTCTTGCTAATGAGTTCCATGGGGTAAACGTCCGTGCAGTTAGGCTCGTCAAAGGTTACCTTACCCTCGGCATCCGCCTCACCTCCGTTAATCTCAATGAGATAGTCGTTAGCAAACTGACTTTTGAGTTTGTAAGTGAATGTAGGACTAAACGTGCCTCCCTCGCGCAAACTGGTAGGCAGCGGATAGAAGTAGCAGTCCGAACCCTTGTCGTAAACCAGCTGTTTGTCGTTTAAGCGAATTGAGTCAGTGGCATCGCCCAACGAAGCAGGATTTAAGTCAATGCCCATGTCAATGCCTTGGTTTTGCAAATAAATGGCATGACGCACATCGGCAGAAGTAAACACAAACGAAGAGCCTGCATCATTCGCCTCATAAAGTCCCACCTCATGCACACTTGCACTACCCGTAGCATTGTCCAAGCTATAGTCGTTCCACGAGCCATACACATACTGCGTAGCATCCGTTGTGCTCAAGTTATCGAGTTTCGTAAGGGTGTAGCCAGCGTAAGTATCAGTAGTCCATCCCAAGCCCCAAAGGTTACCATTGGGAGTTCCACTCACCACGCTCAATCCTGCACGACGGTCAGTCATACTATTGTCGGGCGTAGGGTAGTTGGTCGAAACATATTGTCCATCCTTCGTAAAAATTTGAACCCCCTTGCCGTTTTGCACAAAATAGAATTGCATACGGTTTGAAGCAGCATATTCCTCAGTTAAACAAGTGGTGTAGGTGTTTTTGCTTTTGCCCACACCCACGTAGCGTCCTGTGCGCAAGTTCACAATGCTATAGAGTATAGGGTCAGCCACCGAAGTGGTGTATACCACGGGTTGTTCAAGTTGGGTGCGTTCCCAATATTCGCCTTGCGAACTTTTGCCATGGGTCAAAGTAGCAAAGTTATCGTTCGAGGTATCATTCCCTCCCGTGTTTCCACCGCCACCAGTTTCACCACCGCCCCCAGTATCACCGCTGAGCACATCGTTTCCTTGTTCATCATAAATTTTAAAGAGTTCGTTTTGGTTGCCAAAACCGCCATACGAGCCCAACAAATATGTGCCATCCATGCGCAAGTTGAAACATTGGTCAGGATTTTTCACATTAAGCACCATGCAATATCCCTCGTAGTAAGTTTCAGTGCTAAAAGTCCACTCACTGGCAGAGGTACTACCGCTCGAGGTGAGAGTAATGCCTTTCGTTTTACCCGTCACACGGTTATTCGTAAACGTCATGTACTGTCCACTCTTAGCATTAACAATCACGTAGCCACTGCCTTGTTTGCGGATGTACCACCAACTATCGTCCGAGTAGTTAGATGTGGTGAGATAATAAAGTTCGGCTGTCGAGCCATGGTTAGCGCCTAGTGTTACCGACCCGTAGCCATCGTATGCGTTGTACTTTTTACAACTGAACCGATACTTCACGTTGTCTTTAAAAACAGGGGCAGCATTGCTTATGCCATAGGCGAGCAAAGCAAAGAAAAAGAGTATAAACTTTTTCATTTATCGTATTATTTATTTGTTTTTCAAAATGCTGTTTGCAGAAACGCGCGGTAAAATTACAAATAATTAGTAAGCCCTTCTAACAAAACACTGAAAAATAGACGAATAGCCTATTCTTTTATACGAATAGCCGCGAAGTTTTCCCATATATAGGAAGGGGGGAAGAGAGGGGGTGTGGAATATCTATCTCTTTTTTATTTGCGCTTCGCGCATGGTGGAATCATCAATATCCATCAATAATCCCCAAAAAGCCTTGAATTTCATTTTTTTGAATTTCCATAAAAAGCCTCTTTCGTGGGGGGCTGGTGTACGAAGCGTAGATGGGGTAGATAGGGAATAGAGGGGTATATATATATTATAGGAACGCGCGCGAGGGGTGAATAGTAAACATCTCCACCAAAGCTTCACATGCCAAACTTATCCCGAATGGGTAAGGTGTTCAAAATCCGTAATTTTTTCTGCATGAGATTTGAATGAAAAATCAAGAAGTCTTACGCGCCAACCTCACCCCATTCGGGGTGATATAAGGTAGCCAGGTATGAGAGAGAGGGGACTTGTTCCCTCTCTCTCATGCCTGGTATTGGATATGTCCCCGATGCACTTCGCACGCCGTAGGTGTGCAATTGGGCCTAGGCGAACAGCCGTTTTCATAGGATACGCATATTGTTTTTAGATGTACGATTTCATTTCTGGCATTTATGCCCTCAAAAAAGTAAGCCAGCTAACATGTCCGAGTATGTTAACTTAAATCGCCAAGTATGTTAACTTAAATGGCGAAGTAAGTAAACACACTTTTTTAGACACTTTAGACTGGTTTTTGGCAGAGCCTGATAAAAACCTTACATTCCGCAAGAAACCATCTTCCTTTTCATCCCTTTCAGTCCGAAAAGAAAGGAATCAGTTCTATCAGCAAAATCCGTATTCAATCCCCCCTTTTCGAGTCTATCAATTAACACGTACGAGTTAATCAATAGAAAAGGTAAAGTTAATCAATTAACTTGGTCGAGTTAATCAATAGACTTTTTTGTCGAAAAAAGACAGAATTGTATGTTGAAAAAGTATTATAGTAATACTTGGCAAAGTAATACGTATTAAATGGGCAAGTATTACCATATTAAATGGCAAAGTAATATAGTAATGCTTTGAAAGGGATATTTCGTGATAAAGACGATAAATGATAATTTAGAGGCGAATAGTCATACGCTTCAAAATAAGCATTCGCAAATTTGCGAATATAATAAATCCTTGCTACTTTTGCATTATGCAAATAGAATTCGACCAAGAATATCTGCGTGAACTTTACCAGTTAGGTAAGACGAGTGATAAGAAACACCGATTTCAACCTCAAGTAGTCAAAGGATATAAAAAGGCTATTGATGTATTGAAAATGGCTAGGCGAATTGAAGATTTGTTTCCATTCAAAGGACTGAACTTTGAAGCATTACAAGGCGATAAAATCGGTCTTTGCTCGGTTAGAGCAAATGGGCAATATCGCATAGAATTTAAAGTAAGTACAGTTGGCGATGAACAAATCATTACAATTTGTCTCATTTTAGAGTTAAGTAACCACTATAAATAAGCAGCCAAAATGAATAAAGTATATAATCCTTACGAATTAGAGCCTTTTGAACCAACTCATCCTGGTGAACTTTTGGGGGATGAATTAGAAGCACGCGGACTTACTCAACGAAAGTTTGCCGATATTTTGGGAATCTCCTATTCTGTACTTAATGAAACAATAAAAGGAAAGCGCCCAATCACTCCAGAGTTGGCTTTTAAAATAGAAGCAGCCACGGGTACTAAGGCTTATATTTGGGTTGAGCTTCAAACCCAATATAACTATTGGACAGCCAAGAAAAGTAAAAAACTATCTGGTATATTAGACCAAATACGTAAATCTGTTGCGGTGCTTTAGATTATGTAATGTTCAAAAAATAACTTGTGCAACTTTTAATGGGTACTTCTTAATGATAGCAAGCTATTATCAAAATCTGCGCAAGTTATTCTTTTTTTAGTCAAAAATGTCTTTGTTTATTTCGTCAAAAATGTCCATCAATGAGCCATAAATGTTCATGAATTATTATTTTTGAAT
>OWJF01000255.1_pt1 | contig 27221 bp, 24 predicted proteins | sample 1732941 | NCBI WGS metagenome assembly OWJF01 (sample SAMN05065770, study PRJEB22554) | human gut metagenome | biome: ENVO:2100002; feature: ENVO:00000062; material: ENVO:00002003 | host: Homo sapiens | place: USA
GAACTATCGTTTTCTTATGAAGTAGCTTAGCTAAAACAAAAAAAGCACGTGTTCTTTTTGCGTCGGTACGCAAACTAAATTGAAAATGGACTATCTGATAAAAAGGCAGGAGAACAACATATCGTATCAATGCCTGAAATAAGAAAAACAACTTGATTGCGGCAGTTCGATCAATGTGATAGCCAATCCATGTACAATGAAACTTTTTCCATTGCTCACCTTTCTGATGTTGTTTGATAACAGCAGTGATACCACCTCGCGTATATTTAGAGGTAGCAACTATTAAAACCTTTGTCATAAAAAACTTTTCAAATTATCATCTGATTTTATTAATCACTCTTTTATATAGATAAACTATAATTTTCCTAAAACACTCTTTAAATAAGTATTTACAATAGCATTCCAACTAAATCTAGAAACACTTTGCATTATTTGCTTTTGATTCAATTCATTAGTTTTTTTTAGATACTTTTCTAGACTAGCACAAAAAGCATCAACAGTATCTTGAATTAGTAAACCATTAAATGGCTCATTTATAATTTCTTGATTTGCAATAGTTGCTGTTGCAATGCAATACAATCCCGACATTAAATACTCAAATGTCTTAGTTGGAGGTTGGTATTGATAATGCGGAACTAATGGAACAAAGCTGATTCCTATATTTGCTTGGTCAAAATAAGGTTGCAATTTGTGATGAGGTATTCTGCCCAAATAAGAAACAATGTTATCTAAATTATTATCTAAAATACATCTTTTGATTTTAATTACATCATCGGGGGTTCCACCTCCTATAATATTAAACTTAACAGGAATATTCTTGTTTCTTTCTTTGAACATCGCAAGTCCATTTATTACAACATCAATGTTACGTCCTTCTAAAGTTCCAACATATAATAAACTTATACCATCCGTGTATTTCTTATTTGTATGAGAAATGCATTCTGCCCCTAATGGAAGTAAATGATATTTCGAGAGTTTCATGTTTCGTGCAACTCCATCAGATATGACGGTAATTTCATCATACACATTACAGGCTTCCCTTATATCCGAGTTATATTTTTCATTTAAAGTTTCATCTTGGAATACGGCTAGTGTTCTTATATCCAAAAGCATTTTCTTTTTGGGAAAGAAACGCTTGAGAATAGTACATTTTTCAAAATAAACCACCATTATTTTTCCACGATGAAAAAAAATAGATACAAGAGCAAGTATCAAAAATAAACTTCCTCTGATTATTTTGGGTAATCTTGCTGGTACTAGTCTTCTATGAACATGTTTTAGTTCAGAAGATCTAGCTAATTTCATATCAAATGAAATATTAGTAATATCATATTCATCTTTAAGATATTTACACCACATTTCTGCATCAGTTAAAGCTTCCAACTGGAGACTGCCTATCAACAATAATTTTTCTTTTGTCATACGTAAATTATTATCGTCCTACATTACCGTAGAACATATGTTTTACACTAAATTTATATTTATGTGAGTATTATATAAAAGAGAGAATAGCACTCATAATACCTATAAGTGCGACTGTAAAGTACGGAATTTTTATCTAACAGCTAAGATTAAAAGTTTCATACACGTGTCCATAAGTCACAGTCTTTGCCGCTTAGCTGTTTAGACCAAATTCATAACCGGACTATGGGTGTTCCAGTAAAAATCGGCCTAAGATAGTGTTGTCTCAAGATTTTGTTGCTTCCTTTTTTTCTCAAGACTAACTTTGTACCAAAGTTTCTTCAATTCTGCAGTCAAGTAAAGCTTTCGCTTTTTCTCAATCTTGGCTTGCATATATTGAGCACCCAACTCATGGTATCTAGCACCTGTGCTGAGAATCAGATATACAGCAGTTAATTGAGAGTGTGCAACCGCAATAAAGGCACGCTTTTTTCCACGTCTGGCACTGATACGATGATAACGTTCACTGAAGAAGGTATTCTTGGTACGGGTCGCAGCCCACGCTGCCTCTGTCAGGACAGCCTTTACTTGTTTGTTACCATGAGTAATTCTTCCGTTTTTATACCAGCGCTCTCATTATTGCCAGAGCAGATAGCTGCCCAAGATGCCAAATGCTTCTCGGATGAGAAAGCTGACATGTCAAGGCCAATTTCTGAAACGAGGTCCTCGACTACCTTGGTATTGAAACCAGATATCTCCTTTAGTAATTCTAGCACATTGTCATACTTGAATTGTTGCCACCATCACCTTCAAGTAGACGTCGATACCACAGCCTCGCTAGATCAACTGAGGGAATGTTACGTTAGTCATAATTGCTCAATGTTGGTTTAACGCAACAAAGACAGCATTTTATTTCCAATTTACATTCGCTTTGGCGAGATTTTTTAGCTCATGGATATTTCATAAGTCTATTCTTTTATACCTTAAGCATTCTATTTTTTTATTTATAATAAATACGACCAACATTATCATATTTTTTCAAAATCAAGTTCTATCATGAAACAAGAATACTTTATAAGTTACAGGTTCACGAGGGACGCCATAATTCTTAAATATATTCCAACAGGTTGCCATCCACATGGCAATAATAAAAATATGAGCATATTGTTTATACTTATTACCAAGTTGCCAAAAACAAATTAAAAGCATTGATGCTATAATCAGTTGATAAAACTCTAAGAACATTACAATTCGAATAAATAAATGGCTCGTATTACAAATCAAAAAATATCCACAACCATAAATAAAAGCAAAGAAATACCACAAATTAAAATACTTCACTTCACCTTCATATCTTTCTTTCAACAATGGTCCAAACCAAGTAACAGCTAATGCTATCAGAAAGTAAGATAATTGCATCGGGCCAAACGCTTTTGCTTCCTTAGTATAACCGCTTCCGGCTATTGTTGCAATTCTTTGGGTATAGTCATCATAGCCAAAAAAATCTGTTAAATTCTCGATATAAGTTACAAAGTCTTGTAAAATAGAAGTCATTCCTAAAAACAGACAAGCAAACAGCAAACAAACGCAAATATTACGATATTTTGTTATTTCTATAATTTTTGGGGGAATATATGCAAAGACAAACAGCGGCATTACCATTAAAGCAGAATGATGAATCAAAGATGCCAAGAACAAAGAAAGAAAAAATGGAATAGGCTTTCTTTCTATGATGAATCGACTTGCAAAGGTAAATATACAAGCAGCAGTAACTTGTCGCATACCATTCGTCATATCCCAAAAGAATGAACTACCAAATAAAACTATTGGTAATGCTGCAAGAATATAATAACTGCCTTTCAATGCCCTCACTAAAAAATATATCTGTACAAAAGCGACCAATCCCATACCAACAGTATAATGAAACCCGACCCTATGTATTGATTGTACAAACAAAACCCATAAAGCCTCTTCTAATCTACTTTTATCAATATGTCCAATTTTAAATTGTTGTATATAGCTCAAGCAATCAACTCCCACATTATATCTAATACCACATATAACAGTAAAGAATAACATGAAATACCAAATATAGTACTTAGATCCTAAAGACCCTTCACCATAGTTATTCGCAGTTTTGGCAAACCAACACATTACCCATGCGAACATTACATATATTAAGATATCAAATAGAAACATATTACCTTATTTTTGCATCTATGTATTTTTTCATATTTTGATATGCATGCTGCATTGAATAATTATTATCCAAAGGAACAGATACATGCATAATCTTTTGAATCCAATCTTCAACTGATGCAACAACATCAAAATTCTGCAACCTTTTGTCAGTATGATATGGATTGCGAGTTATGATAAGCGGCTTATGCAAACCTTCTGCATCAGCTATCGTTGATAAACCGACACAATAGTTTAACTTATCCTGCTTGAGAGGACAAACTATAGCCTTGGCATGCGCCATAGCTTGTAACATCTTAGGATATACATTGCCACTATTTTCCGTAATAATAACCTCTATATTAGGGATATTCTTACACTTCTCTTCAAGATCTTCATAGTTTTGTCCTGCATGAGATTTAGCAGTCATAATTTTCAACTTGGCACCCATTTTACGAAAAGCTTGTATTAAAGTATCAAAATCTCGGTTTTCCTTTCCTGTAGAAACAAAATAGCCTTCATCTGATGTATCTACTTTGCTGTAAAAATCCATATCTGCTCCCCATCCAGGAACAGAACATTTCTCCCTACATGTAAAACCACCTTCTATGGTTTCTTCCATACTTTTTTCGGAGAGGAAGAAAAGATGACTAACAGACATAATACAACGCTTATACAAGTATTTCTTCCAACCATTACAGTTCGGAGTATGATGCAGGTAAGCGAAGACAGGTATATTCAAAATATGAAATGACGACAATAGCAATAAGAGAACATGACAGCCAATATTTAAGTTTGGTATGAAAATCGCATCAGGTTTAACCTGCCAAACGAGTTTGAGGTCATTCAGTAAACTCTTTCTTTCCTGTTCCCAGACAACTTGCTTACCATCCTTCTCCATTTCCACAGCTCCATACAACCAATGAGATGGAACTTTTCCTTGCATATAGAGATTGTGAGTCTGAGCTTCACCAATATATAAAATTTTCATTTGCGAATTAAAGACTTTATAAATCGACCAACTTTATTAGAATTAAAGAAATATCCTTTTTTCATTTTCAACTTATCAGACCATGACATCCACGTTGCAGAATAGTGATGAATGGTATAAGTATGATCCGTAAGTTCCATTTTGGAACTCATAAACTCAATAGGACAGAAGTACTCCCAGGGGTAAACAGTAATACCCCCTACCTTTATTGGCTTATCTACATAAGCAGGCATTCCATGTTTGCGAAGCACCTTAGTTACTATAGGAACTATCGGAATTTGTTCCATATGACCATCAGGAAATACATAATGAGTATTTTCATAATACTCCATAACTTCTTTAACAATAGGATCGTGAGGTTCTACAGAAAATCCTAATCCGACATTTACCTGATCTTCGACACCAGGAGAAGAAACATGCTTCTCTACCGCCATCCAAGCACCAGCGGCATTAATATCATCCATGTTACGGATCACCTCTACATCTGTGTCAAAGTAAACTCCACCATTGTCATAAAGTATCTTTAGGCGTGCATAATCACTCACGTATGCATATTTTTTTACTTCATACGCTTCCTTTGTAAAAGGTATGATATTCACATCAAAGTTGTCTTCATTCCACTCCTTGATTTCATAATCAGGAAGAAACTTTTTCCAACTTTCTATATATCGCTGATATTCTGCAGGCATAGGATTACGTCCAAACCAACAGTAATGTATTATTTTTGGTATCATATTCAATAAAAAATATTTTCGTTCAACCTAAATATCTAATATGCATTTATGTTTTTCTTTACGATTATAAATACCTATAATTATGATATCCCTTCTATATTTATTTTAATATACTTCTGTTCTTCTACTGTATTTTGAACCCTCCAAAAATCCTCACGCCAATACCTATCCGTTTGCAACCAAGGTGTTTTTTTGAAGAAGAGAAAATGCAGATAAGGCAGCGATCTCCCTTTATAATCTGTGATACTACCATTCTTCACATCATAAATCCATTGTTCACCATCCTTAGGCTGAGGACTAGTCCAATACTCATGGAGCAATACATTTCTATGCAAAATCGGATTCAAAAGATCCAAAACCTTGAAGTAATGAATGCCCAAGTGGCGACAAACATAATAATGGATTCTACGAATCGTACGAAGATTAGGACATACTAGACTAGACCATTCTCCTTCATCCAAGGACACAGGTTTCTCATCTGTAATTTTTGACTTCCAATCCTTTATCTTAAAACAAAGATTACGATAATAATCATTGTTACGGCAAAAACAGCAATGGCCAGCTATATGATAGTTATGAGTAGTAATTACATCATAACGAGCCATATTCTTGTCATTTATAACCATACCCAAATTACCATAAACTAAATCCAAATCACCCATTCCCCAAAAATCATAGCCCTTAAGTTCTTCATGGTGAATTGCTCCAATGAAAGGTTTCAAGTCGGTAAGCTTATAGGGTTGTGGATAATGATAATCTACCCCTAATCTCTCGCTCACCAACTTGCAATAATCCCCGTATGAGCATTGGTGAAATATCGTATTATTATACCTTTGCTTAGGCAATGAACAATCTGTATAGAAGATAAAATCCACCATCAGATTACGCCCACAGGAATAGAGATATAACTCTATCCACCCAGGCCATTTACCAAAGTAAGGTATGATTTGTGCAACTTTATAATTCATATTTATAAATTTTATATTTCATAAAAGAATCACCACTACTCTATTTCGAGAAATATACAATTTTATTACTTAAATATATCATATAATTTATTTCTGAAAAGTGGGATACAAAAACCAGACAAAATACATACGGCTAGAGATGTTACTATATATACAGAAAGAGATTCTATTCTAACAAACTTCATTAATAGCCAAATTATAGAGAACTGAACCATCATTGGTACAATAGAATTACGACCAAAAAAGCACAATACTCGACAGGAAATCATCTTACAAAGCTCTATCACAACAAAACTACCCGCAATAGCTTCTAGATAAAATGCCAATATATTCTGTTCTATTAAATTAATACTCAAATTTTGCGGAGAATAGAATTTATAAAAAGAAAAAATCCATATAACAAAAGAAACTACTAATACTCTCCTATCACGTTTTTCTCGTTTAAGATAATTTCTTCCATAAAAGCCCAACAAATAGAAAGGTAAGCAAATACATGCCTGCCCTAAATACATTATGCTCATATGCTTAATGGATAGAATTACCCCCCCCATCAGACCGTCCGAAAACCTTGATTTTCTGCTGTTTATCACTGTTTTGAGGGCATATAAAGCCCTCTAAGCTAGTCTGGGGACCAGCTCTAAAATTTCGATTTCTAATAAAATTCATAATTGATGTGCTCAAATCGAGCGAAAATAAGTGATAGGAGGTCTAAAAATTAAGTTGTGGGGACCTCCTTCTTCCCCTTATGCCATCTTTGCGATCAATTGTGGAACGCCAAGCATAGAGATGGCTCTACGCATGTTATAGGAGAGGCAGATGAGGGCCATTTCGGCCTCCACCTTAACCTTCGTTTTCAATAAAAAATAATACGCCCCTAAGGTTCTCTTCATCGTTCCAAAAGGATGTTCTGAGAGACACATTCTTTGCGCCATCTTCTTCTTGTCTAAATGAAGTTTGTATGTCACAATCTTGTGTTCTTTAACTTCTCGTTTCATCTTAGTCTTAGGAGGTTCCTGGTCTTCCTGATGATTACTGGAGTCTACCTTGTAATTCTGAGCTTTCATCACGAGAGTATCCTTGTTGAAGTCTGCTTCTTTAAATGCTGCTTTAGTACACTTATGCGAGCATTTTTTGCAAGCCAACTTATTGCAATAACGGATACGGCCATCCTTCTTTAATGACTTCTGACGTAATATAGAGCCCTGCGGACAATACACTAAATTCTTAGCAGCATCTCTAACAAAGTAGCCTTGCAGCGCAAGCTGTTTGAGTTCCTCGTCAGACATTTCCTTTATATTACTCGGTGCCGTACATTCGTAGGATTTACGAACACCAATTTGGGGAGAGTCAAGGATGCCTGCATAGGCAGTCGGTATTTTGCCAGCCTTAAGGCAAGTTTCGAGATTCTCGGGCTTTTTGCTGTTTAGCATATCATCTGTTACGGTAGCTTCTACATATTCAAACTCTACTTCAGCAACATCATCGCCATCTCGCTGTATTACATTAGGGATGATTCCTGCAGCCAAAGCGTTTGCCATGTCTTTTGGATCTTGATAACCCTTGTCGGCAACAACTTCTACTATTTCATGTTCCAAATCATTCTTGGCCTCAGTCAGTGTTTCCGTAATTTCGCCATGATCAGTAGGATTGGTGGTAACATTGTAGGTGGCTATCAGATGACTGTCTGTCTCGACGGCTGTCTGTACATTATAGCCAACGTTAAAACCGTCATTGAACTTCATCAACTTAGAATCAGGATCTGTGAGTGAAAGTTGTTTCTCTCCACTTTCCTCCAGTTGATTACGATATTCTTTGTAATCCGCCTGACGGTTCTGAACCACCTCCAGATTAAGCTCGGTTTCATCCCTGCCAAACTTACGTTCATCATCGAAGTCGTTCTTTTCCAAATCCTCCAAGTACTGACGCTCATGCGCTTCAAGACGGGCAATACGATCATCAAGCTTATTGAGAGTAAAGTTGTTATCCTTTGAATTTACAGCCTTGAACTTACTACCATCAATAGATAAGTAAGAATGGCTGAAGAGTCCAAAGGAATCCAACTGCTTATTCAATGATTTAAAAACTTTCTTGATAGGCTTCAAATTATCCTTTCGGAAATCAGAAACAGTACGAAAGTCAGGGGTTACCTTGCTTAAAAGCCACATAACCTCGATATTGACAACGCACGCTTTGGCCAACTTTCGAGAAGAACGGATAGAATTGAAATAACCATAAATGAGTAGTTTCAATATGTCTGAAGGGTCATATGAAGGTCGTCCACCATTTCCAGGAGCCTCACGTTTAGTATGATTGAAGCCGAGTTCTTCTAAATCCTGGCTATCTACAAACGCATCAATGTAACGAACAGGATTATCCTGCTCGATGTACTCGTCCAGACAAGCCGGAAACAATACGTATTGTCTTCTATCTTCACCTTTAATGTACTTCATAAGCGATAAGTGTTTGATAGCTACAAAGTTACGAAAATATTTCGAGAAAACCAAAGATAAAGTGTTAACAATAAGAAATATTAGGAGACATTTTGGCTGCTATGAGTTTTCAGACAATCTCCCATAGTAATTAATAAGAAAAATAAATTTCTCCATCTTAATCGCTTTACCATTCCAACAATTAAAGTAATCCATAACAATACAATAAGAAACCATATTGTTGTTTGTGCCTTAAATGCGAACAAACTCCAGTTACCCCGAATTAGTCCATCCGTTATTACTCCATAAAAATAGAAAAAAGCACAAAATTTAATCAACAAGCATACTCGTTTCAACATTTTTTTGTCATCAACATTTATTGGCTCAAATATACCAGATAGCAAGAAGAACAAAGGAACATAGAATGAATTCAAAATACCATCCCAAGTCTTATATATTACACTCTGTGCAAGAATTTCACTTGGTATTATATGTGATGCAATAATAAGCATCATGCCAATAGCTTTGGCATTATCAATATGAGATAATCTCTTTTTCATCACAAATTAGCTATTATTTCACGGAGTTTATTTTCTAATCTTTCGTAATATCCCCAAATTACATCTTCTACACCTTTAACAAAACGATGCTGACATGCAAAATCCATGTATATCCTTTCATTAGAATTGAGATCAGATACAAGATTAACAACATCCTTATTATCTTTTCCCATATCAAAAAACACAATAGCATCTTGGTTAAAAACATCAGAATCTGGTTGATTGTTACTTCCCCAATAAATTGGGATACAACCACCTTGAATTGCTTCGAGAAGTTTTTCTGTTACATAACCGGGAGCATTGGAGTTTTCTGGAGTAAGATTAAATCGATAATGCTTTAACCATTTTACCTTATCATCTTTATAATCTGCTTTAAGAGTATCATTGTTATGCATCCAACGACCACAACTATCAATCGTATCAACAGCAGACAACTCATTAAAAATCATCTCACGCCCTTTGTCTCCATGACTACAAAGAAATGAGCAGAACTTTCTATTCTTATAAGACTTGCTTTCAGGAGCATTCCAAATTGTAATTTTCCTCTTTATCGATTCATAAGACTCCATGGGATCAAGAGCCCATGTTATCCAAAAAGGAATATGTAGATAATTGGCATGGTCAGTTATATCATCAAAACCAATTGATAAGTCAATACTTGGCTCATTCAGCATAAAATCATGCCACTCCTTACGAAAAGAAAGATTCTCTCGAGCAAAGAATATCTTTAAGTCACAAGGTTGATATTTGATAGCCCATTCTGGACCACAAATAGTAAAGACCCCAGCCTTCAATCCTGGTTTGTCTTTTAGCAATCCACGTCCCTCAATAAATTTGGGAAGCCACAAATCCTGCTCAAAGAAAGGAGGAAACCAATTATAAAGTTTAGTCTGATATGCTTTAGAAAACTGCAATCCCTTTCTGCGGAGTCTATATAAGTTATTATAATATTTTAATGTACCTATTCCTACCATTTTATGTAAACTTTATCGAATTGGATTGTTCATTATCATATTTTTAAATTTATATAAAGATGTTGCTATATGGTATAGACCATGATACGATAGCCATACCAAGATGCGATTAACCCTAGAAGTCTTTATTGCCAACAAATCCTTATTACATTCTGGATAAATGGAATAATATTCTCTTGACGTATAGATTGGATGCTCAAAAGCACCATATTTCTGTCCTAATTTAAAACTTTTTATCGCTTCATCTTTAACTGCGCTTTCAGGAAGTATCTCCTCCATCTTTTTAACCAACAAATCACCCTTTCTTAATCTTTCCTTAGTGTAACACCCAACAATACTATCATGTCCAATAGCACAATAGTAATGATAAAAAGCTTTATTCAAATATGCAACTTTTACCCATGAGTGAGATAAGATTTGATACCAGAAGAATAAATCCTCACAATAATCAATACCAGGAAAAAATCTAGCGCCAATCTTGTTGTAACAAACTCGTTTTACGAGTTTGTTACAACAGCTGCCATGCAGCTGTTGGAACATATCACGCATAACTTGCTGGGGAACTAAAGAAGAAGGTTGCTGTATAACATAATGCTGCCCATTATTATTATTTGTAAAATAATCACAAATAACAATATCGGCATCTTCTTTTTTAGCTTTTGCATACAATTCTTCTAACATTGTAGAATCAAGCCAATCATCGCTATCTGCATGAATTACATATTCCCCTTTTGCTTGCTCTATTCCTATTTGTCTGGCTGAAGCTACCCCTCCATTTTTTTTATGAATAACCTTAAACCGTGAATCTTCCTTATGATACCCATCTAATATATTACCAGATTCATCTGTACTTCCATCATTGATCATAAGTACTTCAAAATCTGACATGGATTGCTCCTTGATGCTATCAAGCATTCGCCCAATAGTTGCCGCAGCATTATAAACCGGCACTATAATTGATATTGCAGTCATAATTTAATCAAAAAAGGTGATACTTGTATTAATGGCTGCAAATCGATAAATCCTTTTTGATAATCATTTTTTGTGTTTAAAATATCATCTACAGTCATATCACTATGTAATAAAAAAGGTGACTTCCGATCTTTGCCTAAAGAAAGGAAAAAATCGTGAAATTTAAAATGACCACCTAACAACTTACCTGAAATCTCTAACCATAAATTTGGAACTCCATACGCTTCTGCAACAATTAAACCATGTAGCGATGAAGATGCAATATAGTCACAACTCGCTATTTGATCTATAACAGAAGTCCAATCATCATATCCTTCCATCTTAATGAAAAGAACATTAGGATCAGACTTAAGTCTAGATAAAACCGGGTGATTGAAATCATCATAATGAGGTATGATTCCCAGCTTATAGCGTTTCTTTTGCACAGAAGGTGTATATAGTCTAGGCAATAATAAAGCTGGATCTCCATAAACCTCAGGACAGTCTACACCTTGCTTTAAGAGCCATTGGCGCGTTAATGGTCCACGAACTGCTAATATTTTTTTAGGATGACAATACAAAACTCTACTATCATCAATCGTGCCACTTCCCCATACTATAGTATGTTCATTAGTCAACATTCCTAGCGTTGATCCTATAGCAAGATAGTTGTCTTTTTGCGACCTTATAGATAAAGTAGAATAATATAAATATGATAGCTTCCTATTCCAAAGCTTTTCTAACATATATATATTAATATCATCTCCCCAATTACGGTGCATCAACCTTCCATAAGAGTAATGTAGACAAGCATTAATACATATCGGATGGCAAAATACATCTATAAACGCCATCACTATTTTGTTAAAAATCACACTTAATCGTGATTGATTATAAGAAATCATACCTTTATTCATTAACATTTTCGACACCCTTTATATGGTAGTTTCTAAACAATTACCTTCCGATGGATTATCTTATTTATAATGACATCAATTAATATCAGAACCTTTCCCATAAGGGATATTTTTTTTCCCAAAATAGCATAACACTCTTGTGCATAAATATCCCTTTTAAGCACAGCATCAATAAACAATCTTCGTAAATAAGCTTTATAATTTTGCTTATAAAAAGCAACATCAAATACACGGTTAAACTTATCAATATCCCCAACAGCATCAATTTCCAACATTGTGCGAACACATTTGAAACATTTGTTATCGTTTTTAACTGAATTCACACATACATTTAAATATTTCTGAGCAGGTTCCCAATTTACTAATGCCGACATTTTTTCTAAACGACTTTTTTCCGCCCCTCCGGAATACAAATGCATACCATTTATGCTCATCTGGGCCAATGTAAACAAATCATAACGAGCAGAATAATTAATATCCATCAAGCTAAAATCTTTAGCAGGATAACCAGAAGAATATTCATAAATATGGATTCCTTTCTGAATTAAATATATACAAAACAAAGCCATAAACGTATGAGATGCTATATGAGAATAACCTCCATGCTTATGAATTAATAAATGTATATTCGACTCTATAAAAACAAAATTATAATTATACTCTGCAGCAAAAGATTTAGCCAAATCGAGGCGTCCTTTTACCAGTTCTGTACGCAATTCCTTACTACTTTTCATCGCTGCACCTACATTAAAAAAGCACAAAGTATTAAACTTCATGGACTTAGGAATTTCAGAACGAGTATTATCACATATTGTATATAAGGAATCTACGCCACAGGATATACCTGTAGCAACCATTTTGGGGATTCTTTCAATTTTTCTGGTCTATCTATGACAGGTGCTAAAATTTTAACAGAATGCAATTCTGAATGTATTCCACAAATGGTTGGTATATAGTGAAACTTCAAAACATAATATAGTTCAGAACTAATAGGATTGTCAGAAACGAAATCACAGGAGTTCTTCATTGCAAAAGGAAGGAATCCCAACACTATCGCATCAATTCTGTCTAAAGTTAAATACTGTAATGTAAATTCATTTATATTAATTATCAACTCTTCGTCTTGGTTGCCAATTTGAAGAGGACACGTAATACGACATCCAACTTGTTGATACTTTCCTATCTTAATTTTCATACTCTATATTTTTAATGTGAGGAGTGAACATTGGGTCACTCAAAATATCTATTTCGTTTAAGAAATTTCTTGTTATTTTTTTTATTCTTCCCCATAAAGTAAGCTGCTCAAAAATTGGGAAACGACTCTCTTTCCAGGGAGTAAGCTTCAAGTACTTTTTATAACTCCACCGATATGGATGCTGACAGTCTTTAAACCAAGGCTTGATTGGAGCAGCAAAATGAATAATACCAGGATGACGTTTGGATACATTTAATTCCGACAAATATTTATCAAAAATTTTGGGAGAACGCAAAAAGTAAAAAGTTGTCATATTCCAACGTATAGGAAGCAAAGCTATTTTATTTTGAAAATAACAAGCTAATACATCCTGCTCATTTACAATTTTTTCTATTATTTTAGATGCATACTCCATAATCGGTAAAACATGTTCCATTTTTCTCCATTTTATCAAATCACAAACCATTACACCAGAATTAATACAAACATCTGTAGTTTTAAGTTCTAAACGTGATTTGAATGCTATACAATCAGGGATATCTTCAGCTGCAGCAATCACTTTATCCTCAAGATTCCAAAAGTATAAAGACCTGATATCATCATTAACTATCATATCCCCATCAAGGAATAGGCATCGATCTTCACTAGAAGGTAATAGTTGAGGAATCAACAATTTAAAATACATAATAGGTTGCCATTGACCGATAGGAAAATCTCCAAGGTTCTCTATACTACAGTTTATGACTTTAAGCAGTGCATGATAGTTGTTACAAACCATCCTTAATTTCGCTTCTGTTGCTACTGATATACCATCCGTCAACAAATAAATGACAAATCGCTTTTCTCTGTTAGTGCAAAACAACGATGTCAACATCACTGCAGAATGTTGTATATATCGTTCATCAGCGACTATAACTATATTATAATGCATTTAAACTACGATTATTAAAACTATTTTTCCCTAAATTTCTTTAAATACTTTCCGACAACTTTACTCAATATCATCGTTTTTGTTTCTTTATTGAGTCCAAAAAGCCAAAGCACAACAATAGTACACATAACAGAAGATGAGCATACAACAAAAAAGCGCAAGAAGCCATCATCCATATGATGCTGAATGAGAAGAGGAATGATTGCGGCAACTACCACCAGCATGAGATTTTTACCTACAACCATGAAAGAATACTTCATTATAGGGAAATAATAATACTTATTGAGAATATACATATTCATAAAAGTAGCTAAAAGCATTGGTAAAATAGAGACCCAATACATATCTACAGGGCTACCTCCTAGTTTTAATACCAAATAACATAGTGGTAAGTGAGAAAGATAAATAGACGTAGACCAAATATTCTGTACCTTTACCCTTCCAATGGCTCCTATGCCATAATCCACCATATTATTGGAATAAGAGACGAAGCAAAGCAAAAGAGTAATTTTTATGAACGTTGAGGTATATTGAGGGACTTCTGTCAACCAAAGTTTTAATACAAAATCAATTTCAAGCAAAACAGGAACGAAGAATACAGATAACAAAAAAAGAGTTACTCGGGTAATATTGAAAATGAGATTCACAAATTGTTTTTTTTCGTCATTTGCATAATATTTTATCAATTGAGGTTGTGCTGCCATAATAAATCCACCAACAAATTGTTTTATTGTAAAAGTCACTGTAATTGCCAAACCTCGTGCAGCATTGACAGTTGTTCCAAAAAACATATTAATCAATATATTTACTCCATTTCCATTTAAAACCGCAGCTATATGTCCAACAGCAGTCCATCCTGAGAAGGTAAACATTTGCTTAAAAAGATTTCTGTCTACTTTCATAGAGAATTTACATTCTGAAAAATGACGGACGCAATACCAATGATTAAGTAAACGATTGATTACACTGCTTATCAGCATTAATGATGCATAAACAATAAGCTTATCAGCTGGCACCATAACCAGTAAATAAAGTGAAACCAATTTGAATACAACATCGAAAATGCTTAAATACGCATATATATCAAATTTCTCATGTGAGGTAATAGCTGCACTGTAAGGAGTCTGAGATATGGCAAGCAAACTAGACAATACAGATAATTGGAATACCCAGTTTGCAGCATAAAGTCTCGATGGATCTATGTTCATTTTATAGTTAACGAACCATATACCAAAACTTTCCAAACAGATAAATACGATCAAGACTATTATCAGGTGAATGGCAATAGCCGTAGAAAAAGTTCTTTTCAATACGAGCTGGTCACCTTTACCTATGCTTAATGCCAAGAATCGGTTTGTACTAGTCTGCAAAATACTGTTCAAAACTGAGAACATCGACACAAAACCTCCTACTACATTATATAGGCCATAGTCTGATACTCCCAGTTTTTCAAGTACTATTCTTGTGGTAAAAAAGCTGATGCACATCATCAATAACATTCTACCATACAAATACAAAGTATTTTTAAATATTCGCTTATTATTATCTTCCATTTAATTTGTATTGTATATATATCACAATTAGAGCGTCCCCACTATTTTACAAGCAGTTACACTTATAGTAAAAAAATATCACTCTTAGTTCGTTCTTAGATTGAAGGATTACATTGATGTAGTCCTTCTGATCATTTGATTTCTTTATAAAGAAACCAAACTAGTTATTCGTTTTCATTTCCATCCTCTTTGTTCCTTACCAAACTTCATTGCCAGAAGTATTGTCAGAACAAGAGTTCGACTTGCTTCCAAAACCTATAGAGATAGTTCAGTGCTTGCTACATCTGTTTAAGCATCTCATCCATCTTATTCGCCATCAAAATGCATTTGACTATATCATTAAAACGTAATCATTCTTTAGCCTGAAATACTCCTAACAATCCAGCCATTTACTATACTCATACCTTTCGCTACTAGAACTGTAACAAAAAGACCAAGCAAGACAAATAGCAAATCATTTGAAAAACACTCACGACATACTAACAGAGTGGCACCTTGAACTAGATAAACCTCGTAAAAATACCCCCCCAGACCGTCCGAAAACCTTGATTTTCTGCTGTTTATCACAGTTTTGAGGGCATATAAAGCCCTCTAAGCTAGTCTGGGGACCAGCTCTAAAATTTCGATTTCTAATAAAATTCATAATTGATGTGCTCAAATCGAGCGAAAATAAGTGATAGGAGGTCTAAAAATTAAGTTGTGGGGACCTCCTTCTTCCCCTTATGCCATCTTTGCGATCAATTGTGGAACGCCAAGCATAGAGATGGCTCTACGCATGTTATAGGAGAGGCAGATGAGGGCCATTTCGGCCTCCACCTTAACCTTCGTTTTCAATAAAAAATAATACGCCCCTAAGGTTCTCTTCATCGTTCCAAAAGGATGTTCTGAGAGACACATTCTTTGCGCCATCTTCTTCTTGTCTAAATGAAGTTTGTATGTCACAATCTTGTGTTCTTTAACTTCTCGTTTCATCTTAGTCTTAGGAGGTTCCTGGTCTTCCTGATGATTACTGGAGTCTACCTTGTAATTCTGAGCTTTCATCACGAGAGTATCCTTGTTGAAGTCTGCTTCTTTAAATGCTGCTTTAGTACACTTATGCGAGCATTTTTTGCAAGCCAACTTATTGCAATAACGGATACGGCCATCCTTCTTTAATGACTTCTGACGTAATATAGAGCCCTGCGGACAATACACTAAATTCTTAGCAGCATCTCTAACAAAGTAGCCTTGCAGCGCAAGCTGTTTGAGTTCCTCGTCAGACATTTCCTTTATATTACTCGGTGCCGTACATTCGTAGGATTTACGAACACCAATTTGGGGAGAGTCAAGGATGCCTGCATAGGCAGTCGGTATTTTGCCAGCCTTAAGGCAAGTTTCGAGATTCTCGGGCTTTTTGCTGTTTAGCATATCATCTGTTACGGTAGCTTCTACATATTCAAACTCTACTTCAGCAACATCATCGCCATCTCGCTGTATTACATTAGGGATGATTCCTGCAGCCAAAGCGTTTGCCATGTCTTTTGGATCTTGATAACCCTTGTCGGCAACAACTTCTACTATTTCATGTTCCAAATCATTCTTGGCCTCAGTCAGTGTTTCCGTAATTTCGCCATGATCAGTAGGATTGGTGGTAACATTGTAGGTGGCTATCAGATGACTGTCTGTCTCGACGGCTGTCTGTACATTATAGCCAACGTTAAAACCGTCATTGAACTTCATCAACTTAGAATCAGGATCTGTGAGTGAAAGTTGTTTCTCTCCACTTTCCTCCAGTTGATTACGATATTCTTTGTAATCCGCCTGACGGTTCTGAACCACCTCCAGATTAAGCTCGGTTTCATCCCTGCCAAACTTACGTTCATCATCGAAGTCGTTCTTTTCCAAATCCTCCAAGTACTGACGCTCATGCGCTTCAAGACGGGCAATACGATCATCAAGCTTATTGAGAGTAAAGTTGTTATCCTTTGAATTTACAGCCTTGAACTTACTACCATCAATAGATAAGTAAGAATGGCTGAAGAGTCCAAAGGAATCCAACTGCTTATTCAATGATTTAAAAACTTTCTTGATAGGCTTCAAATTATCCTTTCGGAAATCAGAAACAGTACGAAAGTCAGGGGTTACCTTGCTTAAAAGCCACATAACCTCGATATTGACAACGCACGCTTTGGCCAACTTTCGAGAAGAACGGATAGAATTGAAATAACCATAAATGAGTAGTTTCAATATGTCTGAAGGGTCATATGAAGGTCGTCCACCATTTCCAGGAGCCTCACGTTTAGTATGATTGAAGCCGAGTTCTTCTAAATCCTGGCTATCTACAAACGCATCAATGTAACGAACAGGATTATCCTGCTCGATGTACTCGTCCAGACAAGCCGGAAACAATACGTATTGTCTTCTATCTTCACCTTTAATGTACTTCATAAGCGATAAGTGTTTGATAGCTACAAAGTTACGAAAATATTTCGAGAAAACCAAAGATAAAGTGTTAACAATAAGAAATATTAGGAGACATTTTGGCTGCTATGAGTTTTCAGACAATCTCCCCCGTTTATCCATTACCCTGCATATAGGCAGGCGCATAAGGATATATGAAATGATGACAATAAAGATGATGTTACATATAAAATAAGAAGAATACATATACCTCCATTTATTAAAGAAAGGTACAAACTGCTGCACCATATCGAAATTCTTGAAGCACAAAAAAATCAATACAATTATACTCATCAGCACCTTGATTCGTATTCCCCCATGTAGGCTTAGCAAAAGCTTACTCTCCTTTATTTCATAGTATGCCAACAACACACCCATGACAAAGCATGGCAAGCCTAGAATATACCATACAGGACTCTTCATTGCTGCCATAACGCCAATAGCCATGCCAATAGCAAAACATAATACTATAGTAGCATTCCTAACTGAAAGATATTTATAAGCAACATAGAATGCTGCATACAGGACTATAATCTCGGTCACATACCATCCGTAACGTAAATTGGTATCTGATATGAACCAATATATGAACAGATTTCTCCAATCTACTTCTTTACCTACAACCCATTCTGCTACAACATATAATAACATCGCTGTTAAAGCAGGTACGATCAACTTCACCATCCGCTTCTTCAACCATTCTGTAGACAGAGATTTATTCTTTTTCAAAAAACCACACAACAATCCATACCCAGACATAAACAAAAAGAAAGACACACACAAAGCACCTAATGCAGTTTCTCTCATAAATATCTCGTTATGGATGCCATAGAAAGATGCCTGATGGCCTATTACAACAAGAAGAGAAGCTATAAACTTTAATAGTTGCGACTGTTCACGTTGCTGACATATCATATTTCCCTTTGCAGGCAATAACCAAATAAGTATTAAAAGTAATATTGGAAAAAAAATCATAATTCATTAATAAATATATGAACCACATTCTCAATAAAGTTCTTATTAGTATAGCATCCTGAGCCTCTGCCGGAACCGACACCAGACAGAGAACTGCAGGATATATATTTCAATAGCCTTTTTCTAACTACTCAAAACATTCAGCCTTAAACTTTTTATAATTTTTAGTTGAGCCGAATAAATTTTCAATTTCGTCTTTCTTATCCAGTTCAAATTCAAAGATTGCTTTTTGCGGATACTCATCAGGAATAATTATTTTTTCAAAGTCATTTACAGCTTGAAGATTCTTGCTTTTATGCTCCTTAAAGTAATTGATGATTTCTTCGAGGATTACACAGTCATAATTATTATATTCAAAATTACCTTCTTCATCAAATACAGGATAACTAACCACAGACAACAATACTAGTCGGTTCAAAGCCTTACGCGAAATCAGTATTTCAGATGCATCACATTTGTAATTCTCTACAAATTTAGCAAAGTTCTTTTTAAGTATACCTTCTAAGTAGTCTTTTGAAAAATACGTAAAATTATTCACTTTTTCTTGATAGAGCAATGCATTACAATATAGATGAAGACATAAATAACTTGTGATATTCAGTGCTCAATTCCAGTTTATTTTTGAGATAACTCTTTACCGACTCATTCTGATCCTTTAATAGAGGAATCAATCCATTCTCCAATATCGGTGACAATGAAGAGTGATTTAAACGTATAGATAAAGCATAAAAGATATCAATATATCCTTTTTTATCTTCCAAGCTAAACTTACTGAGATCTTGCATTTGCATTAAATGCCGCAAAGAAAACAGTTCTTTCAAAGTCAATTCCCTAATCTTCTGTTCAACTACATCTGGATTATTTCTATTCAGTAAATCAACGAACTCTGACTGACTGATATGATTCAATGCTTTACCAAAAGAGAAATACTTCACGTAGTTTTCTACCATGGCTACAGACCTTGAAGATACAAGGCGAGAGTTATCATAAGGGAAAATGATTTCCAGTATTTTTGTTTCAATTTTATCTTTTAGACCATCCTCCTGGAACTTCTTTTTCAGTACATACATTGGTACTTTATATCTAGGACTTTTCCTGGTATCAAAGAAATCGGACGGGGTATTCTGCAATCTGTCATAGTCGGACTGATTGTGGTATTTAAATAACTCTATCCAAAAATAGTCCTCAAAAAGGATTTCAAGTTGTTGACCGGTGCTATTCTTTTTAGCAAACTCCCAATCGAGTGCCAATTCTCTAGCAAATCTTTTAGCCTGCCTTATATTTCCTAATACTTGATCGATGATAGATGGCTTATTCCCATAAAGCACTTCAAAGAAATTATGAACAGGATCATCTTTTGCCATCTGTTCTATATCCTTACGACATTCCTCGTAATAAGGGTATATCATAAAAAATTCTGGCAGATAAAACTCAGCCATAAAGATTTTCTGCAAATAATCTTGTTCTATATTCTTTTCCTTCAGCTTTTCCAGAAGATAATCTCTATCACAGCCTACTACATATTTCAAATATGGGAAGTTTGCCGTATTTCTGAGAAGACCAATCACTGCAAGTATTTCATTGGCATCCATTCTATCTAAATCATCTACAAAGATGTAGATAGGTACTTTGATTTTTGAAAGAGACTTGATGATATGATCCTTCAATTCAGACAAACTGTCTTCCTGGGAAGAGAACAGATTAATGATATACTCTACTATCTTAGGTGCCTCTACCGAATCTAACAAATCCGAATATTTTAGTATCGGTTTTGTTAATGACGAGTCGTACTGCGTTAAAACATCAGTCAGGAGATTGAAGAAATCTATGTTGATCTGCTGGATATTCTGGCATTTCCATGGATTAAACCATATAACCTCTTGATTCTTTTCCCTTAATTTCGTCTCTATGTGTCGCAAGAACACCGTCTTTCCCGAGCCCCACTTTCCATAAAAAACGACAGAATAGGAATCTTCTTTATTCACTATTGCCTGAAACTTTAACATGAATTCATCGGCATATTGAGCACGGACAGAATCTATCTGGTGAGGTGATACGGTATCTATCGTAAACGGCTTAGCGTCGATAAGCTTAGGCTTATCATTTCGATTGAAAAGCCATCTCACTGCATCAGCAACAATCAATGCGAATATTAATATGGCTCCATAATGAAACAGAGGTATAGGAAACATTCCTACAGTTGGCGTCTGCCAATCATAAGGAATCAGCCATAAGACCTCTATTCCAAATATTTCGAGACATAACTTATTCCATGAAAAGTGATGATCTTCATATTTTCTGCTAGCAAAATATAAAAGAACACCTGTTATGAGTACTACGGTGAAAAGCGACAAGAAATCGTTGCCAGCATATGTTGTATATAATATTGTGAATATTCCTGTGAAGTTATCGTCGAGAAACATCGTTATCTCGCCATGAGCAAATCCATAGAATACTATAACCCAAAGGTATATGCTAATCTTTACGACTATACTATCTTTCATTACTTCCGGAATTAATCACAAAGTTCTGGGCAAGACTTGCGTTCCGCACATGACTATCGGATGCAATATTGGTGTGATATACTGATTAAAATCACGCATTATTTTAAGTTTTTATATTAGAGCATCCTGAGCCTCTGTCGGTAACCGAATTCCGATAGAAAGCTGCAGGATGCGATGTGGGTGATTATGTAGCGCCCACACTACCAAGCTACTTTTCGCTGTATAATCTTTTATTATAAAGCACCCTGATTCTTGGGGAGAATAGCTTTTTCTCTCATAGAAATCAGGATGCCATGGTGAGGAGGGAATGCTATTTTTCCCCTCTCAGGGGATGTAGTTTCGATACATTTGGGATTTAAAAAGATGAGGATCTTTAAAAATAAAATTATTTTTTTTGGTAATATGATGGAATGGAATTCAAAGATTATCTTCTTTAAAGACTTTCTTCTTTGAATTTACTTTGTATTTACTTCTTTGAATCTTATTCTTCTTTGATTCTTTGGTTTGGAATTTGAACCTATTTTCTAAAATCATCCTTCAATAGTCTTTACGACCCCTTCGGTTCCCCTTGTAGGGGACAGAAACCTTCTTTACCATTAAAGAAGGCTCCACCTCTCATCTCGGTCTTCTTCAATGGTCTTTACACCCCCTTCGGTTCCCCCGTTTGCGGGGGACAGAAACCTCAGGGAAGAAGAGAAAACCGCCCTACTCGGTGCTCGAACCGCTACGCTATAAGGTTGGCGGACCAAAGCGGTCTCGCCAGGTTATGCGGGATGGGACCGCCAGGGGTGGAAAAGCAATATGAGAGAGTTTAAAGCCTGGCGGAAGACTTTATGGCTATACCTTAGACATTTATTGACCATGACTTAAATGAATAAGATTTTAATGGCTATGACGATATACATCGCCAAACTGATATTCCACAAAAATGACTTGAAAGACATTCTCCTCTCTATAACCAAGGAACACATGATTGTCACCTGTTGCCCTAAAGAACAAGAGGCTTGACATTCCTTCGGGAACATGGCTTTGAGCCGCACGAGTCATATCACAGACATTCATCTTTTCCAAGCCATAAGAATGACGGGCAGAGACATTAGCCGTATTCCAATCAATGGAACTAAGTTTTTTCAATCTGTCAAGAAAAGAAATGAAAAATCCCGAGTCATTGTGACTGTCAACATAGCTATATGGGCGCAACTCAGAAAAACCAAAGACTATTCTGTCCCTGGTCTTACCAATTTCCGTAATCGAAGGCTGCCCCTTCTTAAAAGAAAATCTCTTTCCCATAACCGACAAGCATTACTGAATCTGGGTCTTGAAATAAGACATCATACTCTCTTGAGAGATAACTGTACCCCTGTCATGTGGCACAGCATCAAGCCAAGGACGCTCTGAATGGGTGCGATTCATCAAGCCTATGGCAGAAAACTCACGGTAGGCATCATATACCTCATTGAAGAGTTCCTCCTCATTCTCAGACAAGGAGACTGGCTCCTTAACCTCTGGCAAAGCAGAGGAACCATAGGCAGAATACTCGTCATACACAGCAGGCACAACAGGACCATACATCCATGCCTCCACGTCCTCGGCAAACAATGGTGTGCCAAAGAATGCGAGATGGAATCCCTGCTGATAATAGAGTAGCTTCTGCAACTTGAGATTGGTCAAACGCTCACCACCATTAGGCTCATCATTCTGAGCCTTGAATATCAGTTTTTTTGCTATATCTAATGCTTTGTATGCCATAATCTATCTCCTATTTTATTGTTTACATGGTGCAAATATAAGGGAAATATCTGGAATAGCCAAGGAATTTCTGGTTTTTAACACATCGATGTCCCACAGATTTCACGGATGAACACTGATTTTTTTGACCTGCTCGGTCAGATTTACACAGATTTTCTGGACCTGTGCGGTTTGGAGCGTGAACCCTATATACTTGTAACTTTGTATAGACAGCACGTGCAAAAGATGTAAAGAAAGGAATTACAGATAGTTACATCTTGTTTTTAACACTTGATATAGAGAGATTTCTTATGAAGGGGGTTCACATTCCCAACCCCCTTCATGCTATTTACTTCGCCTCCAACAAGCTGTCTACCAAAACGTCTACCTGTGGCTTGTCCTCTTCTTGCATGTAGGACTTCATCCAATTCTTCACTCTCACGTAGTCGTTCAATCCCAGATGACGACTGAAATCCTTCAGGTCACGGCTATAGGCCTTCGAAATCCCAAATACCTCACACAGACCCTCCTTCTTCAATAACCAATGCTTCTCAGCCTCGGTAAGAGCATTCTCGGACTTGTCCTCACTGTACTCGTGGCGAACTGCCCAGAAGAACTTGTTCACCAACTTGTTGACACTCACTTCGACGGAATCCTTGCCCGTCTGTAGTCGTAGGAGTTCTTGATTTCCTGCACTACAGATTTTAAAATCTGAATCATAAAAAAAATATTAAATTATGTTTAATCTGCGGATATCCGCATTTTAACATTTCAATTACTCTCGATTTGATTACTTTTGCAGCCAGTTGCAATCAAGCAGCCTATCCTAATGCCTAAAAATTAGGCGCCTGGATAAACATCTAAACTAATTATAGGATGAATCAAGACAATCACCTAAAAACGCAGCAGAATGCTGAGGTACTACCCTCTTTCTTCTGCACCATCGCTTCCAGCGAGAGTCATCAGCTCATCAACAAGGAGGAGCTCGAGAGAATCATCAAGTTTGATGCCATGACCAAAAACCGCACCGAACTCTACCGCAAACAGTTGCCCATCAGCAAGTCGCTCGCCGACGGCACCAAGATCATGATGCCGGGTATCACGGCTTCCGCCCTCATGGACGGACTGGGCAAGCAGATTGCCAACATCACCCAGCCTACCTACTGGATTGCCGTGGATATCGACAAGATTCCGGCGGAAAAGATGGATAGCGTCATCCAGAAGGCGGATGCCGACCCTCATGTGATGGCCAGATACATCACCGCCAGCGGCATGGGCATCCGACTCATCTGCCGTTACCTACCCATCGATGACGACGAGGTTACCGTGGTGGAACTCTTCGACGTGATGTATATCACCAATACAGCGTCCCCACTATATTACAAGTAGTTACACCTATCAGTTTTTTGAAAAAAAATATCTTTTGTATCGTTTTAAGGGTGAAGGATTGCTAAGCACACTCCTTCACCTCATCTGTTTTCTCAACATAGTAACATGGAAGCATAGACTTATAGTCCTTATCCCCATCTTTCATGCGGGTAAGGATATCTTCAATGTATCTTCCAAAATTTAAATTATTCATTTTGCAGCTTTCATATAAAGAATACATAAAAGCTAAGTTCTCCGCAGCCTCATGGCTACCAGCCTTGCCCCAGTTGCGACGCCCCATGGCGATATGGCGGAAGCATCGTTCAATGGCTATGTTGTGGATTTCTACATCACCATTCGTAAGGAAGAGCTGGAATGCTTCTTTATCATCAAGCACATAGTTGACTGCTCGCATCACCATCTTGCCATACTTCTTCGCGTCCTTCTCATCTTTCATTCTCTGCAATGCCTTCATGATTGACTGAACGACAGAACGACTAAATTGAAGACGGAATTCCATTCGAGCTTTACCCCTCTTGTTCTTCTCATTGGCAACCCTCTCTATATAGAAAAGGTAGTTCATGAGTTTGATGATGGTTCTTACTCGATGATCAGCTATGAAGGCATCAACAAAATAATGGCGAGCATGAAACCAACATGCCGAGCGTTTGATTTCAATACCATATTTCTCCTCCATACTCTTGACCACAGTCTCATAGAGCTTGGCTCTATCAGCTGTAAAGTACTTGATGTTCGAGTGCTCAAAGATTTGTTCCTCAGGAATAGTGTGGCTGCGACTTCCTTCACCATAGAGCATTACCACCATCTTCTTCTCCAGGGAGAGAGCTGCATGGATATATTCTACCTTATACTTGTCAGGCTTATCCTCTAGCAGATTACGAACCAGAATGCGAGTCTCATCATTATTGGTATAGGTTGATGACTTGACAACTTCAATCATTAACGAAAGAAGACGTTCACGCAGACCTGTCATAATTTCATGTATCCACTTATTTAGCGAGGACTGAGGCATAAAAGCCTCCATGTCCTTCAACATTTCCAAGATACGATTCTCACTTACATTATAGTGAATCTTCATATCGAAATAGAAACGGGCAAAGCTAGGGAGCAATGGATTCTTTCCTATGATATGATCAGGATGCTTGCTACACATTGGATCATGGCCTGGCACATTAAAACGACCAATCTCATATTCAATACAACCAGCAAGTGGCGCATAGCATTCATACATTCTAACCATCCAAATATCAGCACCACTCTCCTTGTCCTTTCTATGAATTAGCTTGAAGCCTTCCGGCAAGTTGGATGTATCAATACCCATATGGTCAAGAACCGGGATTGAAAAGACGTTGCGTTTACGCTTTGGCTTATCGTCCTTTTCAGCCTTCTCTTTCTTATTGGAATTAGGTAACTCCGGGTCCTTCCCTGTATCAACAGGAGTTCCATCAACATCCCCATTAAGCTCCTTTACCAACTTATTCGCCTCTGAAACAACATCATCAAAGCTCATCTCACTCATTCGACGCTCATCAAAATCAACTTGCCCCTTCATGTAGCTACTAGCATCACTGTTCGTCTGAAACAGTCTGCGCTGGAGTACTTGAACCACACTGAGCAAATCAACATTAGCCTGTTCACTGAGTTCCTTAGCTTCTTTTGCGACTTGCAATTTAGCAATGTCTTCCTTGGCTTGCTTCAGTTCAGCTTTTGTCTTCAAGTGGTCTTCACGCTCTTCACCAAGTTTTTTCTTGCAGGAGTCGAGTTCTTCCGAGATTTGCTTAATATTCTGCTTTTCCTCAATTAACTCTTCCCCCTGTTCACGAATACGATCCTCCAAAGACTCAATCACGGACTGATTGGCCTTTAACTCATCCTCATGCTTAGACATAGCATGCTTCAAGCGAGTATTTTCATTACACGCCTGAAGGTACAAATTTCTGTACTGATTGAGCTGGTTTAATATCATATTCTCTTGCTGTTTCATATGTGCAAAGATATGAAAAAATATTTAGAAATCAGCATTTTACAAGTTAAAGAACGTTTATTTTTTGAACTATTTTTCATCTGCTAACCAACTCATTTTCTGTTAGTTTTCAGCAGGTCTAGCTCACGCTTTTTCTGCAACAATTCTTCACTCATCCGTTCTCTTTCCTCACGAAGTTTCTTTGTTTCTGACTTTATTTCTAAGGTTTCCTGCATTATTGCCTTGCTCTCGTCCTTCAAAGAAGCCACAGCAGATTCCAAGGCAGCAGCCTTTAGTTCCAACTCTTTTGTTAGAGCTTGGTGAAAATCAGCCAAAGACGCATGTTGCTTAGAGAACAAACGTTCCACCTGATTTTCATCAAGACACTTTAGAGCCTCCTCAACTTTCTGCCAAGAGGCAACAAAGTCAGGATCTTCTGTT
>OWJF01000258.1_pt1 | contig 27028 bp, 20 predicted proteins | sample 1732941 | NCBI WGS metagenome assembly OWJF01 (sample SAMN05065770, study PRJEB22554) | human gut metagenome | biome: ENVO:2100002; feature: ENVO:00000062; material: ENVO:00002003 | host: Homo sapiens | place: USA
ACCAAATGGAAATGTTTACCGACTTCACGGGAATGAAGTCTCCTGATGCCAGCGGATTGCTAAAAGCAAGGGGACTCTGTGAAAAGGTAAAAAGGTAAAAAAAGTTTGCTTATTAAAATATATATTTATACTTTTCCCACAAAATATAAAATACCATTTTAATAAGCCTTGCCTGGAGGGCAATACACATCGCTTGCGATGTAGGTAACCGCGTACATACTCGGAACGATAGTGACGAGGATGTGCGCGGTAATGTGTATAAGCAGAAAGTAGTCTGGAAGGCTGTAAAACACTGAATAATAAAGCAATGTAAGGGTGAACAATTGTTTACCGGACAGTAATAAAAAAAATAATAGTCGTTAAGAAAAAATAACATTAAAAAATCGCCCCCCCCAATTAAAAATCACTATTTTTGCAATCTAAAAACGTATGTAACATACGCTACATGCCAAAGGAGCATGAATAAATAAAAAGCAGTAAAGACAAGAAACTCAGGATAACTCTATGCCTCTACAAAGAAAGAGGGTAAAATTGCCGACCAAGAAAAAGGTTGACAGGTAAAAAGAAGTAATACTAATACTACCGCTCAACTCAAGCAGCAGCAGTATATTTAAAAGATACATAATATCTTATGAGAAATTATAAAATATTACTATGTGTGTGTTCGTCGTTAATGACGATTCAACTTTTCGCCCAAACTGTAGCGATAAAGACTAATGCTCTTTATTGGGCAACCACTACGCCTAATATCGGCGTAGAAATGACGGTTGACAATAAGCATACCGCACAACTTTTTTATGGACTAAATCCATGGAAACAATCGGGTGGCGACCACTCTAAGCTCAGACATTGGAGCACAATGGCTGAGTATAGACATTGGTTTTGCCAGAGTTTCAACGGATGGTTTGTTGGTGCCCATGTGATGGGTGGCGAATTTAATGTGGAGGGTGTAGACTTTCCATTAGGCATGCTGTCTACCCTTAAGAACCATCGCTACGAGGGATGGTTTGCTGGCGGTGGCATTTCGTGTGGCTATCAATGGCCTATATCCCGACATTGGAACCTGGAGACTTCGCTGGGCGTGGGATATGATTATATCAAATATGACAAGATGAAAAGCGGAGCTTGTGGCAAGAGACTAAAGAGCAGCCACAAGAACTATTTTGGTCCTACCAAAGCCGCTATATCATTGGTATATGTGATAAACTAATACAGAGAGCACTCCCCTATTTTTTCCTATACATATTTATATATAAGAGCATAGATATGAAATACAATATCTTATTCATATTGCCGCTACTTACCCTTGCCGCAGCTCCATGCCACGGCCAAGGCTGTAAGGGTGTGTATATAGCCAACGAGAATATAAAGATTGAGAATGTGAGGGTTGAGAGCATGGGCAAAAAGGTGACCCTTGCCATGACCGTGAACTTGGACAAGCTGAAGATGGGTGCCAACAACCAGTTTGTGCTCACTCCTACCATAACTACAGAGAATGGCAAGATGGAGATGCCAAAGATGGTGATAAACGGCAGACGACAGCACATAATGAAGCAGCGCAACGAGCGGAAGGCGAAGGCCGACGAAGCGTATGTGGTGAGAAGAGAAAACGGTAAGCCTCAGCAAATAGAATATCTGCAATCGATGAGCTACGACAAGAAGTTGGGCAACTACAGGGTGAGCATAAGCGAAGACCTGTGCGGATGTGGCGACAGCCTGGGCAACAACCAATATGAGCTTGCCGTATATCAGCGTCCGAAGGCGAGGTTTGTGCGCCCAGAGGTGGTGGCAGAGAAGATACAGGAATTGAGCAAGACGGCTTATATCGATTTCCCTGTGAACCGCACGGAGCTGAACCCACAATATCGCAGAAATCCGGAACAGCTTGACAGCATAGTGAGAACCATCGATGCGCTGAAGGCTGACAAGAATATCTCCGTGGTGGGCATCAATATTCATGGTTTTGCATCGCCTGAAGGAAGATACGAGAGCAACAACCGCTTGGCGCAAGGACGTGCGCAAACGCTGACGGAATATGTGCAGCGCATGGTGAAACTCGACAAAAAGATATTCACCGTTTCGCATACTGCCGAAGACTGGGAGGGGCTGCGCAAATTTATTGCCGAGAGCAACATGGAGCACAAGCAGCAGATACTCAGCATAGCCAACGACGCATCGCTGAAGGAGGATGAGCGCGAGGCACGAATAAAGGCTGAATATGCAGAGGAATACAAATTTCTGCTTGCTGCATGCTATCCAGCCTTGCGTCACTCTGACTACCACATAAAATACAAGATTCGCCCATTCAACGTAGACGAGGCGAAGCAGATTATAAAGACTCGTCCGCAGCTGCTATCGCAAAATGAGATGTTTATGGTGGCACAGACCTACGAGCCTGGCTCAAAGGAGTTTAGCGAGGTGATGGAGATAGCGGTACGCATGTTTCCCGACGATCCAACAGCCAACCTCAATGCTGCCTGCACCCGCCTGAATGTTGGCGATGCTGAGGGCGCCAAGCCTTATCTTGACAAGGCGGGCAACAGTCCTGAGGCAGAGGCAGCTCGAAAGATATATGAAGAGATTAAATAAGAAATAATTATCAATAATCATTAAATTTTTACTGTTATGAAGATTTTTAAATTATTCCCTTTGGCATGCGCAGCATTGATGATGAGCGCATGTAGTTCGGACGATGCAAGTAATGGCGGTTCGACAGGAGTTAACGACCCACAGTATTTGTCTGTGAACATTGTGAATGTAGGTGCTACACCTACAGGACGTGCTGGTATTGAAGGAAGTTATGAGGAAGGTACTGCAAACGAAAGTAAAATCAACAAGGTTCGTTTCTACTTTTTCCATTCTGATGATACTCCATATATATTAGCAGGAACAACAGAGCCAAATGTTAACTGGCTTGAGGTAAATCCTGTTAATTTGAATGATGATGCCACTACAGATAATGGTATTGATAAGGTATCTGACGCAATCCTCGTTATTAAGGGTATTGATCCTTCGGCTCCTGCAAAGATGGTTGCTATAGCCAATCCTACAACTGTTACAGAGTTAGATAATAACAAGAAGTCATTGAGCGAATTGCAAGGTCCGATAGTTGGTACAACTTATTACAATGGAGACGGCTCTTCTGCAACAGATTTCGTGATGAGCAACTCTGTCTATGCAAGTGAGAACAAAACTGTTTTTGCTAATTCTATCTCTGGTTACGTTAAGCCCACTCAGGCAGAAGCTGAGGGTACTCCTGTAAACGTATATGTTGAGCGTGTAGCTGCTAAGGTAAGAGCTAAACTTTCTACAGCCCCTTCAGCAAAATTCGAAGATGGCGCATCTAAATGGGGTGCAGGTAAGAAGGGTATTAAGGTAGGTGAGTGCTTAGGTCACGATATCTATGCTGTTATTGATGGCTGGGGTCTTGCAGACGAAAATACACAGGCTTACATCAACAAGCAGATTACTCCAACTTGGACAAGTACTGATCTTGGTTTTGGCTCATTGCTTTGGACTACAGCCGATTATCATCGCAGTTTCTGGGAGACATCTGTACCATTTACTGCAGTAGGCAATGCTGTTAAAAATTATAATTTCAATCATTTTACTACTGCGTTCGGCAATTATATGTTTACATTGCCTAACACTTCTGATGTAGCTATTGCCACTACTCCAACAAATGCTAAGTACAATAATAATACACGTACCAAGTTCTTGGTTGCTGCTCATTTGATGTATGAGAATGGTTCAACATGGACCAATGCTGAAGTTTGTACATATAAGGGCATTGACTATCTTGGTGTAGACGTTTTGAAGAATCAGATTGCATTTGAGAGTGGATATTATCTTGAGTCAGCAACTGCTCCTGGTACTTATGAGAGAATCACAAAGGATGAAATCACATTCAACAAAGCAACTACAGGTGGCGACTATTTGGTAGTGCCAGCTCTTGTTGCAGGAAAGACATACTATAAGAAAGGTGGCACAGAGGCTGCTCCTACTTATACTGAAGATATAGCTCCTGCGATTTCAACAGAACCTGCACAGGTTAGAACTAACGGTATGGCATACTACTATATTCCTATCAAGCACCTTGGCTCTGATAATAGTATTGCTCAATATGGTGTAGTACGCAATCACCTCTACGATGTCAATGTTACAGGCATGGAAGGTTTCGGTACTCCTGTTTACGATCCTACATGGAATATCATCCCAACTGTTCCAGACGAAACAAAGGCTTTCCTTGCTGCTAAGATCAACGTCCTCCAGTGGCGCGTAGTAAAACAGGATGTAAACCTTGACCACAAGTAAACATTTCCCACAACTCTTTTTAGGCGGTATGGCTCTCACACATGGAGGGGGAGCCGTACCTCCTATATAATTCTCACACAAAACAACGAATTATGACAAACTTGACGTATATATTGAACAAAATGAAAGTAGCATCTATGGCTATGCTATTGCCCGTCATCGCAGGCTCGTGCTCGATGATGCACGAAGACTTGGGCGGATGTAAGCAAGAACTAAGGCTGAAGTTCAAATACGACAAGAATATGAAATTTGCCGATGCCTTCAGCTCACAGGTGAAGACACTATCGCTGCATGCTTACAACAAAAGCGGAGAAATGGTTTTCGACAAAACGGAAGCCGTAAGCGACATTGAGGCTGCAGGAGGATACATTACTCTCGACATAAAGCCATGCGTATACTCGCTACAAGTATGGGCAGAGGGCGAAAACGTGTATGACGGATCATACAAATATTCAACTAAAGGAAAGGCAGAAGAGGGCATTGGAAACCTGGACTGCAAGATAAACAGAGACGGAAGAAAGGTGGACCACGACCTTAACGCTCTGTATCACGGTATGATGGGAAACGTAGACCTGAGAATGGACGACTACGGGGTGAAGACATTCACCATGCCGCTGACTAAGAATACCAAAAACATAAAAGTGGTGATACAGAATGCCTTGGGCAAAAAGTTGAAAGCAAGCGACTTCAGCTTCGAGATTGACGACGACAACTCATGGCTTGATTGCTATAACGACAATATAAAAGAAGACTCGATAACTTATCGCCCATGGTCGCAATACGACGGCATTGTGGGCACAGAAGAGAGCGAAACACAGGTATCGGCTGTGGTGGCTGAGATGACTGTGAACAGACTGTTTGCAAACAAAAACCCACGACTAAAGGTTTATAACAACGAAAATGGAAAACTGGTGTTCAACATTCCGCTCGTAGACTATGCGCTGCTCGTTAAGGGCAACTACAACAAGGCTATGACCGACCAAGACTATCTGGACCGCCAAGACGAATATAGCTTCGTATTCTTCGTAGACGACGGCTTGAACTGGCTTAGCGCCTCGATATTCGTCAACTCATGGAGAGTGGTGTTGCAGAATGTGGACATGTAAGATTAATGTAAATGTTATTATATAGTATCGACAAGTTTATTCATAGGGTTGCCTACATCGTCATGGTGGTGATGGTGATGGCAGCTTGTTCCGACAGCGACGATGATGCTGTCGGAACAGAAGACGTGTCGGTGGCTTTCACCCTTACGGTTGCCGATGCTGCATCTACACGTGCCGAGAACGATGGTTGGGACGATTATGCACCAGGACAGGATGGTATACTGAACGAGAATTCGATAAACACCAACGACTTGGTAATTGCAATATACGATGATAAAGGCAATAAGGTGGACGATGTGGAGGACTTGCGTGTTACTACTGTTAGCGATCCAAGTGTTGCTGGAGCTACTGTGTATGCCATTACTGGTGTATGGAGAAACGCTAAGCCTAACGTAGACAAGGCTAAGAGAATTATGGTTGTTGCCAATAGCAATGTCTCTACATGGGGCGACCCGTCGACGTTGACTTACGACCTATTGCCTGGAGAAAGAAAATATATACCTATGTGGGGTGTGGTTAAGATTCCTGCCACATTGACGTTGGGCAAACAAAACCAGTTGCCTAATATACAGATGCTCAGAGCTATGGCAAAGGTGAGCGTGAAACTGCGTGATGATATGACAGATTATGGCTACGCTATAGGCAGCATGACCGTGAACAACTATAACACCAAGGGATATTGCGTGCCAAAGACATTCAACGAGGTGGATAACACTTCGGAAGTGCGCTTCGCAAATTCGCTGAATGTTTTGGATAGCCATGCCGACAAAATAGCCCTATCTACCACGGCTCCGCTATACTTGCCTGAGTACGACAATTCGGGTACCAATCCTACTACGATAACCGTAAACCTAAATCGCAACGGAACACACGAGGGTACGTATACGCTGGAGTTTCGCAACTACAACACGGATGGCAAGCCTACAGGCACGCCCTACCCTATACAGCGCAACCACTACTATCAGTACTTGATATATAAGGAGACAGGAAAGATTATCGTTACGTTGCACGTAAGGAAGTGGAATAAGCGCGTATACGACGAAGATATAATAATGTAAAGAATATGAAGAATATTTCGCTTTCGATATTGACACTCATAGCAACTATGATGCTTTGCTGCTGCTCGGCTGACACTAATGAAGAGTCGGCAGAGGAGAGCAAGCCTGTGAGCGTGCGCATAAATATTTCTGCATCTGCAGGCGGAGCTTTGTCACGAGGCAGCGGAGGGCTGGAATGGACCGATGACAATGCCGACAATGGAGAGATGATGAAAAATTGCTTCGTCATTATCGTGCAGAACGGCATTATCAAGAATCTGCTTGTTAGCGAAGACTATACTGAGGAGAAAAGCTGGGTTGGAACGCTTACGGCAAAAATAAATCCAGGCGAGACTACTTTTTATTCGTTTGCCAACATGAAGCCGGAGGATGTGGGAATAAACTCGAAAATAGACTATTCCACCACCAACACTCCCCTACCTACAGGTTTCGACAGCAAGCTATATAGCGTGAAAGGCAATGTGCTTACGGCAGCCGACTTTCCGAACGGAATACCTATGAGCAATAAGCAGACCATAGAGATAAAGAAGACTACTGCCGACCTGAATCTCGAAGTGATAAGAATGGTGGCTAAGGTGAAGCTGAAGATAACAAACGACACGCCAAACGAAATAAAGTTGAGAAGTGTGTCGCTAACAGATATTACCAAGAACGAGGCAAACAATCTGTATCTGCTGCCTGGCAAGGATAATGGCACAGCCGTGGAGCCAAATCTAAATCCATCGGCATCGAAGGAGGACTACGTGATAAATCTCACCCCTGAGGTGGTGGTGGGGGCAAAGACTAAGACTCCGAAAATAATATCATTCTATGTGAACGAGTCGGTAGCAGAGAATCCAAACTATTTTGTAGTGGGCGTAAAGACCGACCATGCCACGATGAACCTACGTGCAGCACTATCAAAATGGAACACCATATCACGCAACGACTATTTGGAGATACCTATAAAGCTAAACAACTATAGAGTGAGATTTAAGGTGGAGCAGTTTACTGCTATTGGTGTATTGCCCAAAGTGGAGCAAAACGACGAGAAGCTGACCATAAGATTTAAGAGCTATGGCGAGTTTCATCTTATCCCTTATGTTGTGCGCTTAAGCGATGGCGTAGAGCTGACTCCGGGTACAGATAGCGCAAACGGATGGTTGTTTGATGGATGGCAAACGCAGAAGATGGTGCCAGATGGTGGTGAGGGAGTATGTATTTACGACCGCAAGCCTGTGGCTGTGCCATCACGAAAGACCATAGAGGGCGTGGTGGGCAATCGCAATGGCTATGCCATTCACCAGCTACTGATAGGCATAAAGAATTTGGAGTATGACATTCCGTACAGAGTGGAAATAATAAAAGAATAAATCTGCTTAATATATGATAAAGAGGTTTAGATATATATATGTATACTTGATAGCGGTGTTGGCATGTTGTGTCAGCACAAGCGTTAGTGCCCAGAGTGTGTTTGCGCATTATAAAGGCGTGAACAATCTTCCGTATATCAGGAATCCATATGGTATAGAGATGCAGCAGGTGCATGAGTATGAGTATACTTACTATGTAACGGGAGGTAGTGAGATAGACTTACCATTGCCATTTGAAAATTATACCACAGAAAGCGATAAAGACAACGAGCCTAAAGGCTACATCAGATGGTACGACTATAAAACAGACATGGCTCATCCACGACTCTCTAAATATAACAATACAAACTTGGATGAGGTCAATGACGAAAACGGCAACGCGCGTGGATTGTTTGCATGGAAAAATAAGAAAAACGACGAACCTTATGGTCCAAGCCATAATAGAGTTGGTGTGAAGTATACTGCGCCTACCGATGCCAATGACGCTACATGGAAAGGTGAAGATGTGGCATGCGACGTGAGCAAATATACAGACTTTGATCCTGTGACACGTTTCTACCTTTTCCAATATTACCAAGATTTCCGACATGAGCCTACGTTGCAGATACGCTATATCTTCCATATTCGCCCGGCAAAGGCTATGGCAGAGAATATCGTAAAGACAACCTCCACCGACCTTCGCACAGCAGACTCTGACTTGACGATAGAGGACAACCACCGTATTGTGTTTGGAGCAAAGGATGGTGATGCGAAAATGTCGGTACGCGTAAACTATAAACCGAGCAATTATTTCTTTTATCCTCTAAAACCAAAAGATGGTAAACAAAGGCATCTTTTCTCTTCGGACGAAGCGCATAGCATAAAACAAGCCGACTACGACAAGAGCACACTATATAATGCCAATGGATTTGTATGGTATGCCTATGACGAGACAAAGACAAAGTATACTGTGTTGTTATCACGTGGTACTGTACAATTGCACGATTTCACTTCCATGAACGTATTAATGAATAACGGAAATGGTTGGAAAAACTTGGATGGAACTCCTACTACGAAACCAAATATAAAATTCGGTAGTATAGTGTATCTTGTGGCTTATGCCTACTATTATGAAACAAATAATGCAGATAACTCTATTAAAGCTCCAATAGCCAGTTTTGAGGTGCTCTATCAGAACACTTATCCAAAGACGATGAAGCAGCTGACAGATGATGGAGACAATGAGCGTACACTTGCCTATTTTGAATCGCACTATAAGCAAGCCACAAAGCCTATATCGTTTGACGACGATAACGACCAGCTTACCGTGGTGGCTCCTACAAAGGAGAACAATATGGCACATTATGCCTCAAGATGGGACAGACGTGCATATAGCTTTGTATATCCACAGTTGCGCGACCAAGCATGCCCTGGTAAGTACGCTTTAATACATGGCGAATATGGATTGTTTAAGAGTGCGAACTTGGATGGAGTATCAGACAAGAAGCAAACTACAGCGGAAGGAAATACTTTATACAGTTGGAATGCTCCTAACAGTCCTGTGCTTTATGATCGTACTTATGCAATAACCAACGGCAAACAGTATGGATACTTCCTCTATGTGGATGCATCAAACGAAAGCCGACAGATAGCTTCTATCGACTTTAAGGCTGACCTTTGTTCGGGAGCACGTCTGATATTCTCGGCTGCGGTTACTGACTTTACAGCTTCTACTGCTTCAGTACAACCTCAGGTGCTGTTCAAAATCTATGGCATCATAAAGGATGAGAACGACAAGGTGACTCATCAGCGACTGCTGACATCATTCACATCTGGCGACTTTGCCTCTAACACAAAGGGTGGACGACAGTTTGGTACTTGGTTTCAGGTGTACAGCCGAATTGTGATGAGAAAGAATACGGGAGTGGAAAACTATTCCGACTTCCGTATTGTGCTCGACAATATGTGTTCGGGTACTTCTGGTGCCGACTATGCCATTGACGACATTCGTCTATATATTCAGCATGCAAAGGTGGACGTGCTGCAGAATCAGCCTGCTTGTCCTGACGCTACTAACGGAAGTGTGGCTAATTCTAATATCACACTCAAGATAACCTCACACTACGAAAATGTGCAGGCTATAACAGGTGTGGGCAAAGAGTCGAAGTTGTTTTATCGTATATCCGATATGGATGGCAATCCGTTTGCGGGTATCGACTATAATGGCGATGGTACGGCTGACGAATATGGCGTGGTGACTATTCCTGCCAAATACGATGCAAGTTCAAAGGCGTTTGAGATAGACCCTGAGGGACATGTAATATTGGTGATTGCCAACAGGCACTTCGATTTGCCTTTGGGAAAGAAGTTTTATGTTTCGGTGGCTTATCCTGATGCTGATGGCAATCCCGATGAATGGGGTAAGTATACTGATGCATGCTCTTCGTATAGCGAGGAATTCAGCATTGTGCAGCAGAAGGTGGCTATATCTGATGCCAACGGAAGTGTGGTTACTACGGTGAGAGTGTCGTGCGACGGCAATAGTACGCCTGATGTGGATATTAATGCAAAGCTTGAGACTGCCGACAATGTGGGCGGTGGCTCTATCTTGCTTAATAACGTGAAGTTCGACTGGTTTGTGGGAACTCCAGATGGCGCAGACAATAAGTTTTCTTCTATCACAGACTTACAGCAGGCGTTAGGAAACTATCGCGCTATTTATAAATCTGCAACTTATCTTGTACCTGCGTTTAGAGATAAGAACGCCAAAGATTATGATCTGCTTCAAAAATATATCGCTGGCGTAGATGGCGAGGGAACATTGGTATTGGCGGTAAGCAACAGTCTTACGGGGTATAAGTTTAAGCAAGTGGGAACATACAAGATAGCGGCTGTTCCTATTGCAACTTCAATACAGCAGGGAACCGTGACTTACGATATATGTCCAGACCCTATGTACTTCACTATTCGTATTGTGGAAGATGGTCCGAAGCTTATTCTTGGTTTCGACAATGTGGCTTATCCTACCGACGACCGTACCGTGCGCATTGGTTTGCCGCAGATAAAGGAGATGCTGAACAAGGGCGAAAATGGCATGCTGATATTGCCGGTGGCTGATCTTAATAATGGAAAAGACAAGAATATTGAGATTAAGTTCCGTGATACATCTAACGTATTTATCTCAGACAGCAACGACCCTACTTTCACTTCTACAAAACAGATTATTGGAAAGCTGAAAGAAACTACTCTGAAGACAGGAGCTAAGGAAATAGGCTTGGTGTTTAACAAGGATGCCTTGACTACTTTTCATGAAGGATATTGGTATGAGCTGAACTTCTCGTATGAACTGCATAACAGTAGCACGACAGCTGCATGTCCTGGCGATTTGTTTATAACGTTTAAGGTGGTGCCAGAGTATCTTACATGGTTTCCTACCGTTGCAAACAAGCTTAATGCCAACTGGAACAACGACCTGAACTGGAAGAGGTCTACTGCAGCCGAGCTATACGATAAAAGCTATATAGACTATGGTGAGGCTACTTATGGCAATACAGCTAATAGCAGCTTGACAAGACAACAGGCTTATACGCCAATGAAATTCTCGAAGGTTGTTATACCTGAAAATAAAAGGGTGTATCCGGGACTTGGCAATATCGTTTATCGTGCAAGTAACAAAATAGCTACGAAGTTGACAAACTTTAAGGGCGAGGAGGCTACATCGGGTATTGCATACGACTTTGTGGTGTCATGGAACGACAATACTGCCGACCCTGACGACCATTCTACAGACGGAAAAGGAAAATTTAAGTGTGAGACTTTCCATGGTAATCTCTGCGACCAGATATTCTTCAAGGCGCAAGCTGAGCTGCTCAATCAGCCATACCTTATATATAATAAGGCTTTCGTGGAGAAGGAAGTGGAGAGCAACAAATGGAATCTCGTATCGATCCCAATGAAGAATATTTATGCCGGCGACTTCTTTGTGCCACAAACAACAGGCAGGGAAGAGTCGAAGACTGCTTTCTCGGCAATGAACTTCGATGAGACTTCTGATAATCGCGTGGCAGCCCCAGTGTATCAGCGCAATTGGGATAGCAACGAAACGCAGATAGTGGATGGAGGAACTCAATATAAGGTGCACGATTTTGATGGCAATAATATCAGCATAGAAAGCATATCGGATGCTTGGATGAATGTAGAGTCGCTATATTGGAGCCATGTATACAATAAGCTGGACGAGAATTATTCTGAAGGCAAGGGCTTTGCTCTAAAGGCTGGCGACCAATATAAAACGCTGTCGGCAAAATGGCTATTCCGTCTGCCTAAGGAGGATGAGGAATATAAATACTTCAAACCAGATGGAGGGTATTCTGACTTGAAGGTTTCTGTGCCAAAGACTGAAAAGTATATGCTAAATGTGCCATACTCTAATGAGCCAAGTTTGCTGGGAGAATTCTATCAGCCGCTCACAGACAACACTCATAGCAACAACCTATACTACATAGTGGGCAACCCTTATACTGCTTCGCTTAGTATGTATCGTTTCTTGAACGGAAATCCAAGTTTTGAGCGCAAGGTGTGGACGCTGGATAATGGAGTGCTGAATGCGCATAGCGTGCCAGAGGGTACATACAACCGCAGTCAAGATTATATCATTGAGCCAATGCAAGGCTTCTTTGTGAAGGTGAAGGAAGGCGCAACGGTGAACCAAGCTTACTTTACATTGATGATGACTACAGACCGCTGGATATCGGGTGGTTCTGCAATATCTGAGACACCAGCGAAGATGAGCATCAATGTGGTAGAGAATGGTAAACGAATGGCTATGGCAAAGGTGGTGGTGAAGGATGATGCCGATGGCGACTTCAACAACGATGAGGATATAGAATTGCTCAACAACACAGAGCTGGAGGATATTCCACAGGTGTACACCATAGCTGGCACTCAGGCTGCTGCGCTCAACGCTTTGCCAAAGATTGGCATCTTGCCATTTGGAGTGATAGCAAAGGAAAAGAAGATGGTGGCTGTGGAGTTGGAGGCAAACAGGTATCTCGACGCCCCACTCTATATTCTCGACGCCAAGACTGGCACCTATACCCCAGCCGACCATGCTATAGAGATTGAAGCCAACGAGCATGGCAGATATTATATCACTACGGCAATGTACAACATCGAGAATGACAGCGAGGAAAACACCATACGCTGCTTCTCGCCTCAGAGTGGCACTATCACGGTAAGCTCGCTCGCAAGCAATCTTGCCTCTGTGAGAATCTACACCATCGATGGCAAGCTCCTGGCTTCTGCCTCAGGCATTAATGCCACATCATGGCAAAAGCAAGTGGCTACGGGACTATATATAATAAAGGTAGCCACGGAGGATAAGAAGGAGAAAACGGTGAAAATGAGGGTATAAAAAAAGAGCATGTTGCGTTTGACATGCTCTTTTTTTTATGATTTAATCCGTAAGTTATAGTCAATACTCTCACCCCTCAAGTCTAATTACTCCCCTCTCTTTTGGAGAGGGGCTGGGTGTGAGGCCTTTTTAGAGGCTGGGGTGAGGCTTTTTACAAACGCTCGTGAGCCTGACGTGCGATAACGTCGAGCTGCTGCTCGCGAGTAAGGTCGATGAACTTAACAGCGTAGCCACTTACACGGATGGTGAAGTTAGCATATTCTGGCTTCTCTGGATGTTCCATAGCGTCCTTGAGCTTGTCTACGCCAAATACGTTGACATTCAAGTGGTGAGCACCCTGTGAGAAGTAGCCGTCCATAACGTTAACCAAAGTGTTAGCACGCTCCTCGTCGTCGTGGCCAAGAGCATCAGGGTTGATGGTCTGGGTGTTAGAGATACCGTCGAGAGCATACTCGTAAGGCAACTTAGCTACAGAGTTGAGCGAAGCCAACAAACCATTCTTCTCTGCACCGTAAGATGGGTTAGCACCAGGAGCAAGAGGAGTACCAGCCTTACGTCCGTCAGGCATGTTAGAAGTAAACTTACCATAAACCACGTTAGAGGTGATGGTGAGGATACTTGTTGTAGGCTCAGAGTTGCGGTATGTGTGGTGTTTCTTGATCATTGCCATGAAGGTCTTGAGCAACCAAACAGCAATCTCGTCGGCACGCTCATCGTCGTTACCATAGCGTGGGAACTCGCCCTCGGTCTTGAACTCGAGTGGGAAACCAGTCTCGTCGCGGATGATGTTGACCTTAGCATACTTGATAGCAGAGATAGAGTCGACAACGTGGCTGAAACCTGCAATACCAGTAGCGAAAGTACGACGGACGTCTGTATCGATGAGAGCCATCTCAGCAGCCTCGTAGAAGTACTTATCGTGCATGTAGTGGATGAGGTTCAATGTCTTGACATAAACAGCAGCAAGCCACTCCATCATATCCATGAAGCGAGGCATGAACTCTTCGTATGTCAAAACGTCGCCTTCTACTGGACGGTAAGCAGGACCGCACTGCTCGCGAGTCTTAGAGTCTACACCACCGCTGACAGCATAAGTGAGACACTTAGCGAGGTTGGCACGAGCACCGAAGAACTGCATCTCCTTACCAGTCTGAGTAGCTGAAACGCAGCAGCAGATGCTGTAGTCGTCGCCCCAGACAGGACGCATCACGTCGTCGTTCTCATACTGGATAGAGCTTGTCTTAACGCTAATCCAAGCAGCGAAACGCTTGAAGTTTTCAGGCAAACGCTTGCTATAGAGCACGGTGAGGTTTGGCTCTGGTGAAGGACCCATGTTGACGAGAGTGTGGAGGAAACGGTAGTCGCTCTTTGTTACCATCGAACGTCCGTCCTGACCCATACCACCTACTTCGAGAGTAGCCCAAACTGGGTCGCCGGTGAAGAGCTCGTTGTAAGAAGGGATACGAGCAAACTTAACCATACGGAGCTTCATTACCAAGTGGTCGATGAGTTCCTGTGCCTGATCCTCGGTGATGACACCAGCCTTGAGGTCGCGGTCGATATAGATATCGAGGAATGTAGAAACACGGCCTACCGACATAGCAGCACCATTCTGAGTCTTAACAGCTCCGAGGTAGCCGAAATAGAGCCACTGAACAGCCTCGCGTGCGTTGGCAGCAGGACGAGAGATGTCGAAGCCATAAGAAGCAGCCATCTGCTTTAGACCGTTCAAAGCCTTGATCTGCATTGCTACTTCCTCGCGAAGGCGGATTACATCGTCGATCATTTCGCGATCGCCCATCTCAGCGAGGTCACGCTTCTTGTCAGCGATAAGGTAGTCGATACCGTAGAGAGCTACACGGCGGTAGTCGCCAACGATACGTCCACGACCGTAAGTGTCAGGAAGACCAGTAAGAATATGATTGTGGCGAACAAGCTTCATCTCAGGAGTGTAAGCATCGAAAACGCCATCGTTGTGAGTCTTTACATAATGAGTAAAGATGTCATGAAGCTCCGCTGCTGGCTGGTAGCCATAAGTGGTGCAAGCCTGCTCAGCCATCTTGATACCACCATAAGGCATGAAAGCGCGCTTAAGTGGCTTGTCGGTCTGCAGACCTACGACAGCCTCAAGATCTTTGAGATTGTCATCGATATAAGCAGGTCCATAGGCATTGATGCCGGAAACAACGTTTGTTTCCATGTCGAGCACACCACCCTTAGCTCTTTCTTCTGCCTGCAATTTCTGCAGCACATCCCAGAGCTTGCGTGTAGCCTCTGTTGGTTCAGCGAGGAACTTTTCATCTCCATCGAACGGTGCATAGTTGTTCTGGATGAAATCTCTAACATTTACTTCGTCTTGCCAAAGGGACTTCTTGAATCCCTGCCATTCTGTTCTCATAAATGAATAAAAATTATTGTTTGAAATGAGTTATAATAGTATTAGAAAATACTCTTATCCTAAAAAATGTGATGCAAAGATACAACATTTAATTAATATTTCAGAAGTATTTTCTGCATATTTGCTTTTCAACGCTATAATTACCTATTATAGAGGATGGCGGCAGAGGAAGATAGATATGAAAAACAGAGGGTGATGAAAATGAAAAAAAAGGAAGATGAAAAACAGAGGGAGATGAAAAACAGAGGTGATGGAAATGAAAAAAACGAGGATGTAGAAGTACACCCTCGTTTTATATTTTGCTACTAATAAATAGCTTATTTGCTGTTTTTCAAAGCTTCGATAGCAAGCGAAAGCTGATCTGGACAGCTTGTAGGCTTATTGCCACATGTGATTCCACGCAGTCTGGCAATAACCTCGTCGGCATCCATGCCTTCTACGAGACGCGAAACGCCACAGGTGTTGCCCATGCATCCACCAACAAACGAGACATCATGAATTTTGTTGTCATCGTCGATAGAAACATTAATGAACTTGCTACATGTGCCCTGAGTAGGATAACAGATATTCTTCATACTTCAGCTTGATTATTTTGCATTTAATGCTTTAATGTTCAGCCTGTTAAGCTTGATTATTCTGCGTCGTCAGCAGGCTTCATGTTTGTATAAACAGTCTGCACATCGTCGAACTCCTCAAGACGCTCTACCATCTTGTCGATAGTTTCGCGCTCCTCATCAGTTACATCCTTGAGGTCGTTAGGGATGTAGGTGAACTCAGCACCAGTAACCTCGAAGCCCTCAGACTCGAGATGCTTCTGGATGTCGCCGAAGCTCTTAGGATCACCATAGATAGTGATTTCGCCTGCTTCCTCATCCTCGTCGTATTCATCTTCTACTCCGTAGTCGATGAGGTCGAGAATCATCTCGTCCATATCAACGCCGTCCTTCTTCTTGAATGTGAACACGCTCTTGTGGTCGAAGAGGAACGAGAGGCTACCTGTGGTACCCATGTTACCGTTGAACTTATTGAAGACAGAACGAACGTCGCCTACAGTACGAGTGGTGTTGTCGGTAAGAGTGTCTACGAAGATAGCTACTCCGTGTGGACCATATCCCTCGTAAGTAACCTCCTTGTAATCGCTCTGATCCTTACCCATAGCGTTCTTGATAGCACGCTCGATGTTGTCCTTAGGCATGTTCTCGCGCTTAGCATTAGCGATGATAGCACGAAGAGTAGGATTGTTCTCTGGTTCAGGACCGCCAGCCTTTACAGCAATGGCAATCTGCTTGCCAATCTTTGTAAATGTACGAGCCATGTGGCCCCATCTCTTAAGCTTTGTTGCTTTACGGTATTCAAATGCTCTTCCCATAGTGTTATTGTGTTTTGTTTTTTTGTTTTGTTCTTGGTTATTCACGCCAATAATGTCGTCAGCAGTTTTATCGAAGTTCTGCAGCGAGCTTATTCTTGAGGTTGCTGATGAGCTTCTGCATGATGGCGTCAATCTGCTTGTCGTTGAGAGTCTTCTGCTCATCCTGGAGGATGAAGTTGACAGCGTAGCTCTTCTTACCCTCAGGCAAGTTCTTGCCCTGGTAAACGTCGAAGAGTTCAACCTTCTTAAGCAATTTCTTCTCTGACTGACGAGCTACGTCGACGATTTGAGCGAATGTCACATTATTGTCGATGAGCAATGCCAAGTCGCGGCTAACAGCAGGATATTTGCTAAGTTCTGTGAACTCAACCTTATTCTTGCGGATGGCCTTCATGGCGTTGGTCCAATTGAAGTCGGCATAATAAATTTCAGAAGCGATGTCGGCCTGCTTCTGCAACTTGCGAGCCACGATACCCATCTCAACGATAGTCTTGCCGCCACGAGTCATGATGTTCAAGCCCTTAGCAAAGATATCGTTGGTAGAATTCTCCATTACCACCATGCCCGATATGATACCGATGCGAGCAAGGACATTCTCTACATAAGCCTTGAGCTCGTAGAATGAAGAATCCTCGTTAGGATGTGCCCATGAGCCCTCTACTCTCTTACCAGAAACCCAGAGTCCGAGGTGGCGCTCCTGACGGTAAGCATTGATAGGAGCATCAGTCGACCACTTGTCAGCATCGTAGTGATAGCAGTTGCCAAACTCGAAGAAACGAAGGTTGCAATTCTTGCGGTTAGCATTGCGCATGATGCTCTCTAAGCCACCAAACAAGAGGCTCTGACGCATCACTCCAAGATCAGCGCTCAGAGGATTCATCACCTTAACAGTGGTGTCGGCGCTGTAGGTCTTGAGGTCGGTATAGTAAGCAGTCTTGGTGAGCGAGTTGTTCAATATTTCATTGAAGCCGCAACCTACGAGCTGTTCGCCGATAAGGTTTTCAAGCTTATGAATCTTGTCCTGCTCGCTTGGAATAGTGAGCGACGACTTGAGCTGCAAAGGAATCTCTACATTATTATATCCATAGATGCGGAGGATGTCCTCTACAACGTCGCATGGACGCTGCACGTCTACACGATAAGCTGGAACCACGAGGTTGAGACCATTTTCGTCTTCAGCTACGATCTTCATCTCGAGCGAAGAAACGATGTTCTTGATGGTATCGTTGCCGATGTGCTTGCCGATGAGAGTATCTACGTAAGCATAGTCGAGGCGCACGTTGGCATCAGGAACCAAAGTAGGATATTCGTCCTTTATTTCCATAGAAATCTTACCGCCAGCCAACTCCTTGCAGAGGATAGCAGCCTGCTTCAAAGCATAGATAAGACCATTAGGGTCGATGCCACGCTCGAAACGGAAGCTGGCATCGGTGCTCAAGCCATGACGACGTGCGCTCTTGCGAATCCATGTAGGGTGGAAATAAGCGCTCTCCAAAACCACGTTGCGTGTGGTTTCGTAGGTGCCACTACCCTTGCCGCCAAAGATACCAGCGATACACATAGGCTCCTCGGCATTGCAGATGCTAAGGTCGTGGAGTCCGAGCTCATGGTCTTCGCCATCGAGAGTTGTGAAGTGTGTGCCCTCAGGCTGAGTGCGCACAACAATTTTGTTGCCCTTTACCATGTCAGCATCGAAGCAATGCATAGGCTGACCATACGCCATCATCACATAGTTGGTGATGTCGACGATGTTGTTGATAGGACGAACGCCGATGATGTTGAGCTTATTCTGAAGCCACTCTGGGCTTTCCTTAACTTCGCAGTCGGTGATAGAGATGCATGCATAGCGCTTGCAAGCCTCTGTGTTCTGAATCTCTACATCGATGTTGAGGTCGTGGTTGTCGACAACAAACTTGTCGCAATCAGGACGATGCAACGATGTCTGATAGCCATTCTGCAAGAGCCAAGCATAGAGGTCGCGAGCCACACCGTAATGGCTGAGAGCGTCAGCACGGTTGGCAGTAATATCAATCTCTATTACCCAGTCGCTTTCAAGATGATAGTATTCGGCAGCAGGCATTCCGACCTGAGCATCCTCAGGCAATACGATGATGCCATCGTGAGAGGTGCCAACACCAATTTCGTCTTCGGCACAAATCATGCCAAGACTCTCTACGCCACGAAGCTTAGATTTTTTGATTACGAATTCCTTGTCACCATCATAGAGCACGCAGCCAAGGTCGGCAACGATAACTTTCTGACCAGCAGCAACATTAGGAGCGCCACAAACAATCTGCTGTGGTTCGCCCTTGCCGAGGTCAACTGTGGTAACATGTAGATGATCACTATTAGGATGTGCTTCGCATGTAAGTACTTTACCTACATACAGACCTTTCAAACCACCCTTGATGGTTTGTACTTCTTCGAGAGCGTCAACTTCCAATCCGCATGATGTCAGCGCGTCCGCTGTTTGCTGTGGAGTAAGGTCGAAGTCGACATACTCTTTAAGCCATTTATAAGATATATTCATTATAATGATTTGTATATGTTCTCAAAAACTTTGCAAAAGTACTAAATTCAGCGAACTTATACAAATTTTTAATCATTAATTTATAAAAGGCTCAAAGCGAAGGCTTGGGAAGAGGGATATAGATGGTGGCAAGGAGGGAGCGAAAAGGAAAATAAAAGGAAAATAAAAGGAAGCGAAAAGGAAGCGACGACGTAGAAACGCCATCGAACAAGGACGGACTAACCATAGTAAAAAGAGGCTGAAGGCGAGATGGAGACTACCCCTGCAGCCAAGCTCAATAAAAAGGAGAGCTTGGCGTCAAAAGGAGAGCTTGGCATTAAAAGGAGAGCTTGGCAAGGCGGCCGCGAAGAGCTTCGGCTTCCGACTTACGGATGGAGAGCGTGATGGAGCAAGTGTTGTCGAAGGTTTGGGAGATGATGCGTGGCTGCATATCTTTCACCACCTTCATCACATCGTTCATCATGGGGTAAGTGAAGGTGTAGGTGATTTTCTCCTCCACCAGCCTGGTTTCTATCTCGCAATGCTCTATGGCGTCGGCAGCAGCTGTGCGATAAGCCACGATAAGTCCGCCTGTGCCGAGGTTTACTCCGCCATAATACCTGATTACTACGATAAGAATATCAGTAAGCTCATTAGAGTTTATCTGACCAAGGATAGGTTTGCCTGCTGTTGCCGAAGGTTCGCCATCGTCGTTGGCACGAAATTCGAGGCGCTCTGCACCAAGCATATAGGCATAACACACATGACGGGCATCGTAATATTTCTTGCGATACCCGTCAACGATTTTCTTTGCTTCATCCACACTTTCTATATGGTGAGCAAAGGCGAGGAACTTACTCCTTTTCTCGGAGTAAAATCCCTCACCTATGATTTCATTTGCTATTGTTTTATATTCGTCAAGCATTCATTATGATAATTTGTGGATAACGATACCCGATCTAAGCTTTGGTTCAAACCATGTAGCCTTAGGAGGCATAATCTTTCCGCTGTCAGCAATATCCATAATCTGCTGCATAGTAACAGGATAAAGAGCGAGAGCCATACGCATTTCGCCACTATCCACACGACGCTTCAGTTCTTCCAAACCACGGAGTCCACCTACGAAGTCGATACGATTGCTACCTCTGAGGTCGCGGATGCCGAGCAAGTCGTCGAGGATGAGTCGGCTCGAGATGTCGACATCAAGTACTCCGATTGGGTCGGTATCGTCGTATGTTCCCTCCTTAGCTGTGAGCGAGAACCAATGACCATCGAGATACATAGAGAACTCATGCAAGCGCTGAGGTTTGTAGATTTCTTCGCCCTTGTCTTCAACGATGAAGTTGCGTGCGAGTTTTTGCAAGAACTCTTTGCTATCCATGCGGTTAAGGTCTTTAACCACGCGGTTGTAGTCGAGGATGGTGAGCTGTGAAGCCTGGAAGCAAACAGCCATGAAATAATTGTATTCCTCGTCGCCACGATGCTTAGGATTATTCTTAGCCTTCTCTGCACCCACCAAAGCAGCAGCAGCCGAACGATGGTGACCATCAGCGATATACAGACTTGGCATCTTAGCAAACTCTTCGGTAATGGTCTTGATGTCATTATCGTCGGAGATTACCCAAAACTTATGTCCGAAGCCATCGATAGGAGCTATGAAATCATACTCAGGTTCGGTGGCAGCATAGCGCTTGATGAGGTCGTCCAGCACCTTATTGTCGGGATAAGCAAAGAACACAGGTTCGATGTTGGCATTATTGATGCGAACATGCTTCATTCTGTCTTCCTCTTTATCTCTACGTGTAAGCTCATGCTTCTTAATCACGCCATTCATATAGTCGTCGACAAAAGCACCTACCACCAGTCCATACTGCGTTTTACCATTCATGGTCTGTGCGTAGATATAATATTGCTCCTTGTCATCTTGCACGAGCCATCCCTTATCTTGGAACTTCTGGAAGTTCTCGGCAGCCTTCTCATACACACGAGGGTCGTACTCGCTGGTGCCTACAGGGAAATCAATCTCAGGCTTGATGATGTGGTACAAGCTCATCTCGTTGTCGCCAGCTTCAGCTCTTGCCTCTTCAGAGTCAAGAACGTCGTATGGACGCGACTCGACCTTTTCCACAAGGTCTTTAGGTGGGCGTATGCCCTTAAAAGGTTTAATGGTTGCCATAGGTTTTATTTATTGAGAATTACTTATTCACCTGGAACTTAGTGCATCCGTCGGTGAAGAAAGCATTAATCTGCTTAGCAGCAGCGATACCCGCATTGGTGTTAGCCTCTGCTGTCTGTGCACCCATCTTCTTAGGTGTGCTGAAATAGCGACCCTCGAACTGTGCGAACTCAGCATCAGCATCAGGCTTGATGTCGGTGATGTACTTGATATCTGTGCGCTCAGCCATAAGTTTCAAGAGTTCAGGCTCATTGATAACTTCCTTGCGAGCGGTGTTGATCAAGATAGCGCCCTTCTTCATCTTGCCAACCAAAGCAGCGTTGATGCTCTGCTTAGTTTCGGCTGTAGCAGGAATATGGAGCGAAACAACATCGCAAGTCTCGAACAAAGCATCCTGGCAGTCAACAGCTTTTACGCCAGCAGCCTCAATAACCTCCTTAGGGCAGAATGCGTCGTAAGCATAAACTTCCATACCGAAGCCTGCAGCGATGCGAGCCACGTTGCGACCTACATTACCGAAAGCCAAGATACCGAGCTTCTTGCCCTTGAGCTCTGTGCCCGCCTTGCCATTATAGAAATTGCGCACAGCGAAAACCAACAATCCGAATACCAATTCGGCAACGGCGTTAGAATTCTGTCCAGGAGTGTTCTCTGCCACCACCTTATGGGCTGTAGCTGCCTCGAGGTCGATATTATCGTAGCCTGCACCTGCGCGAACTACTATTTTGAGCTGCTTTGCTGCGTCGAGCACCTCAGCGTCGACTTTATCAGAACGGATAATCATAGCATCAGCATCCTTAACAGCATCGAGGAGCTGAGCTTTTTCTGTATATTTTTCAAGCAACACGAGTTCGTTGCCTGCACTTTCTACTACTTCTTTAATACCCTGTACAGCAGCAGCTGCAAAAGGTTTTTCGGTTGCTACGAGTACTTTCATAATCGTTTTCGTTATAAGGTTAAATTATTTAGGGAGTTATATTTTGGGACTCTCCAGCCCCGCCCTATAACTCCCCATGAGCAAAATGTACTTTCAATTAATGATTAGCTTCGAAATCCTTCATTGCCTGAACGAGAGCGTTGACACCCTCCATAGTCATAGCGTTGTAGCAGCTAGCACGGAATCCACCTACTGAGCGGTGACCCTTGATACCAACCATACCGCGCTCTGTAGCGAAGTCGAAGAATGGTTTTTCGAGTTCCTTGTATTCATCGTTCATCACGAAGCAGATGTTCATCAATGAGCGAGAATCCTCTTCTACAGTGCCACGGAAGAGCTTGTTGCGGTCGATTTCTGCATAAAGAACTTCAGCACGCTCATGAGCACGCTTGTCGGCAGCAGTCAAACCACCATTCTTCTTCAACCAACGAAGATTCTCCAGCATAGCGTAGATAGGAACTACTGGAGGAGTATTGAACATAGAACCCTTCTCAACGTGGGTACGATAGTCGATCATTGTAGGCAACTCGCGTGGAGCCTTGCCAAGTTCATCATCCTTAACGATGATAACGGTAACACCAGCCATAGAGATATTCTTCTGAGCACCAGCGAAGATTGCTTTGTACTTAGAAACGTCGACAGGACGGCTCATGATATCAGAAGACATGTCGGCAATCATTGGCACCTTTACGTCCAACTCCTTGCGAATCTCCGTACCATAGATAGTGTTGTTGGTGCAGACATGTAGATAGTCAGCATCAGCAGGCACCTTATCCTCAAATCCCTTAGGATAGAAGCTATAGTTAGCGTCAGCCGAGGAAGCAACCTCTACCACCTCACCGAAAAGCTTTGCCTCTTTCAGAGCCTTCTTAGCCCATGTACCAGAGTTTATAAAGGCAGCCTTCTTAATCAAGAAGTTGGCTGGAATCTGCATAAACTGAAGCGAAGCACCTCCACCAAGGAAGATTACTGAATATCCCTCAGGGATATCAAGAAGTTCTTTGAATAGGGCTACACACTCGTCTACGACGGGCTGAAAATCTTTAGCACGGTGGCTGATCTCCATCAGTGAGAGTCCTGAACCATTGAAATCTAAAATTTGCTTTGCAGTATTCTCGATAACCTCACGTGGGAGAATCGAAGGTCCTGCGTTAAAGTTGTACTTCTTCATCTGACTGAATTTTTAATAATTGGTTGTATTACGACTGCGAAGTTATGTCTTTTATTTGAATATTCCAAATATTTCCATGAAAATCTACAAAAATTCGCAATATTAAGTGTATACTCTACACATTTATAGCAAATTTACACCATTTTTATACTATTTGCCATTTATTCAGTCATGTTGACTAACACTTTGTACAGAGTGTTCGAGCACAGCATTTACTTTTTCACCTCTTCCCATATTGTTCGTATACCTTTTATCTTTTCGCCCTTTGTTTTTTGTAACACTTTCATCATTTTCAGGCGATTTACGGCTACATAACAGTAATAGTCTTTCACATCAATTCTTCCGATATCGTCCTTGTCCAGTTCGGCTTTTTTGCACAAGAAGCCCACGATGTCGCCCTTGCTAATCTTATCTTTCTTGCCTTTGCCAAGATAGAGCGTAGCCATGCGAGGCTTCGAAGGCTTTGCGTCGGGGGCTACTTCGGGCACATAATCTTCGATTTCGCCCTCCACATATTCAGGAATATATTCGCCCTGCGAGAGGATGAAGAAAGCCCTACCTTCTTTATCCCATCTTGCCGTACGACCAATGCGGTGGGTGTAGTTTTCTTGGGTTTCTGGAATATGATAGTGAACGATGTTGGCGATGTTAGGGATATCGAGTCCACGACTGCCAAGGTCGGTACTCACGAGAACGCAGGCTGAGCCATTAGAAAATCTGTATAATGCAGCCTCACGCTCCTTTTGGTCAAGTCCGCCATGAAAAGCCGAAACCGAGAATCCATTTTCTGTAAGGAAAGCTGCTGTACGCTCCACACTGTCGCGATAGTTTAGGAACACGATAGTGCTCTCATCCTTGAAACTAAGGAGCAGTTGGCGCAAGGTGCCGAGTTTATCTTTCTCCTTGCTTTCCACCTTATATATATTAATACGCTCACAAGGCTCTTCCACCAGATAGTCGAGAGTTTCTTTTGTCTTAGCATTGACAAAGCGAGGAATTTCCTCGGCATCGGTAGCTGAGAGCAGAATGCGTTTCTTCAGATTAGGGAATTTCGCCATGAGCTGTTCCATCTCATTGCGGAATCCCATCTCAAGACATTTGTCAAACTCATCGATAACGAGAATCTTCACCTTGCTTGTATCAAGGTTGCCTTTATCGAAATGGTCGTTCAAGCGACCAGGAGTTCCAAACACCACCTGTGGACACACTTGTCGGAGCTGTCTATGCTCATCCATCGTTGGACGACCGCCATAGCATGCCATAGAGCGGAGTCCTGACCCCATGTTTGTCATCACTGTCTGCGACTGCAATGCCAATTCGCGTCCTGGCACCACTACCACCACCTGCAGGTCGTCGCTTGTGCCATCCACGAGTTCTGCCACAGGCAACAGATAAGCCAACGTCTTACCAGTACCAGTTGGCGACAACACCACCACATCGTTGTTATGTCTCACGATGGTTTCGTAGGCATCCTGCTGCATAGCGTTCAGCGCCTCTATTCCGAGTTTATCTAATATCTTGTTTATTTCCATTATCTTATAGTTCTTTGATTTCGTATTATTTTCCGCCTACATTCTTTATAACCCTATCTATTTCTTCAAACTCCTCGCCCATATTTAGGTTCAGATAGATAGTATAAAGTGGTAATCCCCATTTATCTTTCAACGCAGGCAGCGCCTTGCGAGCCTTTTCAAGATAAGGCAACGCCTGCTTATAAAGTCGCTGTTGCTCCTGTTTTTGCTTGTTGCGGTTGGCAGGTTTGCCCTGCACACTTATCTCCACAGCCTCATTGAAGCAAGCCAAGCCAGCATTCAGCATCACCTCGGCTGTACTATCCCCACGAGCGATGATAGAATCGCAGAGTGCCAGACATTCATCATAGCGCGAGAGATTGAGCAAGATTGTAGATTTTGCAGCACTCAACAAGCTATCAGCAGGATTTGCCTTTAGCGCTGCGTTGTTAATATCAAGCGCCTTATCCCATCTACCTTTGCCCGAATAGTAAGCCACAAGCTGAGTATAGAAATAAGGATTCTGATTAAAACGTTCAAAACCCTCGTGGAGCGATTTCAGATAGCGAGTGGTGTCGCCCTCAAGCAAATATGTGGCAGAAAGATACTGCAACATTGGCTCCCAATATTTCTCTTTCTTCAGCGCCAAATAGGTGTGATGAAGAGTCTTCACAGGGTCTTTCATTTTATATCCGCAATACACAGCCCAGAAAGCAGCCTTAGGCATCAGCGTATCTTTCTCCATATAGTTGCGATCCGTAAATAGCGGAGCGTTCCCACAATTTATATAGGCATCCAAGCAGTTGTAAGCCTCGTCATATTTACCCTTGCCTATAAAATAGAATGCGCCATTATATAGATTTGGGCGAAGAGTGTTGAGCATTTCTGCATGTTTTTTGCGATATTCCGGTCTCACCCTACCCTTTTTATCAGGCATAGCATCGATAGAATCAAAGCGTTCCATATCTATAAACAATCGTCGAGCAATATTAAAGAGTGCCGCCGTGTCGTATTTTTGTTTAAGATACAACTTTTCATTACCCTGATCATATTGTTTTTTAATAGCTTCAAACATAGTGAGCCAAATCTTTGTCTCACGAATGTTATCTGAATCTTCGAGCAGTTTTCTCATCGACTGCTCAGCCTGCGCCAGATTATTACCAGCTTTAATATTCGCTTTAGCTTGCGACAATTCTTTTTTCTGCGCCATACACAGCGAAGTCACAGCAAGAAACAACAAAAGTATAACTTTTCTCATCGTATTTTTTTACCTTATTTTGTTCTTTTCGCTATCCGAACAACACCATTTAACAAAAAGAAACCACCATATATTTATCAACATGCAAATATACTCATTTTTCCCGTAACAGCCAAGCATTTAACCACTTTTTAACGGGAATAAACAACCATTTTCCCACAACATCCAAACAAGCCCATACAAACGTCCATAAATGCATAAAAATCCGCCTCGCGCCACCCGACTATCCGCATCGCCCCACGAGAATAGCCGCACAACCTCTTACGAATAGTCGCATAGCACCATTCGACTATTCGCACGAGCTGCAGCAACTAACCACAGAAAAGCGTCAACAAAAAGCAAGAACGCCAACCAACGAACCTCAGAAGAGAAAGTCAACTAAAACAGTACGGAATTTGAAATGTTAAATTAAAGAGGTAAAATAACGTGAGTTCGACGAATTAGAATAAGGTTAATTGTCTATCTATAGTCCTTTGG
>OWJF01000299.1_pt1 | contig 25414 bp, 21 predicted proteins | sample 1732941 | NCBI WGS metagenome assembly OWJF01 (sample SAMN05065770, study PRJEB22554) | human gut metagenome | biome: ENVO:2100002; feature: ENVO:00000062; material: ENVO:00002003 | host: Homo sapiens | place: USA
CTATAAGTCTGCTGAATACATAAGCGAAATACTCCTTCACATTGAGACCTACATTTTTGCATGTCTCAATGAGCGTATGGTATTTCAAGGCTGACTCTATGCCATCCTCACTACTGAAAAACAATGAGTTCTTCCTTTTCACCGTAAATGGACGTACAGCACGTTCTGCGAGCATATTGTCTATTGTAAAACGACCATCGTTTCGATACTTGATAAGGTCTTCCCAATTGGATGTCAAATAAACCAACGCCTTGCGCATCATGTCACTATAATGATAGCGAATAGGATTTGCAAGCATCCCGTTTGCCTTCTTATAGATAAGGCTCAGTATCTTGGTCACATCCTTTTGCTGTCTTCGCTTTTTGATTTGCTGTGGTGTATAATGGTTCAGCAAGCATTCTGCTTCTACGCGATACAGCGTGGCTATCAATTTGACAAAAGTGTCAGCATCGGCATCTTTGCAAGCCTTGAATACCGCTTCAAACTTATTACGGACATGCGCCCAGCACATCAAGTGCTCGTTAGCGGGATTGTCCTTGGTAAGCTCCTTGTACACCACATAGCCATCCGACTGTATGGTACCCAAGAAATCTCCCAAGAATGTCTGTATCGGTCTCTTGCCACGGCTGTCATTCTCGTCATTGTCATAAAAGAAGTAGGTTATCTGCTTCGCCTTGTTCACAAGAACCCACACGTACTTCTTGAAGTATCTGCCGAGTTTGGTCTTGTCACCCTTAAACTTGATTCTGACCTTTGTCCATGTCTCGTCAATGTTAAGAATGGACTTCACCTTTAGCAGCTTCTTCTTGAGAAGACGGATTATCGGAGTGAGCAGTTCCGCACCTTGTGTCAGCCAATTTCTATTTGTGTTGCTGCTTATCTGCAGCTTGTCAAGAATATTGCGTATCGACTGTCTGTATATGGGAGTCATCAGCATATAGTGGTCAACAACCAAATCCGCCAAGAACTCAGGGGTACAATGCGTCGAAGGAACCACATTCAAGTTCGGGCGGCGTGTATCCTTTTCATCCTTGGGCTGATAAAAGTCATGCCGCATACCGAACTTGTCCTCATAGACCGCCACCTTGAAAACCGTACATTCCACATAACTCTTTTTGGTGTATTCCTCTATGTCCTTATAACCGATAAACTTCATGTCTTCTGGCGCACCTTCCAAGGATGTCTCAAGAGTTATGGTCTTGGCAGCGTTCATACGGTTGTACTTCATACCATTTCTTCCTGAACGACTCAGATTCTCTGATTTTACCTTAGTCTGGTCTATTTCACCGTCAGCAGACGAAGAAGCGGAAGAGGCATTATTGTCATTGTCATCTTTTGAAGTCCAATCGTCACGTTCTTTCTGACGGTCGTTCTTGACAACTTTGCCCCTGCCACTCTGCTTCAGACTCTTGGAACCGAATGTCTCCTGATTGCTTCTATTCATACGACCGTTCAAGTCATCACGCTCCTTGACAGCCTTGTCGTATGCACTCTGAAGCCTATCCATTGACTTCTGCAACGACGCTATCGTAGCGTTCTGCGAGTTTATCGTCTGACGAAGCGTGTCTATCGTAAGCTTAAGACTACCTATCATAGCCTTAAGCTCCGTTATTGTATTTATAAAGTCTTGCCTTTCCATTTCAGCCAATGGTTTTTGGGCCTTGGACTCTATCTCCAAAGCCTCCAGATAATGAGCTTGCATTATCATATTTTCCACTGTCTGATCTTGCTTCTTCATAGTACAAAGGTACTAAAAAATATCGAAAAAACAGCATGGTAATACAAGCAATTTATTGATTATCAATCATTTAACATTATACTTCCAACTCGTTTACCGTCGGACATTCAAGTAAGGCAACCAAGTATTTAAAGTCCAATTCATACACGACTTCATGGTTCTTTATCACGGGTTTCATGAACTTATAGCCCTTCTCATAGGTTATGTCATAAAGCACTCGCTTGTGATTCTTGTATCTAATGACCTTCAGTATCCTGCGGTCTTTCGACATGAAAATATAGGCATCACCATTGTATGGATCCATGTCAAGTGCCTGTACCTCTGAAAACAGACGGTACTTGCCAAATCTCATGTTTGTAATACCTTCTATGTACCACAGCTTGACACCTCCGTTTATCGCGAGCATAGCACCTCCAATTTCTCTACCAGGTCTTTCAACCCATTGTAGTCTATGTTTCGCTGCTGGAAATACATACCATTGGTTGACTTTAACTGTATTGTAAACAATGTCGGCTTGGACAATCGGACATCTTGCGGCTCGGAAACTTCAACTGCATTGTCACAAGTGTCTTGCAATTTTGTATCCTGCACTGGGATTGTACCATCTCTCTCAACAATTTCAACTGCATGAACCTTGACCTTATGTCGGTTCTTGTACCAACGCTCAAACTGGGAATAAACGATGCCGTTCTTCTGGCAGAAGGCGACTATCGAAACACCACTTGTCTTGGACTCCTGGTTATAAAGCTCCAGTATCCTTTTAAAATCTTCACTGCTTGCCATAATCGTATTTTTATGTTTTGCAGTGCAAAGGTAACTTGGTTCATGCAATATGCCTCGGAAACAATTGAGTGCTTACGCGTTATAATCTCATTTTTCAACGTAAATTGCCGTAAATTAAACGTAAATTAGCATGAATTATATTTACACTCAAACATCCTATATTTACGAAAATTCACGTGACATTTACGATAATTTACGTTATGCGACAGAAAGTTATGCTTCGTGAACTATAACATTTTCGTAAGGGTCCACATAATTTTCATTTTGATCATCTTCATTTACGAAAGGTATTGGCTCCATATTACGATCTACCATATAACAGTGGTTCGTGGATTCATCGTAAACATACCGTTCTCCTTCTAAACTATCGCCTCCGAAATTTATCAACAATCCAACTTTCTTTTGGGTTAGACGAAGATAATTAAAGAGTTGGGCACGATGAGCTGGTATAATCTTATTGACGGATTTGAGTTCAATGACAACATCATCGACAACTACATCCATACGATAGGACTTATTCATCAGACGCTTTTTGTAGAAACAAGGAAGATACTTCTCTGATTCTGCATTAAGCCCTCTATCTTTAAGTTCCATTGTTAGAGCTTCGTTGTAAACAGGTTCAAGCAACCCTCCATTGAGTACACTATGCACTTCCATCGCTGCACCTATTATCTGATATATCTTTTTAGAATATTCCTTAAGATTCATATTATAGAATTAATATTGAACGATTGCGTTATAATCTCATTTTTCAACGTAAATTGCCGTGAATTAAACGTAAATTAGCATGAATTATATTTATACTCAAGCACTTTATATTTACGAAAATTCACGTGACATTTACGATAATATACGTTCAGCGACAGCAAGTGTTTTGTAAACCACCAATACAGCGTACCCACTATTTTTCAGTGGGTTAATTGCATTAGTATTTTGAATAAAGTACATAATTCGATGTTTAAAATTCAGCAGCGAAGTTACTTCTTTCTAATTTAAGCCCTAATATGAGTGCTTACGGGGCGCAGTACACGTCTTGTAAAAAAAATCGTTATCGCTTCTTTCTCTTTCCAAATAATTCAGAATGCGATCCAAGACGAACAAGTCTTACGATGTTTTCTTCTTTATCGTACCAAATAAGGAGATAATCATCCTCAACGTGACATTCCATATAGTCTTTCCACTCACCCTTTAGTTGATGAGGTTTAAACTCTGATGGGATGTCTTCTCCATTTGCAAGTTTTTACACAATCGAGAATAGCAACTTAACCTTGTTTAGGTCTTTACTAAAACGCTTGTAGTCTTTCTTGAATTGGGAGGTTTTACGAATTTCCTTCATACTCAGCTCATTGAAGACATGAAACTTTCTAAGCTGTCCATACAAACAACTCCTGCATCGTTGCCTTCTTTAGCTTCTTTCATAGCAGCTATGGTTACAGCATTCGGCTGTTCTGAATCAACGTCATCATCGGATGCAGCGTTGCTAACATTTAAGATCTTAACTCCAGGAATAGCCTTTAACACAGCTTTCAGATGTGTTAGAATGGAAGGATTCTCTATTTCTAATGTTAATGTTGTCATAATCAAAGCATTCTATATATGCAAAGATATAGTATATTTTCCATCTTTACAAGAATTTTGACACTATTTTCCAAATGTTTGAGATTCATTCCCCATACAGATTCTTCATAAACGCCATCATTCTTAAGTCTTTTGCTGATGGTCCTTTCTTGCCTTGCGAAGCAGAATGTTGTCATCGGCTGTGCCGCAATTTGAGTGCTTACTGCTATTCTGCTATTTCGAAATCCTCACGATGCACATTGCTGATGGCTACGGCACAGCCTCCGAATTCCATTACGAGCTGACGGTCGCGCAGGATGCGCACTATATAACCTTCCTGACCTTTTAATACTCCTGTGAGTACACGCAGCTTGACATGGTCTTTGGCAAACTTCTCGAACGGATCGCGTAGGAATGTGACACGCTCGGGAGCCTCTTTCATGATTCTCATAAAAGGGCGCATCTGCCTGTCGGCTATAACGGCAGGTCTGCCTGTACTGCAGTCGTTTACCAAATAATAATGTGGAAAATTGTGTATCAGGAAAGTCCTCAACTGATTTGTCTCGCCTTGCAAAAACACAAGACCGCTTACAGTGGGCTTTTCTTCTTTCATCACGCCCTTTCCATTCGGCTTCTGTTTGTATCGTACGGTTCGATGGATAAAACACTTGGGTCGGAAAGTTCCTTCAAGCTTCAATGATTCAAGTTGCTTCTCGAAACTGCCAGCCGACATATGTTGAATAAAAATATATCCCCAAGGTGCCCCTTCCTCTTCATTTTTGGACATTCCTCTCACTTTCGAATCCGATGCATCATCAGCTTCGACTATGTGGATGCCCTTTGGTAAACGCTTGTTGTTGTACTTATCGTTCACATCGGCTGCAGAAGAAGAAAGCGAGCTGACCAGCGTCATTTTCTTTATCTACTTTATGTCTTTGTTAACTGCCATCAACGTGGATGACTTTGTAGGTTTTATATTGACAATGTTCATAAAATAATGGCTTTATGCCTCCATCTGTTATACTTATCTAATAGTAAGATTAGTATCAAGATGCAAAGGTAGTGTTTTTCCTGCATTTATTATCATCTTCATCCCGAAAACCTTTGACTTCATGCGAATTTGTGCATAAATTGTTTACAGATCCGACATTTCCACCGTCGAAACTATACAATATTTGCATTTCTAACCGCTCAAAACTATGAGTTGAGCGCACTAAGAAATCTTTGGCTCGAAATTCTCGAGTTTTGAGCAGCAAACGTTATACTACTGACACACAGCGTGTTATAACATTAGGGACTAAAATCAGCAAATCGCAGATACAAAAAAAACGTCCCTTTCATCGCAAAAGGACTACTTTTACCTTCCATTAGTTGCCCTTTTGCTATACAATAAGGGCTTCTTTGCTCTCCAAATGTACTACATTTGGAGAGCAAAGAAGCCCCAATTGAAGTGTAGGGTGATGTCGTACCCTACGAAAAGCTATAAAATCGGCTTCTGAAATCTCTAGAATCGATTTTTGTTTTGTAACACTTTTTTACCGCTTGTCTTATATTTGCACACATTTTCGACTACCCAAACTGAGCCAACCGTTTACCTCGTCAGCGAGAATTTCATGCTCAATCCGAAGTCTTGCGTCGTAGTGGGATAACTGCTCGACGACAGCAACGGAGTGTTGGTCTGACGGTCGTAGTAGAAGCTCATGGTGAGCATACGCGACAAGGTGTAGTCGGCTGAGAACGACAGCTTGAATGCTGTGTTGCCGCTGTTGGCTGCCGAGGTCATCGTGGCGATGTCGCGACTTATCGATGCCTGCTTGCGCAGACTGAGGTCGAGACGCAGCTTAAGGTCGTTGTTTATTCCCGCAGACGAAGTGTTGCGACTGTTAGAGCCCGTCTTCTGCTGCGATGCACCGGCAGCCGTAGAACGACCATGCTGACGCACACGACGATGACGATTGCCACCAAACGGATTGAAGTTGTTGAGCGTATAGGCTGCACCTATAACCCAGTCGTGCGACGACGCCTCATTAATCTGAACAGACGTCATACTAAGGCTCATGACGCGTGTGGTGCGAAACTCAGCCTTGATGGTCATGTTGTTCTGCAGCGTCACGTCGATGCCGAGCAATGGCGAAAATGCCTCGTTGATGCTTACGGTCGACACGTTGAACATCGAGTTGGGCACGGGCATTCCGGTTGTGGCATCGTTGATGAATCCCAATCCGTTCATATACTCCATATATGTGCTGTACGAAGCATACGAGCCTACGGCGTAAATGCTCTTGTAGGCGTGGCTTATGTTGACGCTCTTGAACACGTCGCGCAGCCATGGCAGCTTCGACAGTCCGCTATATCTTAAAGTCCAGTTGGGCAGCAGATGCGAGAGCGAAGGGAATATCGACAGTCCGCCGTCGCCCATCTCGGTGTAAGCGGAGAGGAATGCCGGCACCATGACATCAGCACTGTAACGGCTCACTCCACCGTTCTCTGCACTGAAGGGCTTGCCAGCCAATGCTGTTCCGGCAGGATAGACGGCACCTGCATAACGAGCCTCAACACGATTGCGTATCTTATCGAGCGACGAGCAGAAGCGTTCGAACGACTTTGAACGATAGCCGTTATTGGCATTGCCCGAACCCTCAAACGCACTGCGCAGCGACGTTGTAGTCATTGTGAACGTTCCGCTCTGCGTCGTGGGGGTGCCCTCGTACATATACTGCACAGAGCGAGCCGTGGTGACGGTGCGTGTGGCAGTAAGGTCGATCTTCAGATTGCGCACCGGTTCGAGCGTAGCACGTAGCTGCAGTTCCTCTGTACGGTTGGTAGTGGCTGGCGTGGCGAGCGAATCGTTCATCAAGAGCCATCCGTTGCTACGTGCCTTGTCGATGTATCCGTCGCCGATGAATCCGAAGGCGAAATCGAGACCTGGCGAGAGGGCTCCCATGCCCGAGCGCTGACCAAACACATCGCCTATCATAGGCTTGAATCCCGGCAGCGACATGGCATACTGGTTGCGATAGCTCAGGCTGACATTGCGCACCATCATGAGCACGCGTGCCACCGACTGCGCCGTGCGATACCAACGCTTCTCGTCGAGCGGTTCCTTAGCCGACACGGCTATCTTGAGCTTCAATGCCGAGTCTACCTTATTCATTATGCGTATGCTGTTGTCGTCGAGACGACGATAGCGCAGGTGGAACGGCTTGCCGTCTTCGGTCTTGGCGCTGACTATCAGTCGGCGTGTCTTACGGCTATGCGTCACCTTGAGCGTGGTGTCGGGCATGAGGGTTATCTCCTTCTCGTAAGCCCGCTTGTTCTTGGGCAACTGTCGGCGCAGCTGTTCGTCGCGTGCCGTCTGACGATTATTCTTGGCATCCTTGCCCGATGTCTTGTTGCGGCTCTGAGCCGTGTTCTTTATACGCGACTGCTTGGTATTGCTGCGCGAACTGTCGCGACGGAAACGCTCGTTGGTCTTCTTAAGGAACGGTATGTGGTTGTACAGTTTCTCCATGTTGAACTGGGCGTTGATGTTCGCCTGACGGTTGTTGGCTATATTGTTGCCAAGCGACGTGCCGTCCTCAAGGTCGGTGCCGCGCACCCAATTGTACGATGCCGTATAGCTGGCGTCGGACGTAATCCAGTCGAACACGGGCAGCAGATTGATAGGCAACTTATACGAAGCCTGGAACTGCTGGTTGTAGTTGAGCGGTGTGCCCATATGCTTAATGGATGTCCATACCGAATCCTTCCACACCTCATAGCGGTCGGGATACAAATCCTTATTGACGGGCATATATGGCTCTTCAATCTCGGCATTGGTAGCACTCTGGAAGTTCATGTGCAGATTCTTCGTAAGGTCCCAACGCAGATTGAACTCACGGTTCCACAAGAACTGCGACGCAAACGTCAGCGGCAGATTCTGATTCTCTGTAGCCTCCATGTCGCGCTCCTGCAATTCGTAGTAGTTGCGCGTTATCTCGGTGTTGAAGCCCACGTTCTGCGGCAACCAGTTGAATCCGAATCGGCGTGGCAAGTCGAGCCACTTCGATTTCGACTTGATCTTCTTGAACGGTTCGAGCGGTTTGTACACCGGGCTCCACTGATAGTTCATAGCACCACGCCAGTTGTCCTCACGTTCATAAACCGTAGTCTCGCCCGTAGTGTAGCTGTGGCTATGCGAGTAGGAGAACGAGAAGTTGGCAGGGTCGTAAGGCATCGGATGGCGCTTGGTCTGTATGCCCACCCTCACGTTCGACAGCGAGAGATTGGTCTGCGTAACCTTGGTAACGGCTATGCTCTCTATGGAGTCGCGCTCGTGCTTGTTGGCAGCGGCATCGAGAGCCTCATCAAGCAGCATGTCGTTGTCGAGCGGATTGTACTTGGGCGACGTCTTCTCCTTGGTCACCGAGTAGTAGAGCGGAGCCGACACCTTAGCCTTGTCGGGGAAGAACTTGCCAAGCTCTACGTTTGTCGTAACCGAGTAGTTGGAATAGTCGTCGGTGGAGCGCTGTGCCACACCGTCCTCCAGTCCGCCGAAGCCAGCCGACGTATAGCGTCCCTGCACATTGACATTGCCAAGGTCGGACAGCTGAACATTGAGGTTGCCCTGCGCAGCCCAGCCTCCCGAACTGTTGTAGTCCTTAAGGCGCAGCTCGTTGACCCACACCTCGCCACTCTTGGCGCTTGCCGAATTGTTGCGCACACCGATTATCATAGTCTTCACATCGCCAAGCGTCGGGTTGCCCACGATAGTGATGCGGTTTTGCGGATTGTCGGTGTCGTAAGCCGAGTACGGACGATTGTACGACGCCTGACCTATCGCCTTAGCCTTGTTGCGCTCGCGCTTCAGTCCGGTGAGGAGCGACAGCGGGATGTCGAGCATATTGTCCTTGGGCCACACCTGCAGACGGTCGGCTGTAGAGTATTTGTTGTAGTCGTTGCGATGAGGTGTGAGCTTCAGTGGAATCTCGTACTCATAGAAGTTGTTCTTGTAGTCGGAACCGAGGCGTATGAATACCGAAAGCTGTCCGTTTTCAAGATTCGTAGTGTTCTGCTCGAACGAGTTAGCATGTACGTACATCTGCAATCGCTTGTACTGACGCATGTCGATAGACGTGTTCTTGTAGACAGCCTTCGACTCGCCCGAAGCAAGATTGTTGACTGTCATCGACAGCGCCTGCTCATTGCTCTCTACAAGCTGCGGCTGCGTGGGGTCCTGCTCACGCGATATACCGGGAGGCAGGACGTAGTTGACCGGTGTCTTGTCGTTGTTCTCCTCGATATTGACAGCACTCACCTGTAGTGTTCCGGTAGATGAAGATGTATTGTCGAGGTTCTGCTCGTATACACGCCACTCGCCTCGCACGAGGTCGAGCGTACCGAAGCGCAGCACTATTGGGTGCTTGAATCCGGTAAGGAACATACGCATGAAGCGAACTGACGTGAGGTCGGTGATGCCCCCCACCCTACGCTCGTACTCGCGCAGCGGTATGCGGAACTGATACCAGTCGACCGACTCCTTCTGGTCGTTGCGCAATCGGCGTGTTGTGGTGCGCTTGTCGACGATATAGTTGCGGCCTATCTCAAGGTCTTCGGGACGTATCGACACCTTATACTGGAAATACTTCTCGTATTCGCCCAGTGTGTAGTCCTGGTTGATGTCCTCAACATCGGGTGTCGACTTGTATGAAGTGTCGTAGCCCTCAGTGCGCGAATCGTTGTCGGGCGAGTTGCCCTGAGGGTTGTTGATGTATTTGTAGCGGCGCAGGATGGGTGCCTGGATGCGGTCTAGGTCCGATCCACGGTAGTAGTGGTAGTTGTCGCCGGCGGGGTCTGCCCATATCGAGTCGAACACGGCAGGGCTGACTTTGCCCTGAATCTCGCGCAAGAACTGCTGATACGGTTCCCACTTCTGCTCCTCGGCATCGTTGAGTCCGTTCATACCTACGTCCTGCAAGGCACGTGCGCCCTTAGATGTGGCGAAGGCATAGGTGGTTGTAGCCTGATTGGGCACCTTACCCCACTGGGTTGTGGTGAAAGACTGCGAACCGTCAATAGGCATACCGCTCTCGTAGAACTTCTTGCCGTCGCGAAGGATGTCCTCGCTCACCTCGCCAAGATTGATGTAAAAGTCGCCTCCATATTCAGAAGCCTTGCCCTCGCGACGTGTATAGATGAAGGGGTCGAGCATCCAGAACTCTATGTACTCCACGTTGGCAGCCTCGAAGTCGTTGGTGTCGAGCTTGCGCATCATGCCACCCCAGTGCTGCTGCGGATTGTTGAGGGTTCCGTCAGGAGCCAGATCGGGATTGAAGTTGTACGGTCCGCGCTCGTTGGGATAGTAGGCAAGATTGAGTATGGAGAGCGTCGACGTAGCACCGTTGTACGAACTCTGGTCGCGTAGCGGGAACAGCTCGTTGACGTAAAACTCGCGAACGTAATGGTTGCTGAGCTGTTCGAGGTCGCTCTTGATGTGGCTTGGCGTGAGCGACGACGAGCGGCGCGTGAACAAGGGGTCGATGGTGTACCACGCAAGTCGCGAGCGGTTGAAGCCCGAGCGCAGAGTGGTCATGTCCGCCTGTTCGGGGAACATCGACGGAACTGACGAGATAACCCACGACGTAGGTGTAGACACATTGATGGTGTTCTTCGAGTTCTCGAAGTCGTCGATATACGACGCATTGTCCTGTGTGCCGCGGCTCTGTCCGGCTATGAGTTGGGCAAACTCGCCCGTAAACGATATGTGCGACGGCTGCGTAAGGTGGAGCAACGGCAGCTTGTCGAGCATATTGGTTAGCCACTGGCTCTCGCGCTTCCAGTTGACGTTGATGCCCCAAAGGGTGTTGTTGAGCGGTTCGGCTCCCATAGCCACCTTGTTTGTAAGCGACTGTTCGGAGAGGTGCTGTATGGTACCCGACAGCTGGAAGTTCTTGGAGATGTCGTACTCCCAGTTCATTCCGAACATCGTCTTGCGCTGCATGCCATAGTCGGTGTTGCTCTCAAGCGATACATTCACCTGAGTGCCGGCATCGATAATGCTCTGATTGAGAATGGTCACCTCGCCGGCATAGTAGTCTACCGAGTAGTCGGTGCCCTCTGCCAGCACTATGCCACCAGCCGTCACCACAACAGAGCCTTGCGGAATGTTGTAGGCACCGGTCTGTATCACGTTGGCTGACGTGCCGCGGAACTGTCCCGTAAGCATATACTTGTCCTTCTCGGCTATCTGCCGCGCCACGGTCTTGGTAGAATCGTAGAGCTCGGTGAAGGCGTATTTGGCGGCACGGTCGGCTGCCACGCCATTCTGCACAAGATAGTTGTACATATACTTGCCGAAGGGTTCGGCTACGGGGAAGAACACTCGACCGTTGGACACGGTGTAGCCTTCAACGAAGTCGAAGAATCCGTTGGAGTGTGCCTTGTTGTTATTGTCGAGGCGGTCGGCACCGAGCATCTTTATGATGGTCTGGCTCTTCACCTGCGGTTCGGGTATATAAGTAAGGTAGACGCCTGCCGTATCGCTCTGGAACTTGACGTCGAGACGGAACTTGTCGCGCTCTACCGACGAAGCCAGATAGTAGACGTTCTTCATCATAAGTCCCCAGTTGGCTTGCTGCGGATTGTTGCTCGTGTTCTTGAGCGACTTCACGAACAGCGCCTTCGAAGCGTCGGTGTTGTCGGCTGCAAACTCGCCCACCTGATAGGTCACTCCGCCGTATGTGTACTCATAGGCAACGGCAAGCACCTGGTCGGTCTGCAGCTGTGTCTTGAGCGAGATGTAGCCAAGGGCTGTGTTGACGGTATACTCCGACGAATTGAGCAGACGCGCCTTCTCAAGTTTCTCGTAGTCGGCACCGCCATTGAATCCCGGTATGGCGTCGAGCGTGGCTGATGTCTGGTCGATGTCGCGTGCAGCTGCATACTGATTCACCATACTCTGATACTCGGTGTTGGCAGCGTTCGACGGCACGGGCTGTCCGGTCACTGCCCACGACGCATTGGACACACGGGTGTTCTCGCCAAGGTCGGCAAGGGCAATGATGTTGCGCGTGTTGGCTGTAGTTCCGGTCTTGTTGGTTGCCCACACCTCAATGCGGTTGATCTTGATGCCCGACGTGAGGTTGGGCAGCGAACGCATCCAATCGTCGTATTTGTCGTGGAAGAACTGAGCAAGGAAGAAGTGGCGGTTCTCCTCATAGTTGTCGGCACCTATCTCGAACGGTGTGAGCTGCTTGCCTCCCTTCGACGATACGCTCGTAGTAGACGACTTCTTCTGCGAAGCAACGAGTTGCAGTTTCAACTTGCCGAACTGCAGGTCGGTGCGCAATCCGAACAGCGACGAGGCTCCCTTCACCAACGACGAGTTGGACGGGAACGACACGTTGCCAGCCTCAACGAGCTTCACTATCTCGTCTTCCTTGCCCTCATACTTCAGCTTCATGTTTTGGGCGTCGAAGTCGAACGTAGCGTCGGTGTTGTAGTTGAGGTTCATGTTCACCTTGTCGCCCACACGTCCGTTGACGTTGACGTTTATCTTCTCGTCGAAGTCCATGGTCGTGGTCTTGCGGTTGCGGATGGGAAGCGACGGATTGTCGATATTCTTCATCGTAGCTCCGAACTTCAGCTCGGCTGTACCTTGTGTTCGGATGCGCACTCCGCCTGGACCGAATATCTTCTCAGCCGGACCCAAGTCGAAGTGCATGTCGCTGAAGTCGAACTTCTCCTTGCCTTTGGCCTGATATATCTCGTCGTTCTTCTTGCGGAAGAAGTTGCGCATAAGCTGGCGCTCGCTCCATTGCATATACTCCTGAGCGGTCATCACCACGGGAGCAGCAATGTACGTTCCGCCAATCTTCTGACCGACTACATACTGGCCAAGCGAGTCGTCGTACTCCACCTGCTGCTTCATATTGTCGGGGCGTTGCAGGTCGGCGGCGCCCTGATGGAGGTCGTCGAGCGTGATGGGCAGCGTGCGCTGTATTCGCCAGCGTGGATGCAGAAGCGAGTCGGGTATGGTGTCGTCGTCGGCAAGCAGCGGCTGAGCCTTGATGGCGAGCGTGTCGGGACGTGCCTGCTTGATGTTGCGACGCTGCGGACGTTGCGACATGGCAAAAGCAGCCATAGCCGCCATAACGAGTATGACGACTACCGTTCGGGTTGACAAGGTCAATGCCAGCCCTTTGCGTAAGAATGGTAATATGGTGTTAAGAATTTTCAAAAGTCGCGTAATGTTACTTTATCTGTTTCAGTGCCAGCTTCACCACCTGCTCAACAGGCAATGAGGGGTCGTCGGTAAGAATGGCTGTGACAACCTTGGCTGTAGGAGCGGGCGAGAATCCAAGCATGGTGAGCGCTGCAACAGCCTCGTCGCGCACGTCGGAGGGTATGGTAGAGTCGGCAGCTGTGCCAGCCGACACTTCCTGTGCAATACCGAGCGACAGAATCTTGTCCTTAAGGTCGATGATGATTCGCTGAGCTGTCTTCAGTCCGATGCCCTTCACGCCCTTAAGCAGACGCTCGTTGCCCGACGATATGGCGCCAGCAAGTTCGGCAGGAGGAGCTGCCGAAAGTATCATACGAGCCGTATTGGCTCCAACGCCCGACACGGTGATGAGCAGACGATAGAGGTCGCGCTCCTGCTTTGTGGCAAAGCCGAAGAATGTATAGGAGTCGTCGCGACCGCCCGTCACAAGGCTCTCGTGTACATACAGCTTCACGTCCTTCTTGCCCTGTATGTTCTCGTAAGTGTTGAGCGATATATTGAGCGCATAACCCACGCCATAGGCTTCTACAATAGCCTGTGCTGGGGTGAGCTCGGCAAGCTCACCCTTTATATAATCAATCATTTCAGTATAAAACGTTATAAAATTGTGTAATATTACAACTTTTATAACGCAAATGAGGGGTGTTTATTGTATTTATATAAAAAATCCCGAAGACATTCCTACATGGAACATCTTCGGGATTGATATTTCGTAATATTTTATTTTTTTACTTTACTACAATTTTGATGGTCTGATTGCCCATTTTTGCAATGACAACAGATTCGGATACGGCTTGCGATGCTGCGCCATTGACAGCCTTGGCAGCACCCAGCTGCTTGCCGTCAACAGTATAGAAGCGCACAGTCTCGTCATTGTTGAGACCTGAGAGCGTTACAATACCGTCGTTTGAAGTAACGATGATGCCACGAGTGGCTGTCTGATTGATATTGGTGGGGGTGTTCTGCAGATTGGCTTCCACCCAATAGAGGGTTGCAGTAGCCTTGTCAGAAGCCTTGTAACCGTCGGCTGTGGCGTAAGCCGAGATGTTGTAAGCTGCCGAAAGCTTTACTATGCCGTCCTGGCTATACGCATCCGATGCCATATCAGTATCGGTAATGGTGTAGTGATACTCGGCGTTAGGAGTTGAGCTGGCAAATGTCAGCTTGCCATCAGCATACGAAATGGTAGGTACTGCGCATTGCTCGTTAGGCTTCTCTTCGCCTGATTCACTATTCTTTGAGGCATAAATATAAGAATACTTGCTACCCAATGCATCCTTGTAGTCCTGATAATAAGCCTTGGGAACGTAGAAAATACAAGTAGATGGTAATTCACAATTAATTGTGTTTTTGGGGAGCTTGCCCTGGAATGTGGCTTTTTCAAGCTTGGAACAACCAGCGAATATAGACAATATTGAATATCAGTTATTTATGGTTAATACGATAGAAAAGTGGATGTGCTTTTTTCTTGCATATAGAAGAAAACTAAGATTTAATGTATTTAACTTAATTTTACAGAAAAAATGTGAGTTTTGGGTCGCAAAATGAGGGAAACGATACAATAAGAGGATGATTGTCCGTAAAACTGTGAGAAATAAGAAAAGGCCATAGCGAGATTACCCGCTATGGCACATCCTTTTTTACTTAAGGATTACGTTGGGGCTATCACAGATACCAACGGTCCTTCTACGAGAAAATGCTCACCAAATTGACAATTGCATTTATGGCAAAGAGGCACGACATACCAACGTTTGTCATTTGAGTTGTCAAGTTGTACATGTGCGCCATCTGTCGCATGTTGTGTACAGCCTAACTTGTGACATCTATTTGCTTCTATTCCTGTTGCGTTTTCCCAGTATGCCAGCCAATTGCCATTTCTGCTACCTTCTCTTAGATTATGAACTTTATAAATACTCATATAATCGTATTTGAAAGTTATTTACTCTACTACAACCTGCCCCTGTAGTATTAGGACTCTTCACTAAGCGGAGAGAATGCTGAGGCTCTCAACCTCTTGGAGGAAATGGATCGTTTCCATGGGAATCTCTTTCTCGAATTTGACCATTGCGACCATGAATGAACAGCTCGGAATGCTGATTCCTGGAAATTTGGCGAGCAGCGGCAATTGCGCCAGATTGCCTATCGAATGTGGAAGTTAATCTCGAATTGCCTTCGCCCTTGATTCCCCATTTATCTCCTACTGGAACTACATGTTGATTCTTGCCCATCTATTACACCTCCTTTCTGCGCTCAGTTTTGACATATATGCCATACCACACTTTTGTTCTTGCAAAAGTCATTCCAAGGTCAGGTATACGACAATTTGTCGCAAGAGTTTGACTGTTTAGTGAACCAAAGTTAAAAATATGTCGGTCAATCGCAATCTTTATGCACAAATATGACATAATAGAAATAATTTTATTACCTTTGCACCGATTATTTACTAAATATTCGATGTTATATTATGTTGGTATCTGCAAAATTTGAAAACATCTACTCATTTAACGAGGAAACACGCATCTTGTTTACGGCCAGCAAGAGCGATTTGTTGCCACTGCATGTGTCACGCGCAGAGAAACGTGATGACATCTCAGTGCTTCGCATGGGACTTATATATGGAGCCAATGCTTCTGGAAAGTCCAACATTATAAAATGTTTGGCTATCATCAAAGCATTTGCTTTGAATGGCTGGAGCAACCGTAAGTACAACTATTTCAAGATGACGGACAATCCGCAGGAGCGTTCAAGTATTGAATTGGAGTTTAAAGTGAATGACCAATTTCTTGCTTACGGCGTGGCGTTCTCGAAGGGTGGTTTGCTGGAGGAATGGTTATACAAGACCGGTAGTCGGAATGATACTATGATTTTTGAGCGCAAACGTTCCGGTAATGATTGGGAGAATGTGATTGCACCTCAGTTCCTAAAGGATGAGAACGGGCAATTCCTTAAATACTTGATTGACGGTACACCTACAAAGGGCACGTTCCTGAGTGAGTATATTGAACGTAACGGAAAAGGTATCGATGTTATCAAGTTGGCGAGAAAGTGGTTCGAGAATCTAAATATCATCTTCCCGGAAACCCATCGGACGGACTTCCCGTTCCGAGTAGTGAGCGACAATCAGTTCAGGACTGTGATGCGTGATCTGCTGGGATATTTTGGTACAGGTATTTCAGATCTTTGTCGTGTGGAATCGAAGCCCGAAGAGCTGAACATTCCGGATGAAATCAGACAAAAAATCGAGGAAAATCTTGAAGGTAAAGATGAGAAGATGGGTGTGGTAATCCACAATGAGAGTCGTTTTATCTTTGCCGAAAAAGACGAGTCTAAGAATTTGAAATGGTATGAGTTGAAAACCATCCACAAAAAGGAAGGTTCTAATTCGGATTATATATTCGAAATGTTCGAAGAGTCTGATGGAACATCGCGCCTTTTCGACTTCATACCCATGCTTATAGATATGCGCGCCAACGATGCGGTCTATGTGATTGACGAAGTCGATAGAAGTTTGCACCCTATGCTGACATTGAAGTTGCTGGAGATGTACAACAGTTTGCTCAGGAGTGATTCGCAAATGCAATTGATATGCACCACCCATGAATCAAACCTACTTTCCACTGCACCCGTCCGTCAAGACGAGATATGGTTTGTGGAGAAAGACAAAAAGGGAGAAAGTCATTTATCCTCACTATGTGAGTACAAACCAAGGGAGAATGTTCAGAAAGGTTATCTAAACGGCCGTTATGGTGCAATTCCTTTCTTTGGAGAATTAGATAATATTCATTGGGACGATGCGAAACAGGAATAGTTTGATACGTGAGCGCCGTGAGGCATTTCGCGATGCTCGCCTGATAGTCATAGCCTCAGAGGGCAAAGATACGGAGCGAATATATTTCAACGCATTGGCAAAGGAATATACAAATCCTCGTGTACATGTACATATATTAAAAAGGTGTGAGGGCGAACAGAATAATTCAAGTCCTGAGCATGTGTTAAAGCAACTGAACGATTACAAGGGGCAATATGAGCTGGAGTCTGATGATGAACTATGGTTGGTTATAGACAGAGACCGTTGGACCGATGCGATGTTGTCGCATGTGGCTAAAGAATGTGCACAAGATGATTACCTGCACGTGGCTCTGAGTAATCCTTGCTTCGAACTTTGGTTATTATTGCATTTGGTAAATGCAACTTTGCTGACACCAGAGGTGCAGCAACAATGGATGGAAAACCGTAGAAAGTCAAAGAATGCAGATCCATATCTAAAGGTACGGTTGCGTCAAGAGATGGGTTCCTATCATGAGTCAGACTATGATGTCTTAATGCTGCTAGAACATGTAGAGGTGGCGATAGAACGGGCAAGACTACTCGACAGGAATCCTATAGACCGCTGGCCACAAACATTTGGGACACGAGTATATTTACTAGTAGAGAGTGTAATGAACAGAAATAAAAAAATGTAAACTAATATTCAAAGAGTGTATGGCGGCGCAATTTTTTAATGTGGTTGTTCATCGAGAAGATGGTAACAGAGATTTAAATGGTCTTTGTGCTGGTTTTGAAATGAAAAACTGGCGCAAAGAGCAATTGGTTGATTACTTGATGGACTATATTCCAGAATTTGCCTTAACATATTCGGAACTTGAGTCAATAGATGCAAGAGATATAAGACGCATGTTACGTAATGCTGCTACGGCTATATATAATTCAGAAAAATATAAAAACAGAGGAGAATTCGGAGAATTGTTGCTTCATGCCGTAATTAGAGAACTATATAATACAATCCCAGCAATAAGCAAGATATATTATAAAGATGGACCAAATGAAACCGTCAAAGGCTTTGATGCGGTTCATGTGGTTTGCCATGATGATGACCTTGAACTTTGGCTAGGTGAAGTGAAATTCTATACGAATATCAACCAAGCAATTAATGATGTAATTTCTGAGATTTTAGACCATATAAAGAGAGACTATCTAAGAAATGAATTCATTGCTATTACCAATAAGATAGATGCAAGATGGCCTCATGCGAATAAGTTGAAAAAACTTTTGGATCCTAATACTTCTCTTGATATGGTATTTGATAGGGCATGTATACCTGTCTTGCTAACATATGATTCGAAAGTTATAGCAAAATTTGATAAAAATTGTGAGGAATATATAGAAGAAATTACAAATGAATTTAATCAGCTTTACGAGAGGTTTGTAGAAAAGATATCCGACAATGTACCACTTACAGTTCATCTATTTTTGCTTCCTTTAAAAACTAAAGCCGATTTAATATCATGTTTTGATGAACGTCTAAAACAATTGCAATGCATATGAAAGACAAAATAAGTGAAATAAGAAGAATTCTTCGAAAGCCCTTTGAACCAAACCTACAAAAGTTTGTATTACTAAAGGATGTTGCAGATCTTGTTTCAGCAGAGCATCCATCGGCACAAGATCTTGTGCTACGTGTTTTTGCACGAAGGCCTGAGTTTGAAGATTTTCATGAACTTGTAGTTGAACTGATAAGGCAGGTTGGTTTATATCCCTATTTGAAAGATGAGGAATTATCACTTCGAGATTTGCTAGCATTTGAAATGCATCGAGTTGAGGGAATGAACGAAGTGATATTTCATAGTAGCCAAGCGAAAGTATATAATCATTTAATGAATGGGAAAAATGTGATTCTAAGTGCTCCGACTAGTTACGGGAAGAGTCTAATCATAGATTCCATGATTGCTTCAGGGCGATATGACAACATTGTAATTATTGTCCCTTCTATTGCCCTTATTGATGAAACCCGAAAGCGGCTATCAGTTTTCAATGAGCAGTACAAGATTATAACCTATCCATATCAAGAGTTGGCAGCAAGGAATGTGTTGGTTTTGACACAAGAAAGGGCTGTAGAAGTCATAGGAAAGGTAAAGGTTGATTTTTTTGTGATTGATGAGTTTTATAAAATAGGCTCGAGGTCGGATGGTGACGAACGGTATAGAATATTGAATCAGGTGTTCTATAAATTAGTAAAAACGGGTGCACAATTTTACTTGTTAGGTCCCAATATAGAGGATGTTAAGACTGGTCGCCTAGAAAATATTCAGTTCGAATTCGTAAAAACTGACTTTAAAACGGTAGTATCTGAGCGACATCGAGTAACTATACATTCTGAAGGAGAACGCTTAGAGAAACTCATAGAGATTCTTAATGGCACCAATCAGCCTACTTTAGTTTATTGTCAATCTCCAGCCAGTGCTAATAGACTCGCCACAAAGCTAATGGAGCATGATTTATATGGCGAGGTTGAGCAAAATGCAGCATTAGTGACATGGATACGAGAAAATTATCATCCAGAGTGGATTTTAGCGAAAGCAATTGAACACGGGATAGGGATACACCATGGTAAAAATCCAAGAGCATTGTCTCAACAATGTGTGAAACTGTTTAATAATGGGCTATTAAGATGCCTTATTTGTACTTCTACACTCATCGAAGGAGTGAATACGAAAGCTAAAAATGTGGTCATATATGATAATAAGATTTCAACTAGCAAAATTGATTTCTTTACGTTTAATAATATTTGCGGCCGTTCTGGTAGAATGTTTTCGCATTATATCGGCCATGTCTATTTATTTAAGGAACCGCCCCAACCAGAACTTCCATTGGTCGACTTTCCTATATTTACTCAAACCGAAAATGTTCCTGATGAGATGCTTATTAATATTGAAGAGGAAGACCTAACAGACGAATCTAAAAATAAATTGAAAGTATATAAAAATCAGGAAATTCTTACGTTAAAGACGCTGAGAGACAACTCCTATATAAGCCTCAACAAGCAACTTGATTTAGCTCAGTATATAAAAGAACACATAGAACAAGTTCACAGAATGATATATTGGAATAGAGTCCCTGATGCAAATCAATTAAGAGCGGTATGTATCCTTATCTGGAACTTTTTTGAAGGCGGAAATAAGATGATATATGGTGTGAAATCGGGTAAGCAATTGGCATTTAGAATTAATTCATACCGAGAGGCTGGTAGTATCAAGCAGTTTATAAGGAATAATCATCAAGAGGGAAAAGATATTAATGATACAATAGAACTGTCACTTGACATTCAGCGTCATTGGATAAACTTTAAATTTCCTCGTTATTTACGTAGCCTTAACCAAATAGTCAATGATGTTTTCGGGAAATATGGTTATGCGTTGTGTGACTACAGCTATTATGCGTCACTTGTTGAAAGTTATTTTTATCCTTCATATGTTGTACCATTTGATGAGTATGGATTGCCAGTTCAAGTTACAGATGAACTTCGTAAAAGGATTCATTTCTCTGATAATCTTGATGTAGCCATTCAACAACTCAAGTCGGTTAATGTGAACACTTTGGGAATGAAAGATATAGAGAATTATTTTATAAAGAATGTGCAAAAGTATATATAAGAAGAGTAAAAAATATAACTACTAAATCAAAGTATTACCTTCCAATATTTACACAGAAATGAGGATGGCCATATTTATGCAAATATGAATTAATTCATAAGAGTAATAATCGGGCGAAAACTTTAAATTCATAAGTTTACACCCGATTATAGTATAGATACACGACATATTATTTTATTATCACATTCCTCAAATCCGCATAGCTATTCAACACTTTGTATGTGACAGTAGAATTCGAGATGGTGGCGAAGTGACGGCGGGCACATTCAATCTTCACGCTTTCTGCACTACGATAATCCAGCACTTCGTCATCGCTGTAACCTTTGGTCTCGGCAACGAAATAAACGTGCTTGATGTCGGTGCCTTCCTTGAACACTATTGCCCAGTCGGGATTATAGTGTCCGGCAGGGGTGTTGATGTAGAAGCCGCCGGGCAGTTTTGTATAGACTATGACTTCATTCTGATGCTCCAGTGCTTGGGCGAAGTTCATTTCTATGCCTTGCGAATCTACCACTACAAGGTCGTAAAGGGATTTCTGTGACTCCATGGCATTGACACCTAACTTTCCTTTTAAGGCTGATGCGCTGAAAATGTCAGAATCAAAGGTTTTGTCGAGTTTGTGGTATGCCACATGCTCTATTACGGCAATGGCCTTGCATTGATTTATGATGTTACCAGCCTTGATGATGAACTCTTCGGGATTAGCCTTGAACATATAAAAGGTGTTGGGACTTATCTTTTGCAAGATGGTCACGATGACACGGCGCGTCAGTCCGGTGGCTTCCACTAATTTACCGATTAGGTCATACTTCACGTTCTCGTTCACCAGTTCCTTAACGGTATATGTATCTGTGCCTGTCACTTTCATGGCAGTGCCTTCGGCAAGTTCTTGTTTGCTCTTTATATCGTTGAGTGTTCCAGTCGTTACTTGAATGTTTATTTCCGACACTCTCAGATGGTTGTCCAGTTCTATGACGGCACGTTGGATTAGGTCTTCTGTCTTGAAATCAACGGTGTAGTAAGTTTGATGGTTAATCTTCCGCCATAGTTCTTGAAACTCTTTGTGCTCAAATTTCTGCGAGTCAAACTTTGCCTCACGTATCTGTCGGGCATTCTCTGGCTTGACAGCATTGGGATTGAATACGGCATCCAATCGTTTTACGATGTCAGCCTTGTATTCGTTGTAATCTTCTCCGAAGTCAAGCGTTCCCTGCTGTTTATCATTATGGAATTGTTGGGTAAGTTGCCCCAGCCTATTTAACGTGAGTTCGACGAAATATAAGTGTCTGAAAATTTGGTGATTAGCGAAAATTGTTGTAACTTTAAAGTGCTAAAAATCAAAAGTTTACAAACAATAATCGCTATGATCACCGAGGACAAAGTTACTGAAATTTTCTGTATTGCGGATGACTTCTGCAAAGTTTTTGATGCCCAAATGGAAAAATACACCATAAAAAGCAACACCAAACGTAGATATCATCGTGAATTCACCATGTCAAAGGCAGAAATAATGGTTATCATTATACTTTTCCACAGTTCAGGCTTTCGTTGCCTGAAACATTTTTAGAAGGAATATGTATGTGTGCATCTTCGACATTTATTTCCAAATGTAGTGTCATATAACCGTTTTGTGGAACTTCAGAAGACCATTGCCATTCCGTTGGCTATCTTTATAAAGAAGGTTCTTTTGGGAAAATGTACCGGTATTAGTTTCGTAGACAGCACACCTCTTCGTGTATGTAGAACCCAAAGAATCCATATTCACAAGACATTTAAAGGCATCGCACAAAGAGGCAAATGTTCTATGGGATGGTTTTTCAGCTTTAAGCTCCACCTTATATGTAATGAAAAGGGAGAATTGCTTAACTTCATGATAACTCCTGGCGATATTGACGACCGTAAACCATTAGAATACAAAGCGTTTGTGGATTTCATATACGGCAAGCTTGTAGGAGATAAAGGATATATAAGCAAGAACCTGTTCAATCGACTTTTCGTTGATGGAATACAACTCATCACGAAACTAAAAAGCAACATGAAGGGTTCTATCATGAGAATATCAGATAGGCTCTTGCTTAGAAAGAGGGCGATTATAGAGACAATTAACGACGAACTTAAGAATATTGCACAAGTGGAACATTCCAGACACAGAGAGATACTTCTTTCCATAATATTCGCATATAGATGCAAGGCAAGCCACTCCACATTGCATTGAATCTTTTTGCTTTATAAAGGGGAAGCGTTTCATTTTATTTACTTATCTGTGGTGTATTAAACTTACCTAAACCGGTATTGTCTTTACTTGATTCTGTAAGAATCTTGCCATCGTGCCTTCTTGATTTTCCTACGGAGAATGTATATGTGGCAGTCAAGCGTACCATATGCTGAAGTGGTTTCCAATCCTTGTTCTCATTATACCTAAGAATAGGTAAATTCGAAACAGTATAGTTGTTGTGTCCTGAATAATTGTATTTTGCACCTACTGACCAATTACCTATTTTATATTGTATCGTTCCAGCATATTGAAGGCTGCCACGTGACAAAAGGTCGCCGTCGTATACTTTTGTTGGTGAATTAACACTGAAGATCAAAGACAAGTTTTCAAATGATGCTGTAATATTGCCACCTATACGCCAATAATCAAAGTTGATATTTTGCGATGGAGTTTCAAGTCGTGAGATATAGTATTCAACATAGGGTGATAATTCTAACCATTTAAATGGATACCAACTCCCATAAAGGTCAAATCTCCATTCGAAATCACCTCCTATATTTTGAGGTCTGAAATAAACATTATCGCCTTCTTTTAGTATTGTGGTAGCTATCTTATTGTTAGCATATGATGGCTGTACCATGAAGACTATCTGATTTTTATTATTTGGTGAGAAATATGCAAACGACAGTTTCCCCGATGTAATCCAATAATCTTTCAATTTTGGATTGCCAGCAGATATCAGCCAGGGGTCTAAATAGGTCTCACTCTCAGTGATTTCATTTAACGAAGGAGATATATTACGCATTGTCAACGTCAACTGCACAGTTGTTCCTTTCATTTTACCCTTTCCCCACCAATCTGAATAAAGTCTTATGTAAGGAAGAACAGAGTTTTGCGATATACCCGAGGATGTCTGCTTAAATATATTCAATCCAACAGCCGGAACAAACGATATTGTATTCCATGTCCAGGTACCACCCATATTAAGGAACTCATTGTGAGAATATGGTTTGTATTTGTTATTGAATGAAGTCTGATTAAGTTGCTTATATTCATATCTTGAACCAACACTCAATGAGCCACCCCAAAGCGGAGAGGCATAGACAGCGTTTGTAATAAATGAATACGAATCATTATCCACTCTTGAGTGTAAATTGTAGTCATAGTCATTGTTTCCTGTATTCTCCGAGAGCATAGATTGCTTCGAATCCGAATAACTATTTCCAAATGTATTGACCACATTTATGGCAAACAGACGGCCTTTCTTTAATAAATAGCGATAGTATAAATCTACAGCCACCGTATTGGAACGACTCTTCAAAAGGCTTGTACCTTCACCATTATATTGGGTGTCATCTGTCGAAATAAGGCCCGCCCTTTTTTCTTCATCTTGTAAGGGTTCAATGATAGTATATACCTTAGCATTAAACAGATGATTACCCTGATATCTTTGGTACGATGCACTGATGTTATGATATTGACCTTTATAGCGACTTGTACCCCTATATTGAGAATGTAGTTGCGGACTATAAGTGTATTCAGCAAGATTATCAATATTGCCTATGTTTCTGTAATCAACTAGATAACCCAGTTTTACTTGGTTCAGAGAATCCGCATATGTCAAGTCAATCTGGTTTGTTCCAAATCCTGTGTTTACAGCATTAGAAGTGTTGAAATAACCGGTATAAGATCTATCGTGCCTCTTCTTCACAACAATGTTGACTACAGGCCCTGCAGTCAGACTCATGTATTGAGGAGGAGCAATAGAATAAAACTCTACGTTCTTTATGTCCTCACCCTTATATCCACGTAAGTCATATGCCGTTGATGGAACGCCATTTATAAGGATAAATACATTTTGTCTGTCCCAAGAAACCAATTTTGTTTCATTTATTGCTGTTTGGAACAATTCTAAGGAAGAAACTGCATCTAAAGCATTTGTACCAAACTTTTTATTGTCGTTTGATAAATATAGTACATCGTGATCACCCTTATGAATTATCCTTTCTGCTTTAACCACAACTTCACTTAGTCTAAAAGATTTGATAGTATCTAATGATTCTTGAGCATTACCATTCAAAACAAGAAACAAGAGACTAATTATTGCTAGAACCTTTTTCATAATTTTTTTATCCGAGTTGATTATGTATTGGACTATTTTCCCACCCATAGCCCGCTGCATGTTACTTACATTCAGCTCGGCGTAGGCGTTTCTCTTGTGGTCTTAGAAGAGCACGTCTCCTATAACGACAGTCAGAGTGCTTATAATCCGGCAATAAATGTAATAAGAAAAATCCAAAATAAAGAAAGAATCGGCAAGAAAATTGCCATAAGGGACAGATTTTAGTGGATTTCTTGTTTTGTTACAGTTATTTCGTAAGCGTATCCGCGATGCAGCCTTGTCCATATTTTTTTATCTCTTTACCTTT
>OWJF01000306.1_pt1 | contig 25210 bp, 45 predicted proteins | sample 1732941 | NCBI WGS metagenome assembly OWJF01 (sample SAMN05065770, study PRJEB22554) | human gut metagenome | biome: ENVO:2100002; feature: ENVO:00000062; material: ENVO:00002003 | host: Homo sapiens | place: USA
GAGATGCAGCGTAGTCTCGTGGGCTCGGAGATGTGTATAAGAGACAGGCTGAGGAGAGTGAGACAGGCAAGAAGCTGAAGGCTTTTCTTGCCGAGTGTAGTGAAGCAAGCGAGAAGGCGAGAGCTTGGGTAGAGAAACAGGGCGGCGATACCTATTATGAATCGCCCGAAGGCTTTGCCGGTGGCGTGGAGATGGTGGAGTTTAAAAACACCATCAACAGAAAAGACTGGACGAACGTTCAGGTGCCTACCAAAGATGGATGGCAGAGTACTTCACTTTTTGTTCCCGAGGAGAACAGCGAACTGGAGAAGGAAATGATGGCGCTGCCTGTTGTGAGCGAAATGAACCTGATAGGTATTCTTCTGCTCAAACCTATTGAGGCGAAAGATAAGGATGGCAATCCTATCAAAGACAAGGACGGGAACGCAGTCATTCTTCCGTTCTCTTTCGGTGATACGGCTCCTGCCTTGTTCCGCTATCGTGGCTTCTGGTACACCGATGTGCCTTACGAGAGCCTGTCAGACGATTGTCAGGTAATCACAGAGAAGGAATATCGCCGCAGAATGTCGGCAACAAATGAGTCATAAGTAATCGTGAGATTATTCTTTTTCTTAGAAGCGTTCTAATCGAATTTTAGAAATGATCTTAATTTTTTATTAGTTTTTGGTTATTAGTTTAGATTTTTTATTATCTTCTTAGGTCGCCCGTCCGTAATGGATAGGCGACCTTTTTTTTGTTATTGATCATCATGTCGCAGTGGGTCAGCAGCCATACCGACATTACCAGAGTCATATCTTGCATCAGTCATGCTGAGTATGCGGTGGGTGAGGGTAGCTATCTCCTGTTGCTGTTCAGCGATGAGTGCCTGTTGCCCTGCCATCTGTTTCTGTTGCTCTGCGATAATATCGAGCATCTTATTGAGCGTAGAGAAGCTTACATCCGTTTCTCTTTTCGAGAGGGTAGAGGCAGACTGATTGATGAAGGCATGAGGGGCAGCAGCTGACTGACGACTGCCTCCAGTCTGAACATTCTGCCCAATCTTGATAGTAGCCAACCCTGGTATGATGGACTTGAGATAATCCACATCAAGAGGATCACGCAGGGCACGACCGCCAATAGGACGCTTTTCGTTTTGCGAAATATACCCACCAGCAGGCTCAAATTGGTCATCAACGCTCGGTTGCACATAATCAATTTCTTCTATGCCTTTATCGTAGTTGGCATCCGCATCCACGATAAAAGCGGAAATGGGTACTTGGAACGCATTACAGAATCTCAAGAGTTGGATGGTAGGGATAGGTGCTTCCATCCTTTCCCAGTAGTCAAGTCTCCTGTTGCTTGTTGTACCTATCGCATGAAGTATCTGCCTATCTGTAATATCACTATTTGCCTGTATCCATTTTTCGAGGAAGCTGTAATTAAAATAATATCTCATATCTCTAAAAATTAAAAAGGTGAATACGTTAAAAACACACTCTACACTAAATATTATACCTAACCTATGTTAAATTCCCCTAATTTTAGGAGAAAAATATACGTAACGTTTGTTTATTTCAATTTTAATATTTAAATTTGCAACAAATTTAAGAAATATAATCGAAATGACAAAGGAAATTATAGAAAAAATTACGCAGCATGGTAATTCGTTAGACGTTAATGACCTAAATGCTGAAGAGAAGAAGAACTTGGCTGAGTTTTTATCGGCCAAAGGCTTTACTGATTCTACCTTTTACCTTCGTTTCTTCCAAAAAGGTTTCGATACTTGGGAAATCCAGGGTATCAATAACTGCAAAAGTCAGTACTTAGGTATGCCTGGTATATGTAAGGTATTACTTGAGTACGTAGAGCGTGATGCCTTGGGTAACGAGATAGGCGATAAGGGTTATCTCTATACTCTTGCCCAGAGTGATAAGCCGGGTGTATTTTATTCCTGTTTGAAGCAGGCAGCAAACGGCTTGTGTATGAAGCTATACTCCTTCATGGAAGAACGTGGCATGAGCCGTACTACCATCATCAAGCGTTTCTCGTCTGATGACTGGAAGACTTGGGAGAAGGTAGGCATCAAAGCCTTGCTGGAAGAATTTCTTCAAATGAGAAATGAGAAACTCGAAATGGCGAACAATAAATGATTGACATAACTATTGATTTTGAAACGACCTCACTTGCACCTACCGCAGCCATCATGAGTGTTGGCGCGGTAGCGTGGAAGCGGTATGACGAAGAAAGTCCGTTCTTCGGGAGAGGAGACGGATTGCTGAGGTACCCAACCTTTTCGGCTCACGTCGATTTGCGAAGTTGCTTTGTAGAGGGTTTCACTTTCGACCAAAGTACGGCTGAATGGTGGTCGCATCAGAGTGAAAAAGCAAAACAGGCTTTGCTTGATTATGATGATGGGGACAATCCTTGTCTCCCTATTGATATAGTCATTGCCGATTTGCTCGGCTGGATAAAGGATGATGTGCAGGAAGCGCTTGGAGATACAGAATTGTGTCTTTGGGCACAGGGCACCGATTTCGACATCGCTATTCTGAGATATGCTTGCTACAAGTTGGGCATCAAGTTTACTATTAAGCATACCCAGTTTAGGGACCATCGCACATACTATCTGGAAGGCGCTCGTTTGCTATGGCTGTTAAACAATGCGCTTGGCCATGAGAAAGTTCCTTTTAGTGTTGACTGGGCATATAAGCAGACTCAAGACTATCAGGATATTGCCGATGAGGGTGCTGCCCATGATCCTATCTTTGACTGCAAGCGAAGTATCTATAGTACTTGGCAGATGATGAAGAAGATAAGAGAAGCCTATGCCTAGGCTATTCGATTTGCCTTATATCCCTAACCGGACGGGCATACAGCAAAGGCACAGGAACCTATCCCGATACAGAATGCTGCATCGTTTCGCCTATACCGAGACGATGAGCGGACTGAGGGATGATATACCGACCCTCCTCTTTTATGCGCCCTTTGCCCTGCTGAAAGATACCTGTGAGTATCTTTGCAGGATGATGACGGGCTGCGTGGAAGATATGATTATCACGCCGTCGCATAGCTGCCGACGCAAGAACGGCAAGATATACTGGAGGCAGGAGGTGCAGATTATCGGTCTAGATACCGATTTCCTCACGATGGAAAGTCTCTCGCAGATGATAGTACATCGTATGGAAACCATCTGTAACTGTAAGATAAGGCATTATCGCCTGGAAACATTTCTGAATTTATAAAAAGAAAAGATATGAAGAAATAAAAGATATTCTGCATGACATCATGCAAACTTCGGTACGATATACACTTCGTTTCCGATTTTTATTTTGTTAGACAACCGAGCCATCGGTTAAATGGTAGGAAGAACTGGACGGGTAATATGTGACAGCTGCAAAGCTTCACTGATAAGTTGATACCCTCCATCGTAACGATAAGTGAAAAGTCTGATTAAAAAGCCTGGAAAATACTTATCAATGCGGTAATGATGCACTCTCAAAATTTGGCGGTGTTACCCCGAAAGTTCTTCTTTCTTTGAAACATTGATAAAAAGAGAATAGGGGAGGCATTCTGGAAACGCTCTTATGAAAGGGTAGTGAAAGCTGTAATGCTCCATGACTACGATTCACTGCATCATTGCCGGTGTTGGAAAGACGCGGGGACCGTTTCACCTCTGCGTCTTGGCGTAGGAAATATTCAGCAGGCGAGTACCACAGATTTTCAAATGCTCCGCTAGCTCTAGAATATAACCCGGCAAGGTGTAAACACTTGAAGTTTTGCCTTCCCTTTCTCTTTTACTATATAAATACTCTTGATATAAAGATATGTTATTCCATCCCATATTGAACCAGCTTGCCAATCTTGACATGGCTTTCCTCGTAAAACCTGCCGATGAGCAGCGTATCGAGGGACAGACTGCCTGTTTCTGTCCGTTCTGTCAGAAGGAAGAGGCAGACGATGGCGAGCAGGGCAAGGTAAAGCAGACACCACACCTCATTATCTATCATAATGAGCGTGGCGGTATGTATAACGGCGTAGGGGTGGAAAACAATACCCAGGCAGAGCATGGTGCCCTGCGCTGGATGTGTACCAAGACCGGCAAGTATGGCTACGGAGCCTTAGAACTCTATGCCGCCATGCGCAAGCTGCCGATGCACGGAGCCAGTCTCTTGCGCCTATGCCATGACCTCATCGTAAGGGTATATGGCGATAACGAGAAGACGAGAGCCAAATGGCCTATGCTCTTTGCCAAGATGGACTATCGGACAATCGCGCAACAAACGATAGAGACTTTCTCTTTTATGCCAAAAACAGATTTCAATCCCCAGGAGCTTGCAGCCCTGGGGTGCGAAGTCACATCAGTAAAAGGCATTCCGCAGTACGGCTTCGGCAAGGACTTCAACACAAAGATGCTGAACGAAGATTTCCGCATCTATGCCGTGGACCAGGTAATGCTGCCTAACGTGGTGAGAAACGGACAACTGGTAAGTGAAGTGATTTATGGAACACCCTGGAACCCGCTGTTCGTTTGCTTCGCTACCGACGTGATAGCGCCGCAAGGCAGTTGCGGATGCTTCTTCCGTCCAGCCATGCAGCAAGACCCGATAGTCTTCTCTACCTGTGAGGATCACAGCGTAAGGAAGGTGAGCAAGTGGCTGATGGGTGACAAGGTTTTCACCTATGCGATGGACCATCGGAGTAACAACTCTACTGCCGTTCACTCGGCCATAGAAAAGTTGCAACCGGGAGAGGCCTATACGGAGATGAAAGAAATATGGGTAGAGAACGAAACCAAGGATGGTGAACCGAAAGGCACTTTTCATATTGAGGAGGAACCTATAGAAGTAGGCGACATCAAGGCTCAGAATATCGTTTTCTGCCGGACACCGGAAGACGCAGTGAGCGTTTATTACGCCATGCGTTCCCTGCGTCAGGATAAGGCACAGGATAAGCATTTTCAGCAATACTGCTGGTACCACGTAGCCTTCTCGCTTGGCAGAAGAAATTTCTGGTATATCGAGCGTGGGCAGTGGAGGCAGGAAAAACTCGACTTCAATGCCGTGCAGTATCAGAAGATGAAGCGATTTGCCGAAAGGGTTATTATGATTTACCCTAACGACATCGCCAGCCAAAGGGATTGTGGCTCTATTGCAACCAAGTATTGCGATATATGTTATGCCACGCTGCCCGATGGCTTCAGAAGCAGATATAACCAAAGGTGGAACTGGTTGTACGGTTGCTTACCACGAAGCGTGAGAGATTATCTGATGTGTTATCAGATGACCGATGCCGACAACTTTAAGTTCGATCACGATATAAGGTTGCCGCTATACTCAAGGTTGCGGGGTGCCAACAATACGGACCCATTCGAGATAGAATATCCTCGTGACCCGAGAAGCGGCAAGCCGAAACCACCTACCTGCAAGGTGTCGCCTACTAAGGTGTGGCTCTTTATGACGTGCCACGGATATTACAGAATGATAGACCCTGAGAGTACCGACCTCGTAGGTCAGTATATCCACCTGGATAGATGTTTTGTTGAGTACATCGACCAGAAGAGTATCATCCAGGCAACGAAAATCAAACTTCTGCAGTTTACCGAACAGAGTTGGCGGCACAATGATCAGGAGCGCAAGATGATGTCAGACTGCGCCAACCTGATAGACAAGAATTTCAGCGAGAAATCGGCTGGAGGCTTACAGGGCATGGTGATAGACTTCACCGAGAGTTTCGATGCCCATACGGAATATTTCTTCTTCCGCAATGTAGCGTTGAAGATTACGCCCGAAGCCATCACACCAGTCAGCTATGAGAGGTTGAATTTCTTCATCCCATCCCTGGCAAAGAAACCGTATGATTTCACGATGAGGGTGTTCAATCCTCCTTTCGTTATCAGCGAGAGCCAGGAATATAAAGACAAGGTAGCAGCCATCTCCCAAGAGGAAGCGCAGGTTAACGAGGACGGTTCACCTGTCTTCACAAGAGCCGAAATCGACCAGAAGAAAGCCGAGCTTAAAGACTGGGCGCAGACCTTCCGCTGGCAGGTTGATTGGCAAGGCAAGCAGGAGAAAGAACTTTGGCCTATACTGAGAGTGATACGCGGCTGCTGCAATATGCAGTGGCGACTGGAGCAGGATAGTATTCGCAACAAAGAACCGATGCCTGCCGAAGCCATCGCCGACATCAACTCTCATTTTGCCAACATGATTTCCTGTTTGGGAAGGATTTGTTACCGCTCATGGGCCAACATGCAGAGTATCTGCCCTTATCTCCTCGAAGATGAGGTGGAGGACGAGAAGCAGGCAAGTGGCGGTTCTGGTAAATCACTCATGGTGAATCTCGTGGTAGGTTCAGCAGTGAATATACTTCGTGTCGATATGAAGGACTTCGTTACGATAGCCGATGCAAAGTTCTGTCTGTCCGACCTGTTGATATATCCCGGCAAGTTTAGAGTAGTGCATTGGGAAGATAAGCCTTCGGGTTTCCCGATGAAGTACTTTTATAATAAGGTAACGGCGGGAGCCAAGGTAGAACGAAAGTTCGGCGACCCTATCGTCTTCAAGCTGGAAGACTCACCATTAAACGTGATTACCAGTAACTCGCAGTTGAGTGATGACGATGAGAGTACTATCGGACGTTTTCCCCTGGTATCATTATCCGATAGATTTTGCCGTGAAAACCCGATGCAGCATAAGGTAGCGCGTTCACCAAAGGAAGTGATGAAAAATCTCGTAACAGACCCAGAAGAGTTGAATGAGCGAGACCGCAACCAGGCGATATATATCTGTGCCCTAGCCGTTCAGTTCATCATGCGCTATCATACCTTTGTGATTGCTCCTCAGAAGAACGTTCAGCGAAGATTGATGGTAAGAGAGCTGACCGAGAACACGGTGAACTACTTCGAGTGGTTCTTCAGCCGTAACGAGGTATATTCAGCGCCTATCTGTGCAGACGAAATGTTTAATGAGTTCATGCGAGATTGGGCTGATGCCAGTGAGGGCAAGAGTAAGGAATATAGTCGAGCCACCTTCAAGAAGAAAATCAAGAAGTATTGCAAGAATATGAATATCATCTGCAATCCTGATAACCTCCTGGTAGGGGAGGACAATAAGCGCCACGGCTGCTTCAAGCTTCGAGCCTGGGTAACGGAGGAATACTTCGTAGGCAGAGAGTGGGAGAATGATGACAGTGTGGAGCCGAAACTCATCCGCAGGGTGAAGACGAGCAAACACGTCTATTTCTTCTTCCGCAGCGGTAAGGATCACATTCCAGAAAGCTATGACGAGTTGAAGCGGATAGCGAAAGAGTATGTGGAAGGTCCCGACCCATTACCTTATCGTGATGACGATGGTAACATCGTTACGCTCACTACTGAAGAGGAGGAACGCTGGAAGGCTTTCACCTCCCGCAAGCAAGGTAGAAGGCAAGCTATACCTAACGGTAGTGATAGCAATAATGCAGCAGCTACGGTAGGCGAAATAGATAAGAGCGATCTGCCGTTCTAACCTCCGTTCCCAGCGATTCCATCGCTAGTCATCTTAAAGTCAGAAACCAAAAATGGCAAAGAAAGAAGAAACAAAGAAGAAAGGCATAAGGGTAGCCAATCGGCAAGCCTGGGTAGATACCTTCGTGTATCTTTGCCCGCAGCATCGAGGCGGTACAGGCCCCGGTGAGTATTGCGAGAATCCGGACGGCACCCGAACCAACTGCACGGGCAGATGCACCTACACCGGTAGCGGAGCCTGCGAGCAAGTGACGCAGTTCTTCAAAACATATAGTAAGTTCGTAAACAAGGAAATTGAATTTCTATAAAAATAAAAAGCAAAATGAAAATACAAGCGCAATCATCCCTCTTGCTTCGTCAGGCTTTACAGAAAGCTGCGAAGTGTATCGACAGCAAGACCGCTATCGCCATCTTGAGCAACGTGCTCTTAACCCAGCGCAAGGAAGACGGCAAGTTCTTCTTCGTATCAGCAACAACAGATTCGGAGCTCATCATTCCTGCACCTTTCAGCATCGTAGAAGGCAGCTTTAAGGAAGATGTCGTTCTGCCTATCACATCCCTTTTATCTCTCCTCTCCACCCTCCCTTCTGACTGCGTAGTCACCATGGACCTCTCTGAGGATAAGAATCGCTCAATGAGCATCGAGTACTGCACCCAGAACGGCGAAAATGTGAAGAGAGGCACCGTGAGCCTGGTATATTTCAGCGCAGAGGCATTCCCTCGTGCAGCGCAGCCCGATAATGCCAGTCTTCACATCTCTCTGCCGATGGCAACCTTCAGCAATGTGCTTTCTCATGCCGGCAAGTTTGTATCCGATTCCGAGCTTCGCCCAGTGATGAGATGCCTCTGCATCGATGTAGCCGAGGATAGAAGTGAGGTTATCTTTGCAGCCTCCAACGGCCACGTCCTTATCAAATTGATTCATACCAACAACCCCGAAACGGGGGGCAGCAACTTCTTCCGTAGTGGAACACCGGGAAAGATTCTCGTATATAGCTCCTTCTTCAAGACCCTTTCCGTTTTCGACGACTGCGAGGATATTGATATTGAGGCAAATGAGAAGGTGGTACGCTTCACATCAGGAGATGATATTACCTTCGTCTGCAAGAAGGCAGAGGGTCAGTACCCTAACTACAACTCCGTGATTCCTCGCAACAACCCTTATAAGGTTACAGTAGATAAGCGAGAACTGGCAAGTGTGGTGAAGCGTGTGGCACTCTTCTCCAGTGAGAGCAGTAACCTGATCGTCCTAAAGAAGGATGGCATGTTCCTCGATATTTCCGCTCAGGACTTAGACTTTAATATGTCGGCCAACGACCAGGTGCTCATCACCGACGGCACTTGTCCGGAAGGTCATCGCATCGGTTTCAAGGCGAGCAGTCTGCTCGATGTCCTGGCACCTATCCCAGATGATACCGTTATCCTGCACCTGGGCGACCCAAGCCGTGCAGGAGTTATCACCGCCAACGATTCATCACCACGAGCATTGACCCTGCTCATGCCGATGATTTTGGACGAATAATATATTCTCAGAAAATACTGACAAGATTATGGATGATACTTTGCTCTTTATTCCTCCCTGCTGTGTAGATAAAAAACTGCCCAAGGCAGTGATGCAGGCTCCACGGCGAGCATTGAGCTTCTATACACATGGTGATGTGCTGCTGGATAAATTCTTCCACGCCATCGGATACTTGGCTGATACGACTCCCAACCGCCCAGCGAAGAAGCATTTCTGCGTGATGGTGCTGGCGATGACCGTAAGCAGAACATCTGCCACTGGATACATGGTCCAGTATCTACGCACCTGTTTCGAGCGGAAATGGATTACTCATTTAGTACTCTCCACCGACAAGAATGTGGAAGATTGGATAGACGTTCACCTGCAGGAGTACAAAGACCGCATCTTATATACCAGCCACAAGGATGTAAGCACTCAGACCTCGCACCTGGTTCTCTACAACGAGGAGAAGGCTTTCACTCTGGCGGGACCGATGCTCGATGCCCAAAACGGCAAGCTGTCGCATTATACGATGGTACTCTATCCCGACTATTCGGCTTACAGCAATGCCTCCGACTGGTCGAACCCGCTGCGGAATATCTGTTTGCCTGATATATTGCGACACCGGCAGCGGGTAGCCAAGAGTAAGCGGGAAGTAAAGAGCATTATCCTCGACCGATTCCTGCATGCGAACTTGCCGCCTTATCCGGAAGACAAGGAGCAGGAAAGTCATCATGACTATCACGATTTCGGTGGAATGATGTAGGCATTTATAAACCGATAAATAAAATATCTTATGGCAAAATATCATCAGTCTTATCAGAACCTCCGTCAGTTCTGCGAAAAATGGCAGTGGATAGACCCACGCAGCGGACAGCAGGTAACTGGCTATGTGCATCCGCAGACAGCGAGGAACGTAAAGCGTAAATCGTTTTATATCAAATTCCTCACCAAGACCGGGCATGTAGATGAAGGTGAATGCGTTTGTCTGAAGGTAGACGTTCTGAGGCATCAGAGAAAAGTGCAGTTCGTTAACAGCGGAGAAATCCGTGTTGTCAACGACATTCTGGTGCTCGAAGTAGATGGCACCAGGTTCATCACGCATTAATATGGTAATTCATGTTTCCCTACACCTCCCCGGTGCGTGAGCATAGGGCGCTTCACTGGAATATTCATTTTTAAACAAGATATAGATTATGTGTAATCAGTTTAAAAGACATAGAGCAAAGAAAGCTCTCAAACAAATGGCTAGTCTGACCAGCGTAATTGCCACGATTAAGAAGTGGGAGAAGGCTGGATTGATTTACTGGCATGTAAAGGGCAAGACCCTTCTGATTGAGCAGAGTTTAGCTACCGCCTTGATGGCGAGTGGAAGTGAAATGTTCAATAAGTTCCTGAATATCACCGCCCAGTTCAAAAACTCAGAACTGCTCTCTGATGCATATGAGCAGCAGCGTATCACTATTGAGACGCAGGCTGTGAGGGAGGCGCAGGAGAAAACATCCAGTAAGCTGACCGATGCTGATATTCAGCGCATCCGTCTGAATGCTAGAGAGAATATGCAGCACATCGATATGAAGAGCATCCTCGATGCTATCCATGAGTTTGATATAATGATTATCCGCAGCAGTGCTATCTCTTCTGCTGATGCCACCCAGGAAGGTGGCGAGCTTGTTGCTGTTGGCCACTTCGATGGAAAGAAGGTGGAAATGGCGATGTGGGATGAAATCAAGAATGATTTGAAAGAAGAAAAATAAAATATGAATATCAAGATATTAAAGGAAGGCGACCGCTATCACGTCTATATAGGCGACAAGGATTTGTGGCTATCGAGAATGGAACTGGTAGAGCTTCGCCATAGTATCAACTCTATCCCATTATAGAATAATCGTCCAATGAAAACAATATTATTCACAAAGGAAAACTGGCAGTGCAGTCAACTGAGTGTAGCCAAATATACCGGAGGCGTACAAGTCACTGGCGCTGATGGTAAGAAAAGAATTTTCCTCGTTGTCAATCAAGAAGGAAAAGACCTGAGCCAGGTTAGTATTCCTGCTGGTGACCCAGCCGATCTAGTAGATAAGGAATTTATTCCGCTCTATAAAAAGCTGGGCAGAGTTTTATTTATCGCTATCGTCGAAGCCAACCCTTCAGCATCTCGCAAAGAGCTGAAGGCAATCCTCACCGAGGCTGCCGATGTAAAGAAGAGGGGTGAGGAGTTAGAGAAGAAAGTAAGAGAAAAAAGAGAGAAGAAGCAGAATCCTTCCCTCTTCGACTAAAAAAGTTTTAATACATTAAAGATTAATAAAGAAATGAGAACGTTAGAAGAATTTCAGAAGGAAGTCCTTGCGCCTTTGCGTAAGGAGAGAGACGAAAAGCACGAAGTTGCTTTGAAAATTAAGACCGATGGCGGCGAGGCCTTTGCGGAATGTAAGAAGGAACTCCTGGATAAGGAAGTTGAGTTCAAGGAACGTCAGAAGTCCAGCCTGAAAGAATTTCTCGGCAAGCAAACCTTGGAAAAGAAATCTTTCTTCATTCAGCAAAAAGCCGATCGTGCCGAAGCTCACGCCAAATATCAGAAAGCCTACCACGACTACAAGGTTGCTAAACGCCGTGCCAACGAGGAGTTCATGGATAAGCTAGCCATTGCCTACGCTGAGTATAATAAGGAGCGAGTAGCCGCAGGTGAGCAGCCTGTATATTATGCCAATCGCCGTGAGAAATCAGCTGAGGAACATGAGGCTGGTTATCAGGAGGACGGCTGGCCGGAAGACCCAGAACCGGAGGAGGCTGAAGCATGAGTTTCGGAAATACGAAAACCCCACTCAAGCCAACCGGCAAAGCGAAGTATCAGTTGCCAATGAAGGTAACGCCTGAGAGCAATGGTCAGAAAACCTATGTACTCGAAGGCGAATTGAAGGAGAAGTTTATCAAACTCTTCCCGAAGAACTCCAACCGCAGAATGATGGAATGGTTCGGTATATCTCATTCAACTCTCCGTCGCTTCAAAACCAAACTCGGATTGAAGAAAGATATGAAAGCTATCCGTCGCCAATTAACGAGGGATGTCAAGAAAATCTGTGAGGAGAACGGCTATTATGACTCCCTTCGAGGCAAACCGGTAAGCGAAGCCTGTCAGGAAGGCCGCCGACGATTACTTGAATCCGGCTTTTGTCTTATGAGGCAACTCAAGAAGAAAAATCCACGTCGATTCAAAGCTGTCATTCGCCGTATGGCAGAAGCTCGCAAGGAACTTTGGCGGAAGGAGCGTTTGCGTGAAGAATATGGGCTGGAGCGCAAAACCAAATTACGTCTGCCGCAGCGGCCGATTACCTCTTCTGCCGCATCATTCAAGTTTATGCTGATCCATAAGCGCAACTATTTCGCCCCCGGTCATACCTGGTGGATAGCCTACGATAGTGAGACCAATCGTTCGGAGCGCAGCGAGGCAACCGCCCGCAAGCATGGTTTTGAAATCATCGAGGGTGAGGACGATACTTCCGAAACATCAGACGGGCAGCAGAATGGTAACTGCGGAAATCAATAATAAACAATAAACAATTATAGAAACATGAACACGAAACAACAGAATATTCTTCGCTCACTACTGAAGAAATACAAGTTCAAGAGCGTAAGCAACATGGTCCGTCAGGCACTCGGAATCAACTTCGAGAACTTCCTGCAGAAAACGGAACCTCTCTATATCATTCCCCGCATCGCCTCCTGTTATGCTGATGAGAACGATAAGAAGACCCTGATGGGTGTAGTATATAAGGAATGGCTCAAGGACGTAGTAGAAAAAGCCTGGGTGAAACCGCTCAATGCCTACATCGATGAATACGGTGAGCGTATCGTGCTTTCCGCTATCTACTATCTCATCGATAACGGTCTGTGGGAAGTATACGAAGGTCGCCTTGCACTCGATGCTCAGGAAGATAATTACTACGATAAGTTGGGAGATATGCCTTCCGCCATCGAATTTGTGCAGGAACAGCAAGCCGAGGAAAAGAAGGCAGAAGAAAAGAAAGCCGCCGCCCAGCAGCAAGCCTCTGCCTCGTCACGTCCCCCTATCGCCCCTGTCCCCAGCGATTCCATCGCTGGCAAAAAGGAAGCAACCCCAGGCTATGCGCTCACCGCCGAAGAAGCCGTAACCCTTATCGGTACCACTTCCGAAGCCTGTACCCAGTTAAAGCAGAACATAGAACGCCTGTTCGATTTCATCCATACCGCCACCGATACCGATGCCCTTCGCCAGAAGCTCTCTGACCTACAAAAGCAGTTAGAAACTCAGAAGGCCGAGCATCAGAAAGAAATGGTAGCCCTGCAGAAGAAAGCCGACGAAGCCAATGCCACCATGCTCAAGGCCAGTGATTATATCGCCAAGCAGAAACAGGAGGCTAAGGAGGCTCAGAAGCAATACGATGAACTGAATGCCAAATACAAGAAAGCCCTGGATGAACGTGATGATGCCGACAAGGAGTTGGAAACCTACAAGAAGCTCCTCGAAGAGGAAGCCACCCGTGAGCAGCTACCAAAGAAGAAGGTTATCCCATATAGCGTATTGGATGCCGTTCCTCTCCTGGGCAAGGGAGTAATGACTGGCTTGGTACCCGTCCTCGCCAAGTACAACATCGTGGTAGATTACAACAAGTAGGAGGTGTAGCGTATGGACCAAGGAGTAATCAGTTTTGAAAAGCTGTTCCCCAAGAATGATAGCGATGAACCTATTGCAGTAGTCTCTACCTTTTATGGTGATGAATACACCGATAGGTCTGCCTATCTAAAGTTCAATAATGCCATCATGCGCATGGGTGAACCTAGGGACGTGGATCAAACAGAAACAGATGTGGAGTTCGTTACTCGTAATGAGGCGGGTAGTCTTTATGCCGTAGTATATCATTATCGGGATGGCAGTGTAGATTCCGATATGTTGGTTAAGGTGAAAAACGGAGGTTGGATGTTTAATCGTTTCAAGTTGCGTATTCATCCTAATTTTGTGAGTGCTTATATTCCGTCGATATATGGTTATAAGCGACTCACGGAATCGCAGATAGCGCAAGAGTTGGCCCAGGTTCCTGCGTTTCCAGTCAAGATGGCAACAATAGGAAATTATGTTTTTGTACTGTTTCCTGGAGGTATAATGATTGCGAAGTGTGCCATTAATAATAAGGATGAAGTAACTTCTATTGAAGCGATAGATTTTGTTCCTTACGAATCTTTTGCACGAGATGAAATCAGATATTTTTATCAGCAATTACTCCATTGCTATATATCAGTCGGGGACTTGAACATCGAGGATTTCCCCGAAGACTTGATAAGGAAAACTGTAGAGAATAGTCTTGAGAGATTGAAACGGAAGTATGGTAAATAAAAAAGATAAAGACTATGGCAAATAAAATAAAGATAAGCGGTACTGAACCAGTCAAGTATGGACCGCATGATTTTCAGTTGGGCGATTACGTCTATGCTCCCGTGTCTCTCTATTAGAAGATTAAACATAAACAAAACGATATGGATAAGACAAAGTTAAAGAAACTTTTTTATGAGGTGAAAGCAACAACCTCAGATGTGATATTTACGGCATTTATGCTGGTTATACTCTATCTGTTTATTCACTCGATCATCACCGATGCTAAAAGAGATGATAACCGCATAAAAGGTAGTAGCATCACCGTAACATCAAAAGGTCACGAGTATATCATCTTTAAAATCGACAGAGGCTACACCTGCTGCATTCACTCAGCCTCCTGCCCCTGTCAAGTCAAGAAGTAATAACCCACCTCTCGCCTCCGTCCTTAGCGATTCTATCGCTGGTCAGCAGGGAGAGGATAAAAAGAAGAGAATATGATGAAAATAGACAAAGAAACAATCCAGAAGTTGAATCCTTTGTTTCAGGCAATAGCTGAAGGCAAGACTATTCAAATTTATGAAGGAGCCGTTTGGGTGGATATGGATCTTGACGGGGAAGGAATAGATCTTTGTACGCTCATAACGGCCCCCGAATGCTACCGCATTAAGCCGGAAGTTAAGTATCGTTCTTTTAAGGACAAAAAAGAGTGCTGGGCTGAGATGCAAAAACATCAGCCGTTTGGGTGGATAGAGTGCAAAGAAGGTCTTTTTAATATCGTTTATGTCGATGACAATTACGTGGGTCTGGCAGATCCCTATGATAGCTCCATCTCGCTGGCTTCAAAAAACAGCTATCAAGACAACACCTTTGCAGACGGCACTCCATTTGGTATGAAAGTGGAGGAATAGTTATGGTACTCGAACAATGTTCAGATTTACAACTTATGCTCCTTACGATATTCACAATATCTCTTATCATATTGATGGAGCAGATAGCTGAGTATTTTCATTTTAAAAAATGATAGTAATCAATTCATGGAATTAGAATATTTCATTGTAATTATATATGGTGCTTTAGTTGTTCATTATTTCGTTATGTATCTAGTCTATCAAATAATTAATGATTTAAATGAGTAACTATGAATAAGAAGAAAGTAAAAGAGCTGATAGAGCAAATACTAAAATACTGCGACCAATGTTATAACCCTAATTGGCAACCAAAGTCATTTGAGGAGTTTGTCAAGTTAGGAAACATCTGTAGAGAAGCCATCAAAGAACTCTCCAAGTCTGATTGGATTTCTGTTGAGGATAGATTGCCTCTTTATGATGAGAAAGTGTTTGTTTGTAATAAAAGACACCCAAATGATGTATGGAAGTCGTTTAGATTAGAGAAAAAGGGTACAGACGTGATAAGTGTCAATCTTAATAAAACTCTTGACGTAAATGGTTTTGTTATTCATAAGGGTAATATCCCTATCACACATTGGCGTAGAATCGAAAAGTTGGAGGAGTAAATATGGCGTGGATAGCAGTTGATAAAAACGGTAGAGAGTTTATCTACATGGATAAACCTAATAGAGGTGTTATTGAATTTCTTCCATGTCAGGATGAGGGTAGTTACATAGAACTTCCCCAAGGCTCCATCAAGAAGCTCATCGGAAGAGAGTTATCTTGGAATGATGACCCAGTAGAACTTAAAGGGGAATAGTTATGGTAGATAAAAGCTTAATGGAAGAAATGCTCCCGATGAAGATTAGTAATTGGGAGTCTATAGAGTATAGTGAGGGACTTAATTGTCCTAAAGAGGAGTGTGATAATAAAAGCTGTAGTTGCCATGCTAGAAATATTATCGGATGGTGTGATACTCCTTACGGCTACATGATGGTCTGTGAGTGCAAGAAGTGCTTCACTAAGTATCGCTTTCATGGAACAATAGATGGCAAGTTTGATTTTGAAAACTTTGCTGACAATTTCCTGATGCGTGTTGAAATGGAAAAAGAAGAATTATAGCTTATGAAATTAGAAGACATAAAGTTCAAGGCTAAACGCCTTGACAACGGAGAATGGGTAAAAGGCGACTTGGTACATAGCACAAGTTATGTTGGCATAAGTTACCCAAGTGACGAGTTTTCTGATGTACCAATAGTGCACAGAGTTGACCCTTCCACCGTCTGTCAGTACACAGGGCTGAAAGATGAGGATGGCAAGGAAATCTACGAGGGAGACCTTCTAGCAGAAAAAAGTTTTCCGATGTATGAAGTAGGATATATCGATGGCGAATTTGTGGCTTCTTACATTGGAGAGAACGCATTTATCTTCAAACTCTATGCGTTAAGCAATGATTGTGTGGTATGTGGCTCAAAATACGACAGAAAAGGAGGTGAGAAATGAATACACTATACGAAAAAGCCGTTGAATTGCTAGTTAGTGACATTCAAGACAAAGCTCTCAAAGAGAAGATTGGTACTCTTGGCAAAAAGACAGAAATGGAAATCAACGAGCCTCCAAAAAACATCATCTTATATCCAAGCGAACACTTCAATGATGGTTTAATCGAGACTTCTATCCCTCTCACTAGAAGGGAAAGAAGAAAGTTGAACTTAAAGAAGAATAGATATGAAAAAGTATGAATATGAGTATATGGTAACTTCTATAGTTATCAAGAAAGCTGACGAGATAGCTCAGGTTTTATCTAATAGATTCAACCAAGAAGGCTATGAAGGTTGGGAGTTAGTGCAATGGAACATCATGCCACCTGCTGCACTTTTAACGGCTTCTACGACACCTTGCTGTGGCTCAATATATATTCTTGCAACATTTAAGAAGAAGTTGAGAGTGTAATGGTAAGCAATGATACTGAGCTTAGAATGATAGCTGCGCAGATAACTACGAAGACTTCTATTGGAACAGAAGACTTGTATAGCCGTTATAGTAGTGTATCACGTATGTTAGGTAATATGTTTAATGATGTGTATTACATTCTTCAAGATGTAAGATACAGATATAAATACAAGTAGCGTATGAGCAAGGAAACATTTGACTTCTCGGAGGCTCTGAGAAGAATGAAGGAAGGGAAGAAAGTGAGAAGAAAAATTTGGAGAGAAGGTCTATATGTTTTCATTAAAAACAAAGCCCTTATGTATCTAAGTCATATAACTCATGGAATTGTAGCGAATCCTTATAGTAAATTTAAGGGTACGAGAGATAAATCAGCAACTGACTGGGAGGAGGTGGAAGAATGAAGAAGTATAGTTTCGCAAACGCCAAGCCTGTCAACCTAAGAAAGATTGACTATTGGTTTCGTGTCGGTCAGTGTGGTTGCCATAAGACGGACTTCAAGCCTACTCTCAGAGAAATTCGAGGTAGAGTTGCTGAGAAGAAGAAATCGTCTAAGGAATTAAGTAAAGCGTTTTGAGTATGGAAAATCTAGAAGATATTAAGGTAGGAGACAAGGTTATCCTATACCGCAGATTTCAAGATAGAACTGTCTGCAAGGTAGAGAGACTGACTAAGAACTTCATCATAGTTGAAGGCCGCAAGTATCGCAAGAAGGATGGCTTTGAAGCTGGAGACTGCGGAATTTATGTCAGCTCTATTTTGAGAGCTACAGAACAGATGATTGCCGAGATAGAGGAGGAACATAAGCGTGATGTCATCATCAGCTATATAAGAAATTGCCGTCTTAGCACGCTACCAACAGATGTGCTAGAGAAAGTGTATGAACTAATTAAATAGTAAACTATATGGCAGAAAAGAAAGTATTAACTATTCATCTTACTGATGAGTGGTACCAGAAAATAGCTAGCGGAGAGAAGACAGAGGAGTATCGGGAATGCTCTGTATTCTGGACGATTCGTCTGTTAAGAAAGGATATACCGAATAGGTCAGCCGTGATAGCTGGCGTAGCCAAATATCATCGTGCTTCCGATAGAGGTCTTTTAGTGCAAGGCTACCTTACCGGAGGACTCAAGCACACTTCGGACAGTCCGGTAGATAGAATTTACCGCAAGGAGGTATTAGAGCCTTTCACTCACGTTCATTTCCTCCTCGGTTATCCGAAAGATAACCAACCGTATATCGAGAAGGAAATCGACGAGATAACGGTAGATAAACCAAAGAAGGGTATGTGCCCTGATGCGTGGTTAAAAAAGAATATGTTCGTTATCAGGTTTAAATAAATAGCGTATGGTAAAGAAAGAAAAGAAATGTTGTGGCACCTGCTTCTGGTTTGATAACGAAGATGCCTACGGCCAAGGCTGGTGCATCGATTCGCAAGGCGAAACGTCATGTGATTTGGTTTGTGATAATTATTTAAACAGATAAGCGTATGGAAATAAATTATAGAGATTATCCTCTGAGTATTTATAAGCATCCGGAGCTAATGGAAATGATGATTCCTACTCCAAAAGACTTCGGGCAGTATTTGCAACAGAAGAAACGTAATAGGAGAAGAAAAAAATGACGTTAGAGTTATCGATGGAAGAAAAGATAATCGTAACCGTTCTCTGGGCATTCACGATATTCTTTCTGTTGTTGGTTTCCGGAATATTTGAAGGTAGGCATGAGCCTATAAAACCGCCAGATATTCCACCACCACCGCCGCTATCTCGCCCCCATCCTCTGCTATTCCGTCGCAGATCAAGATTAAGAACTAATAAACGAAAAAGATATGTTATACGAAGCAAAAGAAGGAACAAAGGCTTATGAATATATTAAGGGTATTCTCGATGCTGAAGAAAAAGAGCGTCAAGCCTATATAGAAAGGGTGAAGAAGGCTGTAGGCTTCGAGTTTTATAAGTATCGAGGTTATCAGCCTAACAGTAGTTTGCTGCGAGAGTACGAAGTAACCGCTATTTGGGTACCATCCGAGCGATATGAAACGTTGGATAAGAAGATATGGAGGAAATTTGATAGCATGATGTTGGAGGATGGCTATTATATAGCCGTAGTACCCAATAAGCGATATAAGCAGGGCAAGGCTATCGCTGCCGTGCTTGCCTCTTACCATGCTGTTACCGATCATTTCAAGATATTGAAGGAACTGGACATAGAACTTCCTCAAGCTGCCTTTTTTTCCATCACTCAGCTTCTCCGTTGCTATGATCGTTACTTTGTATTCTTCGATGATAGCATTCGAGCCGAGAAATCCAATCCTGATTTCAAGGAAATCACGATAGGAGAGTATGAGGATCTTATTAATAGTGATAACGAACAAAAACATTAAAGATTATGGCATGTAATTGTATTAGCAGAGTTGAGAAATTGGTTAAGGCGAAGACCAACGAGAGTGGTTGTCTTGATACAAGTATCGGTGTTCCATCGGGCATTGCGATGGTGAACATTTATGGTCTATTCCATAAGCAGAAGAAGGATGGTTCTTTCTGTGAAAAGTGGAACCAGGTAAATATCCTCCCCGAGTATTGCCCTTTCTGCGGCAAGAAATATGTGGAGGATAAGAAAGAAGAAACCAAACAGGAAGAAAAGGAGAAATAGCGTATGTTATACGAAGCTAAACAAGGAACAAAGGCTTACGAATACATTAAGGGTATTCTCGATGCTGAAGAAAAAGAGTATCAAGCCTACATGAAAAGAGTGGAAGAAGCCGTAGGCTTCGAGTTTGAAAAATGGCAAGGTTATCAGCCTAACCGCCATCTGCTGCGAAAGTACAATATAACCGCTATCTGGATACCTTCCGAGCGATACGAAACGCTGGATAAAAAGGTATGGAAGAAACGTGATAGCAAGATGCTGGAGGATGGCTATTATGTAGCCGTAGCGCCTAACAAGCGATCCAAGCAGGGTAAAGCTGTTGCCGCCGTACTTGCCTCCTACAAAGTTGTTTCCTGCCATTTTGATATACTGAAGGATCTGGAACTGAAGGATCTGGATGTAGGGGTTCCTCAAGGTAGTTCTTTCTCTATCACTCAGCTTCTCCGCTGCAATGACCGTTACTTTGCCTTCTTTGATGATCGCATTCGAGCCGAGAAGCGCAATCCTGATTTCAAGGAAATCACGATTGGTGAATATGAGGATCTTATTAATAGTGATAAAGAAGAATAAGCGTATGAAAACAGAAGAATATGTAAGCACTATTAAAAACATGCAGGCATTCAGTAATTTGGTGGATCGCGTTTATCCAGACCAATACAAGTTTGTGTGTATGCAGCATGATATTTCGGAGCGTGAGGCGATGGACATGTATAGCTACCTTCGCAAGGTGGCTTCCGGGCAGTATTGGTTTATCAACGATAAATCAGACGACTATTTTTACACTATGATAAGTATGGCGCAGGAAGCCCGTAAACTGCACGCATTGAACAGCATCATCAAGACGGTCCCTGCCAACGACGGGGACAGGAAGCAGAATATCCTCGCAATCTTTCTTAAGAATGGCGAGTGGTTCCAGCAGGAGTTTGACCTGCAATGGCAGGCTACGTTTATCGAGATAGCCGAAATGATAAAAAACGGCTATGAATTGATGACTATCGCCCGACAGGTAGATTATGTTGATGCCAAGGACTATGTAGGCAAGAACGATGGTAAGAAATCGAATATTCCTATCTACGATGGCGATGTAATGCTTTGCTACGTTAGTAAGCCGGAATGGTGGAGTTCGGATTATGAGAACAGCGGTCTGTATCTCTGTCAGAATGGTGGTTATCATCGTCTAATCTATACTCCTGGCAAAGGTTACGTAAGACACGGCGAGCCTGATACCGATGAGGAATTTGAATTGGAAATTGAAGATAAAGCCTTCAGCAGTTACGTAATGACTATCAGTCAAAAGTGGTATAAGCTTGGTAACATTCATGCCAGCATCGGGTTCTTGATTGAAAAGCCGAAAGATAAAGAAGAGTAGCGTATGAAAACAGAAACGAAAGAAACTCCTGTAAAGGGAGCATTGATTTACCAGCCGCAGGGTGCGGCTGGTGAATACGCAAAGTGGGCAATCAATCTATATCATGGTTGCTCTAACGGCTGCACATATTGTTATAACCGCAGAGGGGTATTGAGCCATATTTTTGGTGATAAGCCGGAACTGGCAGCACCTATCGTCAAGTCGCGCGACAGACAAATTAATTATTTCTTGGAACGCAAAAAACTCACTGCGCACGATCCGATACCAGACGGAGTTATCGAGAATTGCACCAATGTAGCTATTCGTTCTTTGATATACAATGATACAAGAAGGATTGGTATCTTTCGTCTGATAGAAGACGGAGGCGTATTCATGTCGTTTACATGTGACCCGCTCGATACTGATGATAATGCGCAGAATTATACATTTGCCGCGGCAAAAAAACTTCTCGGATATGGCATTCCTGTAACGCTGTTGACTAAGAATGTAGCGTGGTTAAAGGAAGATAGCTGGAAGATCCTTCTTGAAGACTATCCAAAACTCATCTGTTGTCAAAATCATCATGCACTCCTCACCATCGGTTTCACTATCACCGGCAAAGATAAGTTGGAGCCTGGTGCTCCTTCTACAGAGAAGCGCATCGAAGCTTTACGCAAGTTGCACGATGAATACAAGATTAAGACCTTCGTATCTTTAGAGCCGATAACAAGTATTCATACTGCATCGGAAGTAATCAAGAAAACATACGAGATTACGGACGAGATACGTATCGGTGCTCAATCTCCTATCAAGAAAGATAGATATGATCCCCACGAGTTTGTAGTTTTCATTGCTGCGGTTAAAACTCTGGCACGCGGTCTTGATTGCCAATTCATGGTAAAGGACAGCATGTATAAGCAGGCAGAAACTTTTGAAGGTGCTTATCGAGATTTGTGTGTCAGAAATCTTGATGAAATAAAAAAGATTTATAATTCAAAACAAAAAGAAAATGATGAAAAGTAAATTGAAGTATTACGCTCAGGTTATCGGTGTTAACCTGTTGGCGGCACTGGTACCGATCCTTGCCGTTGTCCTTATTTATGGTTTCGGCAAGCTGAAGAACATCTGTTCCCACCCTTGCGTTTTATCGCAGGAGATATACGATTGCTGCCTGGAGGCAACCATCGTGGTGCTGGTTGGTTTCTCCGTTGGTCTTTTGCTCCTTGGCTGGGCTGATAACTGGAGAAAGGCAAAGCTCAGAGTTCTAAAAAGTAGAAAAGAGCGTGAGGAATTAGAATTGCGTGTCAAGTTAGAGGTAGAGCCTATCGAGGAGAGAACGGAGCAGAAGAATACGCCTGCGCTTGGCGATTCCGAGTTTGAGGATATTTCCGGTTTGACAGTTAAGGAGATTTACCACCTTTATCATGGCCGTGAAGTTCTGATTATGGCAGGTAGGGCGAAAGGAAATTTCCACGGCCGTCTTGCTGGCTATGACAATGAAGGTTCTATCCTTTACATAGGTTTCATTCAATCCTGCATAGGTCCTTATTCCCTAGAGGAAATAAACGATATACGTCGTAATCAGGATCCAGAAGTTAGCTACGTAGAGCCAGTACATAAAAGTTACGATTTCTGCATCTCTAGTCTTATCCGTATTTATAAGTAAAAAATAGTTATGAAGAAAAATTATTTATTTGATGTTGATGGCTTGCTGCAGGTGCTGCAAGCCATCAAGGAGGGGAAGCCGGTGGAATATCGCCTATTGGAGGAACCTGATTGGCGAGATTTCGACCCAGAGGATTGCGATATTGATACAGAGAACTGTAAGTATCGCGTTAAGCCTTGTGAGTATGGAGAGAATATTGGTACTATAGTTATTCGTCCGGAAGACTTGCAGGAAGGTATGATTTACCTCTTGACACACGGAGAGTACAACACGAAGGATAAAGATTTTATCTGTGTAAAGAGTAATCTATGGCGTGAGAACAGGATTGTTACCTTTCACTTCTCATTGCAGAGTGCTGACGTTCGCGATACGCTTCAAGTGGGCGATGATAATGTAGATGCCGCGCATAGCGAGCAGTCAAAAGGCTTTGCCAACATTATCGCTCCCTGTCTCGTTTCTAATAACTTTGATGGTGTAGAAATCCGCCGGGCATCCCTGGCTCAAGTCAAGATGCTGGAATCTAAACTGCGTGAAATCGGTTATGAGTTCAAGGACGGACAAATGAAAAAGATAGATGTGAACAAAGAGTAAACAAGCACCGCTCCTTACTAAGGAGCAGGTATCAGAGCTGCTTCTTTAGCAGTATTTGCGCGGCTGGAAATCGAACCCTACGTATATCGTAGAAAACCTTTACGTGTTCGACTAGGAGAGTGATATGCTCATCAAGACCCGAAGCGGATATTGGTATGAGGGGGAAGCCGTTGCTGGTTTCAAGAAATTTAAAAAGTAAATTGATAGCAATATGGATGATTACACAAAACATAAGAATACAGAATCTGAGGAGAACTATACGCTTTACGCTGGACTTGGTTCAGAAGTTTTTATTGTTCCCCGAGAGCACCTTCTTAACGAAAGTGATGGTTCTATAAAAGATGGTTGGGAGAAATATGCAGTTTGTCTTGACGTTTCAGATAAAAAGGATTCCGTAACGAGCTATTCAATATTCGAGAATGACGGAACCGCTGCACTCAAGATGAAATCTCATTTTTCATTTGATGCAGAATTAATAGATCCTCTTCGTGATGCTTGCGAGTTGACAAAATGCGTATTGCCATATCGCAGCCCTATTCCGTGCCGTGCGATATACGTACCCTTCATACAGAATCCCCGATGCCATGAAGCTGAAAAAGCCTTGGTGTCATTATCATCTGCCGGAGATACAAGCTCATTTTATAACTTATAGTAGCGGGGAAGTCCTGGTGTAGTTTATAATGGAAAGCGGAGATATTGGAGCAATGTCATACCAGGAATACCGAAACTGTCTTAGTTACGAAAAATGGGAAGAGGATAGCATTCCTGTAAATTCCAGCAGGTATCGCATTCCTTACCCTAACATAGCAGCGCAAATGCGGAAAATAGGTAAAGCCTTTGAAGCTGATACTCCTTGTTCCGTAGGAATGCAGATGCAAATTTTCCTCGATAATTATCATAAATCACATAAAATTATAGGCAGTATAGGTAAATTATGGAAAAGAAAATATTGACCTTTCATCTTGCCGATGAGTGGTATCAGAAGATAGTTAGCGGCGAAAAGACAGAGGAGTATAGGGAGTGTTCTGTTTACTGGGTAATGCGTCTGATAGCAAAAGATGCACCCAATAGAATAAAATTGATATACAACATCAATATTGCTCGTGAGAAGGGAGCATTCATGTACGGCTACGTCTGTCAAGGCGGTACCCATGCTTCCGATAGTCCGGAAGATAGAGCATATCGTCAGAAGGTATTGCAGTCCTATACTCATGTCCATTTCGTTTCCGGTTATCCAAAAGACAATCAGCCGTATATCGAGCGAGAGATTGATGAAATTACTGTAGGCAAGCCTAAAAAAGGCATGTGCCCTGAAGAGTGGCTTGATAAGTACATGTTCGTAATTAGATTTAAATAGATAAGCGTATGATACTTGCACAATGTTTAAATTTACAGCTCGTACTTTTAGCGATATTCGTTATATCCCTTATCGTGTTGATGGAGCAGATAGCTGAGTATTTTTACTTTAGAAATGAAAAGCGGATTAAGGTACGGTTTGATGTGGTTCGTCAGCCCAGATATTTCAACGGTGAAAAGCTTCCGCATTTTTGTGACGATATTGAATACTTCGTCAAGTATAAGAAGTTTTGGTGGCAGAAATATAAGTACATAACGGACAGTTGTGGTCGTCCGATAAAGTTTGCCAGTGTAGATGCAGCCAAAGAGTGTCTTAAAAAGGAAGGGTATAAATTATGGAAATAGAAAACATAAAGTTTAAGGCTAAGCGTCTTGACAACGGAGAATGGGTAAAAGGCGACTTGGTACATAGCACAAGTTATGTTG
>OWJF01000308.1_pt1 | contig 25167 bp, 15 predicted proteins | sample 1732941 | NCBI WGS metagenome assembly OWJF01 (sample SAMN05065770, study PRJEB22554) | human gut metagenome | biome: ENVO:2100002; feature: ENVO:00000062; material: ENVO:00002003 | host: Homo sapiens | place: USA
CTACACCTATTAAGTCGTCGGCAGCGTCAGATGTGTATAAGAGACAGGAGTGTAGACATTACGCACACTTGTTGGACTGAAATAATTCAGCGTGGGTTTAACCCAAATCGGTCATTAGGGCTTGCTTGGATTTTGTCTTTTAGAAGAGTGGATTTTGTCTGGCTTTTAACCAAAAAATGGGCACGGTGCTTGCCCAACTGGGGCACGATGCTTGCCCAACATGGGCACGGTGCTTGCCCCGGATGGGCAGAATTGACGACAGACAGCTGCCCAATAAGTTCATGTTGTAATATCCGTATTCCTGCTTTCAGGCTTCTGCCAATGCATGGAACAAAAAAAATATCGCCCAAGAAAAAGACCTGAGCGATATTCTTTTTTTGAACCGTATACACCAGCAGCGCGAATACGCTTACCATTAGCAGCGCGGATACGCTCACCGGATACGCTTACCTGCAATCAAACCATCCAGACAATCGAAAACAACCATCTGGTCGCCAACTGCCTGTATATCAAAGCACTACAGCAAAAACCAGACAATCTGACGATTTCGACCGTTTTTTTTGTTTTTATTGATACATCATCTTATTTCACCACCTTGATGACACGTGGCGCCACATTGCTGCCCTCGATGCGGACGAGGAAGACGGGAGCCTTGACATCGGAGAGGGAAGTGAGGGCTGACGTTATCTGTCGGGATGAAAGGAGGCGTCCGGCGGTGTTATACACCTTGAGGACTGCGCCCACGGCATTCTGGCTGACACGCAGAGTGGCGGTAGTGCGGTCGTATGCCACAAGCGGAGCTGCCTGGAGGGAGTGGATGGCGCTGACATGGAATTCAGAAGACTGCTGCTCACCCATCAGACTGTTGAGATATACCCCAAGCGCCGTGTATCCCTGGGCATTGACCATGTTCTGGTCTGCCACTTCAGGATTGAGACCATGCTGGCGCTCCCATTCGTCGGGAATGCCGTCGCCATCGGTGTCTGTCGGCACAGTGTAGTCGGTGGCATACTGTATGAAGCCTTCACAATCAGCCTCGGTGTCGATGATTCCCTTCTTGGCGCCATAGGTAGCACCACCGTAGAGGTTCACTCCCGTGGTTGCCTCCTCAACGACACGCTTCTCTACGGCGTCGCGACGGATGGTGCCGGCAGTGCGGAGAACGGTCTGATAGGCCTGTTCGCCACTCTCCACATTGTATATCATATACATCTCAGGGTCGTAGGTGCCCACGTTGCCCGCCTTTGAATACTTGTAGTAGTTGTGCTCCGGCACGATGCGTTCATCCACTCTGATGTCGGAGAGCGAATAATGCTCGGCGCTCATCGCCTTCCAGTTGTCGGCGGTGCGGTTGGCGTCGCCCTCTATCACGTTGCCGTTGACATACCATTTTGCCGGTCCCCAGGAGGTGGCGCCACTTCGGGCGTAGCTGGAGTTGACAAGCACGACACCCGACTTGTTGGATGCAGGTCCCGGTTTGTAATAGTTGCCGATGAAGTTGCATTCGTGGGCTGAGTTCATACCGTTGTATGATGTTATGTCGGCGGTGTTCTCGCCGCCGTAGCATCCGCCGTTGCCGCCGAAATTGTAGTTCACATTGTTTATATACTCAAGGAAGACAACATAATCCTCGCCTCTGGCACCATTGATACGCGGCGAGCGCGACTTGTTGTCGGCAAGCAGGTTGCGATAGTAAGACGCCGGCGAACCGCCCCACTGGGAGCCGTAGCCTCGTTTGCCCTTCTTGTGGCCGGCATTGTAGAGGCCTTCATGAACGATGGTGTTCTGCACGGTGAGGAAGTGGCAGTCCTGGGTGTTCATGTTCTCCTCCATCGACCATCCCACCACACAGTGGTCAAAGATGTAGTTGTTGCAGTTCTCCACGCCGAGTGCCTGGTCCTGCAGAATCTGTCCGTTTACATCCTTCTGTCCGCAGCGGAAACGCACGTTGCGGATGATGAAGTTCTGCGATCCGCCCAGGTTTATCTTGTTGTGGGTGATCACGATTCCATCGCCCGGTGCGGTCTGTCCGGCGAGTGTCCAGTCGGCACGGTTTATGCGGAGCTGGTCGGCAAGACGGATGTCGCCGCTCACGGCGAACACGATGGTGAGAGGTTCGCCGGGATACTGCTGGAACGCCCAGCGCAGGGTGCCCTCCGAACCGTCGTCGGCAAGCGAAGTGACCTTCACCACCCTACCGCCACGGCCTCCTGTGGCATATTTTCCGAATCCTTCTGCCGTAGGGAATGCCGTGATGCGCAGTGCGTCGGAAGCGAGGACTGCCTTTGACACGACTCCCTTCCTGGATACCGATGCCACACTGTATTTGGAATCGTCGGCAGCATCCTTGGTGAGGGAGCGATCGGTGGTGAAACGAAGGAAGGCGCCATCCTTATATATAATATATCCGGCAGCGTTGTCGTCGCTCTCCCATGAGATCTCGTTAGGGGTCACGACAAAGTTCATCGGCGCTGCCGCACCACGGAAAATCTTCTCGTAATCGAACGGTTCATCCTTGTATTTCGCAAAGAGGAACTTAGGGTTCATATATGCCTCCACCTCGGCATCCGTTGCCTGATGTGAGAAGCTGGCACGCGACGACACGTCGGCAAGACTGCCCGTAGCGGCATCGATGCTCTTGTATTCGTATAGCGATGCCTTGTTTTCAGAGCCGCTCCAGTCTTTCCATCCCTTGGCGTTGATTGCCTTGGGGAGCTTGCAGCCGATGAACATCGCTCCGCAGGTTTCCTTCCATGGCCTGCCGAGATAGTATGCACCGTCGGCAACGCCATCGGCTGCCGTCACCGTGCAGTTGCGGAAGAAGAGACCGGGATAGAACTTGTCGGCACTGAGCTCGGGATACATCACCTTGGTCATCGGCATGCCGCTCTCGGCAGGTGCCGTGATATAGCCGCCTCCCTTGAGGAGGTGGATACGGCAGCTGTCAAACCATTCCATTCCTCCGTCGTAGACGAAGTCGGTGGCGCCTTCTATGGTGCAGTTGGTGAAATAGCCGCGTGCTCCCACATTTGCCTTATAGGTGTCCTGATAGCCGCTGAAGATGCAGTTGTTGAAGATATGGGCGTCGCCGTTGGTGAAGAGCGCCTCTGCCTGTCCCACATTGCCGCTGGTGTTGCGGATAGTGAGGTTTTCGGCATAGAAGCGGTTGGCATAGACGTTGAGGGCGGCGCAGTCGTTGTAGGTATTGTCCTCATTGCCTTTTCCGCGGCTTACGCCAGAGGTGAGGATGGTGGTCTGCTTGTCTTCGCCGATGAGAGAGAAGTATTTGTTCTTCGTGCTCTTCCTTCCGGCATAGACGTTCTCCTCATACACTCCCGGACGGATGTATATGATGCCGCGCGAACCTTCGGGAATGGCATTGATGGCATCCTGTATCTTGGTGTAGTCGCCGGTGCCGTCTTGTGCCACGGTGGATATCACCACGGCGGCATTGTCGTCGGGAGCAGCAGTCTCACCGCCTTCACCGCTGCCTCCGCCGAGGTCGGAGAGGGTGCCCACGTCGGACACGGGATGGTCTGTGGCATACTGTGCCTGTTCGGCGGTTATCTCACTACCGAAAATCTGTATCTTGTGTACGCGTGGCGCCTGCATCTGAGCGTAGGGGTTGAGCGAGGTGGTGAAAGGACATTTGCCGTCGGCATCCACCTGCACGGGATTCTTGAGGTCTTCGCCGTCCCACACTCTCCAGCGGAGCGACACATCGGAGGCGTTGATTACGTTTTCCATGAAATAGCCCTGGTCGGAGAAGACGGTCCATCCCATCTTGTGTTTCTCTGACCCCATCCATACGAGCGGTTTCCATTCGCCGTCGCCAATCTTATAGTCGCATTTTATGCCACGTCCCCAGGAGGTTGACGACCACGACCACTGCACACGGTCTACGTATGGTATATGGTCTATCTCTATCCATCCGTGCTGCGACACCTTGTTGCCGGCGGCATCTGTGATAGCTGCGTCGCGACACATCTGGACGAAGCCTGCCTCGCCATAGTTGGGGTTGCCGGAGGCGTCGTATGTGATGTTGTCTTCAAGATGGAGCGTGTGGCCGGCAACGGTCCAGTCGTTGTATGTGGCGGTGCTGTTGCCGGTCTTGTTCTGGCCGAGGTAATACTGTCGGCAGAAGGCTGCCGTGGCACCGGCGAAACCGTTGTATGACTTCTTGGTGGCGAAGGTGCAGTTGTGGAAGAGCACAGGATACTGCACGGCTGTGCCGCCGTTGGCTCCCACTTTCAGCACGGCATTGACATAACCGCCCTTGGCAAAGTCGGGACAGTCTACTCCTGTCTCTCCCTTCCAGGTGTCGGGCCATGTGGCGTCGCTGAAGTTGATGTCGATGACTTTTGGATAGGTTGATGAGTTGCTCCATTGCGCCACTACCGACGTGGGGTCGAGACTGCCCTCGATGGTAGCATAGGCTGGCTGCAACGCCAATAGCGCCAAAGCGGCGATACCGGCATTTCTGATTTCCTTTAGCATATTGTTTTGTTTATAGTAGTTTTGTTGAGATTTGGGCCTCCGGAGGGGAGAGGTAATCAATTTTGCAAATATAGCATTTTCCCTGACAAGTTCAAAGGAAGGACGAAAAAAACTCCCGCCTGACGAAATGCCTGACGGGAGTTGTTTTTTCATCGATACGCTAATCGGTGTGGACGTTGTCCATATTGAGAGATTGTTACTTAACGATCTTTGCTGATGTGCCGTCGCTATACTTCACGATGTTCACTCCGTCCTGCAAGCTGCTCACCTGTGCGCCAGCCAGTGTGTAGATGGCTGTGATGTTCTTTACGGTTGTAGTCTCTGCCGAGCTGATGCCGTCAACGCTACCACCCTGGGCAACGAACTTGATCTGATGCAAGCAGAGGTTCTTGTTGCCACCGGCCATCAAAGCATACTGACGACCAGCCTCTACCTGAGCCTCAACGAAAGCAGGAGCGTTCTCAACGGTTCCGTTCTCACCATCGTTGCGGAAGTTGTTCGTTGCGATCATTGCTCCGAACTCGCCTTCTGCCTTCTCGTCATCGGTAGCGAGCTTGTAGATACCGATCTCACGGCTGTTGTTGCCGGCATAAACACCGAAGCTCAACACACCTGCCTTCTTAGGTGTAACGGCAACGATACCATGGTTGCTTGCCTGAACCTCTGCAATCTCCTGGATGGTAATGCCTTCTTCCCAGTTGTTCTGAGCCAATGTAGAACCGGCATTCACATAACCAGTATAACCAGGATTCTCCTTCTTGATCTGAGAGAGCTTTCCTTTTGCGGTATATACTGGAGTCTTGTCAACGGCAGCTGTGATTACGAGGTCGTCGTTCTCAAACATCACTGTTCCTGCCGGAAGAGCGGCACCCATATTCCAAGCGTCTGCAACCCACTGTGCATCGAAAGCGGCAGTGATCTCATCGTTTGTCATCGTAACGGCATAAGTGTTTGCCTCAACCTGAGAAAGGATGTAAGGAGTTGTAGCCTCCTGTGCACTGGCTGAAACCATACCCATAAGGGCGATTGCTGAAAGTAGAATTTTCTTCATAATCTTTAATTTTTAAATAGTCCTTTGTTTATATTTAAATAAAAGACGGAGTGCCGATGGTATTGTAACCATGACACTCCGTTTTTTTTTACTATTCAACGAGGAATTCCTCGTCAGTCATTATTTCGTATATGGATTGTATCCAGGGTTCTGACCGAACTCTGACGCATTCTCGAGCTTGTCGAGGAATGTGTTTGGAATTGGACGTATGGCATGATACTCCTGCATGCAGTCGTCTTTCGTCATACTCGGGTTGCGACCGATGATGGTGGAAGCGAACTTGCCCTGTGGAGAGTAAACACGCTTGATGTCGAACCAGCGCAGCCACTCGCCGCAAAGCTCACGGGCACGCTCATCCATAATCCAGTCGATTGTCATCTGTGACGCATTCACCTGTGCCTCGCTCAGGCTGTGGCCAGCCTTCACAACACGTGCCGTACGGATTTCGTTATTGATCATGTCGGCAGCGGCACCAGGATTGCCAAGGGCGATATAGCACTCGGCAGCGATGAGAGGCATCTCGGCATAGCGCATTACCGGCACGTCGGCATGGCTTGCCTTCTGGTTTGCCTTCTGGTCCATAAGGAGAATAGTTCCGTTCTGATCACCATCCCAGATACGATATTTTCTGAAGCGTGGGAATGAAGCGGCGATATACTGCGAAGTCTTTGAGTCGTAGTTGGCAGCATCGGTCTTGTAGTTGCGCAGAGGTGCACCGCCATAAGCGTTCACGTTGCCGGTGTCGTACAGCTCGTCGATGTCTACAGTGGCATAGTTGCGGTTTGTCTCGTCGCTGATGTGCTTGCGGGTGAAATAGAGCAGAGTGTCGTTCACTGCTGATTTCTTGTCCTTGAGCTCTGGCTGGTTATACTTGTTGGCCTCAGCCTCTTTCCACTTGTAAGGATACTTCGACGGGTTCATGAAGGCTTCCTGGAAGTCGGCATCGTAGCGAGCGTCCCAATCCTCCCAGAGGTTCATGAAATAATATGTAGGCATGAGGAGTGTTGACTCTGCCGGATAGTCGAACGATGTCTGTGTGTTCTGGATACCGGCGTTGCCCACGAGCTTCGGAGAGAAGTATGAGTGCAGACGGTTTGGCTTGGAGTCGGCATTCAGTGAAGATACTGATGAGAACGTAGACACCCACAGATACTCGGTGTTCGTCTTGTTGTTCTTTGCCTGCCAGATTTCGTCGTAAGTGTCATAGATTCTGATTCCGAGAGCTGCCTTGTTGTTTATCACATCGAGGGCTGCATCGAGGGCCTGTTGATAGAAAGCCTTCTGAGCGTCGCTTCCTGCCTCCTCATACTGTGCACGGGTCAGAAGAACACGTGCGAGGAGTGCCTTGGCTGCCTTCTTGGTAGAACGGCCTACGTTGCCCTCATAAGGAGTGACAGGCAGGTTCTCTGCAGCGAACTTGGCATCGGGGATGATCACCTCGTCGTAGATTGTCTTGCGGTCGGTGCGCTTGGCTGTGAACTCCGGGTCCTTGGTTTCCTTGGTTTTGAGCTCTATGTCGCCGAAGAACTCAGTGAGCCACCAGTAGCAGTAGGAGCGCATGAACTTTGCCTCGCCCTCGAAGTCGCTTCTCTTGTCTGCCGACAGTTCCTTGCAGTCGTCGAGTCTGCCGATGATGGTGTTGCAGACGTTGATGTTGTCGTAGACACGGTTCCATACGTTGGCAAACTGTCCGCGGTCGCCCTGCAGGTCTACGCAGCGTGTGAGCTGCTTACCGTAGTCGTAGTTTGATCCGATGTTCTGCCAGATGTCGGCCGATCCCTCCATATAGAGGCAAGGGTCCTCACGTCCGTAGAATTTCCAACGGAAGTTGTAATACATCTGGTTCACGAGGTTCTCCATACCTTTCTCGGTAACGAAGACCGCGTCGGCACCCTCATTGCTTGGATTATATTCGTCGAGCGAGCATGAGGTGAATCCCATCGTCGTTCCGCCGAGCAGTGCCGCGATAATATATTTATTGAAATTCTTCATTTTGTTTCCTTTATTGACGGTGATTAGAAGTTTACGTTAAGACCAACGGTTACGCTGCGCTGGTTGCCCTCTGGATCGAAGTGCTTCTGCCAGTCATTCTTCACGAAGTAGAGAGGATCGTTGATTGTGGCATAGATGCGCACGTTGTTTACGCCCATTGCCTTCAATGCTGTGCGTGGCAATGTGTAGCCGAGCGAGATTCTCTTCAGCTTGATGAATGAGTTGTCGCAGTAAGAGAGGCTCTGGTAGCCAACGTAGTCGAAGAGCTTGCGGCCCTTGTAGAGTGCTGGCAGAGAGCCGCCCTCGTTTGTGCCTGCCACCCAGTAGTCGAAGTTAGAGTAGATACCACCGGTAGAAGGATCGTAGTTTGCCACCTTGCTCTCGCCCCACTGTCCCCAGCGAGCATAGAAATAGATTGAGAGGTCCCAGTTCTTGTAGCGGAAGTCGTTGTTGAATCCTGCAAACCAGTCTGGTGATGTGGAACCTACATAAGCGATATCCTTGTTCTGGTCAATCACGTGGTCGCCGTCGAGGTCGGCCACCTTGATGTCACCAGCCTGGAAGCGCTGTGTCTTGGCTGCGTCTTTGTAGTATGCTGTCTCGTCGGTCCAGGCGTTCACCTCGTCGGTGGTCCAGATGCCGAGATACTTGAATGTCTTGTATGAGTGGATAGGATGACCTACCATATAGGTCTGTGTCTCCTTCTCTGTACCTGTCTGAAGTTCCTTCAGATTGTCGTAGAGCTCGTCAATCTTCTCGCGGTTGGCTGAGAATGTGAGTGTAGAACCCCATGTGAAGTCCTTTGTCACGATGTTGCGGCTGTTGATAGAGAATTCCACACCATGGTTCTTCACTGAACCGATGTTCACCATAGTGGCATACTTACCGTCCTGTCCTGCTGATGTAGGCAGTGAGCGCTGCAGAAGGAGGTCGGTGGTCTTCTGTGAATACCAGTCGAAGGTGATGTTCAAGCGGCTGTTGAGGAGCACTGCGTCGAAACCGAGGTCGAAGGATGCTGAACGCTCCCATTTCGTGGTCTTGTTGGCAATCTTGTAGTAACCGTTGTCAACCACACCGAGCAAGTAGCGGTTTGCCTGTGTGTCCTGGAATCCGAAGCTCCAGTCGGCGAAGGTAACACCGCTCCATGTAGCGTATGCGTTTACACTCTGGCTACCTGACACACCGTATGTGGCACGGAGCTTCAGGTCGTCGAGCCATGACTTGGTCTGCTTCATCCAAGGCTCGTCGGAGATACGCCATGCAAAGGCTGCTGATGGGAACCACTCCCACTGATGACCTGGAGCGAGTTTTGAAGAACCGTCACGACGGAGGGATGCCTGGAAGAGGTAACGGCCTTTCCAGTCGTACATCACACGGCCGGCATAAGAGAAGTTCTGTGCCTGCTGATAATAGCTTGAGTGTGAGAGTGCGCCCTCACCACCGTCGTTGCTGCCCATGTTCCACCACAGGTTGCTTGCCAGTGTCTGGCCATTGGATGTAGCGCTCAGATTGTCGGCTACCTTCTTTCCCCATGTGGTGAGGAATGTCAGTGAGAGGTGATGGTCTTCCGGAAGGAGCTTCTTGAAGTTGTATGTCAACACGTTGTTCCACTCCACGTATGTAGAAGAACCCTTCGACATGTTAGACTGGCTTCTTGTCTTGCCGCTCTCGATAAGCGTAGAGTGGTTCTCGGCAATGAAGTCGCCTGAAGAGGAGTTGGTGATGTGGGTGTTGAGTGTCGAGCGCAATGAGAGGCCTTCGATCGGATGAATATCCAAGTATCCGTTTGCCACTACGTTTGTAGCGTAGGTCTCTTTCTTGTATCTGTCGCCGTCAATGCGGTCGATCAGCGGGTTAACATAGTCATCGGCTGCCAGTGGATATGTCACGAGTTCGTTACCGATGCTATACTCGCCTGTTTCATTGTTGTATACGCCATAAGGTGAACCCAGCTCAAGACCGGTGTTCTTTGCCTTCATATATGGTGAATACTCTGAACGGGTATGGGCAAGCTGGAATGTCACTCCTGCACTGATCCACTTGTGGAAATTGTGGTCGATGTTGGCACGCAGAGTGTAACGGTCGGTACCGCCGCTCTTCTTCCACTTGTCACCGTCGTTGGCATAGCCCACAGAGAAACGGGCTGCTGTCTTCTCTGTTCCTCCAGAAAGGGTCACGGTGTGCTTGGTGCTCCATGTGGTCTTCTTCTGCATGAGGTCTTCATAGTTTGTCCATGCGCCTGCCTTATAGGCTGCGTATGCCTCGTTGCTTGAGAAGAGCGACTGGTCGTCGGCCTCGCTGCTCCAGAGTCCGGCGTTCTGCGCTGCCAGACGACGGGTGTTGTAGTAGTCGCTTGGCGAACGGTAGTCGGCGCGGTCGGGACGGAAGGCTGCCGTAACGTAACCGTCGTAAGACACTGACATCTTGCCGGCTTCCGGCTTCTTGGTGGTGATGATGATTACACCGTTGGCTCCCTGCGAACCGTAGATGGCTGTTGAGGAGGCGTCTTTCAACACGTCGATAGACTCAATGTCGTTAGGGTTGAGGTCACTCATGCTGCCGCCCTGCACACCGTCGATGATCACGAGCGGAGAGTTGCCGCCGCTGATTGAACGGTTACCACGGATGCGGAGGTCGCTGCCGTTGATGTCGAGACCTGAGATACGGCCCTGCATGGCTGAAGCAACACTGGTGGTAGGGGTCTGAAGGATAACGTCTGACTTCACTGAAGCTACCGAACCGGTGAGGTCGCGCTTCTTAACGGTACCGAAACCGATAACGACAACGTCGTCGAGCTGGTTTGACTCGGGAACCATCTTGAGCGACAATGGGGTGCCGACGGTGGCCTGCACCTTCTGGGTCTTGTATCCAACGTATGAAATTTCAAGAGTCACCTTTCCCGAAACGTTGTTCAAGGTGAAATTACCGTCGAGGTCTGTAACAGTACCGTTCTTTGTCTGTCCCATAGGGATAACGGTAACACCAATCATTGGCAGTCCTGTCTCGTCAACGATATTACCTTTCACTACCCCACTTTGCTGAACAGCTTGTGGAGAAGGGGCAACGTTTCCGTTGCCTGCGGCATTAGCTGCCACAGGACAAAGCATTGCAGAGGACAGAGCAAGCGTGATGGACATCTTTTTCAAGTTGGCACTTGAATTATACATCTTTCTTGTCTTCATAAAAATAGATTTTAAAATAATTGTATTCTTCCTTATAGTTGAGAAACGGACAGACAAGGTGTTTGTAACCATTATTAATAAAAATTCTTTTGTTTTTAACATAAACCGGTCGTTATTTTCTACTTGCATCTTGCGTTTCCGACCCAAAATTCCAATATCAACACCACATTACACCCCTCCCTACACAATAAACCACTACCCATCTGCGTTTTCTCTTAGAACAAAACATAAAGACATGCCAAATATAATAAGGAGAATCATTTTCATGCTGACGCTCATCCTGTCGGCATCATTACAGACTAAAGCCCAATACGACTTCATACGCCCCGTGAAAGACGCCATACCCGGTGGCTACAACTTCTGGGTTTACACCCCAACGGAATATTACTACACTCTCAACGAGACTCCGGTGATAATATTCCTGCACGGACAGAGCCTCTGCGGAAGAGACCTGAACAGGGTTAGACGCTACGGACCGCTCGACGCCATAGTGAAGGGCAGGCAGGTAGACGCTCTGGTGGTGGTGCCGCAAAACCCCGGCGGAGCGTGGAATCCGAAGAAGATAAACGACGTGCTGGAATGGACGAAACAGAACTATGCCTGCGACTCCACCCGTGTGTATGTCATCGGAATGAGTCTCGGCGGATATGGCACTCTCGACTTCGCCTGCACATATCCCGACAAAGTGGCGGCGGCTCTCGCTATGTGTGGCGGCTGTTCGAAGAAAGACCGCACGCCGCTCGGCAAACTGCCTCTCTGGATAATCCACGGCACTGCCGACAGGGCGGTATCCATAAGCCAGTCTAAATCGGTGGTCAACGACCTCGAGAAGTCCGGCAACGACTCCCGTCTGCGCTACACCTGGCTGCAGGGCGCCAACCACGGTGCTCCGGCACGCTTCTTCTATATGCGCAAGACCTACGACTGGCTCTTCTCCCACTCCCTGCTCGACCCCGACCGCCCCGTAAACAAGGAGATAACCCTCGACATGTCCGACCTCCCCAAAGCCTACCGTGACATGGACTTCGGCAAGGCTGACCCCGAAACGGTGTATGAAACGACTATAAAGTGATTCAGTCTGAATCGACTGATGGCTGAGGTGGAGTTTAGCTCCGATAAATCTTGATGTCCATCTGAAGTTTAGCAAAACAAGACTTGATGACTTTCTGAAGTTTAGCCCGACAAGCTCTAATGACCGATTGAAACAAAAAAAACGGATTGTCCGAAGCCAACAACGCTCCAGACAATCCGTTTTTTTTCATACCAATGCAAATGGTTACCGCCCCATGCAGCCGCGAGGTGCCGAAGGACGGTTTGGCACCACCTCACCGGCATGTTTCCGACTGAATTCCAGATTGATATCGGCAAGTTCCCGACGACCGAAGATATAGTCGTCATACATGTCATCCATATCTACTCCATCGCAATCACCGTCGCAGAAGTTAAGCGACTCTTTCACGATTGCCATTCGTTCATCCACCGTAGTGTCTTTGATAAGAAGGCTTTTCTTTGTCATATTTCTATTTTGATTTTATTGTTTTTATAATCCCAGTTTGTCCCGTTCGCTCCGAATCGTTCATCAGAGCCAGCTTGAATTTTAACTCTTTAGAACATAATCCTTATTCCTCCCGTTCGCCCCGAATCATTCATCAGAGCTTGACGGGATTGTTATTCAGAAGAGTGGCTTTTTTGTCTTCATTTAGCTCATCAGCCGAAGAACAACCGCATTTACAGGTCACAAATATACCTATTTTCTCTTAATCTGCAAATTTTGTAGAAATAAGCTCATAAAAACAAGCTTATTTTGCAAAATCAGCCTTTTTCAATGCATAATAAGAAGCAAAGAGTTCCAAATCCGTGCCTCCCAGAATTAAATTACGCTTCCAACCACCTGATTATCAACACTTAAACACCCGTTTGCAGAATAAGCCTGTTTAAACAGGCTAATTTTACAGATGGAAAGAATTGAGGAGTATTGGAGCAATAGAAACAACCATTGAGACGAGTGGAATCCCATGCTTAATAGTCCCAAGTCCGGCAGAAGCATCAGCAGAAATCGCAATGGAGATAGATATATTATACATTAGGATTAGGACAATACTAATAAGATCTTAACAAGTCTAGTGTTCTAAAATCTCTCTCACCGCTATAGCAAGCATCCAAACACTTGCCAAATATATCATTAGGTGATACTGCATCAAAAAGAGTCAGACATGATTTCACTTTCATTGCATCAATGCCACCAAGCACACGACGAGCCGTAAGGCCATGATCTTCCACTTGACACCCTATGACAACGTGTATAGCGGACGTTTGATACCAATACCATCGGAGCAACATTCTCAGAAAATAGCATCTCACATAATCCTAAGAGATGAAATAAACTAAAATCACTTTACTTTCTTCGGAATACGTGTAGTAATCTTTAATACATGTTTCTCGTTATCTATTTCCACTTTTCCCAATTTGCTGAGTACAGACTGGCCAAGCAACAACGGTGCTTGCTGGTTGTCCACCACACTGGCACGTACATTTGTTAACTCTAGACCGCCAAAGTCAACCTTACGCAACAAAATTACGGTACCTGCTGTTATATTGCCGTCGGCTGTACTATAATATGCAGATCCTTTTACATCTGTAGGATTAAGATAATCATTCTTTATCATAAACTGAGCTTCAACGTTGGATATAGTTACGTCAGTGGCTCCCGTATCAAAATAGAAATGAAGCGGTAGACCATTAATTGTACACTTCACCTTGCATATACCAGCATCCTTGGTAAATGGTACCTCAACAACTTTCTCATCATACTCCTCTAAACCTACTTCGTTGCCAAGCTGAGATTTCGTAAGCCTTTTTGCCTTATATTCTTCTATGAGCTGTGCAAAACGTTTAATTTCACGTATATTGTCAAGGTCTGTGTCATTATCAATATGCACGAAATCACAATATCCTTTACTCAAAGCGCATCCAAAATGACCAAGAGCCTCTTCTTTCAAATCCATAAGACTATACATACACGCAAGATCGTATTCATCTTCTGCATCAGGATCTTCTTCATAGACATCTTTTATTGTATTTAGTGCATTAGCCTTGTCGCCAGATCTAATATATGCATAAGTAAGCATCTGCTTGTCACGGATTTCTTCAGGATGCTGTGTTTCAATCCGTATCACGTTCTCGCAGTCTACCTGAGCCTCTTCATAGCGTTTCATCCGCTGATATATCTCTACACGCAACATCAAGTATGAAACATCTTCGTTATCCATTGATATGGCAAGATTTATGTCGTCGAGAGCATTTCGATACAACCCGGCATACATATACATACGTGCTCGTTCATCATAGAATGAAATCTCATCAGGACATTGCTTTATTGCCTCGGTAAGAACATCAATAGCCATCATCGTTTTGTTCAAACTATAGTAAGCATTTGCTTTATCGCTATAAGCCATTGCATATGTAGAGTCCTCAGCAAGAGCCTCATCAGCATATTGCAGAGCTTCCTGATATTTACCCTGCTCATTGAGAGAATATGAAAGCCTCCCATATATATTACGCAGATAATATTTTACTCCTTCTTCCTGTGAAATCGCCAATGCTTTACGGAAAGCTTGTTCTGCCTCAGCGTGTCGCGACTTATATGCATTAAAGTAACCCAAATTATAGCTCCACAGTGGATTTTTGCCATCGCGTACCTGTTGAGCCTTAAGGCCAGCGGAAAGTAAATCAAACGCCTTGTCTGCGAGTTCTATCATGTGATATTGCGCTCGGGTGTCACTATCATTTATAGATAAAGCCTTTATGACATCATCTACAGCTTCCTTATACTTGTGCTGTTCTATATATGGAGTCGCCCTGAAAGAATAAGCAGATGAGTAATTTGGATCAAGAGTTATAGCATACGTACATTTTTCAATGGCAGAATCGAACTTGCCCTTCTCTGTCTCATTACGTGCAAGATAGACCCACAATACAGGGTCGGTCTTATCTTTTTCAAGCAGACGGCACAATATTGTATTCACTTCATCATATTTTCCTTGCAGATTATATATATCGCATTTCTTCAACATATATTCATTGCCTTTATTCGTTTTGTACGCATGGTCATAATCGGAAATCGCCTGTATCGTATCACCGACAATGAGATGTAAGTCTCCCCTCTTTCCATAAGCTATGGCTATGTATTCTTTGTCTTTCGACGGCAGGTATTTTAACGATTTCTCTGTATTGGCAAGTGCCTGACCATACATCTTGTTCGCATCGTAAATGTATGCCTCCCAAAGCATAGCATAGCATACCCATCCTTTGGATTCTGTGCCAGCTCCTTTTCAAAATAGTCAAAGCTATCGCGGAATCTCCCGTCGTTATATGCCTCTATACCTAACTGGTAATTGTACGTGTCAGGACGCTTCACGCTAGTCTGAGCCAAAGCTCCATATGCAGCCCAAAGGCAACATAGAGCCAATATAATTTTTCTAAATGATGTCATTGCCATATCTTAATATCATTATTTGTTTCCTATTTCCTTAATTATCTCCTTAGCCTTAGCACTTGCCTCTGGATTATCGCTCTGCTGAGCACATTTTCTAAGATACTCCTTGGCTTTATTTTCGTCCTTAGGTATTCCATCGCCATAGTACAAATAAAGCCCATAATTAATCAATGCATCTGGAAATCCAAGTTCTGCAGCCTTACGCAAATACTCGTTGCGCATTTTCTTGTCAGAATCACCATAAGCAAAACTGAGATTGTAGTATATTGCTCCTTTATCCTCACTGCCCAACTCTAAAGCCTTTTTCCCATAAGATATGGCAAGGTTGGCATTTTTCGCTGTACCAATACCAGAAAGATAAAGATATGCCAATTCTTCGCATGCATTGACATTACACAGGTCTGCCGCTTGCCGAATATATCTGAATCCTGTCTCTTCCGACTTAGCCACCCCTAATCCGGAAAGATAACAAGAGCCCATTGCGTAAAGTCCAAATGCTGAGCCCATATCTGCAGCTTTCTTTACATAAACGAATCCCATGTCGTCATCTTTGTCAGTTCCTTCCCCTTGGAAATAACAAGAAGCAAGGAAGACACATGCCGTACTGTCATTCTGAAGCACTGCTTTTTCAAGCCATTTAAATCCTAAGGCTGAATCAGCAATTGTACCTATACCATTCAAATATGCACGACCAAGTTCACGTTGTCCCTCGGCACATCCCTGTTCGGCAGACTTCCGAAAAAGAGAGAATGCCTTCTCTTCATTATTTATCACACCCTCTCCTAAAAGATATTTCACGCCAAGATTATATTGTGCCATAGCATCACCGGCATCGGCTGATTTACGCAACAGGAATAGAGCATCATCACTTTTGCCATTTTTCTCCTCCATAACAAGAGCTAAATTATTCTTTGCTCCAGCATTGCCAAGACCTGAGCTCTTGGTAAACCAGTATATTGCTTCATCAAGATTCTTAGTAACACCTTCACCGTTCATATATAGACAGCCGAGATTGAATATAGCTTCACTATTGCCTAGTTCCGCACCCATCCTGGTATATTTGAAACATTTTTCCAAATTTACCCGACCATATTTCTCAAAATAATATATCTCACCCAATATTTCCATCGCCGTATCATTGCCTTTATCTGCGGCAGTGAGAAAATAACGCTCTGCAGCATCAAAATCTATGAAACAGCCTCTACCTTCTATCAGGCAAGTGCCATACAAGACCGCAGCTTTTACATCGCCATTGTCAGCAGCAGTTTTCAAATAATGTGCCCCTAAAACTGCATTACGTGGAGCTGTGGCTGCAGAGTCTGCTAGTATATAATAATAGCCAACCATATACTGATATTCCAATTCGCCTTCATCTGCAAGCATCTTTGCAAACTCCATCGCATCTTCCTCGGCACGTGGAGTCTGCGACAAATAAAAATCAAAGAGCTTCCGCTGGGCTGAGCGAAGTCCCTTATAAGCTGCATCTCTATACATGGCAAAGCCCTTCTGCCAATCTTTTTCATTGTCCTTATTCATCAGTTTCAAGGCTTTCTTCGCTTGCTTGGCAGCCTGCGTTGTATCGACGGCAGCAGTCTGCGGCACTGCAATGGCAGAAGAGACTGTTGCAATAACAGCAATTACGAGTGAAATCATTTTTTTCATATTACCACCTCCACCTATTTTTTTATTCATACATAAAAATTTCCGGACCGATATCTATTCGGGCGAATTCGATTCCTCGACTATCGTTATAGACATATACAAAGTGAATACCTTCTCTAACAATGTTCTTTTTATATAACTTCAACATTTTTTCTTCTTTAAGGCTCTCTATTATACTTTGTCGCATGTTTGCCACATCTGCCGAAGATAAATTCGCCGGATCAATCTTTGCCTCTACCTTTATATCATAAAACAGGGAATTGCCTTTTACATAAGCGTCGGTAAGCCACACCCCATCTTCTATCTTACTTGGCAACTTCATTTTCTCAATCTCCATCTGCGTCAGTTCCAACGTACTATATGGTTTCAACGCACCACGGTCCAATCTGTCTTTTAAATCTTTCAGGCGTTCAGGAGAAACACATATGCTGAAAAGATATTTTCTGGAATTATTATTTCTATATACATATTTGAATCCCAAGCCTCCAGCAATTAGTTTGTCCGCATAACCGTCTTTGAAACTTTCCAACAAACGTGCTACATTCCGGTCTGTGTTAGCCATGTCAATAGTAGATTGTATCATTTCCCAATATTCGCTTGGCACAGAACAGTCAAACACAAGCGTGTCGCCATCTACACTGATATCTGTCATTTCCACTTCCGTATTATCAACTTTCATTGGCAACTCATTCTTCAGCAAGAGTAATTCATTGACAATCTTTTCACGTTCCCCGTTGCGAATAAGTTTCTTCACTGCATTGTCACATGAACACAAGATGAACAGTATGGATATTATCGCCATGCAACCACCAAAAAAAATGTTCCTTTTCATAGTCATATAGTTATTTAGATTAATATATTAAATATATTTTCCTTTCCTTACTTTGAACTTACAGAATGTCTACCGGGGCATAATCAGAAATACCAAGTTATAAAAGCTCCAATTCTTTGATTATATTTCGATTCCACATATCTCATGAAAGGTTTTCCATTTGAATATATGCGATAATATATACCGAAATCAAATTTGTCTGATTCTATGCCCAAAATAGGAGAAGTTGAAAGATTCTTCTTACATACCAAGTCCTTAAAATCAGAACTTCCATTAGAAACATTATATCCAAACGTTACATCACACCCCATATAGAATTTATATTTACTACTAATCTTAAATAAATTAAAACGTAATCCTAAAGGAATATCTATCTGATGAGCGACTGGTGTTGTTTCATCATCGTAATAATCATCGTCATTTTCATCATAATACATATGATAAGCATATTCCAAACCAAGTGTGATATTAAGAACATCGCTCCATCTACCAAATCTTAATTTTGCACCGGTTCCGAGTCCCCAAAAACTATTCGAATAGTCTATATGCATAATATTCCAACCGACATTAATTCTATCTTTCCACCATGCTTTTCTAGCAGCTATTCGCCTTAGTCTTGTATACTCTACTCTATCTGCTTTTGCTATACGTATGGATTTTTTTACTATAGTACGAGTTTCATCATCTTTTGCATACGACAATGCTTCTTGCATTTTATAATCCGAAGAAAACGCATTTAATTCTCCTGCTTTTAAGTTGGCAATATGATTTGAAACCTGATTATAATACTTATTATCATTATTAAGAGTCATAAAAAAAAACTCGACCTTCTGTATATCATTACTCGAAAGTATTTCTTTTATTTCTTTTTCGTCTTTCAAATCCTTTATATGTAATGCAGGAATTCCTGTCAGAGTCTGATAATCATTGGCTTTCGATAAATAATATAAAGCAAGAGATCGATTATTATCATAATATTTCTCTCCCACAACGATATTGTACCAATATGCAGCCTCATCAGCATACTTGGTAGATGGATATTTCTCAATGAATTTAGACAAAGACTCTTCATCACTGATCTGTTTACACTTCTTCCATTCCTTTTCTGCTTCAATTTCAAGTAATGCCTTTTCAACATCTTTCTTATAAATTTGTGTATGAGATCTTTGAAGATACGAATGGTATGAATCCGATGTATTTATTGTTCTTGCCTCTTCCCAAATATTATAATCTATAATGCGTTCTTTTACATCATCGACAAACAAACTCTTTGGATATTTTGAGATAAACGCTTGTAATGCTGCAACAGAACCATCAAGACATGCCTTTTCATAGGCTTCTTTCTCTTTCTGCTTTTGCGCTACAACACCTCTTTTGCATGTATCTAATAAACTCTTTGCATGTGTATTTGAAGGACTAAGTTTCAGTACACCATTTAGGAGACTCTGAGCTGCTATATAGTCTTCCTTTTCTATATATACTTTAGCCTTATTGATTTTTTTTGAAATCATTGTGCTCTTATCAAAGTGAAAGCTCTGATATTCAGGAGAATCAGCAACAATAGTTGCCCTCAAGTCAGTACAAGCGAATGAGGCAAAAATAAATATCAAAAATGTCTTCATTCTCACTAATTTAATAAGTCCATAAGTTTTATAGGTTTCTTGTCCCCCTTATGATACTTTCCAATACGACTCAAAGCATTATCTATTGCATTATTTAAGAACATAATTGTCCAATTTGAAGAATAGACTTTATGATAATACTTTGTATTTTTGATTCGTGTAATGCTTTCCTTTACAGCCGTCTCACACTTGAATGGATTCATTATATCTTTATAGCTTTCTATTGATTTAAATGTCATTGATATTTCATTATAATAATCTTTATAGCCTTCAAGTAACGACTTTAGTGGGGAAAAAGTTTCTTGCAATTTATCAGAATACATTTTCTGAAAATTTGCAATTGCTTCATTAACTCTAACTGGATCATATCTTTTCCTTAAGCAGTCATTTGAAATTCGCAAGAAGCAAGAATCTGCAAACATAAGCCGGTCTTTTAATAAAGAAATTTGTTTTTCTTTTTCCGTTATTTCTATCTGCATCATCTTTATACAACTTTTCAAGCTATCAATTTCATGCCTTGGAGTGCTCAAAGAATCTTTAGGGAGCACGGCACTATGTTCCGATTTTATCGAATCAGAGTTTTGTCCCATAACAGGACTAGTTAAAATGGCAAATAAAGCCATCAAAATATATTTAAACTTATTCATACGAACTTATTTCTGAATCAAAATGTGCATTACTATACAACTCACCTGCTCTTTGTTCCAATGATGCAATATCAGACATACATCCATACACCTTTCTTGCATTTTTCTTGTATTCATCCAATTTTTCGGATATACTTAAAGCTAAATCATCATAAGAACTTTGATCATAATTATAATAATTATTTAAACGATTTACTTGATTAACTAAATAAGCGAAATGAGACTGTTCCAATCTCTTAGGAACAGAATTCAACTGGTTTACTAATGCCATACAATTATTTATTGGTGACATTGAAGCATATTTTTTTGCAGTGGCAATTTTTATTATTGCATCAGCCAATCCTGTATAACCCGTATGCGATGCAGCAGCTTTGGCTGCATAATAATTAGAAATTGTATTTTGAACTTTTTCTAATGAGGTATTAGCCTCCCCACCTACGACATATGTTCCATCAGTTGTTTTCAAGGAACGTAATTGAGTTATCTTTTTTGACATTTGCTTTAAAACAATATCACTCCAATCCGTAGCTGCGAATTTTCCATTGCAGTCCTCAACAAATTTGGGGATATATTGAACAGCAAACGACTCTAACAATTCATTCCTCTCTGTATTTTGCAATAATGTATTCTTCCACATGAAGTTTATTTCATGTGTTGTTGCCACAAATGAAGAATCCAGTCCATCAGTTGTAGAAAGGTTTACCACTTCTGCTATATCACTTTTTATAGCAGCAATATATTGATTATTAAAACGCATGTGTGACGGCGGCGAGACAATCGTCTTATAATATGCCATCACACCGCCGACAGCCGCAATTATTGCGACTATCAGCAATGTTATTTTTATAGACTTATTCATTTGAGAACTTTATTTTTTTTCAAAAATCTTTATTGCCCACTTTTTTAGAAGTATCATTAACTTTGGGAACAGTCTTTTTGGTAGTTTTCTTATTGTCAGATTCACTTCTTTGTCTATCCTTAGCAGTTCCTTCCCGATTAGTTTTTGCTTTTTTATTTTGCTTTTCCGACACTTTTTTCGCTAACGATCCTTGTGCTTTCGGGGATTCCACATCTGCCATATCTATAATTTTATCATTAGAGCTAACCTTTTCAATTTCATGCCTTACCTTTATAATCCAATTCTCGATTGTGACAGTTCCATCATCGGGATATTTATCTGGCATTCCTATTGCCATAGAGTAGGCTTGTTCCGCAACAGTTTTAATTTCATTACATCTCTTACAACTATCAATCGTCATATTTTTCAATTCTTCAAATTGATAATTTATAAGTTGTGTATATAAATTCTGTGTTGCGACATACTTCTTAAGACTATCCTTACTCCATTTCTCGTTATTGTTCAAATAAGCAACAGCTGCAGAATCAGGAGTTTCCGTATACCTCACAGAATCTACATCTGAAGTATCTGTAGGATAAATTGTCTCTTCCCATGGTGGCAACCCCAATTTGAAGTTATGGGTATCCCACCAATTTTCCATTTCATTAAAACCTGCAATTCCTAAAATCAGGACCACCACAGTAAGAATGCCATAAAACCAATACTTTATTCTGTATCCAAGACTAGTCTGAAGAATTCTTCCGTCAAAAGAATAGCCCTCCAAAGGAGAGACACCCAATCCATCGAAATTCTTAGACTTCAAGGTCATATCTGCTTTCTTACCATTTGCAAGGATTATAGTATATTCCCTTTTACCTTCTGCTCTATGCAAAGTAACCTTCAATCTTTCTTGAAGATTCAAAAAATCTACAGTAGATTCCCAGGGCTCATATCTATTAGCCGAAATTCTTACCTTTGCATTACGACATTCTTCTTCTGAAAAAGAAGTTGGTTGATTGGTTATGTCACAACCGGCTACCATTATCTTCTCAACCTCAATCTTTTCCCCATCAGAATTACGAATATCAAAGAAAGTCTTATCTATATTCTTTTTCCATTTTAATTGACCAACATGAGGAAACGACTTAACCTCCTCATCTACTAGAATAGTCTTTAAAGATATATCTTCAAAGCCATTACGACGAGCAAAGAGTTCCACTCGACTTCCTTTCTTTATAGATATCGGAGATTCAAAAATCCTTCCATATCGGAATATAACTTTAGTACCTTGCCCCATATCTGAGAGTTCCCTATCTGTTGGAGGCGTAAAGATGCAATATTCCTCCAATGGTTGTTTCGTCAAATCGCCAAAAGACAAGGCACCTTCTGAATTCACTTTAACCTCAGATTTTCTATCCAAAATAAATATCGCTTTAAACTGCGAATAATATTCTTGATAGCGTTTCTTGCCAAGTAATTCCAAAAGTTCACCTTCACTATTTACATAGCGCAAGCCTAATTTTTCCCCCATAGATGGAGAATATTGGCTACTTATTTTTTTTATCTCATATTCTTTATCAAAAAAAACATTAGCCTCATCCTTAACTGCCGCAACACTGGATTGAACCAGTACGCTTTTTGCAAATTGATACGCCTCCATAACTTGACTATCTTCTATATCTATATTAGAAGGTATAAATAGCCAAGCACTAAGACAATCACCTGCATGTCCTGGAATATCTCTAAGTAGCATGATATAACAACCATACTCACTAAAAGACATAGCAGTTATAATATTTTCTGTTCCAATAAGACCTGAGAACATACGTAAATAGTGTCGTGGATCGATTACTTTTTTTATCCACGAACCATTATTGCATATAAGAGGCTCATATACGCCATCACTTACAACCTTTATGACAAATCCTAACTTTTTCATTTCTTAAGAAAATTTAGTCCACTATGAATACGATCATTTTTAAATCCTTTAGTACGTACTAATAATTTTTTGACGATATTAGCTGCAGGCTTTTCATCGAAGAGGCAATAATCTTGAAAACAAACCTGTCCCAAAGAGAAAGGAATTATCTCAACATATCCATTATTTATCTCGTAATCCTTACAAATCCTTACCAGACCATTATAGAAACCGCCATAATTATCTGATATATAAGTTTTTAGAATAGGCCCAAGTTGTCCTTGAGGAGCATGTGCTTTATCTACTTTTGTTATAATAATATATATTGCAACGGTATCATCCTTAAATATACCTGTCCTCTTTATATATTGCAAAGCTCCATTAAGATATACATCTTGTTTCAACCCATCATACTCTCTATCCTCTGCGCCATATTCCATCACAAAGAAATGTATCTTCTTGTTTTTGGTTCTTGTTTTAGGATCTATAAGAGCATTAGTCAAGATATCCAATGTCTCTAACTCTTCATCAGAGAGGTTTTCACCTGCATCAGACCTATACATACACCTCATTAATTCACCAGCTAAATCCATGCAAGTCAATGGATGTACCTTACCCTCATTATCTTCCAAATCAAATCCCATTTCATAAGTAGCTATCGTAGGGGTTTTACCTGGCACAACACTTACATCCCCTGTAGTAAACAGGGAACTTAGTCGATTCATATAGCCATAACCTATACAATCGTTGTCTTTCATCATTGTTTTAGCCACATGACCATTATTTGCAACACTCAGTATTGCCCCTAAAGCACAACTTTTCCCGGAAGAAGGTATTCCCCAAAAATACACCTCTGTGGAAAGTTTGTTTATCCTTTCAAGTTTTCTATTCGGAAGTTCAAAATCTTGTGGATGCCTATTTCTTGCAAGACTTCGAATGAAACGAGTATCTATGCCTAAATCCACAAGTTCATCAAAAGTCAATAATCCATCATTAATAAAACTATTTAAAATCTCTGCTCCAAAGATATTATGGTCTGTTTTTATAAGTTTTAAGAAATCATCATGAGATATTTTATGACCATCCAAATATCCCACAACCATTTCATAAATCAATCTATTTTTATTGATTTCCTTACTCGTTTCTATGGTCTTAATTTGAACTTTTAATGATTCAATATCATAAACAATAAAACCATCACGAACTAGTTGATTAATTCTTTGTTTCGCTTCTTTACAATGCACATCATTGGGATAATTTTTACAAAACGCTTTTAATTCATCTATATTATTTTTGTCAACAGTACCCCAAGCTGTTGCTCCTTGTATCTTTGTTTGAACATTTTTAAGTTCATTTATCAACTCCATAGCTTCATCTCGATGAACGCTATCAGTATAAATAGAAAGGAAATGTTTCAATGCTTCCTTTGAATTAGAAGACTTGGCCGTATGCCAATCATTCTCTTCTGTACCTGCAAGTTTTCTCTCTACCTCCCGTCTGGCAGAAGCAGAGAAATATCCTTCGGTCTCTTTACATAATTCATCAAATGTAACAATACCCTCCTTAATGAATTGTACCAATTCATCAGGAGAATACATATCGACATTCTCTATTATTGCTTGTTTATCCGGCATTTTATGGCTGTTTTTATGTTATTATTTTCCTTTAGGATTATCTCCATAATCATTCTCACCTTCATCACCATCTGCGAACAGCATCCAAAACCCATAAAAAGGGATTATTTGATACCAACCAGAGTTATTCCTATCATGACATCGTTTCGCGCCTTGCGCCCATATAAACCAATAGCCTGGTATCAAAAAAACATAAATCGCACCATCACTAGAATTTCCATTCGTTACGACACCTAAAATAGCCCCAACCATAAAAGCATAAAAGTAAACCAGAAGTATCGAAAGCCCATATTCTAATCTTCTAATACGCCCATGAAAAGAGAATGGGCGCTTAAACATTCCCCTATTTGAAGGTCCTTCATCATACACAGGCTGTTCTTGTTCCTCTGCATTTGCAGAATAATCTGATGCTTGCTCCACTGGTTCAATGACTGCTTCAGGAATAACGACCTCTGGAACAGTTGCCACTTCCATTTTATCTTCAGTTTCTTTCTTTTCTTGATTAGAAGTAACTTCCACATTATCTACAGAAGCTTTTGCATTATCTGACAGCATTGATTCCTGTTTAGAAAATTCTTTAGTTGTCATATCTGGAGCGCCTGTAGCCAACTTTTCCTCGATACGTCTACGCATCAAAGGAGTTAAGTTTCCACTTTTACTTAGTTCATACAAAGTAACAACACCATCATTTATAGCCTCAACTATTTGGTCTGAGCTATATTCTCTAAGATTTGTCAAAATATCTTTTCTGTCTCTTATACACATCTCCGAGCCCACGAGACTACGCTGCATCTCGT
>OWJF01000323.1_pt1 | contig 24646 bp, 19 predicted proteins | sample 1732941 | NCBI WGS metagenome assembly OWJF01 (sample SAMN05065770, study PRJEB22554) | human gut metagenome | biome: ENVO:2100002; feature: ENVO:00000062; material: ENVO:00002003 | host: Homo sapiens | place: USA
ATACGAGATGCAGCGTAGTCTCGTGGGCTCGGAGATGTGTATAAGAGACAGTACGAATACCATTCCACCTAAAATATTACCGATGGTAACGGGAATAAAGTTGTTCAGACTGTGAAGTATCGTCAGTCCCTGAATCTGCTCTGCCGTCAATCCGTATGCTTCCTGTGCTTTCGCCACGTAAACAGGATTCTGCGCAGCCATCATGCCAACGGGAATGTAGAACATATTTGCAACGCAGTGTTCGAAGCCGCCGACCACAAACGCCATGATCGGGAAGAAGATCGCCCAGACCTTACCTACGATATCCGTAGCTGCCACTGCCATCAGGATAGCAATACATACCAAAATATTACACAGAATGCCTGAGGTGATTCCCTTCAGGGGAGAAATGCCCACTTTGCCGACTGCCACCTTGATGGCATAGGCACCCAGCAGCCCTCCGGTGTAATCCAGATTACCGGAAAAGTAGATCAGGGTATCAATGATCAGGGCGCCGATCAGATTGCTGAAGTACACCACGATCAGGTTGCGGATACATTCGAACCACGTTACCTTTTTGCCAACCACATCCATGACGATCAGGCAGTTACCGGTGAAAAGCTCTCCACCTACAAATACAATGATCATCAGTCCCACGGGGAAGATAATACCTGCCACAAATCGTGCCAGCCCTACATTGTCAATGGCATGTGCCGCGGTGCTGCTGGTGGCTCCGCCCAGCGCGATAAATGCACCCGCCATAATACCTAACAGGATCATCTTGCCTAAAGGAAGATGGGCTTTACCTTCTCCGGCTTTCATGTTGGTATCAATGACTTCTGACGGCGTATTAAAATGCTGTTCCATATAACCCTCATTTCTGCACAGCTCTCATCTGCTGTACTCTCTTAACTCATTTATTCCTTATATTACACTACTTTCATGATAGTAAGCAAGATATTCACTTCATGTATCTGATTATATACATTTCTGTTTTCAAAGTGGAATCTCGTTTACAAAACGGGAAACTCGGATGACTATTGAGCAGCGTCTGATTTTGTCGACAAAGAGTCTTTTTTTGTAATTTTTTTGCCTTTTTTTGCAAAAAAATGCTAGACAAAAGACATAATGTGTACTATACTAAACTTGTTCGGTGAGAGCCGAACCGCTTATATAAGTAGATTTCCGGAAGAATTCCCCTTTTACACAATTAAAGTGGCTGCAGGTTTCCCGCCTGCGGCTGCTTTAATTGTGTTATAAGATAGTTTTTAAGCTTTGCTTTAAAATTGCAAAAGTTTTTGCAAAAATTTAAAATTTTCACTTGCTAAGTGATAAGTATCTATGCTATAATAGCTTTCGTCAGTGGTTCAGCTGATACAATTTCATAGGGGAATAGTACAGCGGTAGTGCGGCGGTCTCCAAAACCGTTAACGGGGGTTCGATCCCCTCTTCCCCTGCTAAGAAAAGTCGATTTTATCGGCTTTTTTTATTTCTGTTTTAGATACAATTTCACCCCGGCACGACGCGATTCATAGATCTGCGCCATGCCGGGGTGTTGTCTTTACAGCTATATTGTTATATCTCCTCTTTCTCCGAATCCGGTGCGATCACAGATCCGATGGCGGTCGCGTAATCAGAGTACTCCGGAATGCTGATCTTCACATCCCACAGGCTCTTGAAATCCTCGATGATCTGGCGGCACTCGAAGAATTTAGTCAGTCCGCCGATCAGGATATACTCTTTGATGCCGGTGCTCATAGATGCCAGGATTCCTGCCTGGCAGATATTCTCGATCACCATATGTACAATACCTGCCGCGATATCCTCCGGTTTGGACTGGGCATCTGCCTTACCAAAATTAGAAGCCGTCACATCCAGATTCAGGCCCGGCAACTTTTCTTTGGCCAGATCTGCGATCCGCAGATCGATCTTCGCCACATCACCCTTACGGGACAACGGCACAATTTCATGAATGTCGCCGGTATTCAGCATGATCGAGGACAGTCCACAGATCGTTCCGCCTCCTAAGCCGACACCACCCAGGTGCTTCATCTCCTTCTCCGTCACTTTGACGAAGAAGCTTCCGGTACCCATACTGATGACAATGACTTCCTTTTTATCCGTAAGATAATATCCTCCGGTACCTGTAGCGACGAATTCATCCACTTTATAGGTAGGACGATCATATACCGCTTTCTCCACATATTTGCTTCCCACACCGGTGATATAGACTCCTTCCACATCAGCCAGTTCCAGATTATTCTCATACAGATATCTTCCGAATGCACCATAGAGAGATGCCACCTGGCTATCTGCCTTGACCGCCATGGGCGGAAGCATATGTTCTCCTTCAAAAGCTACGATTTTTGTCGTACTGCTACCGATATCGATTCCTATTTTGACAGGCATGTTTTCAACCTCCTCATATCACTTAACTGTTCATCGTCTCATTTCCAGATACATTTCCACAGTTCGAGACCGTCAGCCAAACACTTTATCCACAGCATCCTGTACAGAACTGACGCCAATGACCCGGATCTTACTTCCTTTTTTACACTCTTCCAACGAGACAAGCGGCACCACACATTCTTCGAAGCCCAGCTTCTCTGCCTCTGCCACGCGTTGTTTTGCCATGCTGACTGCCCGGACCTCGCCGCTTAATCCCACTTCACCGAAAGCGACCAGTTTCGGATTCAGTGCCTTATTCCGGAAGCTGGACAGAATCGCCAGCACGATTCCCAGATCGATCGCCGGTTCCTGGATCTTGATACCTCCGGTGATATTCACGTAGGCATCACAGGAAGATAATTGCACTCCGGAACGTTTCTCCAGCACTGCCATCAGGAGATTTACACGGTTGAAATCCGTACCGGTGGTCTGTCTTCTGGGAATTCCGAAATTGCTGTGGCACACCAGCGCCTGCAGTTCGATCAGAAGCGGCCTGGTGCCCTCCATAGTACATGCCACCACAGAGCCACTGGCATTCTCCGGTCGTCCGTTCAACATATATTCCGAAGGGTTCTTCACCTCCGCGAGTCCCGTCTCCCGCATCTCGAAAACACCGATCTCGTTCGTGGACCCGAAACGGTTCTTCACCCCACGCAGGATACGGTAGGAAGCATGTCTGTCCCCTTCAAAATAAAGTACCGTGTCCACCATATGTTCCAACACTCTGGGTCCCGCTACGGTTCCTTCTTTTGTTACATGTCCCACAATAAAAATAGAAATCCCCAATCCTTTTGCCAGTTGCAACAGGATGCCTGTGGATTCCCGCACCTGTGATACGCTTCCCGGTGCTGCAGATACATTTTCATTATACATGGTCTGAATGGAATCTATGATCACGACCTCCGGCTTGCTCCTGCGGATCACTTCGCCGATGATGTCCAGATTCGTCTCACACAGCAGGAGCATATGTTCCGAAAATGTGCCGAGCCTGTCCGCCCGCATCTTGATCTGTACCTTGGATTCCTCGCCGGAGATATACAATACCTTATGTCCGGCCTCTGACAGATTGTGACACACCTGAAGCAGCAGGGTAGATTTACCGATCCCCGGATCGCCTCCTACCAGAGTCAGGGAACCCTGTACGATTCCGCCACCGAGCACCCGGTCCAGTTCTTTGATCCCGGTGAGTGTCTTGTTCTCCTCACGGATCGCGATTTCAGATAATACACAGGGTTCGGAAGCCTCTCTGCGCTCTCTTCTGCTCCCGGTGCCGGTGTTTTTCAATACCGTTTTATCTATCGTCTCTTCCACGAAAGTGTTCCACTCTCTGCAGCCGGGGCATTGTCCCAGCCATTTCGTGGATTCATAGCCACAGTTCTGACAGAAAAAAACGGTGGCTGTCTTACCTTTTGCCATGCTCTCTCCTCAATCGTTATAAAAAAGAGCCCAGACACGAAGTACTACAATATCCTCCGTGTCTGGACTCCTTTGCAGTGCGCCTTTACGCCTCTACGATCTTCACAGGTACTTCCCCTGCTGCTTCCAGTTCTACACTCAGGCTCAGCTTGCCGCCAAGTCCGGTCTTCATGGTTCCTACGTTCTTACCGTCAATAAATACTTCGTACTCGGTGTCGTCCTTTAATCCTACTGTGATCTGAGAATCTTCATCACCTTCTACGATGAATTCTACACTGTTATCGGACTCTTTGAACTCCAACACACTGGTTCCGGGAACAGATTCATATAAAAACATACCGTTCTTCTCCAGCTTTGTCATCTCATTGTAGGTCTTAACCTTCAGCAGATCCCCTGCATGCTCATAATCTTCTACCTTTGCCTTCTTGGCCAACTTATGATTACCAAAGCTGATAGATCCGTCTGCTTCACTGCGAAGTATTTCTTCCACTACTGCCATCTGTCTGTCCTCCTGAAAGTAACTGCATCCGCAACACTTCTTTATCTTTCGTCCTTTGCGAATGGGGTTTGAATAGTTACAGTATAATATATCTCACCCTGTTTTTCTACAAAAAAATTTTTAAATTTTGTAACTATTCAGAGTCATTTAAATATCATTGAATATTCGTCGAATGCTTGCATTCGTAAGAATATTTCATGATATTTATAAGACGAAGTAACCTCAATGAGCAAAAGGAAAGCTCTGCAAGAGCGATTTTGCGAATTGAGTGACTGAATAGTTACAAATGCTTAATTCTTAACCGTAAATACGACTTTACCATTCTTAAATCCTGCAGAAACCTTATCTCCCGGCACCACCTTTTTCAGCAGTATCTCTTCTGCCAGAGCATCCTCTACCACTGACTGGATCGCACGCTTTAAGGGTCTTGCACCCATCTTATTGTCAGCATATTTTTTCACCAAATGCTCCTTCAGTGCTGCAGTGATCGTCAGATGGATGCCCAGCTGGTCCTCGCATCTCTTATACAGATTGGATGCCAGCAGATTTACGATCTCTTTCATATTCTCATTGTTCAGCTGGTGGAACACGATAATGTCATCGATACGGTTGATGAATTCCGGCTTGAAGCTGCGCTTTACCTCTTCCATGACATTGGATTTCATTTTCTCATAATCCTTCGTCTCGCTCTTCTCCGTTGCGAAGCCGAGATTCTTGGGATCTACAATCCGCTGTGCTCCGGCGTTGGATGTCATGATCAGCACCGTATTCTTGAAGCTGACCTTTCTGCCCTTGGAATCCGTAATATGACCGTCATCCAGCACCTGCAAAAGTACGTTGAACACATCCGGATGAGCCTTTTCGATCTCATCAAACAGAACGACAGAATAAGGATTCCTGCGGACCTTCTCGCTCAACTGGCCACCTTCTTCAAATCCCACATATCCGGGCGGGGAACCGATCATCTTGGATACCGAATGACCTTCCATATACTCCGACATATCCACACGGATCATGGCATCTTCCGAGCCGAACATAGCCTCTGCAAGCGCCTTGGATAATTCCGTCTTGCCGACGCCGGTAGGTCCTAAGAACAGGAAAGAACCGATGGGACGGTTCGGATCCTTCAGTCCCACACGGCCTCTGCGGATGGCTTTGGCCACGGCGGTAACTGCCTCTTCCTGACCAATCACACGCTTATGCAATGTCTTCTCCAGCTTCAGAAGTCTCTCGCTTTCCTTCTCTGCCAGCTTCTGCACCGGGATTTTGGTCCACTGGGCCACCACCTCGGCGATCTCATTTTCACCGATGCTTAAAGTATTTTCCTCTTCCCTTTTTTCACGCTTTTTCAGCAAACGCTCCTGCTTCTTTACCAGAGCATCCTGTTTCTTCTTGATCTCTGCCATCTGGGCAAAAGCTTCCACGCGGATAGCCTTCTCCATCTCCCAGTCCAGCTCCCGGATCTTATCCGAGATCTCCTTTGCCTTATCCGGTGCATCCATTGCATGCAGTCTGGCACTGGCCGCTGCCTCATCGATCAGGTCAATCGCCTTGTCGGGCAGATTCCTATCATTGATATAACGACTGGACAGTCTCACTGCCGCCTCCACCGCTTCCGGTGTAATGGTCACATGGTGATGTGCTTCGTACTTCCCCTTGATACCCTCCAGGATGCGGACAGCCTCTTCCTCTGTGGGTTCTTCCACCGTAACCGGCTGGAATCTCCGCTCCAGTGCAGCATCCTTCTCAATATACTTGCGATACTCCGCGATCGTGGTCGCACCGATCAGTTGGATCTCTCCGCGGGCCAGAGACGGTTTCATGATATTGGACGCATCAATAGCCCCCTCGGCACCTCCGGCACCGATGATCGTATGCAATTCATCCAGGAATAAAATAATATTCCCATCCTCTGTGACTTCCTTCAGTACCTTCTTGATCCGCTCCTCGAACTCTCCGCGGTACTTACTTCCCGCTACCATTCCGGACAGATCCAGTGTCAGTACTCTCTTATTCTGCACCGTAAAAGGCACATCTCCCGCCACGATCCGGGCTGCCAGTCCTTCCACCACGGCGGTCTTGCCAACACCGGGTTCCCCGACCAGGCAGGGATTGTTCTTCGTCCGTCGGCTCAGGATCTGGATCACTCTGCGGATTTCTTCATCTCTTCCGACTACCGGATCCAGCTTTCCTTCCCTGGCCAGCGCCGTCAGATCCCGGCTGTACTGCTCCAACGTAGACTGTTTCGCCTTACGGTCTCCCTTTTTTCCAAGGTCTTCTTTGTACAGATTGCCGTCCTGTCCGATAGCGATCAGGGTATCCACATAAATTTTCTGTACATTGGCTCCCAGCGTGTTCAACAGGCGTACCGCTACGTTTTCCCCCTCTTTGATCAGGGCCAGCAGCAAATGCTCCGTTCCGGTCTGCTTCTGTCCGAAACGTGCGGCCTGATGGTGTGCTTCCTCCAGGATTCTCGCGGCTCTGGGAGAATATCCCTCTCTGTCCTTCACTGCGACACCGTTCTCAAACGCAATCAAATCCCGGATCATGTCCATGACCTGCCCGGTCTCCACACCGTTATCAGCCAATACCTTGGCCGCCACACCGGTGTCTTCCTTTAATAATCCTACCAGAATGTGTTCCGTTCCGATGTAACCCTGCTTCAGGCTCCTTGCACATCTGGAAGCCTGCGCCAGCGCATTTTGCGCCTTATCCGTAAACTGTGACTGCATCAATTCAGTCCTCCATACTCTTCATATATTTCATCAATCAGCTCATGAACTTCCTGCCTGGAAATATTCTTGCAGCTGCTCTTAGCCAGTATTACCTGCAATTCCTTCCGCAATTCATCTACCGCACGCATGCGATCCACATCGAGTGCAATTACCGCGCCTTTTCGCCGGTCTACCTTAACATAACCTTCCTGCTTCAGAACCGTATATGCCTTATTTACTGTATGCATATTGATCCCGATCGTATCCGCCAGCTGGCGCACGCTGGGCAGAGAATCTCCTTCATGAAATTGTGACGTGGCAATTCCCATGATGATCTGATTGCGTAATTGCATATAGAGTGCTTCATCACTGTTGAAATCTATCTCTATTATCATCAAACTCGCTCCCTTCCCATGTCACTGATTGTTATATTCCTATTATAACAGTGAACGCAGTACTGTCAACTGTAACCGGGGAAAGTTTATCGTTTTTTAATCAAAAACGGCATCTCACTTGTGCAAGATGCCGTTTGCATTTTATTGATCTTCGTCTCCGTCCCAGTTCAGGAATTCAAATTCAAATTCATCATCATCTGACATGAAGTTTTTGGACTTCCAGCCGGGATTCTGATTGCCTTCACTCTGCGGTACAGGCTTTGTGGGTCTTGCCACCGGTCTGCCGGCCTGCTGCGCTGGTCTTTCACTCTGCGGTGCCGTGGGTCTGCCTCCCTGAGGTGCAGGTCTTCCCTGTCCGGGTGTCACCGGTCTGCCTCCCCGGGGTGCAGGTCTTCTCTCCTGCGGTGCCGCAGGTCTTACGGTCTGTCCAATGGGTCTCTCTCCCTGAGGTGCGGGTCTGCCATCTGGACGTGTTCCCTGGCCTGTCGGTCTGGATGCCGGTCTTCTCTCGGCTCCCACTTCATGCATTACTTTCTGGCTGCCTTGCGGCCTGCCGCCCTGCGGTCTGCCTCCCTGAGGTGCGGGTCTTCCGTTTTGGGGTCTGCCTCCCTGGGGTCTGTCCACTCTTCTTCTGCGGGCCGTTTCCTCTTCCACGCCGGAGAAATAGGATGCGTCATTCATATCTTTGATTTTGAAGATCAACAGTGTCACCGCTGCTACCGCCGCTACAAGCAGAATCACCAAAATAATGATGACTGCTTTCTGGCTGCTGATCTTTTTCTGATTGGTCTCATACTGTGCATTGATCTCTGTGATCTGGTTCAGGGAATTGAACAGATCTTCAATCTTATATTGCTTCTGCCCTGCCATGTCCAGCAGATACCATGCATCTCCCTGCATCTGAGTATCCCAGTCTTTGGATGTGGTCTGTGTATCTTCCGCAGGCTGCTCGTCTGTGGGTTGTTCCTCTACCGGCTGTTCTTCTACCGGTGCCTGCAGCTCTCCGGATAATGCAACATAATCCGAACGAATGAAGCCTGTCACCTCGACACTGTTGGAAATAAAGCTTATCTGATACCATGTCTTTCCATCGGTTCCTGTTGCCTGTCCGGTCACAGTCAGTGCCATTCCATTCTCCGCAGTAGTCACGATCTGGCTAGTGGTAGACGCATTGCTGCGCACACGAACAGACTGACCTCCGGTCACGGTCGCACTCAGGGGTTCCACTGCAGTAACCTCCACAGGAGTCTCATTCACAACAGGCGCCGGTGTTGCTGTGGTCGTAGTCGTTGTAGTAGTTGTTGTAGTTGTTGTACCTGAAGAAGACGGCGGGGTAGATCCGTCGGTAATGCTTACCAGATCGGAACGAATATATCCCAGCGTATTCGCATCCACATATACTTCATACCAGGTATAACCGTCTGCTCCCTTGGTCTGACTTTTGATGGAGATCGCCTTATCCTTGGCTGCGCTGCCGATCACTTCACTGGAAGAATCCGCAGTTTTACGGATCTTAGCACTGGATGCTGTTACCTTGGCTGCACTTTCCGCATGGCTGACAATTGCCAGATTCTCACTAAAAAGTCCTGCTCCCAACACAAATACCAGTGCCAGCATTCCCCAGAAAACCTTACATTTACTTATTCTCTGTACTGTCTTTTTCATCTGCAACTCCTTTTGTATCCTGACCTTGTCTTACGCTTCATCGATTGCTTTGCCAATGTCATGACGCATGTATTTATTCTCGAAAGAGATCCATTCCGTTGCCGCATAAGCGTTGGCACGGGCTTCTTTCAGATCTGCTCCCTTCGCCGTCACCCCCAGGACACGACCACCGTTTGTAACGATTCCCTTGTCCGTAAGCTTCGTTCCGGCATGGAAGCAATAATAACCGTCTTTTCCGTCGAAGTTCTCCAGACCGCTTATTACAAATCCCTTCTCATAGGATACGGGATAGCCGTCGCTTGCCAGGACCACACATACCGCAGCATTGTCCTCAAATTGCAGGTCGATCTGATCCAGTGTGCCGTCCACACAGGCTTCCATCACTTCGATAATATCATTCTTCATACGCGGCAGTACCACCTGCGCCTCCGGATCACCGAATCTGGCATTGTATTCTAATACCTTGGGGCCGTTCGGAGTCAGCATCAGTCCGAAGAAAATGACTCCCTTGAAAGGTCTGCCTTCCGCTGCCATGGCATCCACGGTAGCCTGGTAGATGTATTTCTTACAGAATGCATCCACTTCCTCTGTATAGAAGGGGCTGGGAGAAAAGGTTCCCATACCACCGGTGTTCAGCCCCTGATCGCCGTCCTTTGCTCTCTTATGATCCTGCGCAGAAGTCATGATGCGGATGGTCTTGCCGTCCACAAAAGAAAGTACACTGACTTCTCTGCCTGTCATAAACTCTTCGATGACCATGCGGTTGCCGGCTGCACCGAACTTTTTATCCAGCATGATCTCATCCACGCCTGCCAGCGCTTCTTCTAAAGTATTGCAGATCAATACGCCCTTGCCCAGTGCAAGACCGTCCGCCTTCAGCACGATGGGAAAGCTTGCCTGCTCCTTCAAGTACTTAATAGCCTCCTCCGCGTTATCAAAATTCTCATAAGCTGCGGTGGGAATGTTATATTTCTTCATGAGATCCTTGGAAAAGGCCTTGCTACCTTCCAGGATCGCTGCATTTTTACGGGGTCCAAAAGCCCGCAGGCCCTCTGCCTCCAGTGCATCCACCAGTCCGCCGACCAGGGGATCATCCATGCCTACGATGGTCAGGTCAATGGCCTGTTCTTTCGCAAATGCCACGATCTTATCAAATTCCATGGCTCCGATGGGAACACATTCTGCGATCTGACCGATCCCGGCATTGCCCGGAGCACAATAGATCTTATCTACTTTAGGACTTTTTGCCACACAGGTTGCAATGGCGTGCTCTCTGCCGCCACCGCCTACGATCAATACTTTCATACCCATATCTTCTGCCTTCCTTAATTTTCGCTGTTTGTATGCTTTACTTTTCCGTTCACGACACAGATCCGTCCGTTGGCAATGTCATCCACTGCCTTCGGAAGAAGCAGCCACTCTGCCTGTTCCATCACACGTCTCTGCAACGTCTCCGGAGTGTCGTCGTCCTCCACTGCCACTGCCTTCTGTGCAATGATAGGACCCTCGTCCATGCCTTCATTCACAAAATGTACCGTAGCTCCTGTCACTTTCACACCGCGCTCCAGTGCTTTTTCATGCACATGTAGTCCGTAGTATCCCACACCGCAGAAGGAAGGGATCAGGGACGGGTGGATATTGATGATCCGGTTGCTGTATTCATGTACCATTGCCTCCGGAATCTTCACCAGGAATCCTGCCAGTACGATTAAGTCCGGAGCAAACTCCTTCACCTTTGCAAGCAGTGCCTCATTAAATACTTCTCTGCTCTCATAATCCTTCGGAGACACACAGACTGCGGGAATCCCAGCATTCTGTGCTCTCTCTAAGCTCTTCACCGTCTTGTTATTGCTGATCACGCCCACGATCTGTGCGTTTTTAACCTTACCTGCTGCAATAGCATCAATGATGGCCTGTAAATTCGTGCCGCCGCCGGATACCAGTACGACTACTCTTAACATATGGTCACACCCTTTTCACCGGTCTCACAGGTACCTACCACATAAGCAGTCTCGCCTGCTGCCTTCAGAGCTTCCATAGTCTTATCCACATCTGCGGGATCCAGTGCCAGTACCATGCCCAGACCCATGTTGTAAGTATTATACATCATCTCGTCTGTGATATTGCCTTTCTTCTGCATCAGGCGGAAAATAGCAGGCACTTCGTAGCTGCCTTTCTTCACGACTGCACGGATGCCGTCGGGAAGCATTCTGGGGATGTTCTCATAGAAACCACCACCGGTGATATGGCTGCAGCCCTTTACCTTAACGCCTGCGTTCTTCACAGACTTCATAGCCTTCACGTAGATTCTGGTAGGAGCAAGCAGTGCCTCACCAAGAGTCTTGCCCAGCTCGTCATAATAGGTATCCAGGCTCTCTTTTGTCATATCGAATACTTTTCTCACCAGAGAAAAACCATTGGAATGTACACCGGAGGAAGCGATGCCCACCAGTACATCACCGGGCTTGATATTCTCACCGGTGATCAGATCTTTACGTTCTACCACGCCTACGGCAAATCCTGCCAGATCATACTCATCCTCGGGCATCAGTCCGGGATGTTCTGCGGTCTCACCGCCTACCAATGCTGCGTCAGACTGCTTACAGCCCTCTGCCACGCCCTTTACGATAGTAGCGATCTTCTCGGGAATATTGCGTCCGCATGCGATATAATCCAGGAAAAATAAAGGTTCGCCGCCTGCACATGCCACATCGTTTACACACATGGCCACACAGTCGATACCGATGGTATCATGCTTGTCCATTAAAAATGCCAGCTTCAGCTTGGTACCTACACCATCGGTGCCGGACAGGAGCACGGGATCCTCCATATCTTTGATGGCACTTAAGGAAAATGCTCCGGAGAAACCACCGATGCCGCCCATTACTTCGGGACGCATGGTCTCCTTCACGTACTTCTTCATCAGTTCTACAGACTTGTAGCCTGCTTCGATGTCTACTCCAGCTTTCTTGTAATCCATTTTCTCCTCATTTCCGCCGCAGGGGCTCTTTCGTTTTATTAGTGGGGCAGCCTCTTAAGAGGTCCCTGATTCTCTGTCTTATCTTCTTATTTTTTCATGACTTCCAGGTATGCTTTATAGCCGATCTCCTGCAGTTTTGCATCTTTGGCTTCTACCTGTTCTTTTAATTTTGTGCTGTATGCTTTCAGTTTTCCGAGAAGTTCTGCGTCGGAGGTTGCCAGAATCTTGGCAGCCAGAAGTCCTGCATTGGCGCCGCCGTTAATGGCTACTGTGGCAACAGGAATGCCTGAGGGCATCTGTACGATGGAATACAGAGAATCTCTGCCTCCCAGGGAAGTAGTGTGCATGGGAATACCAATGACAGGCATCGGGAAAATAGCGGCGCACATACCGGGCAGATGTGCTGCCATACCGGCACCGGCAATGATCACCTTGAAGCCTTTTTCCTCCGCACTTTTTGCATATTCAAAAAATACATCCGGCTCTCTGTGAGCGCTGATCACGGTCATCTCATAAGGGATGCCCAATTCTTCCAAAATGTCTGCTGCCTTCGCCATCACAGGCATATCGGAATCACTACCCATTACAATGCCAACCTTAGGGCAATTCTCTGTATTTGCCATAATGTCCTCCTCATGTGTCGGTTTTCACCGATTTTTCCATATATCTATAAGTGTACTAAAATCTTGTCGATGATGCAATGGTTTTATGAAAGTTCCTGCAACGGTTCGTTCAGTTCTTCCGTTCCCGGCAGGACGAATCTGCCGTTTTGAATGATAGTGATCCGGTCTCCGTCCTTTTTCACCGCGGTCAGCTCTGCCAGTTCATCATAAGGAATGGTAATGTCCGTATGACAGTTAAAATATGCCTTGGACGGATTCACACTGCGGAGCGCCGCCACCTCGTTGTCTCTTGCCACGATCTCCTTGCCGTCGGGATTGTATACTTTTACTTCTTCCGCATGGGAATAACAGGTATCTCCCACTGCAAAATGCGGTCCCATCTTCTCTGCGATCAGAATGGGCATTTTGGACTCCACACCCAGTTTTTTTGCTGCCACATAGGCTGTGGTATTCGTGCCGATGGCAAATTCTCCTAAGGGCAGTGTCTTGTGGCGGAACAGGATATTCTCCTTAATAAATGCCTTATTTTCTTCCTCTGTGGCAAAATTGGCGCAATTATAATTTTGGATCTTACCGTTTTCAAAAGTGATCTCCAGATCCTTATATTCCAGACCGTTTAAGAATACCCGGGTTACATGCAGCACACCGTTCGTACCTTCCAGTACCGGAGAGGTAAATACCTCACCCACGGGGATGTTCACATCTGCCACGCAGTTTTCAAAAATAGTCTCTTTCGCAGGGTTCTTCAGTTTCCATAAGTTTACTTTCAGATCGGTATGATTGCCGTTACAACCCTTAATTTCACAATGATCTGCCTGATCCAGGGCATCAATGATGGTCTGCTGGATCCGCTGATATTTTTTATAATCCAGCGTATTGATCTGTATCGTCTCCCGGAACAGTTCCTTGAAGCAGTCACCCACCTCCGGGATTGGGAACGCAATGATCGTGAAGCTGCGCTCTTCTTCTATAATGTACTGTCTCTGCAGCTGGCCCATCTGGGTACGGTTCTCTACCAGTAATGCACTCTGCTCATCCGTCATTTTCAGGCTTTCCGGCTTGTTCACCGGCTCGAATTCCTTCTCTCCGAAGGTCTCCACTACCGCCGGTCCCGCATAACCGCGTGCCTCTTTTTTATATTTTTCAAACGCGGTATGCATCACTTCCAGTTTTCGGCTGCAATACATTTTGTCTAAGAACAGTGCCTTGTCATCCTTATGGTCGAACTCGTATTGTCTGTTGGGGCTGACGCTGTAGAAGCCATTCTTGTAAATGGACGGATTGTACAAAATGCTGGAAGCTGCACGGTAGATCACCGGCTGCAGTCCCATTTTCTCAAAATTCTCCAGGGCTCTTCTCATCATGCGCTCAAAGCCCAGCTGATAACGGACATCCACGACCGCTTTCTTCGACAGATCCTTGCCGGTTACTTCAAAGCCGATACGATACCCTTCGGTGTAAGTATCTGCCATGGTATTTATAATCTCTTCCGGCAGAGAATTCATAAATTCCGCCATTTTCAATTCATTTTCGCCTACATACTCACCGTAAGCATACAGATAACGCAGATCCGTAAAGTCTGCAGTTCGAAGAATTGCCGCTGCAAAATTATTCTCCGGACATACCATTTCACGTACCCGCTCTTCTGCCGCCACATCCGCATAATCACTGACGAACCAGTAGAGGATCTCACGAATAGCTGCATACGTGGGAAGCTTATGGTTTTCCTGCTGTTCATATACAAATGCCGCATATACCTCAGAAAACAGCTCCATCCGGATCACCAGCTCATCCAAACGTCCTTCGTAGGTAAAACCAATCAGGCTCCGCATTTCTGTGTATAAAAAGGACACAAGCACACCGAATTCTTCTCCCAGCATCTTCACAGCATAAGCTGGATTGGCAAAACTGTTCTCATAGTTTTCCGGTAAAATATCTTCATACAGAGCACGGTTGCGCTGCTGTAATTCTTCCAATGTGGCAGTGGCCTGTTTCCCCTGCTCCAGGAACTGTCTGGTATCCTCGATCAGCAGTAAAAACTTCGCTACTGTTGTAAAATATTCTTTCCAGGGTAGTAACTCCGCTCCCTGGAAATCTTCACCGGGAATCTCCCGGATCCGGAGAAGCGCCAGTTCCAGACGTTCCTGTAAAATTTCTCTTTCTTCCATAATATCTGTTAACTCCTTATTTCCAAATGACTGTCGTGTGTTCCCATGCTCCTGCCTCCGGATGTCATATTTTACATCCGGCTCCCCAGATACAGTAAAAAACTGATGCCACCGAGGGAAATTACATTCAATATCGTCCCCAGCACAGGAAAGAACCGGTAAATATCCTTGTCCCGCAGTGTCAGAACGCCAAGGATCAGTCCGATCAGAGAATAGACCGTTGCCAGCACACCGGTGACTCCGTATCCTCCGTGCATCACGCCCCCCTGACTGTAGGACAAATACGTCACAATGCCAAGAGACACCAGGCTGATGACACCCAGAATCGTAGACATGATCGCTTTATCCGAATGTTTTTTATTCGTAAAAATGTAGTTCTTTTTCCGCATAATATATCTCCTATGGAACCCGAAAAGGGCACTTCCTATGTGGAAATGCCCAATCTGCGCGCCCAAGCGGCGCCTTTCTTCTCTTTTGTCCTCAGAACAGGATGCGGGATTTGCCGGAGATAAGCTTGCCGCCGCTGATGATCAGCAGTACTCCTGCCGCAATTCCGACTACCAGGGAGATCACTCCCAATACAATATTCAGAGCACCCGCTCCGCGCATGATCTTATAGATTTTCTCTTCCATGGAATCCTCCTGTCTTCTATCCAAAACTTTTCGAAGCCGCCTGCTTAAGCACCATATACGGCGTAATATTCATCAATTGCCTTCTTCAGGGTGTCGTCGATGTATACTTCTCCCTTGTAAGGTCTGTTGTACAGATGATCGATAACATCCTGCATGGTCACGATGGCATGTGCATCGAAGCCGTACTTTTCCTTGATCTCTTCCAGTGCGCTGACTTTACCGCCCAGTCCCTTCTCCATACGGTTCAGGGATACCATCAGACCAACGATCTCTACGTTGGCAGCTCCTCTTACCTTGGGAACCGTCTCTTCCATAGACTTACCGGAAGTGGTAACGTCCTCGATCATGATAACTCTGTCGCCGTCTTTTAAGGAACTTCCCAGGAAGCTTCCCTTATCTGCGCCGTGATCCTTCTCTTCCTTACGGTCAGAACAGTAACGAACCTCTTTGCCGTATAATTTGCTGTAAGCCACTGCGGTTACCACACTGATGGGAATACCCTTATATGCCGGTCCGAACAATACATCGAAATCATCACCATACGTATCATGAATTGCTTTGGCATAGCTCTCCCCCAGCTTCATCAGCTGCGAACCGGTGACATACGCACCCGCGTTCATAAAGAAAGGAGACTTTCTACCGCTCTTTAAGGTAAACTCTCCGAATTTCAATGCCTTACAATCCACCATGAACTCAATAAATTCCTGCTTGTACTGTTCCATTCTATGCAAAACCTCCGTAATTTTCATATCTTTTGTTCTGCTCTTTATCATACCATATTTTTTTTTAACATTCAATGAATTTCCTTGCAAAGAAAAAGGCAGTCAGCCGACTGCCTCAGACTGTAGACAAAACGCTTTTGGTCAGCACTCCAGAAGCGTTTTGCCTGCAGTCTGAGCAGCCTTATTAAGGCTACTCTCTGTTCTTTAATACCTCTGCAGGTACCAGCTTATTCAATCTGCCTACCAGCAGGAAATTGATCACCATATAGCATAGAAGAATTCCACCATAAATCATAATATATATCTGCGGTGTGAACTTCAGGTCCATTCCGATAGCAACATTTGCAATGCAATACGGATACACCAGATCCATGCTCCATTTTGCCAGTGGAACGCAGATCACCGCTCCCAGCAGAATCACATAGAAATTCCCATCCAGATAGAGTCTTCGTATCTCCCTTCTACAGTAACCGAATACTTTCATCAGTGAAATGGAAAAAGCGGAACGATCGATCATCACTTTCATCATCAGATACATGACGATCATAAAAATCAGTGCAGATATTGCCACGAGCATTACTACCATCGGTCCCATCATATCTGTAAAAATCTGTGAGCTTTCCGCCACATTATCTTTGGATACTGTGGCATATAATCTGCAATTATCAATATCCAGTGCATGATCTGCAAACACTACATTATAATAATCGTCCTCCTGATCAAACAATTCCTGCATGACATCCCTGTCCAGGAAAACATAGACGCCGGAGGTGAACGAAACAATATCTTTCACAGTAAATGCATAATCTCTCTCATTCACCTCATCGGAAAGCACCAGCTTGTCACCTACCTTCACACCGAATTTCTGTGCCGCAGCACTGGAGATCACAATCTCATTTTTCTTGTCTGCTGTTGCTATGGGAAAATACGGATTGTCATCATCAATCCCCAGCACTGTCACATCCAGATTGTATCCATAGGCTTCCTTTTTCAGATTCTCGACATACGCCGGTGTTCCACCCTCCGGAACATCCTCCGTAGGATATTTATAAGTATACATATAAGCATACTTTGTTTCTTCCAGACAGGCGTTTCCAAAATTGATACACAGTACCGCACAGTCTATGGACAGCATCAGGATCAGCAGGCAGATGAACATACCGATCACAACAGCAAATGCAGAACGTATTTCCCGCAGCATCTGTCTGATCTGGAATCTGAGCAGAAATTTCATATTTCCCAGATTCATGTTCTGTACCCTGCCGGCTTTTCCTGCCGTCTGCTCGTTACGAAGCAGTGACAGAGCCGTGCGTTTTAACTTTTTATTGATCACCAGATAATTTACCACTGCTGCCGTCACAGGTGGCATGATCAGACTGTAAAAAAGCAGATAACCGGGTGTCACGATCTGCATAGGCGGCAGAGAATAATATGCAATACTATCGCCCATCTGCCAGCCTGTTCCGTATTTGGAAAATCCCAGGATACATCCGACAGCTCCGCCCAGGAAAGAGATCAGCATGGGATTTAACAGATAGTGGAACAGTAATTGTCCCCTGGTCACACCCAGGGCATATAATGCACCTATGACGCTGCTTTCCTTTTCAATATTATGTATCACAAATACGGAAATCACATAAGTAAACAGGACCATGAGAATAATTCCGGTCAGGATACCGGCAAACCTATTGATGACCACATCGCCCGCAGCGGCATCGATACGCGGATTGTCCTCCGCTATCAGAAATTGGGTCAGATTATCAATATCGAAGGTGAAATATTCCTCGATCATATCATCGGCTTCCTCCTGCAGTTCCCGCACGCCATCCCGCAATTCCTTACTTCCGTCTGCGATCTCGCTCACTGCATCCGTATACTCGATGATTCCTTCCCGGAAATCCTCCAGATCCGCCAGGGTGTCTTTTGCTTCCTGCAGGGAATCCCGTAATTTTATATCCATGCTGCTGCCCTCTGCAGCCAACCGATCCAATTCTTCCTTATAATTATCCGCGGTCAGATCCACAGTAATATTATTTTCTTTCAGCTGTGCCTCCACCATGTCCATCAGAGCATCCACTACAGCATCCGTTCCGCTTACCAATGGTTCACTGGCAATATACAGGACACTCAATCCACCAAACAACTGCTGGGATCCGCCTGCTGCCTCTCCCACACCTGCCGTATAAGCTTTGACACCATCGCGGAACTGTGCCACTGTATCCAGCTGTCCCTTCACCGCTGCCAATTGCGCCGCTGTCTGGGATGCTCCCTTCTGCGTAAACACAGCTGCCATTTGATCCAGCTGTTCTCCGTAACCGTCCAATGTCAGTCCGGAAAAGGTGATCCCATAAGCCGCATATGGCTCCAGCTGAGCCTTTAACTGTTCATTGACCATACCCAGAATGGCATTGAAAATTCCATAGGCTCCCTGGTTCAGTGCAGCACTGTTCTCCGTAATCTTACTCATACCGCCCACCAGCGCGCCGCCTCCGGCGGAAGCCGCATTGACACCATCCGTGTAGGATTTCACGCCGTCCCGGAACTCCTGCAATTCGTCCAGCGATTTTTTAATATCCTGCAGATCCTCCTGCATGGATGCGGTATAAGCATGCGGATCAGCAATCATGGTGTTCAGCTGCTGTTCGTAATTTGACGAAGTCAGCGTCACCTCCACACCGGCATCCTCCAGGCTGTCATTTACCTGCTCCAGCATGGCATCAAACAGGGTATCTGCCGCATCCGTAAGATCCGTATTATGTTCTGCCAGTTCATCTACGCCGTCCGTCAGCTCATTCACGCCATCCAGCAGTTCCCGGATACCGTCCTGAATATCATTTTTCGTTTCTTCTGCATCTGCCAGCATTTCCAGAAAATAGATATCTGTCACCTTGCTGCGATCCAGTTCGAAGGACTGTAGCAGTTCCTTCAGTTCCTGATCCGTCATTGCTCCGTTCAGCAGATAGGTGTAGGTGTAATCCTCCGTCCGGAAATTCTGTCCGCCCGCTTTCAGTGCTTCGTAATCCTCTGCCGTGACGAATCCGACTCCAAACAGATTGCTGTCCACAGTGGTATCTGATGTTTTCTCATATGTTGCATCGTAATCCGGTGTACTTCCGATTCCCGCAACGATGAAATCTCTGCCTCCTACGGTAAGGGTATCCCCTAACCCCAGTTCATGTTTTTCCGCATAGTGCTGTTCCAGCAGGATCTCGCCCTGCATGGGCAACTCTGCCCCCTGTTCAGGAGCAAACAGATCAATCTTCTCTCTCGCCTGATAGATACGTAAGGTAGCCTGGCCCTGATGAAAATCCAGTGAAAAATCCTGCTGTACCGTCACACCTTTATCTGTGATCTGTGTGACCTCACTGTCTGTCAGGGGGACAAATACTCCAAACTGTCCATCCTCTCTGTGATGAACAGCGGCACTCTCCTCTGTTCCCTGCATGATCGTCTCAGACGCCCCCACGATAGCTACCACCATATACATGACCATTGCCACCAGGAAAAACAATGCCAGATAGCGCAGCAGGTTTTCCCGGATATCCCGAAGTACGCGTTTGCTCAATATCCTCTGCATCCTACAAATCCTCCAGTTCTGCCGCCGGAACCCGCTTCTCATTCCGGTAATTCTTGCTGATCTGTCCATCCTTGATCATGATGACCTGATGCACCATATTTTTAATGGAATTATTATGCGTGACGATCAGCATGGTGGTTCCGTACTGTCTGTTGATATCCTCCAGCAGCATCAGAATATCTCTGGAGGTTTTTGAATCCAGCGCTCCCGTGGGTTCATCGCACAACAGAAGGCTGGGATTTTTGATCAGTGCTCTGGCAATGGCACAACGCTGCTGTTGTCCACCGGACAGTTGTGCAGGGAACTTGTTCTGATGTTCCGTGAGACCAAGTACCTGCAATAATTCCTCCAGATCCAAGGGATTTTTCGTCAGATACTGACAGACCTGAATGTTTTCTTTCACCGTCAGATTGGGCACCAGATTATAGAACTGAAAAATGAACCCCAGCTTATTTCTCCGGTAATCGGACAATGCCTTGCTTCCAAGTCCTGCCACTTCCATTCCGTCTACGACAATGGATCCGGAATCTACGGTGTCTAAGCCTCCGATACAATTGAGCAATGTCGATTTACCGGAACCACTGGTACCCTGAATGACACACATTTCACCTTTTTCCACTCCTGCAGTGATCCCTTTCAATACCTGCACATAACCGCCGCCCTCGCCGTAACTTTTCTTCAGGTCTTTTACTTCCAGATACATATCCTTCCTCCTCGTGCTTATTGATAATGATTTTCATTAACATAACACTGTTATGTTAATATCCTGAAACAGCACCCCTGCAAAGTCCGAACTTTTTCGGGGTGCATATATCTTAGCTTTCCGTCATCATGCCCATCCAGCCCCGGGCCAAATACCTGGTCAGGGCATCCACATGCTTCAGTGCCATACTTTCCTCCGATTCATGCAGAAACAGATGCATGAAAGTATCTACCATAATGTGCGCCATCCAATGTGTCATATAATCATCGATCCGCGGTCTCCCGGTAGCGCCGGTCACCATATCGCATAATCTGCGGTACTGCTGTTCCGAAATATCCACGATCTCGTCCAGACAATTTTCGAAGCGGGATCCCTGAGACTTTGTCAACAACAATAGAAAGGCATCCCGATTCGCATACATTTGCCTTATGATCTCTCTCGAGGTCTCCAGGTCATCATCGTTCTGTTCCAGTCTGACCACCTGCGTTTCACTTCGCATCTCCGCAGCATAATGTTCCTCCATTGTCAGATAGAGTTGTTTCAGCGGTTTCTCCACCAATGCAGCAAAAAGATCTTCCTTATCTTTGAAGAAAAAATACAATGCTCCCGTGGTCACCCCGGCTTCTTTGCAGATGTTCCGCAGGGAAGCCTTCATATATCCCTTTTCCAGGAACTCTCTCCCCGCACATTCCAAAAGATGCTTTCTGGTCTCTTTATTCTCCTTTGCGGCTTCTTTTTTTATGTCATTTCCCTCCTTATTGTGTTTACATCTGTTCACTTATTCACATAACATTGTTATGTCTGAATTATAAATAAAAACAGGATTGCTGTCAACCCTGTTTTTATTCGTATTTCTATCTTCTGTTTTATTTTGTTTTCAACTGATCGATTTTCTCCTGCAGATCTGCAATGGCACGCTGACTATTCTTAATGGCTTCACACTGCTTCTCAAAAGGAGGCTCAGGCATATCACTGTACTGCTCAAAATAAATCTTGCCGATCTCCAGATAATTTTTCTTCATCACTTCTTCGCAGGTAGAAATCTGGCTCTTCAGATTTGCAATAGCCGCCAGTTCTTTTGCCTTATCTGCCGCCACTTTTCCTTTTTCTGTAATGGTATCGCCAATCTTCTCTATAATATCCATGGTATGATCTCCTTTCCGGTACTATTATTTTACTCTTGCACGTTTTCCACGTCAATAGCAGACCCTTGTGTTCAGTTTATGTTTATAGTAAGATAGAAATATATTATTTTTATCTTACGCTACAAAGGAGTGTTCATTTTCATGTCCAGATCAACCAAAAAAGAAAATCTTCTATTCTGCATTGTTTCAACTTTAATCTCAACATTTGGGATTCTGTTGATTCTGAAATCCAACGGCTTTTATCCTTTTAAGGAAGTAACTCTTTTTACCTTTGATATGAAAGAACAGTATCTGCCGTTTTTCTCCTCTTTGCATTATCTGATCGGTGGAGATGATTCCATTTTCTTTCATTGGTCTAAATCCCTCGGCGGCAATTATATTGGTCTGTATGCCTACTATCTTGCAAGCCCTTTTTCCTGGCTGACAACACTGTTTTCCATTGAAAAACTGCCTCTTGCTATTTTTCTCATGACCGTCAGCAAAATTTCGCTCTCCGGATTAACGTTTTCGGTTTATGTTAATTTCCTGTGGAATAAATATAATTCATTACCCGCACAGACCTCTTCTTATCGAAGATTACTCGCTCATTTAACGTTGCTTCCACTGCCCGTTGCATACGCGCTGATGTCATATAATCTGCAATTTGCACTATCCATCATGTGGTTGGATGGTGTCATTTTGTTGCCTTTACTCCTGCTTGGGGTGGAAAAGCTGCTGGACAAGCAACGTAATCTTTGGTTCATTCTGCCATTAACAGCAATTTTCTATTTCAACTATTATATCTCTTATATGGCAGGAATCTTTTGTGCCCTTTATCTTCTTTTCAGACTTCTTACCACTTACTCTCACTCCCGGCACGACTTGTGGAGAATTCTGAAAAATTTCGCTCTTTCTACATTAATATCCTTGGGACTGGCAGCTCCTTTGCTGATCCCGACTTTTTCCGATATGTTTATCGGAAAACTGTCGGATCCTCTGACCAGTGTTGTTTATGATCCTCGATTGATCAACCAGCCACTATCCGATATATTGGGACAACTTCGTAATGGCACCGTCAACTACCTTGGGGTCACCGGGCTTCCCAATATTTATTGTGGATATCTCGCTATTCTTTTGTCCATTCTTTTCCTATTTTGCAAACGGATCTCTCTCCGGGAAAGGATTGGCGCCTTTTTACTGACAAGCTTCCTGCTTCTTAGTTTTTATCTTTGGCCGTTGAATATCTTTTGGCACGGCTTTATAACACCTAATTCCTTCAACTACAGATATTCCTTTTTATTCAGCTTCTGCCTGTTGTATATGAGTTGCCGCTTTCTATGTGTTCTTTCGTATCAATTACCATGTTTTTTAGAGAAGACGCATCGTTTCCCGGCATTGGAGCTTGTGGTTGGACTGCTTTTGCTAATTACCTCAGCCGATCTCGGTATCAATGGCAGAGCCATTTTCCGCAATATTGATTACGCAACTCCTTATATGCGTATGGATGAATACGTATCTTATCTGAATGACAACAAACCACTGATTGATGACATTAAAGCCTCGGACTCCGGAATGTACCGTATCTGTCAGAATTACCAGCTTACTTCCAATGATCCAATGCTTTTGGGATTTAAGGGAATGTTTCATTATTCTTCCACTTATACCCAAAGTGTCAACGCTCTGACATCTAAGCTCGGAATCGGTCAGGCATGGTTATGGAATACCGGCTATGGTACCACCCCTGTGACAGACAGTCTGTTGGGCGTGAAATATCTTTTGTCAGACACTGCAGAGCCTTCCGGATATTACTCCTTAAAAACGACGGATAATTCGGTGTCCGTTTACGAGAATCCTTCTGCTATGGAATTTATCTACAGTGCACCTTTGGCTTCGGCGGATATCTCATTTACTTCTGATCCTTTTGAAAATCAGAGCCGTTATCTGAATAACTTATGCGGATCGAATACTTTATTCTATCAGAAATACGATATAGAGCTCGCCAATCCTGCTGGCAGTCTGCCTGCTGATCTGGAATATGACCCTGTTTCCTCCTGGAGCTATTCTTTCATCGCCGAGAATACGGATCCGGTATATATGTATATGCCCCTGACTCCATTTGTCTCTGCAGATATTTATGTCAATGATGCTTTGGCAGGATCTTTTGAGTACGGTAAAAGTATTTATAATCTCTGTCTTGGATGTTTCCACGCCGGGGAAGCCGTTACGGTAACCGTTGTCTCAGCCTCAGCGACAGCGCCCGGTGATACTTATATTGAGTCTTTGGATACTTTAGCGTTGCAGGATGCTTTGACCTCTCTACAGACCGGTGAAATTACTCTTACCTCCCACAGCTCTGGAAGACTTTCCGGTAATATTTCGGTACATAAAGGTGATACCATTGTTACCTCCATTCCTTATGATGTCGGCTGGCATATTCGTCTGGATGGTCATAAAGTACATGCCTCTGATATCGGAACCTATGCAGATACTTTTCTCACGATACAGGCCCCTGAGGGAGAACATCATTTAGAAATGTATTATCTGTCACCCGGCATCGTCCCGGGACTTCTGATCCTTTTGATCACTTTAATGCTTCTTCTGGTCGTAAACTTTTTACAAACACATAAGAAAAAGCAACGGTAATACATTGCGCCGCACGGAACACTTATGCTATAATCGCTTTGTAAATCCAATGGAGGTGACAGCATGCAGCCGCTATACACTACTTTGAAAGTCAATAACGAAATTGAATTATGTGAAGTTTCTGATCCTGATTGTAAGCAGCTTATTGAGCGGGCTCTTTTAAAAAATCGGATTTCCTATTATATTCGTTGGCCGAAGTCCTCTTTTTTTAACAGGAAAAAGGATTCCTGTATTATCTGTATCAACGATAATGTCCGGGACACAGCTGAAGAGATCGTACGTGGGATCTGTGACGAGTCCGGATATAATGCTGTCTCTTATACACATCTCCGAGCCCACGAGACTACGCTGCATCTC
>OWJF01000325.1_pt1 | contig 24419 bp, 21 predicted proteins | sample 1732941 | NCBI WGS metagenome assembly OWJF01 (sample SAMN05065770, study PRJEB22554) | human gut metagenome | biome: ENVO:2100002; feature: ENVO:00000062; material: ENVO:00002003 | host: Homo sapiens | place: USA
TAAAACTTATGCTGTGAGATTACAAAACGGCACAAATAATTTTCGTATGAAAAATAGGACCTATTTCTGCGGAAGTTATTCTTTGAACATTACTTAATACTTATTTTTCTCCTTCAAAATTTGCTTCAATCTTTGATATGATTTCGGTAAGGTCGAAGGTTTGAAAGTGGTTGCCCAATAAATTCAGTAGTAAAGGATTTTTAGAGCTAATGGCTTTTTCCATTGCCTTGTAAAAATTATCCTTGTCGTGAGCAAGAAATAGTGCATAAGCTGCGTATGCATAAATGGCGTTATGTTCGCTATTAATGTTTTGCGCTATAAGTTTTCGCCAAAGGGAAGGTGTTTCTTTTAAAAAATTATTTTTCGCAAGCAGTTGTGCTATATTCATACAATCATTGCTTGTAGTAGAGGGAAGAGAAAGCAATTCGTCGAGCGTCTCAATTATTTTCTCTACATTGTGAAACTCCATGTAGATGCTTGCCAATTGAATGTAAACATCGCTGATAGGCGTGTTTAACATGCACAGTCTGAGCATTAAATCCTTTATATTGTCATACTGCTCCATGGCAATGAGTGTGTAAACCATGTCTGTGATAATTCGGGCGTGATCTGGGTTGTCAAGCGGACAGAGACGCAATGCATCTTGCAAAAAACGTAACGCGTCTTTATTCTGTTTCAAAGAGTAAAGTTGTTCACCCAAATACATTCTTAAACTGTAGTCGTTAGGACATTCTTGGATGTACGTTTTGCAACACTCCATACCTTGTTCATTGTCTTTCAGTGCGAACAATGCAAACACTTTTAAACTCATGGCGCGTTGGTTATTCGCATCTATTGTCAGGGCATAGTCGCAGTCTTGCACACATTCTTGATATTTCTCGCATTTCTGATGAATGTCTGCAAGTTGCACCCAAACATTAGCATCGTATGGGTTGGCATCAACCATTCTGTTTCCAGCTTCAATACTTTTATCGTATTCTTGCAGTTGGAAGTAAGCATCCGCTAAAAGTTCGTCAACTCGGTTGCGAAATTGGTATTTGGCAGGCAGCATACTTAAATATTTTATTGACAGCTTTTGAAAACCATAATCCAGTAAAATTTCTGCAAAGTCTAAGTACCAGTCATAGTCCTCCATCGTTATTTGGGCAGGTAGGCAACTTGCAATGCGTGTTTCAGCCTTTTGAGGTCTGCCACTTGCTACATCCCATTCCGCGTAAAACAATTGAACATCGCGATTAAGTTGATTGGGGATGCTTTTAATCAGCGATAAAGCCTCGCTCCATTTACCACTTAACTTTAAACGATAGGCTTTAACTACCAACACATCCTCGCTATCAGGGTGTAACTTTTCAGCAAAACGCATCAAGCGTTCTGCATCGTAGCTTTTACCTTCTTTCTCATAATAATCTTCAATATCCATCAAAACAGAAGCATCCATGTAAAAAGGTTCACCGCTTTCAATCTTCTGTTCGTATTGCTCAATGGCTTCTTTAAGGTATTTGTTCATAAGTAATAAATATGTAATAAGGCTACACTTTTAGCCTAAAGGGGAACGTGATGCTCCTCTTTTAAGTTCTAAAAGTGTAGCCATGTCTTTATATGCGCCTTTTTAAAGCGAGATTTATTTACTTCTGTTTAGCCCAAGTGTCCTTCAAACTTACAGTGCGGTTAAACACAAGGTGGTCAGGGGTTGAGTTCTTGTCGGCAGTGAAGTAGCCTGTACGTTGGAACTGCAAGTAACGATTACCTGTAGGATTCTCAGCAGCAAACTTCTCTACGTAGCAGTTTGTCAACACCTTGAGTGAGTCTGGGTTCAGCAATTCGCGGAAGTCACGATCATCTGCTGAGGGATTCTCTACATTAAAGAGGCGATCGTAAAGTCGAACCTCAGCAGGCACGCTGTGAGCCACACTTACCCAATGTAAAGTGCCTTTTACCTTACGGTTAGCACCTTCCATGCCACTCTTGCTTGTTGGGTCGTATTCAGCATATACCTCCTCGATAGTGCCATCAGCAGCCTTTTTGCAACCCGTACACTTCACAATGTAAGCATTCTTTAAACGTACTTCCTTGCCAGGAACCATGCGGAAGAATTTCTTTGGAGCATCCTCCATAAAGTCAGCACGCTCCATCCACAACTCACGGCTAAAGGTAATGGTGTGTGTGCCATCAGCTTCGCACTCAGGATTGTTAATGGCTTCCAATTCCTCAGTCTGACCTTCAGGATAGTTGGTAATGATAAGTTTTACAGGGTCGAGCACTGCACTTACACGTAAAGCACGTGCGTTAAGGTCTTCGCGTGCAGCAGCTTCAAGCATTGCATAGTCGTTTAAAGCCTCGAATTTGGTGTAACCAATCATGTCAATAAACTTGCGTACAGCTTCAGGCGAGTAGCCACGACGGCGCAAGCCACAAACTGTTGGCATACGGGGATCGTCCCAACCATCAACCAAGTGCTCCTGTACCAATGCCAAAAGTTTACGCTTAGACATAACGGTATAGGTAAGGTTCAGACGGTTAAATTCATACTGATGCGGACGATTATCCTCAAGGTCTTTGCCCTCTTTTAACTCATCAATAAAGTGGTCGTAGAGTGGGCGGTGAGGTACAAACTCCAACGTACAGATAGAGTGGGTAACACCCTCAAAATAGTCGCTCTGTCCGTGGGCAAAGTCATACATGGGGTAAACCTTCCACTTGTTGCCTGTGCGGTGGTGCTCCTTATTTATGATACGGTAGATAATAGGATCGCGGAAGTGCATGTTAGGATTTGCCATGTCGATTTTGGCACGCAAAACCATAGCGCCTTCAGCAATTTCGCCCGTGTTCATCTTTTCAAAAAGAGCCAAGTTCTCTTCAATGGGACGATTGCGGTAGGGACTTTCAACACCAGGCTGTGTAGGCGTACCTTTTTGTGCAGCAATTTCCTCACTGCTCTGTTCGTCAACATAAGCCTTTCCCTCTTTAATCAATCGAACGGCAAAGTCCCACAACTTCTGGAAATAGTCCGAGGCATGATAGATGTTACCCCACTTAAAGCCGAGCCACTCAATGTCTTCCTTAATAGCGTCAACATATTCAGTGTCCTCCTTTTGAGGGTTTGTGTCGTCGAAGCGAAGATTACATACACCGCCAAACTTCTGAGCTACGCCAAAGTCCATGCAGATGGCTTTAGCGTGACCAATGTGAAGGTAGCCGTTAGGTTCGGGCGGGAAGCGTGTTTGCAAGCGTCCACCGTTCTTGCCTTCTTTCAGGTCGTTGGCTACAATCTGCTCGATAAAGTTCAAGCTCTTTTTTTCTGTATTCTCAGTGTTATTATTTTCTACCATAATGGTTGTTAGTTTAATAGGGAGGTCCGAAGGCATTAGTTAGCCATTTCCGAGATAAACTTAATTCTCACTAATCTAATTTCGTCTTCAGTATAATCGTTGCCCAATTCATCAAGTGCAGCATCAAGATCATCGGTATCGCTTTCCTTGAAGTACAAATAAATATCCTCAACGTGGTCATCGTCAATTACATCATTGATAAAATAGTCAATGTTGATTTTTGTACCCGAGTACACGATTGATTCAATTTCATCGAGCAGTTCTTCAAACTCTATGCCGTTTGCCATAGCGATATCGTCCAATGCCACCTTACGGTCGATGCTATGAATAATACCCACTTTGAGTTTCGACTTGTTAGCTACCGTACGAATTCTCAAGTCCTCAGGACGTTCAATTTCATTTTCCTCGCAGTGCTTCTTAATGAGTTTACAAAATTCAGTACCATAGCGTTTTGCTTTACCAGCACCTACGCCAGGCATGTTTTGCAACTCGTCGAGTGTCTGCGGATAGAACGTTGCCATAGCCTCGAGCGTGTTGTCTTGAAAAATTACATAGGGCGGAACATCGAGTTCCTTAGAGAGTTCTTTACGTAAATCCTTCAGCATATTGAACAAGCCTGGGTCAACTGCACACGCTGCTTCTTCGTGCATTTCAGCTTCGGCTTCTTCTTCAAAATTGCGGTCTTCTGTTATCATGAATGAAGTTGGTTTCTTTAAGAAAGCGTGCCCATCCTTTGTTACTTTAAGCACACCATAGTTATTTACATCCTTGTCGAGATAGCCAGAGATGAGTGCTTGGCGAATAACGGCATTCCACGTACGTGGGCTTACCTCTTCGCCACAACCAAAGCATTCTAACTGATCGTGATGGTAGGCACAGATTTCTTCTGTACGATTTCCCAACAAGACATCTTTTATATAATCATCGCGGAAGTTCTCCTTGGTAGCAAGGATTGCCTCCAAAACTTTCAACAAGTCATCTTTCGCTTCAACTTTTTCTTTTGGATGTAAACAGTTGTCGCAGTTTCCACAATTATCCTTTTCGTAGGTTTCGCCAAAATAGTGTAATAGTAGTTTTCTACGACAAAGTGAACTTTCTGCATAGGCAGCGGTTTCTTTTAGGAGTTGTCTGCCAATGTCTTGTTCTGCCACAGGCTTACCCTCCATAAATTTTTCTAGTTTCTTTAAGTCTTTGCGTGAATAGAAAGCAATGCATCTACCTTCGCCCCCATCTCTTCCTGCACGTCCAGTTTCTTGATAATATCCTTCCAGACTTTTCGGAATATCATAGTGAATTACAAAGCGCACATCGGGTTTGTCAATACCCATGCCAAATGCAATTGTGGCAACAATTACATTGATGCGCTCCATCAAGAAATCATCTTGTGTTTTCGATCTTGTTGCAGCGTCCATACCGGCGTGATAAGCCTCTGCTTTAATGTTGTTTGTACGCAACACTTCAGCCAACTCTTCCACCTTCTTTCTGCTTAAACAATAGATAATTCCGCTTCGGGGAGTGCCTTGCTTAATATACTTAATGATGTCCTTGTCAACATCCTTGGTTTTAGGTCGGATTTCGTAATAGAGGTTGGGTCGGTTAAACGAGCTCTTATACGTAATGGCATCCATAATGGCAAGGTTCTTCTTAATGTCCGTAGCCACCTTTTCAGTAGCCGTAGCCGTAAGAGCAATAATAGGAGCTTCGCCAATATTGTTGATAATGGGGCGTATCTTGCGATATTCAGGACGGAAATCATGTCCCCATTCCGAAATACAATGTGCCTCGTCAACAGCATAAAATGAAATTTTTATGCTTTTCAAAAACTCAATGTTGCTTTCCTTCGTTAACGACTCTGGAGCCACATACAGCAGTTTCGTAATGCCATTTTTTATATCCGACTTAACCTTTTCAACCTGGCTTCGCGTAAGTGAAGAGTTGATGAAATGCGCCACGCCATCATTTTGACTCATGTGGCGAATAGCGTCAACTTGATTCTTCATCAAAGCAATAAGCGGGGATATAACGATAGCTGTTCCCTCCATGATGAGTGAAGGTAACTGATAGCATAGCGACTTACCACCGCCTGTAGGCATGAGAACAAAAACGTTGTTTCCTTGTAGCAACGATTTTATGATGTTCTCTTGATTGCTTTTGAATGTATCAAAGCCGAAGTGCTCTTTAAGAGCTTGTTTCAATTCAATATCTTCCGTCATAGCTTTTCCTTGGTTGCTTAGAGGTTAGGAATGTTAGAACTCAGGTAGAATGTATGGCATTATACCCCTCGTTCGTAGCTTTACCTAAGCAAAGGTATAACAATTTTCTTGAAAAGAGCCTATTCTATATTTATTTTTTTATGCAAATATAGAATATTCTGCAAATCTTTTTTGCTAACCTAAAATGTCTATCTATGAGAAGATAAAAATAACGGGCTAACTGTTGTATGTTTCAATAGCAGTTTGTCCGTTATTTTCAATGTTTTGGTAAGGGTACGTGTTGAATAAGTAGGTGTTCAAAATTAGTTTATAATGAGTTTCAGATTAGTCAAAGCGGATTGCAAGCCCAATGAATATCCATAGCCCAAGGCAACACCTTGGGTAAAAATACGTACATTGTACAACGCCCTGTAAGGGCTATTATAAACATTGAACACTTTTGCCCTTTCAGGGCGCATCAGCATTACTCACTTAGTTTGTAATACTTAATACCTAATACTTATTACTTACCAATTCTTACGCCAAGTTACCGCGTTTCTCCATTTGGTTCTCGGCGTATTCTTTTGTTACCTCAAATTGTTTTTCGCCAGATGATGGAATTTCAAACATGGCATCCATCATGATGGTTTCAACAATTGAGCGCAGACCACGTGCACCTAATTTAAACTCTACAGCCTTGTCTACAATGTAGTCCAAAGCATCTTGCTTAAAGGTGAGCTTAACGCCATCCATTGCAAAAAGCTTAATATATTGTTTCACAATAGAATTTTTAGGCTCAACTAAGATGCGAGTAAGTGCTTCCTTATCCAAGGGGTTGAGATAAGTAAGTACAGGCAGACGACCAATGATTTCAGGAATCAAACCAAACGACTTTAAGTCTTGTGGTTCAACGTACTTCATCAAATTCTTTGGGTCAATCTTCTTTGCATTCTGCACGGAGTTGTATCCCACCGTGTGTGCGTTAAGTCGTTGCGCAATGCGTTTCTCAATACCATCGAAGGCACCACCGCAAATAAAGAGGATGTTGCGTGTATCAACATGAATATAATCCTGGTCGGGATGTTTACGTCCTCCCTTAGGTGGCACATTCACCATTGTGCCTTCAAGCAGTTTGAGCAAACCTTGCTGCACACCTTCGCCACTTACATCGCGTGTGATAGAAGGGTTGTCGGCTTTGCGAGCAATCTTGTCAATCTCATCAATAAACACAATGCCACGTTCTGCCTTAGCCACATCATAGTCTGCTACTTGCAACAAACGCGAAAGAATACTCTCAACGTCTTCGCCCACATAGCCAGCTTCGGTAAATACCGTAGCGTCTACAATAGTAAAGGGCACATCAAGCAAACGGGCAATGGTGCGAGCCAAGAGAGTTTTACCCGTACCCGTTGAACCAACCATAACGATGTTCGACTTTTCAATCTCCACATCGTCTTGGTCTTTTTTATCAGTGTTAGCTTGTGCCAAACGCTTGTAGTGGTTATATACCGCCACACTCATATAGCGTTTAGCATCATCCTGTCCTATAATGTATTGGTCAAGATATTCCTTGATGTCTTTGGGCTTAGGCACATTCTCCAAGTCAATCTTTTCCGCTTTTTTCTTTTTTCCTTTACTCTCGTCGTCGAGGAAGTCCTCTGGCAGGTATTCCTTGAGTACGTGGTAGGCATTCTTTATACAGTCAGAACAGATAAAGCCATTAACGCCCGTAAGTAACATGGGTACCTGCGATTCTGAACGACCGCAAAAAGAGCATACGTTTTTTTTGCTATTTGCCATAAAACTACACGATGTTATTCAGCCTTTTTGTCCTTTTTAGGTTCAAAAATTTTATCAATCATACCATACTCCTTAGCTTCAGCTGCTGTCATCCAGTAGTCACGGTCAGAGTCAGCCCACACCTTGTCGAATTCTGTGTGCGAGTGGTCAGCAATGATTGTGTAGAGTTCTTTTTTAAGCTTTTGAATTTCGCGAGCTGTAATTTCAATGTCCGAAGCCTGACCTTGTGCACCACCCATAGGTTGGTGAATCATTACACGGCTGTGGGGTAGGGCAGAGCGCTTACCTTCTTCGCCAGCCACCAAGAGTACGGCAGCCATTGAAGCAGCCATACCTGTACAGATAGTAGCCACATCGCTCTGAATAAACTGCATGGTGTCGTAGATGCCCAAGCCAGCATAAACAGACCCGCCCGGAGAGTTTACATAAATAGAAATGTCCTTACCAGGGTCGGTAGAGTCAAGGTAGAGCAACTGTGCTTGCAGTGTGTTAGCTGTATAGTCATCAATCTGTGTTCCCAAAAAGATGATGCGGTCCATCATTAAACGTGAAAATACGTCCATCTGAGTAACGTTCAGCTGACGTTCTTCAAGAATGTAAGGGTTAAGATATTGATTTTGGCTTTTAATCACGTCGTCCAACACCATAGAGTTCACTCCTGCATTGGCAACAGCAAATTTTCTGAAATCAGAAAGTGTGTTCATAAGTTCTAATATGTTTTTAGCCATAAAAAGAAAGGTAAAAGTTGAAAACCTTAGCAAGCTGACTTGCGACAGCACAACTTTTCAACTTTTACCTTTCAGATTGTGTTAACCGAGTATTATCGGTTCTTATTATTTGTTCTCTTCGAACATCTTAGTGAAGTCCTCAGCAGAGATGCTCTTATTGTTGAGTTTAACAACAGACTTCAAAGCTTCAGCGAGCTTTTGGTCTACGCAGCGGTCAACGAGTTGGTTAACTTGTTCTTGGTGCTTAAGCATTTCTTGAGCATAGTTTTCAAGATATTCGTCGGGGATATTGTTCATACCATACTGAGCGAACTGGAAGCGAGCAGCCTGAACTGCAGCAGCCTTCACATCCTTATCGTTAACCTTGATTTTGTTAGCCTTCACGAGCTGTTCCTTGATGAGCTGCCACTTCAACTCTTCAATGCTCTTAGCGTAGTTATCTTCGATGAACTTATCGTCCTTGTCCTTGTTGTTAGCCTTCATGATTTTCTTCAAAAGGTCGTCAGCAAATTCGAGTTCGCCAACTTTCTGTTCCATGTAAGCACGTACATCAAGGAGGAACTTATAGTCGCTATCGTTCTTCTGCAAATCCTGAATGCTTTCTTTAATTTTAGTGCGAGCTTCTTCTTCGCTCTTCACTTCGTCCTTACCAAAGACTTTGTCAAAGAATTCCTGATCGAGGGTAGCGGGAACGAAACGGCTGATAACGTTAACCTGGAAGCTGAAGTTGCCAGCGTGGTTCTGAACGTCTTCGCGTTCAACCTTGAGGAGAGACATCAATTCAGCCTCGTTAGCTTCATAAGCAGCTGAGGGGTTGAAAGTGATAACGTCGTTCTTCTTAGCACCTTCGAAAATCTTCTTCTGGTCGTCGCTCTTGAAGTAAGTAGGCATCAAAGAAGAGTTCTCAATAACGAGACCGCCTTCTTTGGGTTGACCATTTTCGTCGAGTTCTGCCAAAGTACCGCGCAAGATGTCGCGATCTTCGTAAACTTCAACGTCTTCGGGGTGACCAGCCTGCTGCTGCAAAGCACCGAGTTGCTTAGTGATAGTATCCTCGCTAACTTCAATATCGTAGTAGTCAACAGTGTCTTCTTCAGTCAACTCAGCCTTGAACTTAGGAGCAATGGCAATGTCGAAGATGAAAGTAAAGTCATCCTGCTTTTCGATGTCTTGGGGTTCCTGCTTATCGCTACCAAGAGGTTCGCCAAGCATATTGATTTTCTTAGTCTTAATATAGTCGAAGAGGCTATCTTGCAAGAGTTTGTTTACTTCTTCAGCCTTAGCTTGTGTGCCATACATCTTCTTAACGAGGCTTGCGGGCACGTGACCAGGACGGAAACCAGGCATCTGAACTTTCTTGCCAAGATCCTTAAGTGATTTGTTTACGTTTGCTTCGTAGTCGGCCTTTACCATGTTGATGGTGAGCACACCAGCAACTTTACCGACTTTCTCGAATTGAATATCCATTTGTTTACTGATTTTATTTATTCGTTTTGTTGGATTTACTATGCTTTTTCGTGTCTTATAACGCGCTACCATAGCATTTGCGTCGGCAAATTTAATATTTTTCTTTGAGAAATGGAACATTACACTCAATCTTTTTCATTTTTGTCGGGATATTCATTATAAGAATCACTCTAAAAATAATTCTGATATATAATAAGGTGTAGTATTTGTTGTAAAGTAACAATAAAGAAATTAACTTGGTACAAAATGCGGCTCACTGAGAATTTTGGTGTTTGATTAATTCTTACTCATATAATCAATGGCTCGTTAAGAAATGGGTTATCGGCTAAGCCGCTTTGCGTTGCCAGCCAAACAGTTCTTTATATGCACGATTTATGATAAAATCATCAATGTTTCATGCGCCAGCCTCACCCCTAACAGGGTGAGGCTGGCGCGTAACACTTCTTGATATTTCATTCAATTCTCATGCAGAAAAAAATTACGGATTTTGAACACCCTACATACCAACCAACCCATTTTTTTCTTTTTGGGATTATGAATTTTGTGTATTACGTCGCTAAATCGTTTTAGTTAAAACTATTTGGCGAGTTAACTAAAACTATTTGGCGAGTTAACTAAAACTATTTTGAGGTGTTTTTGAGGGTATTTTTTTTGACAATAGCTTTGCTTCAATACAATCATATTAAAGCGTATATATAAAGAATGTAGTATTACTCTCTCGTCCAGCCTATTGCTGGACGGCAATTTATGTCAACATACTTTGCCTTTTAATATATATTACTTTGCCGTCTAGCCTATTGCTGGACGATCTTTACTAATCTTTTAGACTTTACAGACTACTAGCGTCTATTGGATACCAGTATGGCGTGTGTTGGAGTCCCATTTCGAATTGAAATTAATCAACCCATACTTCATCAAGCAACTTCCTGGTCGAAAGAGTGACGTCAAAGATGCACAATGGATAGCGGAATGCATGATGAAAGAGCTTGTACGCGGAAGTTTTGTACCTCCAGAGCGCATACAGCAGCTCCGGCTTTATAACAGGCGCATATATGATCTCGATGATGAGATTATCCGCAAATTGGCTAAATTAAACGCAGTGATACAACGTTGCAACATTCGCCTGAGCAATTATGTGTCAAACACGGGTTCTGTCTAAAGGTACATTTAAAACAGTTAATGCCCGTCAGCGCCCACGTCAGCAGTTATTTCAATTCCATAAAGGTACAATTAAAACGTGTCAATTTGCTTTTCTGCGGCACTGCTAAACTATTTCAATTCCATAAAGGTACAATTAAAACAAGTAAGAGGCTGAGATGCCGTTCCAGTACACCGAATTTTCAATTCCATAAAGGTACAATTAAAACTTGATTTTGAATGTCGTGAGCATGGTTTAATTATATTTCAATTCCATAAAGGTACAATTAAAACGTAGCATCGACACAATTTGAACCGCCTTAAAATCGTCATTTCAATTCCATAAAGGTACAATTAAAACCTTGAGACCAAATGTGAGCAAGAGTAGCTTGCATCATATTTCAATTCCATAAAGGTACAATTAAAACGCTCACACCGTCCTGACTACATTGTTATCGACGACTATTTCAATTCCATAAAGGTACAATTAAAACTATATCGGTCTTGAAGATGACCATAATATAAATTGCGTATTTCAATTCCATAAAGGTACAATTAAAACCTTGGGGTGAAGTTTCACAAGCTATTATCAATTACTAATTTCAATTCCATAAAGGTACAATTAAAACAAGTAAGAGGCTGAGATGCCGTTCCAGTACACCGAATTTTCAATTCCATAAAGGTACAATTAAAACTTGATTTTGAATGTCGTGAGCATGGTTTAATTATATTTCAATTCCATAAAGGTACAATTAAAACGTAGCATCGACACAATTTGAACCGCCTTAAAATCGTCATTTCAATTCCATAAAGGTACAATTAAAACCTTGAGACCAAATGTGAGCAAGAGTAGCTTGCATCATATTTCAATTCCATAAAGGTACAATTAAAACGCTCACACCGTCCTGACTACATTGTTATCGACGACTATTTCAATTCCATAAAGGTACAATTAAAACCACGACATGATCAAGATCAAGCATGTACAAGCCCGAATTTCAATTCCATAAAGGTACAATTAAAACGTCGGCCGTTTTGACAACGGCGCGGCCTTATATGATTTCAATTCCATAAAGGTACAATTAAAACTCATTGTGTCCATTTTGTTGTTTGCGGTTTTTTTAGATTTCAATTCCATAAAGGTACAATTAAAACAAATTTAGGCACATAAGGACCATAAAGGTCGCTTATTTCAATTCCATAAAGGTACAATTAAAACGTCCCTAACAAGCCTAATGATGGTGACACTCCTTCATTTCAATTCCATAAAGGTACAATTAAAACTTGCATAAATACGGTAATGTACATTCTTCTCCCATTGAATTTCAATTCCATAAAGGTACAATTAAAACACATCCTCCAAATTATCACGCCAAGTAGCCATCATTATTTCAATTCCATAAAGGTACAATTAAAACCCCATTATTTTTGGATATATAATATCCTTATTTTTCAATAGGATTAGTGAATGCAAAGTTAAGAAATCCTATTGAAAAAATGTCGATGGGGGATTATATATTTTCATGTGTTCTGCGACAACTGTAGAATTTATTAGTGTTACAACAAGTCAAAGATCTAAATGAGGGTTAGGAAAGAATGGATTATTGTTAGGAAAAACCACATCGACAACTTTTTATTACAAAAAATTGTCGGTCGACATTCTCTCTTTCCCAAGTATTTGTTTGTCCATATTATAACCTATTTTATTTGTAAAAATAATTATACTGTCGTCAGACTGGTTGATTATTCCTTTTATTTTTATTTTCAGTTCTCTGAATTTTGCTTCAGATAGTTCGCCTTCAAATACGGAGTTTTGTATCCAGCATAGGTATTGACGGCATAATTTCAGCATTTTACCAACACGTTTCTCACCTACATCATAAACAACGATAACATACATATCACCAATACATTTTAAAAGGTTTATATTCTTCTATCCCTAAGATATCTTTCAGCAGTTTGTAACATTCTAACTTTATGAGATGCTTATAGCTAACATTGCGCCCTAAAGAACGGTGACGGAATGTTTCGTTATAGCGTTCCTCCATAGCTTTTACAAATATCTTTTTTCCTTTCTCATTTAAAAGACACTTGTTGAGTTTCTTGTCAAAGTGACCACTGCTTAAAGCATGTTTGTTAAGTACCTTAAAGATAACTCTGTCCACAATAATAGGCTTGAATATCTCAGAAATGTCAAGGCACAACGAATAGCGTCGTTCACCAGGAGTGTGAAGAAAACTAATTGTCGGATTGAGTTGTGTTTGATGAATGGCTCTAAGCGTTTCAGTATAACACATCATATTGCCGAAAGATATTAGAGCATTCACTTCGTTTTCTGGTGGTTGCTTGGTTCTTGAACCCATATTGAAATCATCGAGTATAATATCAAAAGCAGCATAATATGCCTGTCGGATATTTCCTTCTATCCCCATAATTTCATCTACAGCTTTAGCATCCACTAAAGTATCACTCAATCTCTTGATTTTATCAATAACGTCTTGCAGGTCTTTTCCTCTACGGTTATAGTAGTTGAGGTTCATAACCATATTCCACGCGGCCCCTTGGATGAACTTCCGAGCCAGTTCCACTCGCTTCTTTTTGTTCTGGTATGCAGAAGTTTGTGTCAGCAAAGCCTTGCCAGATAATAAACTTTCGCGTGGCATAAAACTTCCCGTATAGTTCTCATAATAATCAAAGAAATGGACGGGTATGCCTTTTTGTCCCAAAAAATTAAACAAAGCACTGTTTGCCCTAAGACTGCCAAAGGCATACAACTCTGCTACATCCTCAATAGGAATGTATCGAGGTTGTTGTTTGATTTCTATATTATCTTCGTTCACAACTATGGGCGTAAATTTCAAAGTGTTGTCCTTACGCTCCATAATGCCAGGGTTGAACAGGTAAAAATTTCTTTTCATTCTTTTTCCTCCATCTCGTTAATATAACAAAAGTCAAAGTAGCTGCAATTCTTGCAAATGCCTTTCTTTGCAATAGGGGGACATGTTTCTTGATAGATTATATTCGTGATATCTTCTGCAATAGTCTGGATTTCTTCTCTGTCGATATCCGTCAGTATCACTTCTTGAGTTTTACGCAAAAGAGGATATTCTAAGATGCCTTTCACGCCAGAGATTCCATGCTTTTCGAAAACAAACATATAATATTTGAGTTGCCATTCATGAGCCTTTTCCACCTTATTGGATTTCTTTATCTCATGGATTACCTTATTCTTGGCATCATAGTAATCTACTTTGATTCCATCAATCTCCACCTCCTCATACCTTGTCGTTCGCTGAGGATAGCTTGATTCATGCACTAACTTTCCTTCATACACCAAGTCAGACTCTTGCTCCATGTTGATGCCGTTGGCAAATAACCATAGTTTGCGACGGCAAAGCTGGTAATAGTTGAAATGTGTGCCAGTTATGCTCATTGGGATTTTTTATGTAGAGGCTCTTGGTGGATAACCAAGAGCCTCGTAATTGTTTTTATACTTGGTTTTCGTAGTCGAATGTCATCATTCTGTCTATCAATTCTTGCTTAGCTTTAGATAAAGCATCTGCGCTTTCAGTCTCCGTTACTACATAACTTGCGCAAGGAAGTGTGACGAATGTCTTGGCACCAGCATTTTCGTCAACAATAGGCTTAGCCTTTGCCTTAGATTCTCCATCCTCAACAAGTTTGGCACGAATAGCTGCAGCTAAAGTATTGGCATTATCACTAATAGCAATAGCTAAAGTCTCCATCAAACTAAATGTTCTTGCCTGATTGGATGTGATATGCCAATCAATCAAGGCATCTGCTATGGCTGGAATGACCTGATCACGTTGTTCTTTCGGCATCAGCAAACATTCACCGAAGGAAGTGGTGATTACTTTCCAACCATCATCTTTCAGCTTCTCTACCATATCAGGTGTAATCTCTGGTTCCAATTGGTTGGTTGTTACGCAGAATAGACGTCGCAAATCTATGGCGATATCATAGACAAAAAGACCTGTGGCGCGATTGTTATCTGGTATCCATTTGCGATACAAACTTCTGTCGTTGCCATCTAATAAGTTACTAACTTGCTCTTCGGTCAAGACATTTCCGCTTGCGTCTCTTACCACCACTTTGTGAACATTGGGCTTATCAGAGCGGTCGAACGAAATATTCTCTTTAGCTACTGATGCTAAAAGTGGATGTAGAGGGGTCATCGCTGAAATGCAAAATGGGCTTCTACGCTTAACCGCTTTTTCTTTACCGCCCTTTGGTGTTCTCATCCAACCACCTAAAAGTTGGTCGATGTAGTGAGGGTCGCAAGATGAAAGAACCTCACCTTCTTTGAGTGCTCCATTTTTATCCTTATCGAAATAGAACTCTGTAGGAGAAGGTTGTACACCTAAAACATCGTTTAGTCTTTCTAAAAAAGAACGCTTGACTTGCTGACCGCTTGAGAACGGTACCCTTACGTTAAACTGAGGGTCATAGTAAAATTTCTGACCATTTTCAACGCAGAATACTGTGAATGCTGCATGTTTTAGACCACGCAGGTAGATGAAAGAATTCTGTTTCATGAACTCCTGTTTAAAATGTTATTTTAATGTCTTGTACTGAAAGCGCAAAAGAGTTAAGAAGTATGGCACATTGTCTGTAGGCATACCGTGAATCTCTTTCACTATACTTTTAAACTCGTCAATCTTATTAATGAAAGGAATGACCTCTGATGCAGCTTCAATAAATATTTTTTTGTTGGTTGCATTGAGTATTGCTTCTACCAAATTTTTAGGTTTGGTACTGATTGACTTGTTCTTGTTGCAAGAGGCTTCGTTCAATAACTCTGCCAGCTCTTGGGACTTCTCCCATAAATCATTATTATTCAACATAGCATATATCCAAATTTTATATACATTGAAATTAGTTAGTTCATTTTCGTTTTTAGGAACTTGAGGCTGTTTGGGGGCTTTGTTACCTTTGGGATATACATAATCCCGTAGTCCTTTGGGTTCCAAGGCTTTAATGCCTATAGCACCATATGTACATGCCGTTTTGAAACCGATGGCAGTTCCCCATAGGTCTTCTGCATTTTTACCATTGCTCATTCCAAATATCTTTTCATAAAGATGAATGGGGCGTCGAATCTGAGACAGGTTGAATGGTACAAAGCCAATAGTTGTATTGGTTTGTCCTATACTATAGATATAGCCAAGAATTTGTGAATTGTCATATTTCCTTGAAATACCTATAAGTATTTTTGTCCAAGTTTGGGTCTCAATGCTTATTAGTCCGTCCTTATTTGTATTGTAAGGATTATATCCAGCTAATGGCTTTTTCTCATCGTATACTCTATCATCGTAATAATGTGAGAGCCATTGCCCATTCCACGTATTGATTTGGTTGCCTTTTAGCATAGATGTTTGATTAAGACTCTCACGATACAACTTCCAACCTTTGAAAATGTCAAGGAGTATTTCTTTTTTACGAAAGAGTATCGAAAAACCTCCCTGCACGCCTACGCCTAAAGCATCACCAATCCATGAGGTATAGATTTCTTCTTGAGAATTTGGCAACTTCAAATCTGACACTTGCCCTGACGTTGTTGCTGTGACATCCAAAGAAGCATATCCACGTGCAATACTGGAATCAGCTTCGCTCTCATCAATCTTCTTAATTAATTTTTCAAAGCGGCTCTTTCTCTGTTCTGGAGTTTCGTATGGCTTTTTTCCCTTTATCATATCATCCCAACTTAACTTAGGGTTTTCTAAAGGTGAATTGCCTGCAGTCATCATATACTTGTTCTGGTCAAAAAACAAGGGATAGAATTGCTCCAAAAAGAATGTGTAGGCATCATAACTGGTTCCATATTCTTCATTATAAGCATCCAAAAATATCTTTCCTATATTTGATGTTATCATATTTATAGAATTTCAAACGATTGATAATATTCGGTTTTACATAAATCGACCAACAAACCCTTCTCGTCATCATATCCTTTATTAGGGATAACGAAAGGACGAGACCCCTTATTGAGCTGGTCTAGATTTTTATGGGCAATGGAATGATAGCTTACAGGAATTTCCATTTCAATTCTTTCCAATGCGTTGGAACGTAAGTATCTATCTTTATCATCTTCTGTAATACAAACAGCAGAATTGATGCCAAACGTTTCAAGTAACGCTGATTTTGGATGATGACAAAGAGCTTTAAGTGACCACTTTCCTTCAAAAAACGCCACACCTGTAAAGTCTATATTCTGAAAGTCTATTTTGGGATATACCTTATCTATCATTTCCTGAACATGACATTCCTCCATAATATCACCATTATCTGGCAGAACATTGAAAGTTTCTTTCAGAATCTCCAATCTGTAAGGCAGAGCTTCTTGTTCATCTTCAGATGGCGCTATGACATATATAGGTTTGTAATGTCCAATGGTGTCTTTGGTGCGTTTGCGGTTTATTCGTCCAAAGCGCTGTGTGAGAGCATCAATGGGAGCACACTCGGTAATCATTACGTCAAAGCTGATGTCAAGGCTTACTTCTACAACTTGAGTGGATACCACAATACATGGAGTATTTTTTAATTTGTTGAATTCTTCTCGCAACGCTGTTTCCAATCTTGCCCTGTCACATCGTTTGTACTTGCTATGCACAAGCATTTTCTTCACTTCTGGATACAAATTTTCAATCAAGTCATATAGCTCCTGTGCTTTTTTTACCTGATTGCATACTATGAGAAGTTTTGAATTACTATTAATTGCTGAGGCTATCACGTCATAGGACTCTTTTAGACTTTTGAGTTTGTATACTTTATGCCGGTTGAATGTATGAAGTGTTGGGGAATCTAACTTAACTTCGTAAACTGTATCAGTTCCACCCAATAGATGAAGTATTTTCTGATATAACACCGTTGGCATTGTAGCCGTACCAACATGTACTCTACAGTCTAACGCAATAAGAATCTCTATAATGCGTAAAACTATAGACTGCATAACATCTGAATATGTGTGTACCTCATCAAGTATCACATCACAACCTTTTAAATCCATAGCCATAGACTCATAGCCTTTGATTCCAAAAACTACGGATGCCATCTGGTGTGGAGTAAGAATCTTTACTGATGCACCAACATGACGCTGCATGATACTTTCTTCTACTGTGCCGTCTTTGACTTTCAGATTAGATACAGCATGAAGAAGATAAACTTGCGCATTAGTTTCACTCAAATCACCCTTTATTCGATCATACATAGCATTTATGGAAGCCTGAAAAGGTAGCGTATAGAAGACTCTTCCACGACAACGCCTCAACAAGAAATCTGTTTTTCCAGCTCCAGTTGGAGCTGTTACCAATGTATGCTTTTTCTTACAATCCGAAGATATTCTTGACAAAGGATAAAGTTCGCTCTGTCTGTTGTAAAAAGATAAATCAGGCTTTATAAAGAGTTTATCTAATGGCATACCGGACACTACCTCCATTGCAGAGGCCATGTGATCTGCAGCCATTAACAATCCTCTCCATTCAGAGCAACGTGCTTTTTGCTTGTTGCAATAATTTATTACATATTCATAATTGGCTTTGGCTTCTTCAATAGAAAGTTTATGGGTCTTTATGCCAAGACTTTCAAGAATGTCTAAGGCTACATCACACCATTGCCTGAACCCACGTGAATGTTCTTCGAAGCAGTTTGTGTTGTCGTCTAAGTCTAAAATTCCTAAGTCTCTGACATCTTTATACATGGATTTGTGATGAGCTACTATCATGTCTATGACAGCATCTCTATGTTCCTTGCCTATTAATGAAAGGAAGAAAAGAGAAGCTATTTCGTGGCGAAATGCAGCACCTGGTTTCTTTTTATCTGTAGCATTCAGTGACTGCTGAAATATGGGACTGACCTTTCCTATGTCATGCAACAATGCTCCTTCTACGGCAACTTGTTCATCAAGTTCTATATTTTTAGCCATTACATGAGCTATATCAGCAACATTCTTAAGATGCTGAAACAGACTGATATGCCCATTTTTTTCGCTTTTTGCTAATATTTCTTGATGAGTGTTCATGCTGAGACGTTTTTCCGTTTTATAGTAATGATTGACCGTTATGTTCTATCCATCCCACCATTGGCTGATTGTTATTAAAACGATTATAACCAACGAGGAACGATTGCTCAGATTCGCTAAAGCGCAACTCAAAACCTGGTAACTGGTTGAATTGTTCTTCTTCCATCACACTGATTTCAGATTCTGGTAAGAGTATATCCTCATTTCTGCATACGCAAATGTGTTGCTTTGAGGCAATAATTGCATCTTCTTCACTTTCGAAGGCGATATATAAAACGGGATTCAAGAGAACAGAACGTTTTAAAACAGAACGATTTCTAATGAAAGTTCTTTTTTTATACTCCCAACCTCTTGTTTGTGTTACCTCTTGTTGGGAATTCATTGAATCATACTTTAATTTATGTCTTAGTATTTTGTAAATTCCTGGGATGCTCAATAGTTCGGGAAAAAGTTTTTTCTCGATGCCCTCAATTATTGAAGGTGTGAGAAATTGTTGGCTGAATGTTTCGCCATCACGAACAGCAGTCCATGGCTTTATAAATCCAAATTTCCCTTTATATGTTACTACGTACATACAGTTATATCATTTTATTAGTTAGTAGATAGCTCCAAATCCTATTCCCGTGCAATTGCCAATGCCAACATTCCAAGCAAAGAGTTTGGTTTCTGGCTTTGCTTTTATGATGATGGGGCAAAGGCTTGCTTTGTTGCCAATGCTACGATAGCGTATGAATTTACATTTCTTTTTATTATACGAAGTGTCAAACTTTATGTCTAAAGTCTCGTCCTCTTCTAATCCTGCTTCTTTCATTTTGGCAGTTAGAGTTTCTTTGAGTAGTGTGCTTGTTTGTTCGTCATCGTAGGTGAATTGTTTGATAGTTCCATCTTCCATTTTCCGTTTAATGAAAATGGGACTTGCGCAATAGAATAGTTCTCGGCTTTTTAATGAAGGGGTGTCATCAATAGTAATGCTTGTTACTGACATGCCACAAAACATTTGAGAATCATTAAGAATGCTTTTTATGACTCTTCTCATTATAACATCATCGTAAAAGCTGAGAAACATTGTTGCACCTTTGGGGAAATTCAAAGCACTTGATGCTTTTTTTCCTCCCTTCAGCCATGAAAATGAATAGAGTGAGATATGGTCATGTATGGAATTGGTGCCGATCCATTTATGAATAGTTCCAACCAGTTTTTGCTGATAGTCAAAAGGTACTAAGCTGGTATTTTTTGTTGTGGAAATATGGATTCTCATTGTTTATTATTGCTTTTATGACTGGTTCTTATCCTTGCGTTGACTCTCTTTTCTCTTCAAACAGTCTTGGGAAATGCGTAAGTACCTTGATCCTCTTTTAGCTGAACCTGCTTGATGTTTTCATTGCACTCACCAGTCGTTGTGTTTCCGCGAAATTATGCGGAAACCATAGGTTTTGTGCACCTAAGATTTTTAGGAAAATTACCAAATTAAATGTTTGCTTTAAATGTATACATGGCAAAAATAATAATAAGAACTGAGAAAACACCTTCTTGGGATAGAAAATTTAATAATTGAATGACTTTTGTGTTAGATTTTAAATAAAAGCCTCACGGTTCTTACGCCCCCCCCCCAAAAAAAAAAGTCATTCCCCCACACACACGATTCAAGCAAGCCGAAGGGTGGGGTGTTAGGTTGTAAATTTGTTGTTTTCGATTGTATTACTTATTTTTGCACGATATTCTCTCTAATTTTTTACCCCAAGCTCGTAGCAATATGCTGTTTGCGTGCGTCTTATGATCAAAAATAACAAACGCTGAACCAACAGCACAATTATAAACATGACCGAACAAGAATTTTCACAATTGGTTTACGAACATAAAAGCAGCATCTACACTGTTTGCTACATGTTTTCGAAAGATGAGGATGAGGTGAACGACCTTTTTCAAGAAATCCTTATCAACTTGTGGCGTGGCGTGGATTCCTTTAAAGGAAAGGCAAAAATAAGCTCGTGGATCTACCGCATCTGTCTGAACACTTGCATCTCGGCTGACCGAAAAAAGAAACGCATGCCCACCGAAAGGCTCGACATGAACATTAACCTTTATGAGGATGAAGATGCTGACACGCAACAAATTAAACTGCTCTATAAACGCGTGCATCGGTTGCGACCCTTTGACCGCGCCTTGGTGCTGCTCTGGCTCGAAGGTATCCCCTACGACGAAATTGGGGCTATCACGGGCATTAGTGCTAAATATGTGTCGGTGCGACTTTCACGCATCCGACAGGAATTAAAGAACATGAAGGATTAACTCATTATTACTCGCTATGGATAATACGATTGATGAAATGAAGGTGCAGCTGCAACTGCTTCGACATAAACTGAATGATCAGAAAATTGTGAATGACCGCTTGCTGCAACAAATTATCAATAGGAATGTGAGGCGCATTAACCGCGACATGCTCATTATGACGATTGTTGCTGTTGTTGCGGTGCCTTATTGCGCTGGGCTGTTTTGGTGGATGCACCTGTCGCTGGCTTTTACGGTTGTTACGGTTTTGTTTTTGGTAGCTGCTATTGTTTATACGTTCTACGCGCATCGGGGCATTCGTACTTCTGAACTTATTAACAGCTCGACTGCCGAGGTTACGCAACGCATTGGACGCATGAAGTTGCTTTATGCGCGATGGCTGCGCTTTAGCATCCCGTTCATTATTTGTTGGTTGGCATGGGCTGCCTACGAGGTTATGACGCTCGCCGGGGTTAGTGCGGACGAACGTAAGGGTATCCTTGTGGGAGGTGCTATTGGGGGGATTGTTGGGGGTATCCTGGGATATCTTAATTATCGACGGACACAACGATTGGCTTCTGAGATTTTGGAGCAAACAAGGGAATAAGCAAGATTTTTCAAGTAATAAGCAAGATTTTTCAAGTAATAAGTAAGATTTTCAAGTAATAAGTAATAGGTAATAAGTAATACAAACTATGTGTTTTTTGGGTCAAAAATGTCCATCAATGAGCCAAAAATGTTCATGAATTTTTATTTGGGTCAAAAATGGTCATCAATGAGTCATAAATTATTCATGATTTTTTTGTGGGTGCGCTACGCGATGGGGAAAATTCCCATAAATAACCCCCATTCGGGGGTTGGGCTAGCGCATGAAAAATTCAATAGTCTGTAATTTTTGACCAAAAAACTACACGAAAAATTTATGGCTCATTGATGGACATTTTTGACTAAAAAATCCTTAGTTTGTATTACTTATTACTTCTTACTTATTACTTAATTAACATTGTGCTTGCCATGATAATTACGGAGAGGGCGAGGTAGAGGTGGATGAAGAAACGCTCTCTCTTGAAGAAGTCGCGGAGACAGAATGGGATATTTCCTTGATCTTTGAGATAAACTCGGTACTCGTGAAGCATGCTGTAAATGATGCCAATGCCGGCAATGAAAAGTAACAGACCAACGCCAAAAATGGCTTGCAAGTTGGGGAGGTGGGTAAAAAGTTTTTCCATATCGCAAAGTGTTATAAGTTTTTATAGGTTTTTATGGCTGCAAATATAGTTATTTGTTTTGAAAGTTTTTCGAGGAAGTCTTAAAAAAAATAACGATTTTAACATTAAAGGGGACTTCTGCAGCTTATGATGTTTTTTTCGACGGTTTTTTCGACATAAATGTCTTGTTTTTTTAGTCAAAAATGGCCATCAATGAGCCAAAAATGTTCATAAAATTTTCTTGTTTTTTTTAGTCATAAATGTTCATAAATTATTTTTTTTGAATGTCCATAAATAACCCCCTTTCGGGGGTTGCCCAGGGTGTTGCCCTGGGGCTATGCGCTGTTGCCCTTTCAGGGCGCATTATCAGCGTTACTCACATAGTTTGTATTACTTATTACTTATTACTTGAAAATACATAGAATGTAATACTTAATACTTAATACTTAAATTTGTGTTTAGTCCACGTTCACCACACAGGGTTTGCGCTCTTTGGCGGGGCGCGGTTCGCCATCGGGGTAGCCTAATGCAAGGTGGGCTATGCCCAGGTAGTCGCCTTCAATGCCCAGTTCTTTGAGCCAGGCTTGCCATTGGGGCATGTCGAACTCCTCGCGTGCACGATTTATCCAGCACGAGCCTAAGCCTAAGGCGTGTGCGGCAAGCATCATGTTGCCCATCATGAGCGTACCATCGTAAACGGCGTTGGGGTTGGTGCGGTCGGCTATGACTATGAGGTAGACGGGGGCTCCGTAAAAGGGGTCGGCATCTGCACTGGCTCCCATGATTTGGGCGTTGATGTGGCGTAGGCGGGCTTTCACTGCCTCGTTGGTCACTACAATTACGCGCCAAGGTTGCTGACTCTTGCCCGATGCGGCATAGGTGCCAGCTTCGATGACTTGGTTGATTAACGCTTGGGGAACGGGGGTTGACTTGTATTTTCTAAAACTGCGGCGCGTTTTTATGGCACTGAGCACCGCACGGGTTTCGTCTGCTGTCATAGGGTTGAATGTTTATGTGATTGTTATGTTATGAATGTTGTTTGCGGCCGATGAGGGCTTCGCGGTAGTGTTTGGGCGATTTGCCTAAATAGCGTTTTACGTATTTGCCAAAGAAGGAGATGGAGGGGAAGTTTAACTCGCATACTACTTGCTTGATGGTTTTTTCGGGACGCATGAGGTTGCGTTTTACGTCTTCGAGCACGTAGCGGTTGATGATGGCGGAGGCGGTTTCGCCGCTGCATTGTTTGGTTACGCTGCTTAGGTATTTTGGGGTTACGCTGAGTTCGTTGGCATACCACTCAACGGAGCGGGGTTTGGGATATGACTGCAACACGAGTTCGACAAAGTGCTTGTAGATGTTGTCTGCCGATGTGAATTTGAACACGGGGAGTTGTTCGGCATTTTCCTCGAGTGTGTCGTGAAACTCATACATGAAGGCTTGCAACAGTAGGTCGGTTACGAGTTTGTGGTGTTTTACGGGATGGGCTACGGAGAGTTTTGAGTGGATGAGGTTGTAGTATTGCAGAAAGACGTTGGCAGCTTGTTCGTTGACGTTGATGAGGGGGTGCTCTTGTATGTAAACGCGAGCATTGACCAGTCCGAGGGGCATGCTGCTGAGTTCGTCGAAAAACTCTTTTGAGAGGTAGAAGCCTACGGCATTGAAGTCGGGGGTGCTGCTGTGGCCTTCGATGGTGTCGCCTGGGGTGCATACTAACATGGATCCTGCGGTGAGGGTGAAGTCGCGACTGTTGACGCTGAGTTCGCAACTGCCTGAGGTGCAGAGTATGGTGGCGAATGCGGTGAGGCGCTGGCGCTGGTTCTCTTTGATGGTGAGGTCGATGTCGCTGATTATGGTTATGCGTTGGTCCTCAAAGGTTACAGCTTGCTTTAGTCCGTCTGATTGTTTTGGGGGTTCGTTCATTGTGTGTAGGTTTGTTGTGGCAAAATAAACCAAAAAAAATGAAACAGGGAAATAAATACCAATAAAATCTATGTATTTTCAAGTAATAAGTAAGATTTTCAAGTAATAGGTAATAAGTAATAAGTAATACAAACTATGTGTTTTTTTGGTCAAAAATGGTCATAAATTTTTTTTGGTCAAAAATGGTCATGAATTATTTTTTAAAATGTCCATAAATAAACCCCTTTCGGGGTTGGGCTAGCGCATTAAACCTCACATGAAACCTCACATGAAAACCTCAATAGCTGTCTCTTATACACATCTGACGCTGCCGACGACTTAATAGGTGTAGA